>Ga0070762_10001581_pt1 | contig 10587 bp, 9 predicted proteins | sample HubBroMetageREF2_FD_66726 | JGI IMG/M metagenome (GOLD analysis project Ga0070762, IMG submission 66726) | Reference soil microbial communities from the Hubbard Brook experimental Forest, New Hampshire, USA - Hubbard Brook CCASE Soil... | ecosystem: Environmental > Terrestrial > Soil > Temperate... | reverse complement strand
CCCCGGCCCGTGCTGCATACCAGCGGGTCGGATTTACCGAATACGGGACGTTCATGTCGGTACTCTTCTGAGTGGGCTCTGACTGAGTTCTCACGGCAGGTGCGGCTGCCACGAACCTTCGAGCGCATGCCGTGATACCAACGGCATGCGGTGGCGGGGGAGGCGACGCATGCTGATCGGCAACGCACAGTCCGCAGGGCGGCGCGCTGCATCCGACTACCTGCGGCAGCTGCTGCTCAAGCCCGGCAGCTACCGGGAATCCTGGGAGAAGCACGTCCTGCGGGCCCGGCAGGGCACCATCAACCAGCTCGCGGTCGCGGAAGTACTGGCCCGGTATGTCTCAGACCGGGCTGCCGACGGGGACCGCGCGCCGATCTCGCCGCACCAGCTCAAGGACACCGTTGCCCGTGCCCTGTCCGGGCGGCTGCTGAGTAAGCCCGCGCTCGACCTGTTCATCGGCGCGTTCGGATTCAGTGCCGACGAGGCGGACCGGCTGCGCAAGCTCTGGAGCGGATCGGCCGCGGTCCGGGTGCTGTCGGGCAGCCACGCGGTCCCGCCGCACTCCGAGCAGACCATCCAGCAGGCTCTCGGCCCGCGCCGTCATCAGACCCTGACCATGCACGATCACATTTATGTCGGCGCCGATGGCAGGATCTCCAGGGCCAGGACCATTCAGGTGATCGAGGCCATCGTGCCCGGGACCGACCGCATCCCGTACCTGTACGACACCAGCTCGCTGACGGTCGAGGTCGGCCAGGGCTGTGCCGGGCTGTCCGGCGACCTGCGCAAGCTGGGCGAGGACGTGTTCGCCACCTGGATCCTGCTGGCCACGCCGCTGGGACTCGGCGAGACGACCACCGTCGAGTACACGACCACTTTCCGCTTCGCCGCGGGCACCCATGCCCAGCCTGAGCGGGAGTACCGGCGCGGGGTACTCGCCTCCCTGGAGAACTACGACCTGCGGATCGAATTCCACCCGGACTGGCTGCCTTCCGGCGTGTGGTGGGCCAGCTGGGACGGCGTGGACGGCCCGATGCTCACCCAGGAGCGGGTGACCCTGGACAGCCTGCACGCCGCGCAGCGGTACCTGCGCTCGGTGCAGCGGACCGTTGTCGGCTTTCACTGGCGGCGATAGCGGCGCACGGCCGGCCTGGCCGGGGCACGGCCGGCCTGGCCGGGTTCTGGCGGCAGCTGAGCGGGCCGGAATTGAGCATGCGTCCGAGGCCGTCGCGGTGCTAGGATCCTGAGCTCTTGTGGCCAGTCAGCGCCGCCCAGTTCGCCATCCACGCCACTCAACGACGCCAGCCGCTCAACGACGCCCGACCCGCCGCGACGAGTCGTCCGGCGGCGTCAGGCCCGCAGGCCGCCAGGGCTCAGCCTTGGGCGGCACCCGCACGTTGCCTCGCCAGCCAGCGATCCGCTGAGGAGATCAGCCATGTCACCGGCACGTTCTGAGCCTGCCGTAACCGGGCGGCCGGACCCGCCCCGCGCCGACCCGCCCCGCGCCGACCCGCCCCGCGCCGACCCGCCCCGCGCCGACTCGTCCCGCGCCGACTCGTCCCGCCACGATCCCGCCGCCCCCGGCGACACCATCCTCGCGGCCGAGCGCGAGCATCTGCGCAGGTCGCGGGAGTACCTCGGGATGATGCGCGCTGACGTCCTCTCGCTGCGGGCGATGGGCGGCGACCGGGTGTCGCAGGAGTACCTGAAGGCCGACCTGCACCACCGGGCCGAAGCGCTGAAGGACCTGCCGGACACCCCGCTGTTCTTCGGCCGCCTTGACTACCGGCCGGGCGCGCTGGCCGGGCTGGCGGATGGCGCCGGGCTGGCGGATGGCGCCGGGCTGACGGGCAGTGACGGGCTGGCGGACAGTGACGGGCTGGCGGGCAGGGACGGCCTGGCGGGCAGGGACGGGCGGCCGGGTGACGAGCCGGCCCAGAGCGCGGCGGCGGACGGCGACGAGCCGGCCGGGGAAAGCTTCCACGTCGGCCGGCGGCATGTGCACGACCCGCAGGGATCGCCGGTGGTGATCGACTGGCGCGCGCCGGTATCGCGGCCGTTCTACCGGGCCAGCCTGGCCGAGCCGATGGGGCTCGACCTGCGGCGGCGCTTCGGCTTCTCGGGCGGGGAGCTGACCGCGTTCGAAGACGAGAACCTGGGCCGCCCTGGCCGGCCGGCCACGACCGGCGCGAGCCGGATCCTGATCGACGAGATCGAGCGGCCCCGGTCCGGCCCTATGCGGGACATTGTGGCGACGATTCAGCCTGAGCAGGACGACATCGTCAGGGCCGGCGTCGAGCAGACCGTCTGCGTGCAGGGAGCGCCGGGCACCGGCAAGACCGCGGTGGGCCTGCACCGGGTCGCCTACCTGCTGTACGCGCATGCGCAGCGGCTGAGCCGCGGCGGGGTGCTGGTGGTCGGCCCGAACGCCGCCTTCCTCGCCTACATCCAGAACGTGCTGCCCGCGCTGGGCGAGCTGGACGTGGCCCAGCTCTCCGTCGCGGACCTGCTGGCGACCGTCCAGGTTCGTGGCACTGACTCCGAGCGCGCGGCCAGGATCAAGGGCGATGCCCGGATGGCCGAAGTGCTCAGGCGAGCCCTCTGGGAACAGCTGGCCGAGCCGGCCGAGCCGATCATGCTCGTGCGCGGCTCCCGGCGCTGGCGGGTCCCGGCTTACGAGATAGCGGAGCTGACGGCGCAGCTCAGGGACCGCGGAGTCCGGTACGGCACCGGCAGGCAGATGCTCGCGCACCGCATCGCGCATGTCATCCTGACCAGGATGGAGGCGGCCGGCGAGACCTGCGACGACCGCACGCATGAGGCGGTCCGCCGGACCCGGCCCGTCCAGGCCGCTGTCGACCAGGCGTGGCCGAAGGCAGACCCGGTCCGGCTGGTTTTCCGGCTGCTGTCCGACCCTGAGCTGCTCGGCCGGGCCGCTGACGGGCTGCTCGATCCAGCCGAGCAGGAGGCGGTGCGCTGGCCGGTCCCCCCGCGCGGGCCCGGCTCGGCCCGCTGGAGCGCCGCCGACGCGGTCCTGATCGACGAGGCCGCCGACCTGCTGGAGCGGACGCCCAGCATGGCCCACATCGTGGTGGACGAGGCGCAGGACCTGTCGCCGATGCAGTGCCGGGCGATTGGCCGCCGGTGCGCGACCGGCTCGGCCACGGTACTTGGCGACATCGCCCAGGGCACGACGCCCTGGGCTACGGCCAGCTGGCAGCAGCTGCTCGGCCATCTCGGCAAGGCCGACGCCGACCTGCGGGTGCTGGATACCGGCTACCGGGTGCCGAGGGAGATCCTGGACTTCGCCAGCAGGCTGCTGCCGCAGATAGCGCCTGGCCTGTCGGCGGCCAGCTCGGTCCGGCATGATCCTGGCGCGCTGCAGATCAGGGAACTGGCGCCGGCCGCCCTGGACGAGGCGCTGGCAGCGGCCTGCGCCGAGGCGCTGACCCGGCCCGGCTCGGCCGCGGTGATCGCCGCCGAAGATCAGCTGCCTGCCGCCGCTCAGGTGCTGGCCGCGGCCGGCCTCCCGCACGCGCTCCTGGCGGGCGCCGCAGTGGGCGAGCAGATCACCCTGGTGCCGGTCACGCTGGCCAAGGGCCTGGAGTTTGACCAGGTCATCGTGCTGGAGCCCGGCCGGATCGCGGCCGCGGAAAGCCGCGGCCTGCACCGGCTGTACGTAGCGCTGACCCGCGCGGTCTCCCGGCTCACGGTGCTGCACGCCGAGCCGCTGCCGACCGCGCTGCGATGACGCGCCTCCCGCCAGCGGCCGCGGCTACATCTGCTTCAGTGCCGACGTGATCAGGGCGGCAGAATCCTCGAAGGACAGCGCGGTGGCCCGCAGGTGGTTGAAGAAGACGTTGTAGCGGTCCACCTCATCCACGTTCTCCACCCATAGCGCGCTGGTCAGGTCCTCGAGGTACACCACGTCGGGGTCGATGCGCTCGCCGAACACCAGGATGACGAACGGCCGCCCCATGGCCGGATGGGCGCCGCCGAGGAACGGGACTACCTGCAGCGACACATTGGGCAGGGCGGCCAGCTCCAGCAGGTACTCCAGCTGCATGCGCATGACCTCTGGCCCGCCTACCTGCCGGCGCAGCGCGGCCTCGTCCAGGACGGCCCAGACCTTCGGGGGGCTGGTCCTGGTGAGCCGCTGCCGCTCCATCCGGAGCGCGACCCGGCGCTCCACGTCGGTGCGCGGGCTGTTCACCATGCCCGCGGTGATCACTGCCCTGGCGTAGTCCTCGGTCTGCAGCAGCCCCGGGATCAGGCTTACCTCGTAGATCCGTATCTCGACGGCCGCGCTCTCGAGCCCGAGGTAGGTGGCGAAATGCGGCTGCACGGAATCGCCGTAGGCATGCCACCAGCCCTTCTGGCGGGAGTCCCTGGCCAGCTGGACCAGGCTGTCCCGCTGGTCGGGCGGCGTGCCGTAAATCTCGAGCATGTCGCGCACGTCGCGGGGCGACACCGACACGCGCCCGGTCTCTACCCGGCTGATTTTGGACGCGGAGCACTCAAGCCGCTCCGCGACTTCCTCGCAGGTCAGCTTTGCTGCCTCGCGAAGCCGGCGGAGCTCAAGCGCAAGTCTGCGGCGCCTTACCGTGGGACTTTGCGCACTTGCCATTCACTCACCTCCCGCCTGCGGCCTGGCGGTACACCCGCCTGCGGCCTGGCGGTAAAGGTCAGTCTGGCTGGGGCACCGGCCTCGCGTCCAGTACGAGCGCGGCTTCTCGCACAAATCCGAGGTTGCGAATTTCGCTATGCATGTTGCACATCAGACCCTGCAGGGAGCATTCTTAAGCAGCGCCATTACTCTAAGCTGTGACACAGCTACCAGGGGTGACAGAATGACAATGGAGGCTCAGCAAACCCGGAGCCCAGATACCTGGCGTTCTAATCTGGCCAGGCTCGAGGGACTCGCTGAGGTGCTGGCAGGTCACGGGTTGCGGACGAGACTGATGACCCCGCCGGGCCGCGTTCCCAGCCTGCATGTGGTCAATCCGACCGCATCAGCGCTCGCGGAAGACGTCTATGCTGGCCGCGGGCAGGATGGCTTGTGGTGGTTCTGGTGGTCCTGGGCCGAGCGGATAGCCGCCGGCGAGGATCTCGAGGGTGCCGCCACGATGATCGAGCACGTCCTGGCCGCCAGCGGCTGACCAGCCGCGAACCCCGAGTCTGCGACCGGCCCGCCCCGGTCGCGGCTCGATCCAGTGCGCACGGGCCGCGTGACTAGCCAGGGCCGACCGCGCTGTGCCTAGCCCAGGCCGGCGTAGGAGTGCAGGCCGCCAGGCAGGAGTTCGCTGGCGGTCATGCCGGGGAACGCGACCGTGGCGTGCCGCCAGGCGGCCGCGCGCAGCGCCGCTGCCGTCAGTTCCCGCCCGCCGAGCGCGCGCAGTGAGCCATCGGGCAGCGCCACCAGAGCGAGGTAGGCCTGCCCGACGCCGTCTTCCAGCCTGGCCGCCAGCGATCTGGCCGCCGCGGCGGTCTCGACCCGCGCGGGCAGCTGATACGCCACCGGGGCCGGCGCCGGGTCGGCGCCGGCGGCGGTAATCAGCGCGGAGAGGTTGTCCCGCGCCAGCTCATGCGCGACCCAGTCGGCGTCGGCGGTGCCCGAGTCCGTACCCGACGCGGTCAGGTACGCGCCCGCGACGCCGTAGCCGTAGCAGGCGGCCTGCTCGGCCGCCAGCGCTGCCTGCAGCGCCGCGAGCGCCTGCGCGCTGAGCGCCCGGCCGGTCATGAGCTCCGCCGCAGGCTGGTGAGCACCGGCACGTGGGTGGCCTCGGAAGCAGCGATGCTGGCGAGCAGCTGGGCCAGCGACGGTGGCATGGCCAGCAGCTGCCTGCCCAGGCGGGCGGCCGCGGCCTGCTCGGCGGCGGCCAGCGAGCCGAGCGTCCCGCCGAGATCGGCAGGCAGCGGCGGCCCTGCCGAGGGCGAGCCGGCCGGTGCCGCGGCGGCCGAGCCGGCCGGCACGACCAGGCGCGCGCGCAGCTGGGCCAGGTGCTGCTGGTGCTCGGCCAGCAGGCCGGCCAGCCGCGTCGCGGCTGCCTGGTGCCCGGCCGCGCGGGCGATGGCCAGGTGATAGCGGGAGATCATCAGCTGCTCGGCGGTTATCGCCAGCCGCAGCTCCCGGACGTCCGGCGGTGGCGGCGGTGGCGTGCCGACCACCTGCACGCCGCGGCACGCCGTGACCAGGAGCGGAACCGCGGCTGCCGACGCGGCGAGTATCGCTCGCCGGGTGGGGCCGACGGTCACCTGGTCACCTCCTGGATCCGCGCCGCGGGCCGGCGTCGTCCGGTTCAGCATCACAGCATGTCATGGCAGCGCTGCCGGGGCTCGTAAGGCCGCGGTCCGGCCAGCCGACGAGTCGCAGCGCTATATCCCGGCTAGGCTAGATCACGGATTCCGTACAACAGCACAGCTCGCGGCGAGGAGGTCGTCATGCCAGGTGGCTCCCGTCACGGTTCGCGCGGTCAGGGCCGGCCCAGCTCCAGGGGCGCTGGCGGGCGCGGTTCTGGGCCCCGCGACGCGGCTCCTCGTAGCGGAGGGTCACGCGATGGCCAGGGCAAGGCCCCGGCCAGGCCGCCCGCGCCGCTGCCCGATGCCGACCGGCTGACCAGGCTGCTGGAGCCGGTGGTGCACGCGCTTGGCCTGGACCTGGAGGGCCTGCGCGTTTCCGCGGCCGGCCGCCGCCGCCTGCTGCGGGTGACCGTGGACGCTGATGGCGGCGTCAGCCTCGATGTGATTGCCACCGCCAGCCGTGAGCTTTCCGCCCGGCTTGACGGCGCTGTCGAGATGGGCGAGCTGCCCTACACGCTCGAGGTCTCCTCGCCCGGCATCGACCGGCCGCTGACCGAGCCACGGCACTGGCGGCGGGCGATCGGGCGACTGGTAGTCGCCCCCCTTTCCGTGCAGAACGGTCAGCATGCGGGGAACGGGGCGGCTGGTGCCGAAGGCCGCATTACCAGCGTGACCGAGCGGGGCGTGACCCTGGACCGCGACGGGGTCCTGAGCGAGTTCGGGTACGCCGAGCTCGGGCCTGGCCGGGTCCAGGTCGAGTTCGGGCACCTGGAGCCTGGCGAAGATGAAGTAACCGGCGAGCTCGATGACGAGCTGCCGGAAGAAGACCAGGCTGAGGAGGATTAGGTGGACATTGACCTGAGTGTCCTGAAGAGCCTGGAGGCCGAGAAGGACATTTCCCTGGACCTCGCCATCAAGGCGATCGAGGATGCCCTGCTCGTGGCCTATCACAAGACCGACGGCGCGGCTGTTAACGCGAGGGTGGAGGTCAACCGGAGCAGCGGCCACGTGACCGTCTGGGCCACCGAGGTCGCCGAGCCGGTACCGGCCGGCGAGCCGGTCCCGGCCGCGCGGGAGTACGACGACACGCCGGAAGGCTTCGGCCGGATCGCGGCCACGACGGCCAGGCAGGTGATCTTGCAGCGGCTGCGGGACGCCGAGGACGAGCTGACCTTCGGCGAGTACGCGGGCCGCGAGGGGGACATCGTGGCGGGGGTTATCCAGCAGGGCCGCGATCCGCGCGCGGTGCTGGTGGACCTGGGCCGGATCGAGGCCATCCTGCCGCCCACCGAGCAGGTCCCCGGCGAGCGCTACGTGCACGGTGAGCGGCTGCGCTGCTACGTGCTGCACGTGCGCAAGGGATACCGCGGGCCCTCGGTGACGCTGTCCAGGACGCACCCGAACCTGGTGAAGAAGCTGTTTGCCATGGAGGTCCCCGAGATCGCCTCAGGCGCTGTGGAGATCGCGGCGATCGCCCGCGAGGCCGGCCACCGGAGCAAGATCGCGGTCATCTCCCACCAGCAGGGCGTCAATGCCAAGGGGGCCTGCATCGGCCCGATGGGCGCGCGGGTGCGCAACGTCATGACCGAGCTGCACGGGGAGAAGATCGACATCGTCGACTACTCGGCCGACCCGGCCGAGTTCGTGGCGCATGCGCTCTCGCCGGCCCGGGTGTCCAAGGTGCACGTGGTGGACTTGCAGGCCAGGGAAGCCCAGGTCATCGTGCCCGATTACCAGCTCTCGCTGGCTATCGGCAAGGAAGGGCAGAATGTCCGGCTTGCCGCCCGGCTCACGGGCTGGCGCATCGACATCCGGGCGGACACTGCCGACGCCGGGCCCGCGGTCGCGTCCGCAGGGCCAGAAGACCCCGGCGACGCGGCCGCAGGGGGTGCAGCCCCGGCCACCGGCCGCTCAGCCCCGGCCGCTGGCGGTTCAGCCGCCGGGACCAGCCAGGACCGGCCCGGCGATGCCGCCGCCGGGCCAGGTGCCGATGTCGCGCAGGCCCTGTAAGCTGGGTGGCGCGAAGGCAGGGCGGACTGCGTTGACTTCCCGGCCGGTGTCACCGACCCGGACGTGTGTAGGGTGCGGAGTCCGCGCGGCCAGATCCGAGTTGATCCGCGTGGTCGCGGCGGGAGACGAGATCGTTCCCGATGTTGCCGCGCGGCTGCCTGGCCGGGGTGCGTACCTGCACCGAAGCCTGGCATGCTTGGAACGAGCCCAGCGCCGCCGGGCCTTCCCGCGAGCACTTCGCCTTCCGGCTGGACTGCCGGATGGCAAGGTCGCGGAATACCTGACGGCATGCGGCGGCTAGCACGGGGCTGCGAGACTGCAGCTCCGGGAGCCGGGGCCTGGGATTGAGCGGACGGAAGAAGGCTGAGATTGCAATGAGCGCCCGATGAGCATGCGGCGATGAACAGCACAAGCTGACGCCGGACGGAGCACGCGCTGCCCCGGCCGGCTGAGGGTCCGGGTAGCCGGGCCGGTAAGGGAGCGCAGTGGCGAAGGTTCGGGTATACGAACTCGCAAAGGAGTTCGGCGTCGAGAGCAAGGCCGTGATGGCCAAGCTCACCGAGATGGGCGAGTTCGTCCGGTCAGCGTCCTCGACTATCGAGGCGCCCGTAGTGCGAAGGCTCAAGGAAGCGTTCGTCTCACAGCAAGCGGCTAAGCCGTCGGCAGGCGATGGCGCGGCGAAGGCCGCGCCGGCCAGGTCCGGCGCCAGCCGCAGCACCAGTGCCAACGGCCGGTCCGCACCGGAGGTGGCCGAGAAGGCACCTGCGGCCGCCGAGGCGGTGGCGCCCGAGGTGGTGCCGGCCGAGCCGGTGGCCAGGGCTGAGCCTGCCGCGCCGGCTGAGCCGGCCAGGCCGACGCCAGCGGTCACGGTGCCATTCCCGCAGGACCAGAGCGTCGGCCCGCAGCTGCCGCCGGCCGAGACCATGCCGACGGCGGAACGGCCGGCCCCTGAGCGGCCGGCGGCCGCGGCCGGCCCGCGGCCAGCGGCGCCGGGCCAGCGCCCCGGCCCGCGGCCAGGGCCCCGGCCGGGCAACAACCCGTTCAGCTCGACCGCGACCGGCATGGGTGCCGCGCCCCGTACGCCGGCGCCCGCGGCTCCGGCGCCGGGTGCCGTGGCACCGGGCACGACCAGTACGCCGGGCGGACCGCGCCCGGCCGGCCCGCGTCCAGGCGGACCTCGTCCTGGCCCGGGCGCGCCCGGTGACTCGGCTCGCCCCGGCGGCCCGCGTCCGGCCGGCCCGCGGCCCAGTCCCAGCAGCATGCCGCCGCGGCCAGGCGGCGGCCGTGGCTTCGGCCCCGGCGCCGGCGGCCCCGCCGGTCCAGGCGGCCGTGGCGCCCCTGGCGGCGCGGGCGCGGGTGCGCGCCCGGGCGGCGGCGGTCGCGGCGGTCCCGGCGGCGGTCCAGGCGGACCTCGCGGTGGCGGCGGTCCCGGCGGCGGTGGCGGTGGCGCCAGGCCGGGCATGGCCCCGGCCCGGCCAGGGCCTGGTGGTCGTGGTCGCAGCGGCACGGCGGGCGCGTTCGGCAGGCCAGGCGGCCGCCCCTCGCGCGGCCGGAAGTCGAAGAAGCAGCGCCGCCAGGAGTTCGACAACATGCAGGCGCCGGCGATCGGCGGAGTGTCGATCCCGCGCGGCAACGGCCAGGTCATCCGGCTGTCCCGTGGTGCGTCGCTGAGCGACTTCGCGGACAAGATCGGCGTCAACCCGGCGTCGCTGGTCCAGGTTCTTTTCCACCTGGGCGAGATGGTCACGGCCACTCAGTCGGTCAATGACGAGACGCTGCAGCTGCTAGGGGCCGAGCTGAGCTATAACGTTCAGGTCGTCTCGCCGGAGGAAGAGGACCGCGAGCTGCTCGAGGCCTTCGACATCGAGTTCGGCGAGGACGAGGGCGATGAGTCGGACCTGGTGGCCCGGCCGCCGGTCGTCACTGTCATGGGTCACGTCGACCACGGCAAGACCAAGCTGCTGGACGCGATCCGGCACACCAACATGGTGGCCAAGGAAGCCGGCGGCATTACCCAGCACATCGGCGCCTACCAGGTCGACACGATCGTGGACGGCCAGGACCGCAAGATCACCTTCATCGACACCCCCGGTCACGAGGCGTTCACCGCCATGCGTGCCCGCGGCGCCGAGACCACCGACCTGGTGATCCTGGTGGTGGCAGCCGACGACGGGGTGAAGCCGCAGACTACGGAGGCACTGAACCACGCTCAGGCGGCGGGCGTGCCGATCGTGGTGGCGGTCAACAAGGTCGACAAGGAAGGCGCCGACCCGCAGC
>Ga0070762_10001578_pt1 | contig 10600 bp, 5 predicted proteins | sample HubBroMetageREF2_FD_66726 | JGI IMG/M metagenome (GOLD analysis project Ga0070762, IMG submission 66726) | Reference soil microbial communities from the Hubbard Brook experimental Forest, New Hampshire, USA - Hubbard Brook CCASE Soil... | ecosystem: Environmental > Terrestrial > Soil > Temperate... | reverse complement strand
TAAGCGGCGCGTAAAGAAAGGACGACATCGTTGGAGCGTGGCTCCATGGTACCCGCCCCGGACGCGGAGGCGACCCTCGTAGCCCCGCCCGGACGCCGCGCGTATGCTCGCGCCGCGATGCCCGCCGACCCTCCGAGCCAGCGCCTGCTGCGCCTGCTGCGCCGTACCTCGAAGAGCAACCGCGCGGCGGCGGCGCGCTCCCCGATCGAAGATGGCGCCCTCTGGAGCGCCCACGAGCGCGCCCTCGTGCGCACGCGCGACGCGGGCTCCGCGGCGCAGCGGATCGGGGGCGCCGCGGGCCGCTACCGCGTCACCGTCGACGCCCTCGCCGACCGGGTCCACGCGGCGTCGTCGCGATCGTCGGAGCTACAGGCGTCGTTCATGCGGGTGGTCGATGCGTTCGATCGGCTCGGCCTCGTGGCGCTCAACGCGGGCCTCGAGGGCGCGCGGCTCGGCGAGGCCGAGGGACGCCAGCTCGCGCTGGTGAGCGAGGAGGTGCGCGCGCAGTCGCTTCGGGGCGCCGACGTCGCGCGCGAGCTCGTGGCCGGCATCGGCAGCCTGGCGGCGGAGCTGGTGCAGATCGAGGGCAGCCTTGGCCAGGCCCAGATCGTGATCGCCGAGCTTACCCAGGACGCCGCGCGCGCCGCGGGGGCCGCGAGCGACTCCGAGTCGGCGCTGGTCGACATGGGCGAACGGGTCAAGAAGAGCACCGGGTCCGACCCGGAGGCCGTGCGCGCCCTCGCCGAGGCGAGCGAGCGGGCGCGGGCGCTGATGCAGTCGCTGGCGTCGCTGAGCGGCAAGGTTCCGCGAGCGCTGCTGGTCGGCGCGCTCCGCCCGGTGCTCGAGCCCGTGGCCCGGCTGCTGGTCGACGACGAGGAGCGCGGCGAGGGACCCGAGCCGACGGAGCGCGGCTGACGGCGATGACGGGCGCCGATCCCGAGCTCCGGCGCCTGCTCGTCCAGGAGCTGGAGCGCCACCTACCGGCGCTCGAGGGGCCCTCGGTCGACGCGATCGACGTCCAGCGCGCGGTCCACGCGCTCAAGGGCAGCGCCGGACTCGCCGGGCAGCGCGAGCTCTCGGAGGCGCTCGAGCGCTTGCACAGGCGGATGCGCGAGGGAGAAGACGCGGCGCTGGAGGACGCGGCCTGGCTCGTTCGCACGGCGATCGCGCGGTTGTCGGCGGGCGAGATGGCCGTGACCGATCGCTGGCCCGTCCCGCCCGCGGACCTCGCGCGGTCCCCGCTCGATCCCCTGGTTGGGGCGCAGTACGCGGCCGAGGTGACCGATCGGCTGGCGCGCATCGACGACGCGCTGGTCCCGGGCCGCGACGCTCTGGAAGCGGCGGGCGCCGTCTACCGGCACGTGCACACGATGAAGGGGGCCGCCAGCGCCGTCGGGGACGAACCGATGACCTGGTTCTGCCACGGCCTCGAGGACGTGCTGCGCGGGGCCGATTCGACCGACGCCGCGCTCGCGGCGCTGCACCAGGCGGCCCGGTGGCGCGGCGTGCTCGGGGCCCTGCTCGAGGACCCGGAGGCGGCGCTCTCCACGCTCCGCGCGCAGGGTCGGCCGGCGAGCGACTCGCGTCCGCCGATCTCGTCGCAGCCGAAGAGCGCCGGGTCCGACCCTCCGCGCAGCACCGGGTTCGACGAGGCCACCGCGACCATCCGCGTGGCCGCCGCCGATGTCGACCGGCTGCTCGAGGGCCTCGACGTCATCGATCGCGCGCGCGAGCGCATCGCCGCGCGCGCCGGGCGCGGCGGGGCTGCCGCCGCGGCGCTGCGTCGGCTGCGCACGTCGCTGCTCGAGGCGATGCGTCTCATCGGCCCGCCGCGACCCTGGGGAGCACCCGCCGCGGCCCTGCACCGGATCGAGCACGTGACCACGGCGCTCGCCGCCTTCGGCGAGGAGATCGACGCGGCCTCCAGCCGACTGGGCGCGATGGACCACGTGCTCCGCGAGGGCGTGGCCGACGCCAAGAAGCAGCTCTCCGCCATGCGCCAGACCACGGTCGGTCGCATGTTCGGCCGCCTGACGACGGCGATCGAGTCCGAGGCGCGCCGGCGGGGCTGCGCCGTCATCGTGCGCACGCGCGGGGCGGACGAGACGATCGATCGCCGGATCGCCGAGCAGCTCGTCGAGCCGTGCCTGCAGCTCGTTCGCAACGCGGTGGCGCACGGCATCGAGGCCCCCGCGGTACGCGAGGCGCTCGGCAAGCCGGCGAGCGGCACGATCTCCCTCGGCGCGCGCAAGATGGGCAGCCGCCTGAGCGTCACGATCGAAGACGACGGCGCGGGCGTGGACGTGGCTGGCGTGCGGTCGCGGGCGATGGAAGCCGGCCTGGTGACCTCGGCCATCGCGGAGGCCGCCGACGACGACACGCTGCTCTCGCTGCTCTTTCTGCCCGGCTTTTCCACGCGCGAGACCAGCGACCTGCTGGCCGGCCGCGGCATCGGCCTGGACATCGCGCGGGCGGGGATCCAGCGGCTGCGGGGCGCCGTGCGGCTGTCGAGCCGCGCGGGCAAGGGGTTTCGTGCGCGGATCGACATCCCCATCGGCAGCGGGCTGGTGACCGTGCTGTGGGTGACCGCTGGCAAGAACGAGTTCGCGCTCCCCGCGGCCACGGCGCGCCGCGTGCGCCTGACTCACGACGGCGACGCCCTGAGGGTGCCGCACCTGCTCGAGTGCGTGGACGGGGCCCGCGAAGGCGACGCGCGCTACGTCATCGACCTGGAGCTCGAAGCCGACGACGCGCGCGAGGCCCCCGCCGCGGTGGGCGTCGACGCCGTCGGCCAGACCGAGGAGCTGCTCGTTCGCCCGCTCGGGCCTCTGGTGGCAGGCCTCGGGCCGTTTGCGGGCGCGATCGTCCGCGGTGACGGATCGCTGCGCTTCGCGATCGATCCGTGGGCGGTTGCTCCTCGCGCACGGGCCCTGTCCGCGGCGGCGTCCATCCCCTCCCCTCCGCCCAGCCGGGTGTAAGAACGGCTATCATCCGGAAGGCGACGATGGCCGTCCGGATCGACAGGATGAACACGGGCGACGCCGCGGCGGTGGCGGCGATCGAGGGCCCCACGCGCCTGACCGAGGAGCAGCTGCGGGCCGAGCTCGAGAGGCCCTGGGCGCGGCTCTGGGTGGCGCGGGAGGCGGGCGATGGCGTGGTCGCGTTCGTGGTCGCGTGGCACGTCACCGACGAGATTCACCTGCTCAACGTGGCGACCCGGTCGGATCGGCGGCGGCGCGGGATCGCTCGTGCGATGCTCCAGGGGCTCATCGCCCACGCGCGCGAAGTCCGAGCGAGGCACGTCCTGCTCGAGGTGCGGCGGTCGAACGTGGCCGCGATTGGCCTCTATCGGACGCTCGGCTTCTTCGCGATGGGCGTCCGGGCGCGGTACTACCCCGACGACGAAGACGCGGTCGAGATGGTGCTCGCGTTCGACGCCGAGACGGGCGAGATCGTCCCGCGGTCCGACGAGGTGCGGCTGCACGGATGAGCGCAGGCGGCCCGGCTCGAGGCCCGGCGCGTGATCTGTCGCCGTCGGGTGTTAGCCTCAGGAGAGATCGATGAAGCGTGCCTGCCTCTCGCTGTGTGTGGCGCTCGCATCGGCGATCACGGCGCCGGCCGGCGCCGAGCCCACGCCACCCGCGCCCTCGGCTCCGGTGGGTCCCCTGGCGACCGGCGTCGCGGCGGCCAACCACGCCGACTACGCGGCGGCGGAGAAGGCGCTGAAGGCCATCCAGGGCGCCGATCGGCCGCAGGCGCTGGCGGTGCTCGGGCGTGTGATGCTCGAACAAGGGCACTTCGCGGAGGCCGAGCGTGACGCCGCCGCGGCGCAGACCGGGGCCACAGAAGACATACGCCTCGGCGCGCTCGCCCTCCGCGGCGAGATCCTCGGGGCCCAGGGCAAGGTCGACGAGGCGATTCGCTTGCTCACGCCCGGCGCGGGCGGTGTCGGCACGGGCGCGCGGCGCGTCCGGCTCGAGCTCGGCGAGCTGCTCATCCGCGCGGGCCGGCGCGCGGATGCCGAGCCGTTCTTGCTCAAGTTCGCCGACGAATACGGCAGCGACGCGATCTCCTCGAGCGACGCGGAATGCCTCGCGATGGTGGGACGCGCGATGCACCTGCTGCGGCACCCCAAGGACGCCAACACCGCATATAACGAGAGCGAGCGCGCGGAGGTCGCCGCTTCAGGGGGCTCGCTGCACGGCAGCGCCAGGGTGCAGACGCTCTTGTGGCGCGCGGACCTTTACCTCGACAAGTATGACCCCGGGCACGCGGAGCAAGTGCTCACCGAGGCGCTGAAGCTCGCCCCTCACAGCGCCGACGCGAACGTGGCGCTGGCGCGGGTCAAGCTGCAGGAGGCCCTGGACTTCGACGCCGCGGAGAAGCTCGCGCGCGAGGCTCTGGCGGTGAACGCGAAGCACGCGGGCGCCTTCGCGGTGCGCGCCGGGATCGCGCTGCGCGACATGGACCTGCCCGCCGCCAACGCCGCCGTCGACGCGGGGCTCGCGATCGATCCCAACGACCTGGAGCTGCTGAGCCTGCGCGCCGCGGCGCGGTTTCTGGGCGACGACCGGCCGGGCTTCGAGGCGGCAAAGCGCGAGGTGTTCGCGCGCAACAAGGAGTACAGCGACGCGTACACGACGATCGCAGACTTCGCGGACTGGGAGCACCGCTACGACGACGTGGTCGCGATGATGAAGGACGCCGTCGCCCTCGACCCGCGCGACAGCAAGGCGTGGGCGCAGCTCGGCCTGACGCAGACGCGTGCGGGCGACGAGACCGACGGGGTCTCCTCGCTCGAGCAAGCGTGGAAGGGGGACCACTTCAACGTCCGCGTCTACAACACGCTGGAGCTGCTCTACGGCCGCTGGATCCCGCAGAGCTACGACAGCGGGCAGGAAGGCATCTTTCGGATCCGATACCCCAAGGACGAGAAGGCCGTGCTCGAGCGGTACGTGCCGCGCATGCTCGGCGAAGCGTGGGGCGCGATGAAGATGCACTACATGTTCGCGCCCGCCGCCCCGGTGGCGGTCGAGATGTACCTGAACCGCGAGCATTTCAGCGTGAGGACGAGCGGTCTGCCCAACATCGGGATCGAGGGCGTGTGCTTCGGGCACGTCGTCGCCGCGATGAGCCCGAGGAGCGAACCGTTCAACTGGGGCAACGTGCTGTGGCACGAGCTCGCGCACGTGTTCGCGATCCAGCTGTCGAAGTACCACGTACCGCGCTGGTTCACCGAGGGCCTGTCCGAGTACGAGACGATGATCCGCCGCCCCGAGTGGCACCGCGAGCTCGACCCGGAACTTTATCTCGCGCTCCGGCGCAAGTCGTTGCCCGGCGCGCTGGCGATGAACACGGCATTCACGCACGCGCAGGGCGACCTGGACGTGACAGTCGCTTACTACGCGGCGAGCCAGATGCTCGCGTTCACCGCGGAGGAGTTCGGCTTCCCGCGCATCACGCGGGCGCTCGAGGCGTGGGGCGAGGGCAAGACGACGGCCCAGGTGATCAAAGACGCGTTCGGGGTGACGCCCGACGACTACGACGCGCGCTACCGCGCCTGGGAGGCCAGGCGGCTCGCGCGGTACGACGGGCAGTACCTGTTCGACGTGCGCGTCGGATCGGAGCAGGAGGCGCGTGCCGCGGCGGGAGCGGCCCCTCAGGACGCGGGCGCGCACGTGGCGTACGCGCTCGCGCTCCTGCGCGCGAAGAAGCCCGACGACGCGAAGCACGAGGTCGACGAAGCGCTCCGCCTCAACCCCGCGAACCCCGACGCGAGGTTTTTTGCCTACAAGCTGGCGGCCCTCGCGCACGACGTCGACGGCGAAGAGAAGCAGCTTCGCGCGCTGCGGGTCGCGGGCGGCGACGGCTACGCGATCGAGATGGCCCTCGCCGGCGTGGCCGACGCGCGGCACGACGCCGCCGCGGCGCGCGCCGCGCTCGAAGCGGCGCACCGGTTCGACCCGACGCAGGCCGACCCGATCCGCGCCCTCTACGATATGGCCGCCGCCGAGAAGCGCGACGCCGACGCGCTCGAGGCGCTGCGGGAGATCGCGCGCCTCGACCAGCACGATCGGCGCGCCTACAAGCTGCTGCTCGGCACCCTGGTCGATACCGCGCAGTGGGCGGAGGCGAAGCAGGTCGGCGAATCGGCGATCTACGTCGACGTCGAGAACGCCCAGGTGCACGTGGACTATGCTCGGGCGCTCGCGGCGACGGGCGACCACGACGCGGCCGCGTACGAGCTGGAGAGCGCACTGCTCTGCGAGCAGAAGCCGACGGAGCGGGCCAATACGCTCGTGCTCCTTGCGGTCGAACGCCTGGCGCTTGGCGACACGGCGGCCGCGCGCGCGAGGCGCGACGAGGCGCTCAAGCTCGACCCGGACAGCGCCGCGGCGAAGCGGTTGAGGATCAACTAAAACGCATCCGGCAATCTGTTTTGCCGCGGGAGGGCGGTTGGCGCAGCACAATTGCGTTTGCGCTCCGAGCCCATGACGCCGGATCCACCGGGGGGCCGTCGAGAACCGGAGAGGCAGCGACCGACGAGGCGACAATCCGGCTCTTCGTGGGCTTCCCGTTGTCGCCCACCTCTCAGGCCGTTGCGAAGCGGGGGACGATGGTCCACCGCTTCGAGCTCGGCGAGGGGTCCCCACCCAGGGGCGGGGCCGAAGGCCCCTTCTGCTGGGGCGCAGCCGAGCTCGAAGTGGTGGACCATCGTCCCCGCTTCTCAAGCGGCCCCCCACAACCCGACGCGAGGCAACCGTTCAAATCCTATGTCTCGAGGGACTAGGACGAAGCCCGCGGCCCGCCCGCGGCGCTACCCGGGTGTGCCCCAGGACCCCGGGAGATAGATGGCCATCCAGCGCTGGGCGTCGCGGATGCCTTCGGCGGCGATCGCGTCGAGCGCGGCGCGGGTCAGCGCTCTTCCTTCGGAGCCGCCGAGCTTGTCGCCCAGGCGGCACCGGGCCGCAGCGGCGTGCATCGCCATACCGACGGCGTCGGTTGCGGTCACCGCCTCGCGGAGCGCTGCGATGGCGCTCGCGCTGTCGCCCGCGGCATTCTCCGCGGAGGCTCGCACCAGGGCCGCGAGGCCGGTCGTCCACGGCATCCGTTCGCGGTCGAGGGCGCGCGCCGCGCGCCGAGCTTCGGCGACGAGGGCCTGACGCCGGGCGGGGCGTCCTGCGATTGCCGCGACCGCGCAGCGCCCTCGCGTGTAGAGGAACGTGCCGCGGACGAACTGCACGTGCAAGAGCAGGCTGCTCTTGAGCGCGGGCAAGTCGCGCATCAGCCGGTCGTAAGCGGCGCTGCCATCGCCGATGTAAAGGTCGATGTCGGGCTCGAAGGCCATCGCCTGGAAGTGCTGGACGAGAAAGCGCGCCTGCGACCACTGGGCCATGGCCTCCTGGGCCTGCCGCCGTGCGCCCTCGGGGTCGTCGGCGGCGAGGTGAATCGTCAGCGTCGTCGTCGCGGCAAAGTTGACGAGCGTGTAGAGGTCGCCGCGATCGCGGGCGTCGGCGGCGATCCGTGTCTGGCGCTGCGCAAGCTCGCGGATCCGGCCCGAGAAGTAGAGCGACCGGACGGCGAAGAGCGTCGCGTTCGCCGACCATGGGCTGCGGCTCCCGCTCACCTTTGCGTTGCTCGCGTCGAGGACGTCGCGGGCTTCGGCCCACCGCCCGCGCAAGAAGAGCGCGATGCCGCGAGCCCCCTCGACCAGCGCGTCGGCCTCCGGAGGCCCGACCCCGTCGGCGATCCGCCGGGCCAGTGCGAAGAGGACCTGCTCGCGCCTTGCTGGGTGGCCGCCGCGCGTCGCGAGCTGTGCCCCTTCGAGCGCGGCGGCCCGCATGACTTGCTCGCTGTGGCCTGCCCGGATCGACAGCAGCAGCAAGCGCGCCTGCATGCACGCTCCGAGGATGACGTCGACCACGGCGAACCCCATGGCCACCGCGTACATCGCGTCGATGCGCGCGCGGACCTCGGGGCGCAGGTCCGTCGCGGCGCGCGCCTGGAACCGCAAGTCCGTCAGCGCGAGGCGAAGGCGGTAAATGAGCAGCCAGAAGACCGCCGCGAAGGTCGAGTCCGGCGCCTTCATTCCGATGGCGGCCAGGACGCGATGCAGGACTTGCCCGCCCTCGTCGATGCGGCCCGAGGCGAGCAGCTGCTCGGCCGCCGCGCGTTCCAGCTCGACGCGCGCGGGCCCTTGCTCGGTCTCGGCCACCTCGAGGTAGACCCGCGCGGCCTCGCCTCCGTGCCCCGCCCAGGCCAGGGCCTCGGCCAGCCGCAGGCGGAGGCGCCGCGCCTCGGCGGTCCCCGGCGCGGCTCCATCGTGCGCGATCTTCAGGAGCTGCACCGCGCGCGCGAAGGCAAGCTTTGCGATCGCCCGATCCGCCCCGCGCTCCGCGTACGGGACCGCCTTCTCCTTCTCGCCGATGCCGACGAGCTGCATCGCCAGGGCCTCGGCGTCGGCGTCCGGGGTCGACTCGAGGACCTGCGCGAGGTGGACGCGGTGCTCGCGCGCGCGGTCCGACGGGATGCGGCTCACGATCGCGTCGCGGATGCGATCGTGCACCATCTCGACCACCTCGCGGCCGTCCCGTAGCCCGATCCGGACCAGGCGCTCCGTGTCGAGCAGCGCCAGGTGGTCCTCATGCGGATCCACGATCCGAGCCGCCGCGGAGACCGTGGCCACGGGGAGCGGCCGCCCGCTCACGGCGATGGTTTCGAGGAGCTTGCGGGCATCGTCCGGAAGACGCTCGACGCGCTCGGCCACGGACTCCTCGAGCGTGACGGCCGCTTCGCCCGCCGCGCGCGCCCGCGGGCCCTGGTGACCGCGAACGAGCTCCTGGATCAAGAACGGGTTGCCCTGCGACTCCCGGGCGACCGCGTCGGCGGCGGCGCGCGAGCTGTCATCGGTGGAGCCCAGAAGCGCCTGGGCGAGGTGCGCCGCGTCGACGGCGTCGAGGGGGCCCACGGTCACCTCGCGCGCCTCCGCGCCACGGGGCCACAGCGACCGCGCGTCGGTCAGCAGCGGGCTGCCTTCGGCCTGATCCTCGCGGTAGGTCATCACGAGCAGAAGGGGTGGCGCGTGGGGCGGGTGCACCAGATCGAGCAAGAGCGCCGCGCTGTCGGCGTCGCCCCAGTGGACGTCGTCGACGTACACCACGACAGGGTGCTGCTTGGCGAGCGAGTCGAGCAGGGCGCGAAGCGCGGCGAACGCGCGACGGCGGACGCGATGGGGATCGCCCACGGGCGGCTCGCGGACGTCCGCGATCTCGGGGACTCGTCGCAGGACCGGGAAGAGGCGCGCCAGGGCCCAGATGTCTTCGGGCAGCTCGAAGAGGGTGCCGCGATCCGAGAGCCGGAGCAGGTGGCGGCTGAGGGCGTCCAGCCAGCCGTCCACGGCCTTGTAGGGGACGGACTCGCGCTCGTAGGTCCGTCCCTGCAGGACGACCGCCTCCTTGGCCGCGACGAGGCCGCCCAGAAACTCCTGCACGAGCGACGACTTGCCCATGCCCGAGGAGCCGGACACGCTCACCGTGATCGAGCGGCCCTCTCGCGTGGCGTCGAACGCGGCCCGCAGCGCGAGCAGCTGATCGCTGCGTCCGACGAGTTTTGGCGCGACCTGCTCGGTCACGGGCCGCAGCGAGTCCGGGACGTGGTGCGCGCTCGCGGTCGCGCCCATGAGGCGCAGCAGCGTCGGCCCGTCGGGCCGATCTTCCGGCGCGCGGGCCAGGAGCGACACGCACAGCACGTCGAGATCGTTCGGGATGCCTGGCGCGCAGGCCGACGGCGCGGGCGGCTGCACGTTGCTTTTCATCCGCAGGACGTCGGAGACGGACCCGATGAACGGCGGGCTGCCCACGAGCGCCTCGAAGAGCAGCGCGCCCACTCCGTACCAGTCGGAGGCCGGCGTGGGGGGCGCGCCGGTGGCCTGTTCGGGCGCCATGTAAGAGGCGGTCCCGACGATGCGCGCGCCCTCCGCGTCGAGGTCGCGCGCGGCCGTCAGCTCCGTCGCGACCCCGAAGTCGAGCAAGACGACCCTGCCCTCGGCGGTCACCAGGACGTTGGACGGCTTGATGTCGCGGTGGAGCTTGCCGGCGGCGTGGAGCGCCTGCACGCCCTCGGCCAGCTGGCGCAGCGCCGCGCGGAGCCTGTCGAAGTCGGGCGTGCCGCCCGGACGCGCGTGCGCGACGACGTCGACGCCGCGCACCAGCTCCATCGTGAAGAACACCTCGCGGTCCTCGGTCGCCACGAGCTCGTGCAGGCGAACGAGGTTCGGATGGTGCACGCCGGCGAGCGTCCGGAACTCGCGCTTGAAGTCATAGAGCGCGGCCGGGCTGAAATGGCGCAGCCTCTTGACGGCCACCACGATCCCGCGCTCGGCGTCCATGGCTTCGTAGACGGCGCCGACCGCGCCGGCGCCGACGCAGCGTCGTACGCGATAGCGCTCGGTCCCTTCCCAGTCAGCGACGCCCCCCGCCGCCGTCTTTGCAGACTGCGGCTCGACGTCACGGATCATTTCTGCGCCGACCAGTGGCCCGGGACGATGACACTCACCCAGCGCTCCGGCGCGACGAATCCCTGGGCGACGAGGCTCGCGCGC
>Ga0070762_10001577_pt1 | contig 10600 bp, 8 predicted proteins | sample HubBroMetageREF2_FD_66726 | JGI IMG/M metagenome (GOLD analysis project Ga0070762, IMG submission 66726) | Reference soil microbial communities from the Hubbard Brook experimental Forest, New Hampshire, USA - Hubbard Brook CCASE Soil... | ecosystem: Environmental > Terrestrial > Soil > Temperate... | reverse complement strand
TAGATTGCCCGGCAAATCATTCGCTGGCAGATTCGGCCCATGGCTACGCCGAAATGCTTCGACCGTTTATCGTGGTCCGCGGTCCATACATGCTTTCTCCACGTGGTCATCCTCTGCGCCACGTGTCCATGGGCGGGCGCCGGGAATGTCGTGGAAGGAGCCAACGCGGAAAGGCTCACGACCGACAACTTCTTCTGTCACGCAGGGTATGACCCCGATCAATGCAATCAGCACATTGCCGAACTGCAGGCTGTGTTGACCCAGTATTCCGCCGGTGCACCGGGGCATTGGAATTGGACAATTGTGCGTTCTGAGGATTGGCAGCCATTGATACGAAGCCTTCATCTGGATCCTCGAAGCCCCGCATTTACGGCCCTCGCGCAACGCGCAACATTCCTGGAAGGTGCTTTGTTCTTTTCCCAACCGAAGCGAACCGATCAATTGGTGCGGGATTTACACACTCCCCTCAAGCAACTTCTTTCTGCCGCGGTGGGGCACGAACTAGGACACGCCGTTTGTCACGGCGGTGATGAGGCTACTGCAAACCGAGTCGCTGAACAATTGCGGAGCGGAAAACATTTCGATTGTAGTAGGAGGCCCAAGTCGCCCAACCCGATCGAGGAGTTGTACTTGCATAGTCACTTATCCGGTTTTCCCCGTCCTAAGTGATCACTCGCGAACGTCGGCAGAAGCAAAGCGGCGTGAGAGCAATTCGGTCCCTGCGACCTACCTCGGGCTCTCACCGGCCGACCCGGCATTCTCCGCCGCAGGGACTACGATCGCCTGAATGTTTTGGCCGGCCATCATCTTCTGAAAATCGGCGAGTTCGGTTCTCTGGATTTCGGCCCAATGGGCGATGGAAATGTCCGCTTGCTGTTTTAACTTCTCGAAGACTTGATATTCCGCCTCGGTGGGAGCGGAATCGGTGCCAACCCCGACCGCAATTGCCAGGCCGGCGAGTTTGCTATCGACCTTCTGAGGGTAAGCTAAGGAATCTTCATTCGATTTAATCTTCATCTGGGCCAAGTCATCGCGCACCAGCAGTAGATTCTTATCGAGGGCGACCGCGGCTGCAAGCGTGTTCTTTACGGTGCCGTTATCCGGGAGCCGTTTTCGGAGTCCGTCGATTTGCTCGCGCACATCCTGAATCTGGTTCACGGCGTCGTAAACCCGGCTGAGTTGGTCGCGCACCTGAATCAGCAGATCAAATTGCTTTTGCAAATCCGCCTGCGACACTTGGAGCCGCGGATCCATCGCGACTTCGAATCCTGCGGTCTGACTCTTTCCGTTTACCGTTAGCCGGACCTGGTACTTGCCCGGCACTGCCAAAGGACCTCGGCCACCGTCCTTATATTCCCAGAGATAGTAACCGGGCACGCGCGAGATCCCGGTGTAGCGCAGGTCCCAGACAAAACGATTGAGCCCGGCTTCAGACTTGATCTGTTTTTCCGGCTTCTTATCCTCCGGAGTCAAAGGCTCGTCCAGATCTTCCGTCTTATTGCTGGAGAATTTTCGAATCACACTGCCGGCCGCGTCAAGAATCTCAATCGTCGTTTCGCCCTTCGGTTTGTCTTTGACGAAGTAGTAAATCAACGCCCCGGCTGGGGGATTGTCTCCGACCAGCACAGGTTTTGGCGCGCCATCGTCTTCCGTCGGATTTTGGAATCGCATCGCGGTCGCCGGCGTGTAGAGGTGTACATCCTGTTTGGCAATGTCGTCGCCGTATTGCCGTAGCGGAGAAACATCATCGAGAATCCAGAATGCTCGCCCGTGCGTTGCCAGCACAAGATCGTCATTCTTTACCATCAGGTCGTGAACAGGTGTTGTCGGCAGATTGAGTTGTAGAGCTCGCCAATCCCCGCCGTCATTAAAAGAAACGTACACGCCAGTCTCGGTCCCGGCATAGAGCAGGCCACGTTTCTTGGGATCTTCACGCACGGCGCGGGCAAAAGTGTTGTCGGGAATCCCCTTCACGATCTTTAGCCACGTTTTGCCGTAGTCGCTCGTCTTGTAAATATAAGGACGCATATCGTCCGACTGATGCCGATCCACGGCCATGTACGCGGTTCCAGCATCATGCGGCGAAGCATCAATCTGGCTGATGCGGCTCCAGTCGGGCAGATCCTTGGGGGTGATGTTGGTCCAGTTCTTTCCCCCATCGCGCGTGATGTGGACCAGTCCGTCATCGGTCCCTACCCAGATCAAACCCTGCGCCAGAGGCGATTCTGCCACGGCGAATATCGTGTCGTAATATTCCGTACCTGAATCATCCTTGTCGATCGGGCCGCCCGACGCCTGTTGCTTACCTTTATCGTTGCGCGTGAGATCAGGACTGACGGCCTCCCAATGCATCCCTGCATCGGTGGTTTTGAACAGGCGTTCTCCGCCATGGTAGAGCATGTTGGGATCATGCGGCGAGACCAAGATCGGCGCAGTCCACTGGAAACGGTGCTCCAACTTTGCCGCTCCGCCGCCATCGCTGATCTCGGGCTGCACTGAGATGTTCTTAGTCTGTCCGTTACGTTTGTCAAAGCGGGTGATCACACCTTCATACTCGCCCGCATAAACGATATTAGGATCCGGCGGATAAGGGGCAATGTAGCCTGCTTCTCCACCTCCCACCTCATACCAGTCCGCGCGATCGATCTTGCCGTTATCGCTGCGACTCGCGATTGCTACCGAGCTCGAGTCCTGCTGTGAGCCATAAAGATAGTAGGGAGTCCGCAGATCGGTAGCCACGTGATAAAACTGGGCCGTGGGCTGGTTATCCTGGCGTGTCCAGTTCTTGCCGCCGTCCAGGCTCAGCGTGACCCCGCCATCGTTCGAGACAATCATGCGGTTGGGATCCTTGGGATCGATCCACATGCCATGATTGTCCCCGTGCGGAACTTTCACTTTGTTGAAGGTGTGTCCGCCGTCGCTCGATTTGTAGAAATCAACATTCGCGATGTAAACCACATCCGGAGACCGCGGGTCGGTAACGATATGCATGTAATACCACGCCCGCTGCCAGAAGGCACGGTTGTTGTTTAGCAGTTCCCAGGTTTCGCCACCATCGTCGGAGCGATAAAGACCGCCCTCCGGCGCCTCGATCAGCGCGTATACACGATCGGAATTCGCGGCGACGGCAATGCCCATGCGGCCGTACGGTCCCTTAGGCAGTCCGTGCTCTTCAAGCCGCTTCCATGTGCTTCCGCCATCGCTCGAACGGTACAGCCCGCTGCCGGGACCGCCGCTCGACAGGCCCCAGGGAGTACGACGCGCTTCCCACAACGACGCGAAAAGAATATGCGAGTTGCGCGGATCGAACGCAATGTCGATTCCGCCCGTGTTCTCGTCCTTATATAAAACTTTTTCCCAGTTCTTTCCTCCATCGGTGGTGCGGAAGATGCCGCGTTCGGTATTCGGGCCGAAAGGATGGCCCAGCGCTGCCACGAAGACAACATCCGCGTTTCTCGGATCGACAATCACTTTTCCTATCGCGCGCGAGTCACGCAGCCCTATGTTTTTCCAGTTCTTTCCGCCATCCACTGTCTTGTAAATTCCATCGCCGTGCGAGATGTTGCCACGAACACAGGCTTCGCCGGATCCCACATACACGACATTTGGATCCGAAGGCGCAACCGCCAGGCTTCCGATCGCTGAGACTGTCTGCTTGTCGAAGACCGACGTCCACGTCATCGCGCCGTCGGTCGACTTCCACACCCCTCCGCCAGTCGAGCCGAAGTAGTAAGTATTTGGATCGCCGGCAACGCCCGAGGCCGTCAGCGACCGTCCGCCGCGGAACGGCCCCACCAGCCGGTATTTCATGCCTTTGAACTGTGGGTCCTCATTGTCAGTCTCAGTGGAGGTTTTCTCCGTGTCGCTCTGAAGTTCAGGAGTTTTCCGCGCCTTCTCCTCTGCTCGGCTTTGAGCAACGCTCACGCTCACTGCCGGAAGCAGGAGAGCACCCACCATCCACGCAGTTCGACGGACCGTCAATTTGAAACAATTCATTGCGTTCATCACCCCAAGGAAAATGCAAAGCCTCAGTTTACAGCCTGATACCGGCCGCGAACGAATGTTCTATGACTTTGCTATCTTCGCCGTCTTCTTGCCCTCAAGCAATGCTCGCGCGGCTTCCAGTTCTTTGCGCTTGGCGGCGTCAACTTTCGGATAGTCCAGCTTCAAATCCTCGAGCGTCTCAACGATCGCTGCCGCGACCGCTGCGTGAGTGAACCATTTGTTGTCCGCCGGAATCACGTACCAGGGTGCCTCCGCGCTCGATGTATTGATGATCATGTCCTCGTAGGCTTTCATGTAATCATCCCAATATCCGCGCTCGCGCACATCGGCTTCGGAGAATTTCCAGTTCTTTCCCGGGCGATCCAGACGGTCCATAAAGCGTCGCTTCTGCTCCTTCTTCGAAAGATTGAGGAAGAATTTGCGGACTACGATTCCATTGCGCGTGAGATAGCGATCGAAGCAGTTGATGTCTTGAAAGCGATCCTTCCAAATGTCCTTAGTCAACAGAGATGGAGGAATTCTTGAATTCTTCAACACTTCTGGATGCACCCGCACCACCAGCACTTCCTCGTAATAACTTCGGTTGAAGATGCCGATGTGCCCGCGTTCGGGGAGCCGCCGCAGAGCACGCCACAGGTAATCGTGATTCAGCTCTTCCGTCGACGGAGTTTTGAAAGAATAGACCTCACAGCCCTGCGGATTGACTCCCGACATCACATGCTTGACAACGCCATCTTTGCCAGCTGCGTCCATGGCCTGAAAAATGAGCAGCACGCCCCAACGGTCCTGCGCGTAGAGCTTGTCCTGCAAATCAGTCATCGCAGCTATGCCGTCGGCTAGAAGTTGCTCAGCGTGTTTCTTGGAATGTATCTTCCCAGTATCTTCCGGATCGAAATCCTTCAAACGGAATTTGCTTCCGTCCTCGATCCGATAAGGCTTGACCAGCTTGCTTGCCCAACTCATGGGCAGTCTCCATCGCCCCAGATTTACGAAACAATTCGCAGAAAGATGCAGTGTACATCAGCCAACATGGGCACGGGCGCTCTCGCCGTGCACTATTTACAGTGTTGCAGGCCGTTGCAACCATCGCAAATATTACGTTCTTTGGTTACTTCACAGGTTACTTTCCCAAACTATCGTGCTACGTCTATAGCCCATTCGGGCGTTGCGCTAGCAGTGCGGGCTTGCTAACTTGACCTCATTGAGCCTCCCCTTAGGTGCTGTGACGGACCTTAATGGGGGTGAGTTATGAAACTTGTTCATCTGTGTTACGCGGCATTGGGGTTTGCGGTGGCTCGCTGGATTTTTAAGCGGGAGCCAATGCCGATAGCTGATCCAGTCACTCGTTTCCGCTCCTCTGGCTTGCTGTAAAACTTCACGGGCGTGTGGCGCCCTGTTGCGCGGCTACTTCGTCCCGCACGTCCGTGATTTTCATTCTTAAGAGGCCAACACAAGTGCGGGTCCGGCCTCCGACGCTCACCGACGATCGTATCGATCGAGGCGCGTCTAAAGGTTCTAATACCAACGTTCCTCCCCGCCTTCTCTCATCCAGCCTTTTTCTGACTACAATTTGCTCAGGGAGATCCCCGATTTTCGGGCGAATATTGATGAGGAATCGGTGTTATCTCGGCGTTTTTCTGGTTTTTCTAGGCATAATCTCGCTGGAATTGATGCTGCCAGTTCGCGCCGCCGCGCAATCGGACGATGAAGTTTCCCTGGGCGATCTGGCGCGTTCCCTGCGCCAGAGTAAAGAGCAGCCTAAAGAAACCGCGGCGCCCTCCATAATCGATAACGACAACCTGACTCAGGTGATCGACGATGTCGAGCACTTTCGCCTCGGCGCAAGGCCAATCTTTACTTTTGAGGGCGGCGCCACGCACTTTCAGATGTCTTCTCCCGACGGAACCTGCAGCCTTTCGTTCAACGCCAACACCACCGCGCTCCTTTCCAATCCTTATGTATCGCAAGACCTCCCGCAGAGCGAACTTGCGAAATTGGATGGTCCCGCGAACATTCACGGAGACACACTGGAAGTCTCGATGTACAACGCCAGTTCATGGAGTGTAAGGGAGATCACGGTGGGTCTGACCATTGTCCGCCGTGACGATACCACTGTGGAAGATTACGCTGCCGCGAAGCTCCTACCAGCCGTCGAGGAAGCTGCAACTTCTGCCGACAAACGTTCGGATGTCACCGTGCTTTTGCATTTGAAGGGATCGGCCGCGCCTTTCGCGACCACGGTTTTTCAAGAAAAACTGGACGGGAATCTCGATGATGGCCAGGAATGGCATTGGGCGATTGTGGAAGCGAAGGGAATCCCTCCGACTACGGTTGCAGATGGTTCGAAGCATTAGTCGCGACGCTCGCTGCAGCATTCGACTGTAGAGACATAGCTAGCTATGTCTCTACAATCTGCATTTTAGTTGCTTGCCATTACCCGAACTGCGGATTCCTGCCGCCGCCAGGCAGAAAGCGCAGGCGCTCCCAGCGCGAGCTCTGCAAGTGTCGCAGGTTTCTTGGGAGAGCTGTTTAGAGACGCCGCTTGATCCGCGCCAATCTCCTCCGGCCCTTTTGTCTCGCCTGTGACGATGGCCTTGTTGGCGATGGTCTCGTACGCATAGCCGACGATGGTGGGTTGAGTTTCGCCGGCAAACCGGATGTGCGCCCAACCGTAGTGAACTTCCCCCTTGATGACAAACTTCAAGCCCAGGTAAGCCTGCTTTACTTTTAACCATGCACCGCCGCAACCACCACCCGAGGTACCGCCGGCGCATGCCACCATCACCATCTCGGATTGGCCCGGCTGAAAGAAATTATCTGGCCCAATCCTTTTTCCTTTGAGCACGGCAGCGGCTTCGAATTGATTGTCGACCCCAGTCACGCGTACCCGGTTTGATTCCTGAACCGGAAAGATCCCCAAAGAGTTCTGGTGAAAGCCCTCCGGTTTGCGCCTGGCTTCGGTGGTATATACGCTGGAGAGTGCGAAATCGTTAATGCCGTCGTGGTTCAAATCCAATTCGACGGGTCCGGCGTTCTGAATAATCGGAATGTTCGCGGGCGTGTATACAATCTTTGCCTCCGCGGGATGCGCTAATGCCAGCATTCCCACTCCGGCCGCGCCCGCCGAGAGTGCATAGGCGTTGAGTCGCTGGCTAATTGGATCAGAAAGGTTGCAGGTGGGGCGAGAACAGCGATGCATGGGATTCTCCTCCGAAGACGCGACATTATCCGCCGCGTCGAGAGGTCAGTCAATATGCAATTGTTTGCGCAGATGCTAACGAAAAAGACTCGATCTCCACAATACGGGACCGTTCTCTAAGCGATCTTTCGCACGTCTTCGGTTCGCCCACTCTTCATACTGCGGTAGGCGGCGTCCAGAATTTCCTGATTGCGCCAGCCTTCTTCGCCGGAGATGGGAAACTCCGCTTTGCCTTCGACGGCCGCAGCGAATGCATCCACCTGTAGCGCGTAGGCCAGCCGGTTCGAGACGGTATGGGTCTCGAAAACGGTACCGCCTCGACGGAATTCGAGATTGATCGGGTGCTCGACAGTAAATGCATTGTCGCCGAAGAACGAGCCACTTTCCCCAACCAGTTCCAGGGGCGTGCGGTATTCCGCAAGAAATGAAACCGTGACCGTGGCCAGAGTCCCGCGTGAGAACTCGAGCAGCAATGCCGCGCCAGCTTCCACCTCGCCAGCGTTGCCGGCAATCTCGCGAGCACTTACGCGCAATACTTCGTCCTGCAGAATGAAGCGAAGCGAGTCGATGCAGTGAACGCCCACGTCGGCAACCGGACCGCCACCGGCGACTATGGGATCGTGAATCCACGTACGCGCGTGCCCGTGGGATGCAGGAAAGGAAAATTCGGAGCGTGCAAAAACCGTTTTCCCGATTTTTCCCGCCGACAACCCCTGGCGCAACCACGCCGTGCTCTCTTCAAAGCGAAAAACATGGGCCACTCCCAGAAGAACTTTGGCCTTACGCGCGGCTTCAACCATTTGCCGACACTGTTCGCCGTCCATCGCCATTGGCTTCTCGCACAATATCGGCTTGCCACATGCGGCCGCGACCAGAACATCGTCTAAATGACAGGCATTTGGCGTGGTAACGAACACGGCATCAACCTGTGGAGACCGACAGAGCTTTTCGGCCGAATCGAAGGCGAGAGGAATACTGTGTTGTCGCGCCGACTCTGTCGCTTTGCCCAAGTCACGCCGGGAGAGAGCGGTAACTCGACAGTTCTTGGCCAGAGCAAAGCCCGGCATCAGCCGCTTCACGGCGTGCAGTCCGAAGCCGATAATCCCGAAATTGATCATGGATTCTTAATATAGGCGCGGCGTCCTCGCCCGTGCGGTCCCGCCGGGGTATGTTGCGTCGCCACGTCCCCCCGCGAAGCTCTCTCCTGCGAACTTACTTCGCGACCGACATTGATGAAGGCGAAGCCTCCGTTGTCGCTGACTGCGAGGTAGCCGTAAGAGCACCTGTAGTCGTATCAATCGACAGCGCCGTAATCGAGTTGGCAGTTTGACTGCCTACGTACAGAAACAGATTGTCGGGGTCGAGGACCTCGAACAACGGAGCCGTACCAGCGCTGAAAGGCGAACTAGTAATTTCTGTGAGCACTCCTGTAACCGGAGTAACGGTGAACACGGATATGTTGCTCGATCCCAGGTTACCCACGTAGAGATAGGGATCCAACGCTACCACGGACGTGGGCGTGGTCCCGGTTGAGAACGAGCCCAGCAGAGTTAACGCGCCACTGCTCGAATTAATCCCGAGCACAGAAACCGTATTGTCCGTCGTGTTCACGACGTAGACAAAGTTTCCGGCGGGATCGACCGTGATCGCCCGCGGGCCGTTGCCCACTTGAATCGGCAGGCCTGCAATGGGCTGCAAAACACCTGAGGCAACTGTGTATGCAATGACCGACGTCAAGTTGGGATTGAGCACATAAAGGAATTTTCCTGAGGGCGTTATCGCCAACGTGAACGGATTATTAAAGGTCGTAAAGGGGGATCCGGCGATTGCACTAAGAGCTCCCGTCGTGGAATTGATGGTATAAACCGAAATATTGTTGGAAAGTTCGTTGACCACGAAAAGATAATTGCCTCCGCTGTCCATGACCATGGCAAGCGGCGTGAGTCCCGTTGTAGTTCGGGGCAGCACTTCCTGCAGCGAGCCTATAGAGCTGTTGATCGTGAACAGGGAAATATCGTTCTCGCTCCGATTTGCGACATACACGAACTTGCCTGAAGGATGCACCAAAACCGATCCCGGCGAGCTCCCGGCGGGAAACGGCGATCCCACGATAGTGGTGAATTGCACCGTATCACTAGTGGCGCTGCTGCTGTTGACGCTTGTCTTGATGCGGAGAGCTGCCACAGCGTTCGAGTTTGGCAGTGTGACGTAAGCCGTGTGAGAACTGGACCCGGAGGAGAAAATCGATGGGGAACTACACCCTATGAGAGGCGCCAACCACATGGCAAAAAGAACCAGGCATATTCGCTTGGTCATTATCGAGACCCTTCGAGAAAACTGAATTGTTCGACAGGTCGAGGTTTCTGCAAATTTAAGCACCATGACTTCGGATGTTCCAAGTTCGAAATACCGCACTCTGACCTCAAAGCTTGGGCCTTCGGCCGAAATGGCCGATGTGAAATACCAACCCGGTCGAAACCCGCACATCGGTCTGGGTCGTCCCAAAAGTGTTGGTATGAAGATAATCACCCATTACACGAAACGTGAACCGAGGAGTCAGGTCGCGGTCATAACCTCCGCCAAAGGCAAAAGCGCGCCCAACGCTCTCAAATCCACTCTTGATTAAAGTCGTGATGCCGACTGTATTCTCCGCTTTGCCGATAAAGGCGTGAGCGAAGTACATCGATTTGTCTTTGCGCAGCGAATATTGCGGACCGATCATATAATTGTACGCAGTGATCATGGATCCATAGCCACCGCTTCCGTCCGCCGTCACGCCGAAATTGTGAGTGATGTTATACGTAACCTCGCCGTTGAATCCATTCAAATTGGTCCAACTCGGATAGCCCAGAGGCGGCGCATCGAATCTTACATAGGAATAGCCGCCAAAGAACTCCCACTGAGGAGCGACCTGTCCCGCTGAAAGGGAAGATAACGTCGGAACGACCGACACAATCATGAAGATAAAGATTGCTGCTCTCTTGCAGAGCATGCCCACACGCTCGATGGCCATTAGTATGAAATTACCAACTTCCCTCCAGTATTGCGCCTGAGTCGACGGTAAGATTGCACACTTTACCTCCGCACCTATGCATTGTGAAGCCTAACTGTCTGGAATCAAACACGATTCTAACCGGAAGTTGCGTAGAGAAGAAAGTCGCCGCTTGTAATTCTTTGTAAATCCGAGTTTGCGACTTCGCAGAAGTGCCGACTATACACGCTCTTTGCGAAGCCGCCCCCCTCGGTCGCTGAAGCGGTCGCAATTGCTTGCTAAGCGAAGTAGATCTTCGGGATGCGTTGTCCTCTTGAAGAGAAACGGGTGAAAACGGAGATTCTGGCTAGACTCTTGTGGAACGGACGTCCCCGTTCGCTACTTCTAAGGGATTAACACAAGCT
>Ga0070762_10001575_pt1 | contig 10604 bp, 10 predicted proteins | sample HubBroMetageREF2_FD_66726 | JGI IMG/M metagenome (GOLD analysis project Ga0070762, IMG submission 66726) | Reference soil microbial communities from the Hubbard Brook experimental Forest, New Hampshire, USA - Hubbard Brook CCASE Soil... | ecosystem: Environmental > Terrestrial > Soil >... | reverse complement strand
TGCGCGCGCCGGATATCAGGGAGAGACTGCGCTTGAACCGTCCGCCACGCTGGCGAAATATGTGGGCGAATATTATTCCGAGAATCCATGGTACGGCACGGTTCGGGTGGTGCAGCGGCAGCGCCAGCTGTGGATGGGCGGCACGGATCCGTTGATGCCGATCGGCAATCACTTATTCAGGATCGGCATGGAGCCAACCAGTCCAGGCGTCGTGGAATTCTCAGAACTGATTGGCGAGAAGCCCAGCTTGCTTTGGATCGACGGAGTGCAATTTCGACGGGTTGAGGGAGCGAATTCCTGAACGTGTAAGCGCTTGCCAGTGCCGCCGACATCGCAAACGTCCAGCAGCCGAACGCCTTCATGCCCATCTCCTTTTTGCGGGCTTGTAGGAATTTCTAATACAGCGCAGCGATTGCAGCGATGCGCAAGGATCCCCTTGCGGGGTATCCCCTCGGTACTTAAGATCGGTGAATATGAAACTATTGCGTTATGGTCCGAGTCAACAGGAAAAGCCGGGTCTTTTGGACAGCGAGGGCGCGATCCGCGATTTGTCGGCGCACATCGATGACATTTCTCCGCGGACGGTGACGCCGCAGAGTTTGGCGCGTCTCGCTGCATTGAACAGCAAGGATCTTCCCTTGGTTAGCGGCACGCCTCGGTTGGGAGTGCCGGTCAAGGGGATCGGAAAGTTTATTGCAATCGGTTTGAATTACGCGGACCACGCCAAAGAGGCGAATATGCCGATTCCCACCGAACCCCCGATGTTCACCAAGGCCATCAGCTGTCTGAGCGGCCCGAACGATGATGTCATGTTGCCCAAGGACGCGCTGAAAGGCGATTGGGAGGTCGAATTGGGAGTCATTCTCGGCCGCACGGCCCGATATGTGAGCGAGGATCGGGCGCTCGATCTGGTCGCCGGCTATGTGCTTGCCAATGATGTGTCGGAACGCTCGTTTCAATTGGAGCACGGCACTCAGTGGGACAAGGGCAAGGGCTGCGACACATTTGGACCGGTTGGACCCTGGCTCGTGACCCCTGATGAAGTCGGTGATCCGCAAAATCTCGAGATGTTCTTGAACCTCAACGGTCGACGCATGCAAACCGGCAATACGCAGCGAATGATTTTCACTGTGCGGCAACTGATTGCTTATGTGAGTCGGTTTATGACGCTGTATCCCGGCGACTTGTTGATCACCGGCACGCCGCCGGGCGTCGGCATGGGTCACAAGCCAAATCCGATTTTCCTCACCGCCGGCGATGAAATGCATCTCGGAATAGAAAAGCTCGGTGAGCAACGACAGAGAGCGGTTGCGTGGCGCCACTTGGGCGATGATGCTGCCTAGCGCCGGAATGACGATCTAGAACCTTTGGAGGCGGGAAATATGTTTATTCGCGAGTGGCGCGGGCGGGCAAATCAAGCCGAAGCGGCGAAGTATCCGGACTATTTCCGCAGGGAAGTCATCCGGCAATTGCGCGAAGCGCCAGGATTCAAAGGCGGCCACTTAAGTCGTCGCGCAGATGGCGATCAAGTCGAGTTCTTGGTGCTCACGCGCTGGACGTCCATGGACGCGATTCGAGAATTCACCGGATCCGTGGCGGAACATGCCGTCCTTGATCCCGGCGCGATGGCCACGCTCGTTGCTTACGATCATTCGGTGCGCCACTACGAGGTGCTGGAAGACCTTTCTTGATGATCCTTGCTGCGCTCGAACGATAGGCGCAGCGCTTTCGTGACCTCACCGGCGATGTCGTCCTGGATTTTCAAGGTATCGTCCAACGGACGATCGTAGGTTTCCGACCACACCACGAATCCGCTGTCCGCGCGGACCAAGCGGGCGGCAACGCGCAACGTTGAACCTGATTTGCGCAAGCTTCCATCCAAGACATACTCGACGCCCAAGGATTTTGCGATGTCGGCGATCGAGATCTTCTTGTCTTTGAAGTAGAAAGACGATGTCGGCGGCGGCACCTGAAGGCCTGGGATCTTGCTGAGTCGGTCGATGAGTTCCTCGGTCATCCCGTCCGCAAAAAATTCCTGGTCCATCGATTCGCTGGTCAGGTCCAGGAAGGGCAGCACGGCAATGGAAGTTTGCAGCGCTATCGCGTCGGGGCTTGCGCCGGCGGGCGCGGTGTTCCCGAATCTGCCGTAGACAAGAAAGGCAAACGCCAGAATCACCGGAAGTACGATGCCGCCCACGAGCAACGTCCAATTTCGGGATCCCCGATGCAGCGTGCGTTCCGGGCGCTCCGCGGCCGGCGGCGGATTCAAGTCGACCCATGGGCCAACGGTTGCCACCATGCGATACCCCAACCGTGGAACCGTCGCGATGTAAGTGGGCCGTTTTGGGTCGTCGCCGAGAAGGCGTCGCAGTGAGGTGATAGCCTGATAGACAGAATCCGGCGTGACGATGACGCCGGTCCAGACCCGTTCCAGTAGATCATCGATGCTGACGACTTGTCCGGCGTGCTCGGCGAGACATAACAGCAGGCGCATGGTACGCGCCTCGACGCGCACCGTTTCGCCCTCGCGCGAGATTTGACCGGAGGTCGCGCTTACGCGCCAGTCCCCGATGCGCAGGGATGCTCCAGACGGCTGATCCATGCGCGGATTGTATCAACTCTTACGAATTTCACGGCAAAAGGCGTAGGCAGTAAAAGCGACACTGTGCCGGCGCCAAATTGACGCGGGCACAGTGTGTAGGCCAATACTACTAGTTTAGCCCAAAAAACTATCGGTTCTGCGCTACCAGCTTCGAGACTTCCGACCACTGCTCAGATGCACGAGCTATGTTGCCGGGAATATCTTTCTTCCAGTTTTTGCGGGACTCGAGATCGGCGAACATGTAGAGCTTGCCATCGACGACGGCAAACACGCGCGGGTGCGCGCCCACTTTGCGGCCCTGCGAGACGCCGAAGGCGTCGAAGCCGTCATACTGCGGTGCGTACTTAGCCGGATCGCTCGCAAACGTGCGCAGGTGATTCGAGGTAATGAAGTAGAACTTAGACCCCTTGTAGTCGAAGCTCAGCTCTTTGTTGCCCTGGATCGGGTCCGGTGAAGTCGTAAAGTAGGACAGCGCGTCGTAGCTGTTCAGTGCGACGCCTTTGTCCTCAAAGAAGTCGCCTGCAAAAACCTGCGCGGCTGACAGCGTCAAGACGGCGGCGGAAGTAAAACGAATGATTGATCGGTAGTTCACGGTAGTCTCCAAAGTGTTCACAACACATCACAAGAAATCGGCGACCCCTGTCGCCGGCGCGCAGCGCGCGCCTTCAAATTTCGATTAACTCGCTTGGATCACCTCCGCCTTGACCGTGGCCGAGTCGTCGACCGCGATCACGGCAAAGGGAATCAGAGCAAGGATCAATGAGAGGATTAGGGCACTGGCGTTGAAGATGATTTTCATGGGTATCTCCCTGCGTTTGACTATGGGCGCACTGTAAAGAGTCGCCAGGCGCCCTGTTTGGATGTGCGCCAAACCGCGAGATCTACGGCGCGAGCGGCAAAGGCGGGTCGCGAACGGTAGGAGCCCGCCTAAGCGGCCGGCCGGCACGTGTTAGAATTCGGCCACTGGAACGAAGCTAAGGCGTTCAAATCAAAGCCAAAAGACGCCCGCGGCGCGGGAAGACGATGGTTCAGGAGCGCTCATGATATTTGAGTCCATTTCCAGCGGGGGTTGCCGCTCCTACCTGGTCGGCTGCGAGGAATCCTGCGCCGCAGCGCTGATTGATCCCGAGCTCAGCCAAATCGACCGCTACATCGCACTGGCGGCGCGTCATGGTTTGCGCTTTCGTTATCTCATCGACACGCATACGCATGCCGATCATTTCTCCGCGACGCGGCAGCTCGCGGATCAGCTCGACGCGCCGGTCGTCATGCACCGCGCGAGTCCTGCGCCTTTCATCGACCTGCGTCTCGAGGGTGGTGATTTATTGGTGGTGGGACGCCTGCGCCTGCAATCGTTGTACACCCCCGGACATACCAGCGATTCCATGTGCCTGTGCCTCGAAGATCGCGTCTTCACGGGGGATACGCTATTGATCGGGGCGACCGGCCGCACCGACTTACCGAGCGGCGACGCCGCAGCGTTGCACGAAAGTCTGTTCCAGGGTGTGCTCAAACTCGATCCAGCGCTGATGGTATTTCCCGCGCATGAATACAAAGGCCGCAGCCACTCGACCATCGCTCAAGAGCTCGCGGAAAATCCGCGCCTACAAAAGCGCGAGCGGGGCGCTTTCATCGACATGATGCAGAGCCTGAATCTCACGATGCCCACGCATGTTACCGAAGCGCTGCGTACCAACATGAGCGGCGGAAAAACCGTCGCGCAGATGCTCTCCGATGCGGCCGCCTCCGTTCCATTCATGTCGATGGCGCAACTGAAGGCGAACATCGAAAGCCACCGTGACGACATGATCGTTCTGGATGTGCGCGAACGCGACGCCTACGAGAGCGGGCATGTCCCGGGAGCGTTTCACCTGCCGCGCGGACAGCTGGAGCTTCGCGTGAACGACGAGCTCAAGGACCCGACTCGCCGGATTCTGGTTTGCTGTGAGCTTGGACGCATCTCCACTTTGGCGACAGCGACGCTTCGCACGATGGGATTTTCAGGCGCGGTCGCGCTGGACGGCGGGATCAAGGCGTGGCGGGAGGCCGGATATCCGCTGGAGACTTCGGCGCGGTGATATTGATCGTGCTCCGGCACCGTGAGTTTGAGCGGCCCGTGTGAACGGCCTGGGGGGATGAGAGGCGTCGAGGTCCTTCTCTTCCGGACCTCGACGCCTCCCATCCCCCCAAGCCATGCGGGCGGCCGCTCAATCTCACAGTGCCAAGATACGAGTTCAACTATGGCGCGCCGGCCGCCCGAGCAACATCGGCTGACGCCTCCCACCCGCCCCCCAACGCCTTGTACAGCTTTATCAGATCGATAATCTGGGTCAACGCAGCCTGCGCGAGCTGTTGCCGGGCCTGAACCGTTTGCAGCTGCAAGGTAAGGACGGTGACGTAGGTAACAAGCCCATGCCGATACGCGTCGACGTTGATATCCAAGGCGCGCTGGTCCGCGGCGACCGTGGTGTTGAGCGCGGCGCTGCGCTCTGCGTCTTCCCGCAGGCTGTTCAGCCCGTCTTCAACCTCCTGCAGAGCATTGAGTACGGTGCTGCGATAACTCAACGCCGCCGCCGCGGCTTCCGCGCGTGACAAGCGCACGCTCGCGATCAGCGCGCCGCCGTTGAAAATGGGCACGGAAATACTGGGTCCGGCGGAATAGAACTTGCTTGCCCAGTCGAATAGATATCGTGTGTCGGTGTTGCGCAATCCCAAACTGCCCGTGAGCGACAACTGTGGGAACAGCGAGGCGACCGAGACGCCTACTTGCGCGGTGGCGGCATGCAGCGCTTCTTCGGAGCCGCGAATGTCCGGCCGCCGCCGCGCCAGGGTCGCGGGTATTCCGACCGGCACCATCTGCGGCAGGGCCGGCAACTCGCTCGCGGTTCCCAACGCGGCATCGAAAGCCTCGGGCATTTGGCCGCACAAGACCGCCAATGCATGACGCGAACTGGCAATGCTCTGTTCGTATTGAGGCAGCTGCGCCTCCAGGCTGGCCAGTTGAGCACGAGCAGTTTGCACGTCGGCCTCGCTGCCCAGACCGTGCAGCTGCCGGCTGCTGGTGAGTTCCACCACGTCCCGCTGGTCGGCGATCAGGCCAAGGGTCATTTGCCGCAGTACTTGTCCGGCGCGCAACTGAAAGTAGGTCTGTGCGATTTCGGCCTCGAGCGACACCAGCAGGTCGTTCTTCGATTCGACCGCCTGCTTGCTTTGCGCGTTCGCGGCTTCGACCGAGCGGCGCACTTTGCCGAACAAATCAACTTCCCACGAGGCATCGAATCCCAACTGATAAAGGTTGATCGGTTTTTCGAGCGATGTAATGAGATTTTGAACGGCGGGTGATGCCGAACCCAGGGCCTGGCCTTGTGACTTTACAATTCCCGCAAGACCCAATTGTTCGCGCGTGTAGCTGGCGCTGCCGTTCAAATCCGGCAGGCCCTGTGCGCGGGCGGCTTGTACTTGAACGCGGGCCTCGAGAATGCGCAAATACGCAACCTTAAGGCCCAAATTGCCGGCGACCGCTTGATCTTCCAACTGGTCGAGCTGCGCGTCATGGAATTGGTTCCACCAAACCGTATCCGGCGGTGAGGCGGCGCTCGCCGGCGGCGCGGACTCGGAATACTCCTTGGGTGTGGGCTCATTGGGCGGCACAAAGTTGGGACCCACCTTGCAGGCGGCAAGACCGGCCATCAGCACTGCTGTAAAGACCAATGCGGCCGGACGCATCATTCCGGCCCGACCTTGCGGGTGGCCTTCACCGGCGAAAACAAAAAAGTCAGCGGCACGAATAGAAATGCGAAGATTGCGCAGTATAGAAACACATCGATGTAGGCCAGCAATCCTGCTTGCGCGATCAAGGTGCGTTCAATTTGGCCCATGGCGGCCTGCGTCGAATCGCCCGCGACCGTGCCGAGGTTCTTGATCGCCCCGGAGACGCGCGACAAGGTCTCGCGGAAATTAGGATCGGCGTGGCTCAAGTTCGCCGCCAGATAGGCGGTATGCACCTGCGTTCTGGAGGTGATGGCCGCCGTGGACACCGATATGCCGACCGAGCCGGCAACATTGCGAAACATCGTGAACAGCGCCGTGGCGTCGCCCTGCAAACGCTCAGGTATGGTGTAGTACGTGAGGACACTGGTCGGTACGAATAGAAATCCAATTCCCGCCGCCTGCGCGACACGCAGCATCATCAAGTGAAAAAAGTCGATGTCCGGCGCGATATTGCGTGAATACAGCAGGGAGCACCCCAGCACCAGAAACCCGGCCGTCATCAGATAGCGCGTCTGAACCCGCGACATCATCGCGCCGATCACCGGAATCAAGAAGATCACCGCGACCGCGCCGGGGCTTAGCACCAAGCCCGCAAGCGTCGCGGTATAGCCCAAGTGCTGCTGCGCCAGCTGCGGAATCAGAACCGCACTGCCGTACAGAACCGCTGCAAAAAACGCGATGGCAACGCAACCCAAGGCAAAGTTCCGGTCTTTAAATACCCGTATATCCACAACGGGATGGCGTGTGTAAAGCAGCCACCCGCAAGCGGCCGCGGCGCTGACCGCGGCGAGGGCGGCGAACACGCGGATGAACGTGGATCCGAACCAGTCTGCATCTTCTCCGCGGTCCAGCATGATTTGGAATGCGGCAAAGGTGAGCGCGATCAATCCGATGCCGATGTAGTCGATCGACACCTTCTGGCCTTTTTTTGCCCATGGCGGGTCCTCCACCAGGTTCATGACCGCGAAGGTCGCCAGGATGCCGATCGGCACATTGATGAAGAACACCCAGCGCCAACTGTAGCTGTCGGTGATCCAACCGCCGACGGTGGGACCCAGCACGGGAGCGACCACGGTTGCAAGCGCGGTCAGCGAGAACGCCCGGCCGCGTTGCGAGGGTGGAAAAGTATCGAGAACGATGGATTGCTGATTCGGCTGTAGACCGCCGCCGAAAAAGCCCTGCAAGATGCGAAAAATGATCAGCTCGGCCATGTTCGTCGCAATACCGCACAGAAACGAACAGACGGTGAAAGCAGCAATGCAAATCACAAAGTAGCGCTTGCGGCCAAGCACCCGCCCAAAGAAAGCCGAGATGGGGAGCACGATGCTGTTGGACACGAGGTAGGAGGTCAGAGCCCAGGTGGCCTGGTCGTAGCTCACCGATAAGCTTCCGGCGATGTGCGGTAAGGCGACGTTCACAATGGTCGTGTCGAGGATTTCCATGAACGCGGCCGAGGTGACCACCACGGCGATCAACCAAGGATTGGCGGACGGGCGCCAGCCGCTCGCGCCGCGAGGGTCCGCCGAATCCGTCACGGGAAGTGCACCACGGGAGAGACCGACAGTCCGAGTGGCAACGGCCGATTAGGATCGAGACCGCGGTCGATCGCAATCTTCACGGGCACGCGCTGCACGATTTTGACGAAATTGCCCGTGGCGTTCTCCGCGGGAAAGGCCGAGAACCGGGAACCGCTGCCGTATTGAATGCTTTGCACGTGACCGTGCAGTTTGAAACCCGAGTAGGCGTCCACCTCGAGATCGACGCCATCGCCGGGCCGCATGCGTCCGATCTGCGATTCCTTGAAATTCGCGGTGACCCAGACATCCGGGGTCACGATCAAAAACATGGTCTGACCGGCGGTCAAATACGTGCCGCGCTGGACGGCGCGCATGGTGATGAAGCCGTCCGAGGGCGAGCGGATCTCGGTGTAGCTCAAATTGAGGTCGGCTTGCTCCAGTTGACTCTCGGCTTGTTGGACCTGCGCAGTTTTTTCGGCCACGGCATTCATTGCCTGCTGAATCTGTTCAGGAACCAGTCCGGCTATCGCCACTTGTGCCTGCGCGCTTCTCAGATTGGCATTGCTGCTCAGTTGTTGGCTGGTCGAGGTATCGATGTTTTCCTGCGTGGTGGCGCGCCGATCAACTTCATGCTGGCGCGCATAGGAGGCCTGCGCCTGAACCAGGATTGCGGCCGCCGACTGTTTTTGCGCTTCTGCAGAAACCAATTGCGCCGGGTATTGCACGCGTGCAATGCGCAGGGCGGTTTCCGCGGTTTTAAGCTGTGCCTTCGCCAGCGCGAGTTGACTCAGTGCGGCGGCGCGGGCGGTCTGGAAGTCCTGCGGCTCGATCCGCAGCAACAGTTCGCCCTTGCGAACCCGGCTATTGTCGTCAATCAAGAGCTCAACCACGTAGCCGGATACCTTGGGCGCCATCGTGATTACGTTGCCGTCCGTGTAGGCATCGTCGGTGGAGACTTGATTGCGATACACGAACCATATGATGAACGCAATGATCGCCCCAACGACGACCACGGCACCGAGAATGATCAGCGGTTTTTTGCTGCGAGGTTTTGCCGGACCTGCTTCCTGCGCGTCCTTGCTGTCCTCCCGCGTGTCCTTGCCGCCGTCCTTTGTATCACCCGGATCATGCGTCTTGGCGTTCCCAGCGTCTGCCTCACTTGCGGACGGCATTGCGACCTCTTTAGTAATTTAGTTAGCGCGATGCGCCTGCGCGGCTCAAGAATAAACCATCCGGGCTGTGGCTTCGGTAGGCCAAGTCCTACAGGCTGGCTCCGCGCGCCGTCAGGGTTACGGCGCTGAGAGCTCAACCCAGGTTGGCGCGTGGTCGCTGGCTTTTTCCCAGCCGCGCACCTCTCGATATACACCGGAACCGACCAGGCGGTTCGCGATCGAGGGGCTCAAGAGCAAATGGTCGATTCGCAAGCCGGCGTCCCGCCCATAGGCATTGCGAAAATAATCCCAAAACGTGTAGATCTGCTCTCCGGGATGCATCGCCCGCACCGAATCCACCCAGCCGTGTTTGAGCAGATGCGCGTAGGCCTCGCGAACTTCAATCCTGAACAAGGCATCATCCACCCACCGTTCCGGCTTATACACGTCCGCTTCGGTCGGAATCACGTTGTAATCGCCCGCGAGTACAACCGGCGCACCGGAGAGCAGCAGCTCAGCGGCATGGGCAAGCAGCCGATTGAGCCAGCGCAATTTGTATTCGAATTTAGGTCCCGGTGCTGGATTGCCGTTCGGCAGGTAAAGGCAGCCGATCACCACTCCGGCCACCGTAGCCTCGATGTACCGGCTGTGTTCGTCGTCCGGGTCCCCGGGAAGGACTCGACGTATTTCCTGCGGCTCAGAATTCCTGGCAAGAATGGCAACGCCATTCCAGCTTTTTTGCCCGTGCCAAATGACACCGTACCCGGCATCTCGAATGGCCGCCTCGGGGAACTTATCCTGCGGCGCCTTTAATTCCTGAAGGCAAACCACATCGGGCGTCGACTCCGAAAGCCAGCGCAGTAAGTTCGGGAGGCGCGCGTTGACGCTGTTGACATTGTAGGTGGCGATTTTCATGCGCCATTATGTTTGGTTCTTCGATCGATTTGCAAAAGCGCACTGCGCCCGCAGCGGGCAGCGCTCGCACAAAGGCTTGGAGCGTTTGCAAAGCTCGTGGCCATGACGCGCCACCAGTAGGTAGCCGCGAATTCTCTCGTCAAAAGTCGCGGGCAGGGTGTTCAAAATGCGCTGTGCGGCCGCGTAAACGGCGACGTATTTTTCCCCCTCCGGACCGTGCAGCACGCGCACCAAGACATGCGGACACGCGGAAGGGACTGCTGCCACCGGCGAGAGGCGGGCGAACAGCAAAATCCGATCGGCGCCCGGATTGCCGATCCCCGGGAATGCCTTCAACGCCTTGCGTGCCTGCGGTGCGGAGAGGCGCGAGAGCGCGGCTCGAAGATCACCGCCGTACTCGCCTTGAACTCGTGCCGCGATTTCTTTCAGACGTGCGGCCCGCACCTCCGGCACCATGCCGCCCGATTTAAGCGCCCCAACGAGTCTGGCGGTCGAGGCGGCCATCAGGTCTTTGGGCGCGATGCCCACTTCGCGCGTCAATGACGCCCACCCCTTGGAGCAGCGCTCTTCGCTCGCGGGGTAGCCGCAGTGCCACCAGATCAAAAACTCATAAGGCTCCGTCGGTGCTAAAGGGTCGAGCGCTCCGTA
>Ga0070762_10001574_pt1 | contig 10606 bp, 10 predicted proteins | sample HubBroMetageREF2_FD_66726 | JGI IMG/M metagenome (GOLD analysis project Ga0070762, IMG submission 66726) | Reference soil microbial communities from the Hubbard Brook experimental Forest, New Hampshire, USA - Hubbard Brook CCASE Soil... | ecosystem: Environmental > Terrestrial > Soil >... | reverse complement strand
TCGGACCATCTGCCGAGCGTCTCGGCCAACGGCGAAGCCGACTACGACATCTTCTTTGCCAGCGTGAATGTGGCCTCGGTGCAGATGCCAGGTCTCTCGCATTTTCAGATGACCGATACGGTTGGGCTGCGCCGCGCGTTTGATGCGCTGACCGTCGAGACCGGCGGCGCGATTTACAGCTACCCGGGCTTCGCGAACGATCCATCTTATGCGGAGGTTTACTTTTCGCCGAGCTACAAGGTGACGAAAGATCTTACCGCCGGTGTGAATTTTTTTTACGCTCCCGATTACTATCGCATGGGCGCCTGGGAAAACTACAATTCGCTCGCCCTCAAATACGACATAGGGCGGGGGCTGTCGTTCTCAACGGAGGTCGGCCGCCAAAGTTTCGGCACGACACACGCCGGCATCAAATTGCCGGACTACACTTACGGCAATGCCGGGTTTTCCTACACTTACAAGTCGCTCACATTCGATCTGCGTTACCACGCGACCACGCTGACCAAACAAAGCTGTTTTCTGATAACCGGAACCGGATCGGCAGTCGGCGGCTCGAACGGTTGCGATCAGGCCGTCATCGCGTCGCTGAGCTGGAATGCCGTGCTGGCAGACTTCAAGACCGCCTTCGCGGGATCAAAGTGAGCCGCGCGAGCCCTTACCGCCCCGCATTACGGCCACGGCACGCGTCCGAGCGGCCAAACCAGCACGGCGATTAGGGCAATAACGACCAAGGCAAGCACGACGATTACTGAGGTTTTCACGGTTTCGACCTGCATACAAAAAGCGGGCGCGATATTACTCGCCGGTGCTTATTGTGCCAGTTCTTGCGAAGCTGAGTCGCTCGCGCCTACGGTCTCTAGTGAGACGGGAGCGAGCCCGGAAAATTGCAGTTGCTGCGCTGCCGCCTGCGAAAGATCAATCACTCGATTTTTGACGAACGGACCGCGATCATTGATGCGAACCACAATCGATCGGCCGTTGGCCAAGTTGGTTACGCGCACCATGGTGCCAAAGGGCAGGGTGCGGTGCGCGGCGGTCAGCTTCGTCGGCGAATATGCTTCGCCACTTGCTGTCATGCCGCCGCTTTCTGAATATCTCGACGCCAAAGCGGCTTTGCCGCCGGCGGTGGCCGCGGTGTTAATGGCCAGCAACAACGCCAGCGAGAGCGCCCATTTGATCATGCGCCGCGTCCCCGACAATGACCCCGTGCACTAACACTTCAACTCCGTCCTCGGTTCCGCGTTTTAGAGTTACTTCCTGACGCCGCTGGCCCTCTTCGTCCGCATCAAACGCTTCGACGACACGCAAAAAATTGATATGGTTCTGAAAACGGGAACCTTTGCTCCATGATCCGAAATGCTGTAGCAGCCGCGGCGTTGTTGGCGACAGTCGTGAGCGCAAACGCAAGCCCCGACTGGTGGTGGACACCTCGGCGCTTAGTGATCTGCAACGCTTACGGCTGTCAGCAACCACCGGATCCGTATTGGGACGGCCCAATTCGCGTTCAACGGCCGTGCCACGAATGGCGTCAATGCTACTGGCGCCAAAGATGGTGGTGATGCCTGCCGGTCGAGCGCGGATCGTTCGCAAGCTTTCAAGATTCGATCTGCTGCGGAGTTGTCGCGCTGGCACCGGGCCGATTGATTTCCGATTGTGTCCGATTCATGACTTGGCAACGATGCCGCCAAATCTCGGGTCAAAATAAATTAAATGGGAACTGAGCGGGTCTAGACATTTTTGCGTGCCTGTGGTTATTCGCGCGGGCCGGGTGCTTTGCCGCCTGGCGAAATCAAAAAAACGCAACAATCCGAAAGGCACCGCGGCCAATGTCGACACGTGTAGCTATGCTTCGTTCCTTTCAAAACAAACTTAGCGCGCACTCGGAAATTTTCGTGCGCGTCACGTTCGGCGTCTTCATGGGCGGCCTCGTCGTGCTGCTGATCCTGCTTTACTCCGACGCTCCGATCCTGGGTCTTTAAGTCCGTCCTCCCTTTCGCCAGTCCGCCCCGTTTCTCGGTCGAGCGGGCGCAAACCTTTCATTTACCATTGAGTTTCGTGGTGCCCATTTTCGCCACAATGTGACCACGCTCGGATTCAATAAATATCCGCCTAGGGGATCGGGGACGAATGCTGGGGCGGGTAAGCGCGGCATACCGAGTCGTTGCGCCAATTGGCGCCTGCGCGGCATTGGGCCTGCTGCTGGCCAATTGCTCGGGCAAGGTTGACCCCTATTATGGCGTCTCGGCGAGCCCGCGCGTGGTGAGCTACGGCGACACGGTCCCCAAAGGCGGTGGAGTCTACCGGGTAGGGGCGCCGTACATGGTTGCCGGCCGCGTTTACGTTCCCGAAGAGAACCCCAATTACCGCGCCGACGGTCTCGCGTCATGGTACGGCGAGGATTTCCACGGCCGTCAAACCGCGAACGGCGAGGTCTTCGATCTCAACGGCATATCGGCCGCGCACCCGACACTGCCATTGCCGTGTTACGCGCGCGTGACCAACCTTTCCAATGGCCGCTCCATCATCGTGCGCGTCAACGATCGCGGCCCATATCATGGCAATCGGATTATCGACGTGTCGGTGCGGACCTCGCAGCTCTTGGGCTTTCAGAACAACGGCACCGCCTGGGTTCGGGTCGAATATGTCGGGCGTGCCCCGCTGGTCGGCTCGGACGACCGCGTGCTTGCTTCGACATTGCGTCAGGATGAACCGGCGCCGACGCCGAACTCGGTCAAGCTGGCCGACGCAAAGCCGTTCCTGCCGGCGACCTTGTCGCCGGTCGAACGCGGACCCCGCTTAGCCAGCGTGTCGGCGAACGACGCGGGGGTAGAGGGACTTCCCGTGCGGCGCGCATCTTTCGTGGCGCCACTGCGCCCGACAGGCGGCGCCGAGCAAATCCTCAACGGCCGCGGGCTCTACTAAATCACCGCCGACTTGGTTGATGGGGTGCGCCGACGGATCAGGCGTCAGCCGCTCGCTATTGCGCATCACGATGCCCCGTGCCAATTCGCTGAGCGAACGGTTTTGCGCGGAGGCGGAATTGCGGACAATCCGCGATGTATTGCCGAGGGCGTATCTGGCCGCGGTTATCCTAGCCGCTGGGGTGGCCTTTGCGCAGGCCGCCTCGAACATGACTGTGAGGAAGGACGATACCTTCCAGACCAGCGTACCCAATGCGCTCCTGCTCGATCCCGACAGCAACAGCGTGCTGTTCGAGAAAGGCGGCGACGAACTAGTCGCGCCGGCAAGCCTTGCCAAACTGATGACGCTTGAATTTGTCTTCAATGAAATCAAGCAAGGCCGCCTGAAACTCACCGACGAATTCACCATCAGCGAAAACGCCTGGCGCAAGGGTGGGGCGCCGTCGCACGGCTCCACCATGTTCGCCGCGATCCACAGCCGCATCAGTCTCGACGATCTGATCCACGGCATTATTGTCGATTCCGCGAACGACGCCTGCATTGCCATCGCCGAGGGAGTCGCCGGCAACGAGGCCGCGTTCGGCACTTTGCTGACCAAGCGCGCGAGAGAAATCGGCCTGCAGAAATCGACCTTCACCAACGCGACCGGCTACTCCGAGCCAAACCTGCGCGTGACGGGCCGCGAGCTTGCGCAACTCGCCCGCCACATCATGCAGACCTATCCAGACTTTTATCCGTATTTCGCCGAGCGCGAGTTCACCTGGGACAAGATCCGGCAGCAGAACCGCAATCCATTGCTGGCCATGGGCATCGGCGCCGACGGAATGAAAACCGGTGAAACCAGTGAGGCCGGCTTTAATCTCGTAGGTTCGGCGGTGGTGGACAATTTCCGCTTGATCGCCGTGCTCACCGGCGCGAGGTCCGACAAGGAGCGCGCCGACGAGGCACGCAAGCTTCTCGATTTCGGCTTCCACGGCTTTGAGGCGCGCATCTTGTTTGCCGAGGGCCAGACCATCGGTGAGGCGAAAGTCTTCGGCGGCGATACAAGCTACGTTCCGCTTGTTGGGCCGGGAACGATCCGCGTGATGATGCCGCGCAACGGCGGCGAGCATTTGATCGCCCGCGTCGTCTATAACGGACCGGTACCGGCGCCGGTCAGCAAAGGGCAAAGCATCGGTAAGCTCAAAGTCTGGCGCGGCGAGAACCTCGCACTCGAAGTGCCGCTCCAGGCCGCGGATGACGTCGGGCCCGGCAGCATGACGCGGCGCGCCATGGACGGGGCGACGGAATTAATGATCGGCTTATTTCGCGCCGGCGTGAACCGCCTGTAACCTGCTCTTTGGCCCTTTACGCCGTTGATGGCGGCGGTTCCATTTTGTCCTTATATCCGCCCGGTAGGCGCTGCCGTGACCGGCTCGATGATTCTTATCTGCTTGTACGGCCGTCGGATTTAGCCCATCGAGATATGGCATGCGGGGGAAGTTCATCACTTTTGAAGGCGGGGAGGGCACCGGCAAGTCGACGCAAGCGACGGCGCTGGCCGGTGAGCTTCAATCTCTGGGGATTTCCGTGGTGCAAACGCGCGAGCCCGGAGGTTCGCCCGGCGCTGAAATCATCCGCCACGTGTTGCTCTCCGGCGCGGCGAAGCCTTTCGGGCCGGAAGCAGAAGCGATGCTGTTTGCCGCCGCTCGCGATGATCACATCAAATGCACCATCCAGCCGGCGCTGGCCGAGGGCAAATGGGTCGTGTGCGACCGTTTCGTGGATTCGACGCGCGTCTATCAGGGGATTCTCGGGCGCGTCGATCACCGCTTCATGAACGCGCTTGAGCGCGTTTCGGTGGGGGGCCTGCTCCCGGATTTGACGCTTGTTCTCGATGTCCCGGCGGAAATGGGACTAAAGCGTGCCGCCGGCCGCCGTCGCGGCAAATCCGCCGACCGTTTCGAAGCCGAGGAGCTCGAGTTTCACCAAAAGCTGCGCACCGCCTACCACGAGCTCGTCAAGCTCGAGCCGCAACGTTGTGTTCTGATTGACGCGCGCGCCGCAAAGAAAGTGGTTGCCAAAAGGATCTGGTATGCGGTGTGCAAAAAGCTCGAATTGCAGCCGCCAGTCGCTGCGTTGGAACAAGCCGAACCATGAGCCGCGAAGCGACTGACGACGACGCGGAGGCTGCGCCGCACGCGGCGGCGTCTTTGTTCGGCCACGCCGAAGCCGAGGCCATGCTGCTTGCCGCGTATCGAAGCGCGAAGCCTCCGCACGCATTCCTCCTTATGGGCCCAAAGGGCATTGGCAAAGCAACGCTTGCCTACCGCATGGCGCGGTACGTGCTCGCTTACCCAGATGCGGACACGCTCGAAGTAAAGGCGACGAATACGCTTGCCGTCGATCCCGAGCATCGTGCCGCCCGGCGCATGGCGGCGAGGGCCCATCCCGGGCTTCTCGTGATCGAGCGCACGCCGAATGAAAAAGGCGTGATGCGCCAGCAGATCGCCGTCGATGACGTCCGCCGCACCGTGACGTTTTTCGGCAATACCGCGGCGGAGGGCGGCTGGCGCATTGCGGTCGTCGATGCGGTAGACGAGCTCAATCGCTTTGGAGCCAATGCGCTGCTCAAGGTGCTGGAGGAGCCGCCCGAGCGCTCCCTCCTGCTTCTGGTGTCTCATTCGCCGGCGCGTGTTCTGCCGACGCTGCGCTCGCGTTGCTGTGTGGTCAACATGCGCCCGCTCGCCCAAGCCGACGTCGCCGCCGCGCTTGCCGCGGCAGTCGGGAGGCAGGCTAACGACCCGGACATCCACGCAGCCGCGGCCGCGGGCGACGGCAGTGTCGGCCGCGCGCTGGAATTCCTTGACGAAGACATGTTGACGCTGCGGCGTCACGCGTTGAGCGAACTCGACCGCCTGCCGGCGATCGATGCAAATGCCTTGCATGAATTGGGTGAGGCGCTGGCCGGCACCGACGCCAGACCGCTCGGCGCCTTTTTGGATACGGTCAATGCCTGGATGTCGCGGCGGCTTGATCGCGGTGCCGGCGATCTTCCCCGCCTCGCGCAGCTCGCCGCCGCTTGGCAACGGATCAATCAAGCGGCGCGCGACGCCCTTGAATACAATTTAGAGCGAAAACCGTTGGTCTTTAGCATTTTCGGCCTGCTTGCCGAGGCGACGCGCCGTTGATACCTAGGCTGCGACATGGCCGGGATTCCCGGCCATCCATGTCTTGATTGAACGGCAATGGCCTCAAAATCCAAACCGAAGTCCGGCAAAAAGCCAACGCGTGCTGCCAAGAAAGGCGCCGCAGCGAAATCCCGGCGTAAGTCGGCAGGAAGGCACAAGCCCACATCCGCAGCAAAAAACCTTAGGCAAAAAAAATCGGCAAAGAAGCCGCAACCTAAGCCGGCTGCGGTGCGCGCGAAGCGCTCGCCCGCAAAACTGTCGAAAAAGCCGCCGCAAGTTGCGCCGAAAATTTCGCGAGAAAGCCTGCCGGCGCGGCAAGCGCCTCGACCGTCTATCCGCCATGATTCCGCGGGCAGGGGCGCGCCTTATTACATCACGACGGCTATCGCCTACCCGAACGGTCCTCCGCATATCGGCCACGCCTATGAAGCGATCGCTACCGACGCGATCGCGCGCTTCACGCGGCTCGACGGTTTCGACGTGTTCTTTCTCACCGGCACTGACGAGCACGGGATCAAGATGCTGCAAACGGCGGCCAAGGAGGGCATCACGCCGAAGCAGCTCGTCGAGCGCAACGTACCGCGCTTCAAAGCCATGGTGGCGATGCTCAATTGCTCGAATGACGAATTCATCCGCACCACCGAGCCACGTCACCACCGCGCTTCGGAAGCGATCTGGGAAGCGATGGAGAAGAACGGCGACATCTATCTCGACAAATATTCCGGCTGGTACTCGGTGCGTGACGAAGCGTATTACGACGAGAGCGAAACCCGCCTCGACGCAGCGAATGTGCGCATCGGTCCCAACGGCACGCCGGTCGAATGGGTCGAGGAGGAAAGCTACTTTTTCCGCCTCTCTGCCTACCAGGGCAAGCTGCTGGAGCTTTACGCGAGCGATCCCAACTACGTGCTGCCGCGCGAACGCTTCAACGAAGTCATGAGCTTCGTCAAAGGCGGCCTGAAGGACTTGTCGATCTCGCGCACCACATTTGACTGGGGCGTGCGGGTGCCCGGCAATCCGCGGCACGTGATGTATGTCTGGGTCGACGCGCTCACCAACTACCTCACCGCGGTCGATTATCCGGACGTCGACAGCGCGAAGTTCAAGCGCTTCTGGCCGGCCGATCTGCACGTCATCGGCAAGGACATCGTGCGCTTTCATGCGGTGTATTGGCCGGCGTTTTTGATTTCGGCCGGCGTTGCGGTGCCGAAGCGCATTTACTCGCACGGCTTTCTGTTCAACCGCGGAGAAAAGATGTCGAAGTCGGTCGGCAACGTCATCGACCCGTTCGACCTCGTCAAAGCCTATGGCGCCGATCCGTTGCGGTATTTCTTCCTGCGCGAGGTGCCATTCGGTCAGGACGGCAATTACAGCCACGAGGCGATTATCAATCGCATTAATGCCGACCTGGCCAACGACCTTGGCAATCTGGCGCAGCGGTCGCTTACCATGGTGGCGCGGCAGTTCGGCGGTGCGTTGCCGAAGCCCGGTTCATTCAGCGCGGCCGACGAAACCATCCTTGCCGCCGCCGACGCCATGCTCGCAAAGGCGCGAGAGTTTATGACGACCCAGCAACTGCATCAGGTGCTCAATACCGTCTGGGCCGCGGTTGCCGATGCCAATCGCTACTTCGCCGGCGAAGCGCCCTGGGCGTTGGCGAAAACCGATCCGGCGCGGCAGGCCACGGTGCTTTACGTGACCGCGGAAGTTCTGCGCCAAGTTGCCATTCTGTGTCAGCCCTTCATGCCAGAGTCGGCCGGCAAACTCTTGGATTTGCTGGCAATCCCGGCGGATCGTCGCAGCTTCGCGGATTTCAGCACCAGGATTGCGGCGGGAGCCACATTACCGGCCCCGTCACCCGTCTTCCCGCGCTACATCGAGCCGGCGACACAAGCCGCGCAGTAGGGCCGTCAATGCTGGTCGACAGCCATTGCCATCTCGATTTTCCCGATTTTGCCGACGAGCTTGATGCCGTTGTCGACCGCGCCCGCGCGGCCGGCATCGCGCGCATAGTGACCATCTCGACACGCGTTGCGCGCCACCCCGAATTGCTGGCCATCGCCGAGCGCTTTGGCGATGTTTATTGCTCGGTCGGCACGCATCCGCACCATGCCGACGAAGAGCCCGATATTACTGCGGGCGACTTGCTGTTGCGCGCGCAGCATTCAAAAGTCGTCGCCATTGGCGAAGCCGGGCTCGATTACCACTACGACCGCTCGTCGCGGGCGGCGCAGGAGCGGGGATTTCGCACCCATATCGAAGCGGCACGCGAGAGTGGGCTGCCGTTGGTCATTCATTCGCGCGAGGCCGACGCCGATACCGCGCGCATTCTCGAAGAAGAAATGGGGCAGGGCGCCTTCCCCGCCGTGCTTCATTGTTTCACCGGCGGGCCCGAACTTGCCCGGCGCGCAGTCGCGCTCGGATTATTTATCTCTTTCACCGGCATCCTGACGTTCAAGAACTCGGCCGCGCTGCGCGCTATCGCTGCCGAATTGCCGGGCGACCGCATTCTGGTCGAGACGGACGCGCCGTATCTTGCGCCGAGTCCATTTCGCGGCAAGCGCAACGAGCCGGCCTATGTAGGCGAAGTCGCCAAAATTCTGGCCGAGTCTCGCGGCGTGCCTTTCGAGGAAATAGCCCGGCAAACCACCGACAACTTCTTTGCGCTGTTTCGCAAGGTGCCGCGTCCGAGCAGCGCGGACTTGCAGCGCCGGCAACCGCAAAGCGCGCCCGCGGCATGAGTCTACGCTTCACCATTCTCGGCTGCGGCTCTTCGGGTGGCGTGCCGCGGCCGGCACTCGGCTGGGGCGATTGCGACCCGAACAATCCGAAGAACCGCCGCCGGCGTACTTCGCTCTTGGTCGAACGCTTCGGTGCGGGCGGTGTGACGCGGGTTCTGGTCGATACTTCACCGGATCTGCGCGAGCAGCTTCTCGACGCCGCAGCAGATTCGCTCGACGGCGTATTTTATACCCACGAGCATGCCGACCACGTTCACGGCATCGATGATTTGCGCGGCTATTTCATCAAGCAGCGCCGGTTGATCGACGTTTATCTTGCCGCCCATACGGCGAAGATTGTCCGTGCGCGGTTCGACTATTGCTTCGAATCTCCTCCGGGCAGCGACTATCCGCCCATCGTCCGTGAGCGCCGTTTCGCCGCCGGCCAACCGATCACGGTCGAAGGCCGTGGAGGCCCGATCACTGGCCTGCCGATCCTGCAAGCCCACGGCGATACCCCATCCTTTGGCTTTCGCTTCGGCAGGGTGGCGTATTCCTGCGATCTCAGCGATCTGCCCGCTGAAAGCGTCGTCGCCTTGGCTGATACCGACGTGTGGATTTTGGACGCGCTGCGCTATCGGCCGCACCCAAGCCATTTCTCGGTCGCCGACGCGCTCGGTTGGATCGAGCGCCTGAAGCCCCAGCGTGCCATCCTGACTAATCTCCACACCGATCTCGACTACGAGAAATTGCGCCGTGAATTGCCGCCGCAAGTGGAGCCTGCGTTCGACGGTATGAGCATCGAAGTCCAAGACCATTGAGGCAGAGGCCTGCACAGCGCGGCGGATAGTGCGCCACCGACAAAGCTCGGTTTATATGGCCTATGTGATTATGTTCCATAATATCTCTTATGCGAATCAGCCTTAGAGGGTCTTGGCGCGGCTTTAGGCGCCAAAGACGGAACCAAACACTTTTGCTATGGTTTCCTCCCCGCTGGCCAAGCTATCGCGGCCAGCGCTTTCGCTAGCTTTTTCCAAACCTCTACATTTGCACCAAGGGATCCCCGCCGTGAGCAAAACAAACGACACGCGTCGCAAGACTGCGGCACCGCTCGACACGCCCACCGACCTTTCGTCGGATGCGGTCAGCAAGATTTCCGCAAAGCTCAATGAAATTCTGGCGACGACTTTTGCGCTCTACCTCAAGACCAAGAATTTTCATTGGCACGTCAGCGGACCGCACTTCCGTGACTATCACCTGCTGCTCGACCAGCATGGCGATCAGATCTTTGCTATAACCGACGACATCGCCGAGCGGGTTCGCAAGATCGGCGGCACCACGATCCGCTCGATCGGCCAGATTTCGAAGCTACAAGGCATCGACGACAACAACGAGAATTTCGTGCCGCCGGTCGAAATGCTGCGCGAGCTGATGAACGACAACAAGGCGTTGATCGCGGCGATGCGCGAGGCGCACGAAATCACCGACAAGGGCGGCGACGTCGCCACCACCAGCATGCTCGAGAACTGGATCGATGAGGCCGAACGCCGCACCTGGTTCCTGTTCGAAGCGAGCCGGCGCGGCGACAATTCCGGTCACTAAACGCGCCAATTGTTAACAGCCGGCCGGCGCCATTCGCGGCGCGGCGAGGGGTCTGATAGCTTTCCGCCACAACTGGGAAAGCCGTCATGACCCCTTCGCGCGATATCGGCCGGCTAATCGAAATTATGGCGGCGCTGCGCACGCCAAAAACCGGCTGCCCGTGGGATTTGGAGCAGAATTTCGCGACCATTGC
>Ga0070762_10001571_pt1 | contig 10609 bp, 9 predicted proteins | sample HubBroMetageREF2_FD_66726 | JGI IMG/M metagenome (GOLD analysis project Ga0070762, IMG submission 66726) | Reference soil microbial communities from the Hubbard Brook experimental Forest, New Hampshire, USA - Hubbard Brook CCASE Soil... | ecosystem: Environmental > Terrestrial > Soil > Temperate... | reverse complement strand
TATGAAAGAGTTTACCGGACGGGTTGCACTTGTCACTGGTACCACAGGAATCGGGCGGGCGATTGCCAAGCGCTTTGCCGGTGGAGGCGCGCAAGTGATCGCGTGCGGCATTGACGCGGTTGGCAATGAAGAGTTGACTCTCGAAGCGGAGCAACTCGGCTTAACTCTGCTGGTCGAACATTGCGATGTGACCAACCTCGACAGAATGCGCGCAATAGTTGCCGAAACGGTGAGCCGTTATGGCGGCTTAGACATGATCGTCAACGCGGCCGCGATTCATCCTTTCGGTACGGTCGTCGAAACTGACCTCGCGACTTGGAATCGTTGCATGTTGGTTAACGTTGGCAGCATCTATCTCTTAGCGCACCTCGGTATCCCAGAGATGAAAAAGCGCGGGGGCGGGTCCATCGTCAATCTGGCGTCAGTTCAGGGATATGCATGCCAGCGCGGTGTTGCCGCTTATGCGACATCGAAAGGGGCGATTCACAGTTTGACGCGCGCTCTGGCGCTCGATCATGCCGTCGACAACATTCGCGTCAATTCGATTAGCCCAGGCTCGGTCGGCACACCCATGTTGGCACGCTCTGCGGCTCATTTCGCTCCGGATCTGCCGACGGAAGAAGCGTTCGCGCGGTTTGGCGCTGCGCATCCGCTCCACCGGATCGGCAGCACCGAGGAGGTCGCGGAGTTGGCGGCATTTTTGGCTTCAGACAAAGCAGGATTCTGTACTGGAGGAGATTACCTCGTGGATGGGGGACTGCTCGCTGGCATCGGCGTGCAGTGATCGCGTTGTCATCACTAATTCCGTCCAGTACATCAACATTAAAACGGGCCTAGGCACTTCTCTTCGGAGCGCTCTTGCCGCAAACGATTTCGGCCAACTCAAGCGTGCCTCGAAGGCGTTGGCGAATTGCGTTTCTCCTGGCTTTCGGTGTTCTGGTCAACTTCTTCGACCGCATCAATTTGTCGGTTTCTCGAGACGCGCTTCATGATTCGTTCGGCTTATCGTTGGTCGCCTTCGGCTATCTCTCCAGCGCCTTCAGTTGGACTTACGCCTTGATGCAGATGCCTGCTGGCGTGCTGCTGGATCGACTGGGAGTGCGCCGCGTAGGGAGAATCAGCGCATTTCTGTGGAGCGTTTCATCTTTCGCGGCGGCGCTTGCCCCGGGTCTCACTTGGTTTTTCGGCGCGCGCTTACTTCTTGGCCTGAGCGAATCTCCTACGTTTCCTGCGAATGCCAAAGCCCTGGGCTACTGGTTCACGCGGAAGGAACGAGGCATGGCAACAGCGATTACCGATGCAGCGGCGAAATTCTCCAGCGCAATCGGAGTCCCATTGATCGGCTTGTTGCTTTTCTATCTTGGATGGCGCTGGAGTTTTGCAGCGACGGGCTTTATGAGCCTTCTTTATTTCGTCCTGTTCTGCGTGATCTACCGCAATCCCAGCGAAGACGGCGGGCTGTCAGCGGTGGAGTTCGAGTACATTCTCGGAGGCGGCGCTCAACCGGAGGGCCACGCAAAAGCGCAAAAGGGCGCGTCACTAAGCTACCTCTTGAGACAACGAAAAGTGTATGGACTCGCCCTGGGCTGGGGAGCTTACAACTACACTTTTTTCCTCCTGCTGACGTGGCTGCCCAGCTATCTTTCCGTTTCGCTTCACATGGATTTGCTCCACTCGGTTTTCTACACCAGCGTGCCGTGGCTGTTTGCCACTTTCACCGATCTGCTCGTCGGCGGATGGCTGGTGGACGTTCTGATCCAGAAGGGCTGGGATGCGAACCGGGTTCGCCAATCCGTGCTGGTCGTGGGAATGAGTTTTGGCCTCGCGATCTTCGGTGCGGCAAGCGCTCGCAGTTCTGCGGCCGCATTGGTCTGGATTAGTCTTGCGTTAGGAGGACTGGCGGCGGCCGCACCGGTGGCGTGGACGGTTCCATCTCTGATTGCGCCACGGGAAAGCGTGGGCACACTCGGAGGAGCGGTAAACTTCTGCGGCCAGATCGCGGCGATTTCTGCACCGATCGTTACCGGTTACATTGTTTCGGGAACGCACTCCTTCGCCGCTGCTTTTGTAACCGCAACTGTAATCCTGTTGTTGGGGATTGTCGGCTATATTTTGTTGCTGGGAAGGATTGAGCCGATTCCTGAACCCGAGGGAAAAAGAAGTCGCGGCTAGAAATGTCTAGAATAGTTTCCCTTACAAAGAAAAGTTGAGAGGGTTCGCTAAAGTGACCCGAAAGAATCCGATGAGAATAGCAATGCCGCAACTTCGACAGATTCTCGGTCTGGCCATTCTTCTTTTGGCCACGCTTACTTTATCTGGGCTCGCCAATGCGGCGGGATCTGGGCAGGAAAGATATCTTGTCTACGTTGGAACATACACGAACCACGGCAGCAAAGGAATCTATGCCTATCGTTTCGACTCCACTAACGGTAAGTTGGATTCCCTCGGCCTTGCCACCGAAGCTATTGAACCATCATTTCTCGTGGTTGATTCGAGCGGACGATTCCTCTATACAGTTAACGAGACTGAAACCTACAACGGCCAGCCAACCGGCGCGGTGAGCGCATTTGTGATCGATTCAGAACCTGGAAAGCTCTCGCTTTTGAACCAGGTCTCTTCTCGAGGTACGGACCCGGCTCACATCACTCTTGACCGGGCGAGCAAGTACGCCTTGGTTGCGAACTATACGTCAGGCAGCGTGGCTGTGTTTGCGGTGCTGAAGGATGGCCGGTTGGGCGAAGTGACATCGTTTGTGCAGCATAAAGGCTCCAGCGTAAATCCTGAGCGGCAAAAAGGGCCCCACGCCCACGCCATCGCGGTTTCGCCGGATAACCGCTTTGCTGTCGTCGCCGACCTCGGGCTCGATCAGTTGCTGGTTTATCCGTTCGACGCGGCGAAGGGAACCCTGGGATCTCGACCGCAAATCGTGAAAACCAGTCCTGGCGCTGGTCCGCGGCATTTGGCATTCAGTCCCGACGGCCGCTTTCTTTATGTGATTAATGAGATGCAATCCTCAGTCGCGGCTTACGCCTATGATGCCAACTCGGGCGTGCTGCATGAATCGCAAACCATTTCCACGCTTCCCAAAGGATTTAGCGGTGAAAACACGGCGGCAGAAATCGAAATCGATCCTTCGGGGAGATTTCTGTTTGCTTCGAACCGGGGCGCTGACAACATCGCCGTGTTCGCAATCGATTCCCGTACAGGTATGTTGACGCACATCGAGACCGACCCCACAGGCGGAAAGACTCCGCGCAACTTCGCGATCGATCCCACAGGAGCGTGGCTTCTTGTCGCGAATCAGGACTCCAACAACATTGTCGTTTTTCGAATTAATCAAAAGGCCGGCAATCTCACGCCGACGGAGAACGTACTCCAGATCCCGTCGCCAGTGTGTTTGAAGTTCATGGCGGTGCAATAGCGTTCTCTTCACGGCCTCTCATCGCGCAATGCGAGCCGCTCCCCCACGCATTAGGGCCTCGACTTCAGAAAGCGTGGCCATGCTTGTGTCTCCCGGCGACGTCATTGCTAGCGCGCCATGGGCCACCCCGCACTGAACCGACCACTGCGCGTCTTTCCCAGCAAGAAAACCATAAATCATACCCGAAGCGAATGAGTCGCCACCGCCGACCCGGTCCAGGATTTCCATCGGCCGCTGCGGCACATGAATAATCCTTCCTTCGTATAGCGCAACGGCGCCCCAATCATTTCTGGTCGCCGTGTGTGCGGTGCGGAGCGTGGTACCAATAAGCTTCAGATTCGGGTAAAGCTCCGCGACGCGATGCAGCATCGATTCATAACTTGAAACCGGAAGTTGGCTGAAGTCATCACTCACGCCTTCGATTGCGACCCCGAGCATCGCCGAAAAGTCTTCCTCATTGCCGAAGAGAACATCGACGATCGAGACCAGTTCGCGATTCACCTCCTGCGCCTTCGCCTTGGCGCCAATGCCTTTCCAAAGCGATTCGCGATAGTTGAGGTCATAGGAAACCACGGCACCCGAAGATCGAGCCGCCTGAATAGCGGCGCGTGCGACAGACGCCGATGAAGAAGAGAGCGCGGAGAAAATCCCGCCAGTATGCAGCCATCGCGCGCCGCTCGAAGCAAAAATGTATTGCCAATCAAAATCGCTGGGCTGGCTGTTCGCGATCGCGGTGTTACCTCGGTCCGAACAGCCGACCGCCGCGCGCACGCCGAAGCCGCGCTCGGTGAAGTTCAAACCATTGCGCACCGTTCTGCCAATGCCGTCGTACGGTACCCAGCGGATAAGTGATGTGTCGACTCCTCCCTGCAAAATCAAGTCTTCGAGAAGTTGCCCGATTGGGTTTGTTGCAAACGCCGTGATGACCGCAGTGCGCATGCCAAAGCATCGCCGGAGCCCACGCGCAACATTGTATTCACCCCCTCCCTCCCAGGCGCGAAAGTGTCGAGCCGTGTGGATACGCTCCTCGCCGGGATCAAGCCGCAACATCACCTCACCGAGGCTGACGCAATCCCACTTGCAGCTTTCCTGCGCTTTCAAAATGATCGAGTCCATGGCAGCATTCTAGCTGGTTCAAATGTACGTCGTTCGATCTCGGCTGCTGAAGCTGACAGTTTCGAGGACACGCCACAGGGCGCGCGGGAATCACTACAGCGTATAATCGCGCGAAAGAAAATCGAGAACGACGTGAAGATCCTACGATTAAAGACAGCAGTGGTTGAGGGTAACTTCGATTGGACATTCGTCCGCATTGAAACGGATGAGGGAGTCCGCGGCCTCGGCGAGTGCTTCTTCGCTCCTGGCCTGACATCTATTCTGCGTTCGCTTGAACCGCTGTTGCTGGGCGAAGACCCGCGCGACATTCATCGCTTGTTCCGCAAGCTGCAGCTTGCGACTTCTGGGGCGGGATCGGTAGCGGGCATTGTTTATAACGCGATCAGCGGCATCGAAGCCGCGCTCTGGGATCTGTTGGGTCAGTCCCTTGGCGTGCCGATTTATCGCTTGCTGGGAGGAAAGTTTCGTGATCGAGTTCGCATTTACGCCGATTGCCACGGAGGCGAAGCCCTCGAGAGTTTAGACGAGGTATTGCGTTCCCGTCCCGCGCCATGGGAGCCGAAAGGCGCGGCATATACTCCGAAGGATTATTTCGGGGACGCGGGCGAAGATTCTCCTGCTTCACCCGACGACTATCGGCGTCAGGCTCTCAAGAAACGAGCGGAAGGCTTCACCGCTTTGAAATTCGATCTTGATGTCCCGGGCACGCAGGGTTCGGATCTCCACAATCGATCGCTCACCAATCACGCCATCGATCACATGGTAGGTTTGATCGGCGCGGTTCACGACGCGGTGGGCAAAGATACGGAGATCGCGGTCGATTGCCACTGGCGCTATAACGCCAGCGACGTTGTGCAGGTGGCGCGCGAACTCGAACCGTTCCGTCTGTTGTGGCTCGAAGACCCGGTTCCGCCGAACAACATTGCGGCGCTGAAGGAAGTGAGCTCGAAAGTGCGGGTGCCTATCGCGACCGGGGAGAATCTTTACCTTTTCGAAGGTTTTCAGGAAATCATCGCGCAACACGCCCTGAGCATTGTTACTCCTGACCTTCAGAAAGTCGGAGGTTTGTCCGTCGCCCAAAGCATCGCCCAGTTTGCCGATGTGCACACTATGCCGGTCGCTCCTCACAACATCAGCAGTCCGGTTGGAACTTTGGCTGCAGTACACTTTTGCGCCGCGATCCCAAACTTTCTTGCGCTGGAGTTCCATGCGTCCGAGGTTCCTTTCTGGAATGATTTAGTGGATGGTCTGCCCAAGCCAATTATTCAAGATGGGTTCATTTCCGTTCCGGAGCAGCCCGGCCTCGGGGTTAAGCTGAATGAGGGGGTCGCGCGACGCTATGCCCGCAGGGGTGAACCATTCTTTGAGTAAGCCGAGTAGCGCGTGACGGGCTGAAGACTTTATGTCGATCGCGAAAGTGGAAGTCTTGGGAAAGATTGTCGAATCTGGCCTAGTCGCGGTGATACGGGCGGAGAATCCAGACCAGGCCGCGCGCATCGCCGAAGCGTGCGCGCTTGGCGGCGTTGCTGCGATCGAGATTACCTTCACTGTGCCGGGCGCAAGCGGAGTGATCGAGCATCTGGCAAAGAGAAGCCTTGGGCAGATTTTGCTCGGGGCGGGAACCGTTCTTGATCCAGAGACTGCTCGTGTTGCGATTCTCGCTGGGGCTCAGTTTGTGGTTAGTCCCGCGGTTAACCCTGAGACTGCGCGTCTTTGCAATCGTTATCAGGTGCCTTACATGCCGGGCGCGGGAACGATTGCGGAAGTGATCGAAGCTATGGAGTGCGGTGCGGATATTGTAAAAGTCTTTCCCGGAGAAATCCTCGGGCCCGCATTTATTAAAGCCGTGCGCGGCCCGCTTCCGCAGGCATCGTTGATGCCGACCGGAGGCGTGACTCTACAGAATGTCGCCGAGTGGATCAACGCCGGTTCGGTTGCTGTGGGAGTCGGAGGCAATCTTACGTCCGGAGCCAAGGCTGGCGATTTTGCATCCATCACTCAGTTTGCCCGGCAGTTCGTGGAGAAAATCAAAGAGGCACGGGCGCAATGAGCGTGACGAAGATTTGGAAGTCCGATGACGAACTCTTCGCCACCGTTCAGCGCGAGCTCTTCACCTGCGTCGTGGGAGATGTCATGGACAAGTTGGCTCTGCAACACCAATTTCTCCCGCCGCAGATTCAGCCGCTTCGGCAGGATATGGTTGTGATCGGCCGGGCTATGCCGGTTCTGTCGGTCGATGTGTTCGCCGAGAAAATCGCAGGCAGCGCCAATAAATTAATGGACAAATCGTTCGGACTCATGCTGGAGGCGCTCGACGATCTCCGCACCAACGAAGTCTATGTCAACACCGGGTCGTCACCCAGGAACGCGCTGTGGGGAGAACTCATGAGCACGCGAGCACTGAAGCTGGGCAGCCGCGGCGCGGTGTTGAATGGCTACGTGCGAGATACGAAAGCCATTCTGAGTCTGAGTTTCCCCACTTTCGGTTTCGGCTCCTACGGACAAGATTCAGCCCCGCGCTACAAGGTAGTTGATTACCGTATTCCGATTGAGATTGGACCAGTCCGCGTGCGTCCGGGAGATATTATTTTCGGAGACATTGACGGTGTCTTAGTGGTTCCCGCCGAAGCCGAAGCCGAGGTTTTCACGCGCGCACTCGAAAAGGCTCGTGGCGAAAAGCTGGTGCGGAAAGCCATCGAGGAAGGAAGCAGCGCGGTCGATGCGTTCGAGAAGTACGGAATCATGTAAATATGGATACCCGATGGTGAACACAAGCCTCCTAACTGCAAACCCGCCGTCCCGCACAGAGCAGATCCGCGGCTTTCTGCGGCAGTACAATTTGCAGGCGTGGATTGCGTGGAGGCCTGACGAACTTCTGATGCTGTCCGGGTATTTTCCCTTATGGGGTGCGTCGTTACTGATCGTTTTTGTGGATGCGGACCCCGTTCTTTTCGTGCCGCAGATCGAACCAAGAGACCATATTCCTTCCGGGCCGCGAGTTCAAGAATATCCCTGGGGTGATCTTAGATGCCGTGATCCATATTCTGTTCTCGTGTCGGTAGTAAGCGCTGAACTGGCGAAAGGCAGGGTGAAACGTGAACAAGCGGGAATGAGTTTCAGTGTCTCTAGAACGTCCTTGCCTATTCAAGCGGCTGAGCAGATTCCTATCCCGGAAGGTTTTGCCGGGGAACTATCTGCGCTCGCGGCAAAGCCCAACCCTTTAGTCCATGCGGCTTTTGCGAATCTTTATCTGAGAAAAGCCCCGGAAGAAGTCGACGCGATTCGCCGTGCAAACCGAGTCGCAAATGTTGGCCTACAGGCTTTCTTCGATGCTTTGCAAGCGGGAATTTCAGAGAGCGAAATTGCGGCGGCGGTGGAGTCGGCCATTTACCGGCAAATTGGCCACGACGGCATATTCCACTCACGAGGGTGGGCCATGGTTCAATCTGGACCTAACAGCGCCTGCGCGGGACAATTTAATCGCTCGACCGCGCGACGCTTAGAGAACGGTGATCTGGTCTTAATCGAATTGGCAACTTGCGTCAATGGCTATTGGAGTGATCTCACGCGCACCGCGGCGGTCGGTCTTCTGAAGCCTGAAGCTGAGCAGATACTAGAAATTGCGACAAGTGCGCAGCAAGCTGCGGTCGACGGCATACGTCCCGGTGTTTCCGCCGATTATATTGACGCCCTGGCGAGAGACAAGATCGCGGCTAAAGGCTTCGCGTCTTTCTTTACCCATCACACCGGTCACCATGTTGGCTTCCGTTATCACGATCCTGGATTTTTGATTCTTCCCGGGGAATCCGCCACGCTCGATCCGGGTATGGTAATTACGATCGAGCCGGGAGTGTATGTCTCCGAACGCGGCGGCGGAGCGCGCATCGAAGATGACGTGTTAGTAACGGAATCGGGTCACGAAATACTTTCGAGAATTGAAGGATCAAGCGGCCGGGGCTAACGACCGAGGTAGAAAACTATGATCAGCATTGATCTTTCCGGCAAGACAGTCCTGATCACTGGAGCTTTGGGTGCGATTGCTGAACACATGGTTCGCAAACTAGCGGCGAGCGGTGCAACCTTGGTGCTTACCGATATAAAAGGCGATGAACAAGCCAAGCGGGCGCTCACTGATTGGAAGATTTCGCCGTCGTCTTATCTCTATCTCTCCGCCGACATCACCGATTCGGACCAAGTCGAGAGCGTCGTGAGCGCGGCTTTCGAAAAGTTTCCCGGGATGGATACGGTCATCGGTCACGCGGGCGGCTGTGGATTGCATCCGTTTGCCAGCACTTCGGAAGTTGAGTACGAGCGCATTTTTCGATTCAACTATTTTGCGCAGACTTATTTGGCGCGGTCCGTGCTCGTACGATGGATACAGCGCAAGATTGCGGGTCACCTGATCTTCACCTCTTCGTACGTAGCCCGAATGCCGCACTCGCAAATCTCTTCGTATGCATCGGCGAAAGCCGCGCTGGAAAACTTTGCCCGCAGCCTGGCCCTTGAATATGCACTAGCAGGCATTCGTGTAAATGTGGTTTCGCCAGGGAACGTTGCTGCTGGTAGTTCGCTGAAAGTGTTCGACGAAGACCCCGCATACCGGGAATTTGTACTGCGAGTTTCGCTCGGCAGACGAAACAGCCCAGAATCGATCGCGGACGCATTCGTCTTTCTTTGCTCGCCACTGGCCAGCGAGATCAACGGACAAATTCTCAGCCCTGATTATGGTGGAGGCATCGGAAATCGCTTATGAAGATCGGCCTCGGCCTCTATCGCCACATGCTGATCCGTGAGTATTACGACTTCGCGCGCCAGGCAGGCTGTACGCACGTCGTGGTTCATCTGGTCGATTACTTCAATCAGGGCCCTTCGAACCCGCGTAATAACCAGCCGACCGGATCGAAATACGAAGCGTGGGGAGTTGCCGGTGATCCCGATCAGCTTTGGACGACAAAAGAACTCAAAACCCTCCGCGCCGAAATTGAAGACTCTGGTCTCGTCTTAGGCGCGATCGAGAACCTCGATCCCGCGCACTGGCACGATATTCTGCTCGATGGTCCGCAACGTCCGCAACAGATCGAAAAAGTCAAAACCATCATTCGCCGCCTTGGCGAAGCCGGCATCCCGGTTCTCGGCTACAACTTTAGTTTGGCTGGTGTATGCGGCCGGGTGACCGCCCCGCTCGGTCGCGGCAACGCGATCACTCTCGGCATGGACGGTCCCGCTGAAGATATGCCCATTCCGAATGGAATGGTTTGGAACATGGTCTACGACCGCAACGCATCTGCGGGCACTCTGCCACCGATCTCGCATGAAGAACTTTGGCGACGCTTGCAAAGATTCCTGGAGGAAGTCATTCCGGTGGCCGAGCAGTCAGGGGTGCGGCTCGCCGCGCATCCTGACGATCCTCCCATGCCGACCATGCGACAGCAGCCGCGCCTGGTCTACCAGCCTCAGATGTATCAAAGATTGATCGATCTGGCTCCGAGCCGCAGCAACGCCCTTGAGCTTTGTGTCGGAACTTTGGCCGAGATGACTGAAGGCAATATCTATGACGCGGTCGATCAATACAGCAAACAAGGAGAGATTGCGTACATTCATCTCCGCAATGTTGTGGGCAAGGTTCCGTACTATCGCGAAACATTCATCGACGAAGGCGATGTGGACATGATTCGCATTCTTGCGATTCTGCACCGCAACCACTTCGATGGCGTGCTCATTCCCGACCACACCCCGCAAATGACTTGTTCCGCGCCGTGGCACGCGGGAATGGCTCACACTCTTGGCTTTATGCTGGCAGCAAAGGCGGTCATCGAATCTCCGCAACGAAGCGGCCTGGAGCTTTCGTCGCAAGGGCACGTCATCTGAACTTCCCATCCATTCCACCGCATTCTCGCACTCCTCTTGTTATTGCCGCGAGTGTCGCCACGCTTGGCGGTTTTTTATTTGGCTACGACAACATTGTGATCAGCGGCGCAATCGGATTTTTGAGCCAACTCTTTCACCTGGATGCAGTAGGCATAGGCTGGGCCGCAGGTTGCGCGTTGATCGGATGTATCGCCGGATGTATCG
>Ga0070762_10001569_pt1 | contig 10614 bp, 6 predicted proteins | sample HubBroMetageREF2_FD_66726 | JGI IMG/M metagenome (GOLD analysis project Ga0070762, IMG submission 66726) | Reference soil microbial communities from the Hubbard Brook experimental Forest, New Hampshire, USA - Hubbard Brook CCASE Soil... | ecosystem: Environmental > Terrestrial > Soil > Temperate... | reverse complement strand
CATCACGCGGTTGATGGCGGTACCAAGACCGAACATCTCCCACGGGCAGTACACGGCCAGGCGCTGCCGCACAATTTCAAATCCCGCCACCTTCGCGATATTTTCGAGATCGACGCGCGTCACGAACGTGCTGGGGAGCTCGCCTTTGCGGATTCGCAGACGGTTTGTGAGGTAGTAGGCCCAACGCAAATAGGGATTGTAAAGAACGACCACCAGCCGCGAGGTACGCGCCAGCTTCGCTTTTAGTTGCAACAAGAGGGCTTGAATGTCGAAGTTGTGGTTGAACGTGCCGTTGATCAGAACCGCGGTGCGTTTGTCGCGTTCGTGGGTCAAGTCCGGGAACGGCTCGTCTTTGCCGACGGTTTCCTTGTGCGGCGCGTCTACTGCGGCGAGCAGTCCGCCTTTGTCGTCTTCACGGGGCAGCCACTGGATGACGCGGTCGTAGTAACGCGTCAGCGACGAAATCTCGGCGGCGAGAAAGGCGTTCACGTATTCGCGCCAGCGCGAAGTCGCGGTTTCGGCTACCCTTTCGGGCTTCTTCGCAACGCGCTCTGCGCCTATTTCGGGCTCCATCTGCGTCAACTGTGCCATCCCAAATTTTGTACCATGTTTCTCGCCGAGCAAAGGCGCTATTGCTGCGGTGAGCGGCGAGCAGGTAATCATGGCCTGCGCTTTTGCTGTAGCCGGGCCCCTTTGCGTCTTGGCCTGTTCGTTCCCGCAGGCCAGCGCGAACCTGTTCATCGAGCCCGTTAATAATGGCAACTTTCCGGCGTCTTCACTCGTATTCTCTGATGTCATTCGCAGTGTCTGCTGCCAGCGAAAGAAAAACGGGAGGAAGAACGTGAGGAACCTGCTTCGGGAGATACGCTTCGGTGCGCGCATGCTGCGCAAGAATCCCGGCTTCGCGTGCGCGGCGGTGGCCGTTTTGGCGCTCGGAATCGGGGCGAACACGGCCATTTTCAGCCTAGTGAACGCCTTCTTGCTGAAGCCTCTGTTGATTCACAATCCCGCGGAGCTGGTCGGCTGCTTTAGCCGCGACACACATAAGCCTGACTATCGGGCCTTCTCTTATCCAGACTACGTCGAGGTGCGCGAGAGCGCCACGGTGTTCGCGAGCGTGCTCGCACATAACATGTCGATGGTCGGGCTCTCGGAAGGCGACCAGACGCGGCGCGTATTCGCCGACATCGTTTCGTCGAACTACTTCACAACATTTGGAGTGCCTCTTTTCCAGGGCCGCGCGTTCACGGCGGACGAAGAGAAGCCGGCCTCCGCCGTGCCCGTCGCCATCGTGAGTTACAACTACTGGAAAAAAACGGGATCCGATCCGCAAGAGCTTGGCAAAACGCTGCGGATCAATGGCCGGACATTCACGGTTGTCGGGATTGCGGCAGAAGGCTTCACCGGTACTACCGCGTTGATCAGCCCCGAGCTTTACTTGCCGCTCGGCGTTTACGAAGCGGTGGTAAACGACTTTGATGGGCCCGGCCGTGCTCTTGCGGGGCGCGACAGCCACGCGCTCATTTTGGTTGGACGCCTGCGAGCAGGCGTCTCGCAAACGTCGGCCGATGCGTTGCTGGGTACGGTGGCAGCGAGGTTAGCGAGCGCATATCCGGCGGAAGATAAGGATCAGACTTTCTTGGTGCGTCCGGTTTCTAGAATGGGGATTTCAACCGCGCCTGAAAGCGACTCCAGCTTGCTGGTTCCCGCGATGCTGCTGCTGGCAGTCTCGGGTGTTGTCCTGCTGATTGCATCTCTCAACGTGGCGAACATGATGCTGGCGCGGGGAACGACTCGCGGGAAAGAGATTGCGATCCGGTTGGCGCTTGGTGGCAGCCGGGGGCAAATCGTACGGCAGTTGCTGGTGGAAGGATTTTTGCTTGCTCTCGCCGGCGGGGCGGCGGGCATGGTGGCCGCGTATTGGAGTACCGGGGTGTTGGTGCGCTCCATGGCGCGGCTGGCGCCGCTGGACATCGTGTATGCGGCCGGTCCAGATATCCGGGTGCTTTTTGCCACCATCGGATTCTGCGTGCTGAGCACCGTGCTTTTCGGGCTCGGCCCGGCGTGGAATATTTCCGGCCGGAGCCTCTTCACCAGCTTGAAAGTTGGTGCTCGCACGGACATTGCCACCAGCGGCCGGAGTGGGATTTATTCGCGCCGCAACCTGTTGGTGATTGCGCAGATTTCTCTTTCGCTGATGCTGCTCAGCGCAGCGGGCCTGTTCATTCGCAGTTCTGTTGAAGCAGGGCGGGTGGAACCGGGGTTTCGGATGTCGGGGGAGTTGATCGCCGAAGTGGACGCGAGCCTCGCGGGCTACGAGGAGACGCGTGGCCGAAATGTTTATCGCACCGTGGTGGATCGGCTGCAAACGGTTCCGGGCGTCGAGTCGGTTAGCCTGGCCGCTACCGTTCCGTTTGGAATGATCTCGCTAGGGAAATCGGTGCAGAGAGCTGGCGATGCGCCGTCCGTGACACTCGGCTCCACGAGTGTTACGAACGAAGTCGACTGCCGGTACAACATCGTGAGCGGCAATTACTTCCAGACCATGGGGATTCCGTTGCTGAGCGGCCAGACTTTTTCGACTGCGGACTCGGCTAGCAGTGCTCGCCCCGTCGTCGTTCTTGACCAACGTGCGGCCGAACAACTATGGCCCGGAGGCGGCGCGCTCGGAAAGCACGTGCGCCTGGTGTCGGGAGAAAACAACGAACCGGCAACGGATGCGGAGGTGGTCGGCGTTGTCGCCAACGTACAGGAAAGCGTGACGGGGACGCGATGGCAGCCGCACGTTTACGTGCCCTTCGGAAAAGCCTACCAATCCGACATGAATATCCATTTGAGAACCGAGACACAGGACCCGCAGGCTGAGGCGCGATTGCTGGAGACCGTTCACAACGAGATTCGCTTAGTGGATCCGAACTTGCCGGCGCTCGCGTTGAAAACTATGCACAACCACGTGGACAGCAGCTTCGATCTCTGGGTGGTCCGCACTGGCGCGCGCATGTTCATTGTGTTTGGAGGCGTGGCGCTGTTGCTGGCGGCTATCGGTTTGTATGGCGTGAGGGCTTATACGGTCGCGATGCGAACGCGGGAAATTGGAATTCGAATGGCGCTGGGAGCCCGTGCGTCGGACGCGCTTCGCATGATGCTGCGCGAAGGAATGATACTGATGGGCATCGGCGCCGGAATTGGGCTGGTGCTTTCTGTGGCGGTCGGAAAAGTCCTTTCCACTTTGCTGTACCACGTGGGCAGCTTCGATCCTGTGGTTTTATGCGGAGCGCCAGCGCTGCTGGCCGCTGTTGCCCTCGTCGCTTGCTACATTCCAGCGCGCCGAGCGGCACGCCTCGATCCCATGGTCGCTCTCCGCGACGAGTGATGCGCCGTCGCGCCGCGGCTCGCTAAACCCACCCGCCACATTTGCGGGTGAACTTTTTAACCTCTGCTGGCCCTTGAAGGCATTCTTTCAAGCCGGCCCGTTCGTTGACACGCTGCGAAGCGTCCGTTACGCTTTTGAGTTTACTTGGGCGAATTTATTGCTCACAGGAGAACGGACCACCGCCGCATGGCTGAAGAAAAGCTCCCGACACGCGCACAGGATTTTTCCGAGTGGTACAACCAACTGGTCTTGAAGGCGCAGCTTGCCGACTACGCGCCGGTGCGCGGCTGCATGATCGTGCGGCCGTATGGATGGGCCTTGTGGGAAAACATGCAGCAGTCGCTTGACCGGCGGTTCAAGGCGACCGGGCATCAGAACGTGGCGTTTCCATTGCTGATTCCGCGCAGCTTCATTGACAAAGAGAAGCATCACGTCGAGGGATTTTCGCCCGAACTGGCGGTGGTGACGATTGGCGGCGGCGAAAAATTGGCGGAGCCGCTAGTGATCCGGCCGACTTCGGAGACGATCATCGGGCACATGTGGTCGAAGTGGATCCAGTCCTATCGCGATTTGCCGGTTTTGATGAACCAGTGGAACAGCGTGGTGCGCTGGGAGCTGCGCACAAAACTTTTCCTGCGCACGCTGGAGTTTTATTGGCAGGAAGGCCACACGGCGCATGCTACGCGCGAAGAAGCGGAAGCCGAAACGCGCCAGATGCTGGATATTTACGCGGACTTCGCGATCAATGACGCGGCCATTCCGGTGATTGCGGGGAAAAAGTCGGATGCCGAGAAATTTGCCGGCGCCGACGTGACGTATTCGATCGAAGCGATGATGGGCGACGGCAAAGCGCTGCAATCCGGGACCTCGCATTTCCTGGGGCAGAATTTTGCGCAGGCGTTCGAAGTGAAGTATCTCGACCAGGGCGGGCAGTTGCAGCATTGCTGGACGACGTCGTGGGGGCTTTCGACGCGCGTGATTGGCGCGATCATTATGGTGCACGGCGACGATCAAGGCCTCGTACTGCCGCCGAAGCTGGCACCGTATCAAGTGGTGATCGTACCCATTTTTAAGACCGACGAAGAGAAGTCCTCGGTGATGGACGCGGCGCGAAAGCTCAAGGCCGAATTGGTTGCCGCGAACGTGCGCGTCACGCTGGACGAGCGGGAAGGGCAAAGTCCCGGGTGGAAGTTTAATGATTGGGAGATGCGCGGCGTGCCGCTGCGCGTTGAGTTGGGGCCGAAGGACGTGGCGAAGGCAGCGGCGGTATTGGCGCGGCGGGATCGGCCTGGCAGAGAAGGGAAGGTCAGTGCGCCTCTCGCGGGTATGCCTGAGGCGATCGGCAAACTGCTCGTTGAGGTTCAGCAGGCATTGCACGATAAGGCTTTGGCGTTTCGCAAGGCGAACACGCACGACGCGAAGACCTACGACGATTTGAAGAAGGCGGTCGAGATGGGCTTCGCCTATTCGTATTGGTGCGGGAGTGCAGATTGCGAAGCGAAAATCAAAGAAGAGACGCGGGCGACTATGCGCTGCATCCCCCTGGATCAGACTCTCGGCGAGAGTGACGCGCGGGCCACCGGTGCTGGGACTTGCGTGTATTGTGGCCAGGCGGCGGCCGAGCGGGCTATTTTTGCGCGGGCTTACTAAAAATCTTACCGGAGTGGAAGTAAGCGGCTCGAATCCGCGGTTAGCAAAAGCCACAGGCTGAAGCGTGTGCCATCTGACCCCCGTAGCTTTCCTGGAACACCTGACCTTCCGGAGTCTCGACACTCTCTGGGCCGAATGCTAGCGTTGATTTATAGCAAGTGACTGAAACCTGCCGCGCAATGCTGAGATTTTTCTATGGCGTTGACGGCGCCCGGAGAAGATTTTCGTGAATTTTGCAGGCATCTCTCAGCGGAGTTCGCTAACCAGCAGCGGCCGTTCGCAGCGCGGCTCCGGCAAGCTGCAGACCTTCATTTTTATAATCATATTCGTGGCGGCAATCTACGTCGCGTTCAAACTTGTGCCGCCCTACATCAGTGAATACCAACTGCAGGACAAAATGCAGGAATTGGCGCGCTTTGGCATCGTGAACCGCTACTCGGACGAGCAGGTTCGTGAAAACGTCTTTAAAGCCGTGCAGGATTTGAATCTGCCTGTCAAGCGCGACGACATCAAAGTGACCGTGACTCAAGCCACCTGCAGAATTTCGCTGGACTACACGGTTCCCGTCGATCTGCTTTTCTACAGCACCGAGCTCCACTTTTCACCTTCCAGTGAAAATAAATCCCTCATGTAGTGATGTTGTTTTCTCCGTTCGCACGGCGAAATTCGTTCAGCTGTGCGCAGCGGCGCCTGCTCTGCCGAGAGAATCGCGCCTATCCGTCGCTTTTTATCCCTTTCGGGCAACATCTTTGGCGCGAACTCCGTCTTTCTTAGTTATGGGTGTTGCGAGACAATAGAAGTTCAGCCCAGGGAGCCGCCGTTTGCGCATTCGAATTCGAAAAGGATTTTTCACTTCTACGATAGGCTTGACGATTCTGGGCGTCGTCTTCGCCATCTTCCTCACCACCGCCGGGATTTTCACTTATTACTACGTTAAATATTCGCGCATGATCGACGCCCGGTTGTCCGGCAAGGTGTTGCAGAACACGACGCAGATATTTTCGGCGCCGGAATATATTTCCGCCGGGCAAGCCTGGAGCGAGGAAGACCTTACTACCTACCTGACGCGCATCGGCTACCGGCCCGAGGCGGACGAAAATTCGCTGGGGCAGTACACCGTGCAGGGAAATACGGTCGATATCCGCCCTTCTAAGTTTTCGTATTTTGGCGGGTCGAATGCGCTGGCCGTGCAGTTCAGCGGCAAGGCGATTCGCTCCATCCGGCCGCTCTCCGGCGGCGCCAATATGGAAACGGCACAGATCGAGCCGGAGCTGATCACCAACCTGTTTGATAGCGCACGCGAAAAACGCCGGCCCGTGCGCTACGAAGATTTACCGCCGGAATTGGTGCACGCGATCCTCTCCGCGGAAGACAAGCGCTTTTTCGATCATGGCGGGTTCGATTTCATTCGCATCGTCGGCGCGGCGTGGGCGGACATCCGGCACAGCTCCTCCCACTACCAGGGCGCCAGCACGATCACCATGCAAGTGGCGCGCACGTTTTTCTTTTCGAACGAGCGCACCATGCGGCGCAAATTGGCTGAGGCGATGGTGTCGGTCGAGCTCGAGCAGCGCTTCAATAAGCAGCAGATTTTCGAGTTGTATGCGAACGAAGTTTATCTCGGAAATCGCGGTAGTTTTGGAATTCGCGGGTTCTCCGAAGCGAGCGTGGCTTATTTCGGCAAGGATTTGCGCCAGCTTTCGGTCGCGGAGTGCGCGTACCTTGCTGGAATCATTCGCGCGCCGAACTACTATTCTTCCGCCGACCGGCATCCGGAGCGCGGGGCGCAGGCTCGTGACCGCGTGCTGACGCAGATGCTGGAGAACAAGTACATTACGCAGGAAGAATTGGACGAAGCTAAGCACGCACCGCTGAAGATCGTTCACGCGGCGGGTTCGGGGAGCGAAGCGCCGTACTTTGTGGACATGGTCAAGGACCACCTCCTCGACAAATATTCCGAGAGCGAATTGCTCAGCCAGAACTTCCGTGTGTATACAACGCTCGACCCCGCTTTGCAGCGAGCGGCTGCGGCTGCGGTGGACGCGGGCGTCAAGAACGTGGACACGCTACTGGCAAAAAAATACGATAAGTGGCGCAAAGAAGCGGCGAAGAAGGGAAGCACTGAGGCCATTCCGCAGGTGCAGATCGCGCTGGTGGCGATCGATCCGAAGACGGGCGAGATCAAGGCGGTTATCGGCGGTCGCGACTATGGCCAGAGTCAGTTGAATCACGCGCTGGCGCACCGACAGCCGGGCTCGGTCTTCAAGCCTTTCGTCTACGCCGCAGCTTTTGACAATGCTGTCGATGGCGTGCAGCCAGTGATCACGCCGGCGACAACCGTCGACGACGAGCCCACGACATTTGAGTTCGACAACAAAGAGTACACACCGAACAATTACGGCGAGAAATTCATGGGCCACGTCAGCGTCCGCGACGCGCTGACCAATTCGCTGAACGTCGCGACGGTGAAAGTCGCGGAGCTGATCGGGTACGGCCGTGTGGTGCAAATCGCGCGGCAAATGGGCCTGGGCAATAACATTCAGCCCACTCCGGCGGTCGCCCTCGGCGCGTATGAGATGACGGCGGTGGATGTTGCGGCGGGCTATACGGCGTTCGCAAATGGCGGAACGCGCGCCGAACCGCAATTCCTCCACAGCGTAGTAAGCGCCGACGGGAGCGTGCTCGAGAAATTCACGCCGCAGACACACCAGGTGCTCGACCCACGCGTAGCCTACCTCGTCACCAGCTTGCTCAAAGATGTTCTTAACAAAGGAACTGGCGCGGGGGTGCGCGCGCGCGGCTTTACGCTACCCGCCGCCGGAAAAACGGGGACTTCGCGCGATGGGTGGTTCGCCGGCTACACTTCGAATCTTCTAACCGTTATCTGGATAGGATTTGACGACAATCGCGATCTGGGGTTGACCGGCGGCGCGACGGCTGGGCCTGTCTGGGCGGATTTCATGATTCGCGCCACCACGTTGCCCGCCTATCGCGACGCCAAGGATTTCACAGCACCCGATGGCGTGCAGTCAGTACTGATCGATCCCGAATCAATGCAACTCGCCACGCCGAATTGCCCGACAACACGCGAAGAAGTTTACGTCGCCGGTTCGGCCCCGACGGAGTTCTGCGAACTGCATGGCGGGCGCAACGCGGGCTCGAGTTCAGGCTCCTGGCTGTCTCGCGTTTTTGGCGGCGGCGAACCCAAACAGCCGCCAACCGACGCGAACGGCAAGCCCATAACGACTTACGACCCGAACCGCCCCCCCGACGCTACCGGGCAGGGCACCGTGGACGCAAACGGCAAGCCCATTGAAAAGAAAAAGAACCCTTTACAGAAGATTTTTGGTATCTTTGGGGGCAAGAAGAAGGACCCCGACAAGGCTAAGCCTCAAGCCGACAAGCCTCCGCCGGAGAAGGGAGACTCGCCATGACTCATCTACGAGTGGCGTTTCCAGTCAGCATCCTCCTCTTAAGTCTTGCGATTCCCGCAAAAGCTCAAACACTTGAAGGTACGCGGTCGATGGTCTTGGCGCCTGGTGTGGCGCAAGTGCCGTCGCCGCAGGACCCTGTAATCGTGGTGCGCCCAGAAATGACCGAAGAGCAGATGGGCGACCTGTACATGATCCGCAAGGAATATCGCGAGGCCGCTGGGCTCTTCAAAAAACTCTCGGATCAAGATCCACGGAATCCCGTCTATTTGAACAAGCTGGGGATTGCGCTGCACCAGCAGGAAGCGCTAGGGCTGGCGCTGAAATATTATGAGCGAGCTGTCAAAGTCGATCCGCGATATGCGGACGCGGAAAATAATGTCGGCACGATTTGGTATCAGCGCAAGAAATACGAGAAGGCCGTAAAGGCATACCAAAAGGCGATTGCGATCAAGAGCGACATGGCTGTGCTCTACAGCAATCTGGGTTACGCGTATTTTGGCGACAAGAAATACGAGCAGGCCATTTATGCGTTTCGGCAGGCGTTGATACTTGATCCGCAGCTATTCGAGCACAACGGATCGCGAAGCGGGTCGATCCTGCAAGATCGCTCGGTGGAAGATCGCGGGCGGTTTTATTACATGCTGGCGAAGTCCTATGCGCAGGCCGGCGACCTCGACCGCTGCATCCATTACCTTCGTAAGGCCAAGGATGAAGGCTATAAACAGTTTGCGGACATAAAGAAAGATCCCGCGTTTGGCGCGGCTCTCAAGGATCCAGCCGTGCAGGAACTGCTTTTGCCGAAGCCTGCGGACGCTACGCAGCTATAGTCGAAACAGGGTACCGCTTCCTAAGGCGTAACCTACAACGAAACCAGCGCGACCAACTGCCAATTAGCACTGTTATTGTGCCAAGCTCTGATGATTCTCGAATTGTGTTTTCTTCTCTGGATTCATGACTCAACTGCCACGAGTGCCTGACACGGAGGCGCAGCGCGCCGCGATGAAGAAGCTCAGCTTCTTGGTCGGAAAATGGACCGGAGAGGCGCGTATTTTTCGTGGTGCTGGCGATTCTCTGGAACTGGTTCAGACCGAGGGGGCAGAATTCAAGCTCAACGGATTGGTGCTGATGATCGAGGGAATCGGATGCAACGCGGCGGATGGAAAAGCCGCGCTTCAAGCTTTGGGCCTGATCTCTTTCGATGATGAGTCTGGAACCTACCACATGAGGGCTTACAACGACGGCCGTTATCTTGAGACCGAAGTGAAGCTGGCCGAGAACGGTATAGGAATGACTTGGGGCTTCACGCTGGGAGAAATTATAACCAGCTCCCTGATGCGAATCAGCGAACTGGGAGACTGGACAGAAGTCCATGAGATAACGATAGGCTCTCACCCTCCACGGAGGCTTATGGAGGTCAGGGTCAGCCCTCAGAAATAGCTCGGATTGGCGGAACAGGCAAGAAGCAGGATGCTCTTTAGTACGCGGTTTGTGAATCTGCGCAGTATTCCAATTGTTGCCAACGTGACGCTTCTCGCGCAATGCAGTCGTGCTCCTCTGCTACAATGAAATGAGCATGAAGCGGTCTGTTTTCAGCGCGCATTCAGTTGTTCTATTTTGCACAGTTGCCTTTTGTTGCGTGGTCCCTCTCTCCGTTATTGCGAAACAAACTCCGACTGGTGCTGGAACTCCCACGAGCGCGCGGGGAGCTGCGTCCGAGGTTTCGCAGCAGGGGATCTATCTTGTATTCCCGTTTGAAAATGCAGGGGCATCGCCACGACTGGACTGGCTTGGCGAAGGATTGGAGGAGCTTACGATTCAGCGGCTTTCCGCGGCCGGGCAACAGGTGTATTCCCATGCCGGGCGCACAGCTGAATTGGACCGCTCCGGGCTTCCGCCCACAGCAAAATTGAGCCGCGCTTCGATGCTGCGCATTGCGCAGAACATGGACGCAGATTTTGTGATTTTCGGGCGGTTTACGTCTGACGGTCAGACTCTCATGGTCGAGGCTCAAATTTTGCGCGTGAGTCCGACGCGGCTGCTTCCTGCGATCCGCGAAACAGGCCCGCTCGATTCGTTGATGGATTTGCAGATGCGGCTGCTCTGGCGTTTGCTTTCAGCCAACGATCATGCTTACCCGCGAACTCTCGAAGAATTCTC
>Ga0070762_10001562_pt1 | contig 10642 bp, 9 predicted proteins | sample HubBroMetageREF2_FD_66726 | JGI IMG/M metagenome (GOLD analysis project Ga0070762, IMG submission 66726) | Reference soil microbial communities from the Hubbard Brook experimental Forest, New Hampshire, USA - Hubbard Brook CCASE Soil... | ecosystem: Environmental > Terrestrial > Soil > Temperate... | reverse complement strand
CTCGGCATCGCCGTACTCATCAGCGCCCACGAGATGAACCCGCTGCTGCCCGTGATGGACCGCATCGTCTACATCGCCGCCGGGCGCGTCGCCAGCGGCACCACCGCTGAGGTCGTGCGCGCAGATGTGCTCAGCAACCTCTACGGCAGCCATGTCGACGTGCTCAACGTGCACGGGCGCGTGCTCGTTGTCGCCGGTGCGGCTGACGACTCCGAGGGATCAGGGATCGACCATCACGGTCACGACGTGGTGGTGCCTGGGGTGGAGATCGTCTCATGATCGTCTCCGTGGGCGGCCAGCTGCTCGGCGCCGCGCTGGCTCCCGTGATCGAGTCGGGGTTCTTCTCGAGCGAAGCCGTGCAGGTGTCTGTCGCAATTGGCGCCGTCGTGGCAATCGTGTCGGGAGCGGTGGGGATGTTCACGGTCATGCGCGGCCAGTCGTTCGCCGGTGAGGCGCTCGGCGACATCGGCACCACCGGAGGCTCAGCGGCGTACCTCGGCGGGATCGGCCCACTGTGGGGCATCGTCGCGATCGACATCGTCGCCGCGGCCGTAATGGAGCTGATCGGCATCCAGCGCCCGCGCGGGCGCGACCTCGCGACCGGCATCGTGCTCGGCGCGTTTCTCGGGCTGGCGGCGCTACTGCTGTACCTGAACACCACCTTCCACCACGCCACCGGCGCCGTCAACACGATCCTGTTCGGCTCCGTGTTCACCGTCGCCCACTCGCAGATCCCCGCGATCGCCGCACTCAGCGTGGCCGCGCTGGCGATCGTCGCGCTGCTCTACCGGCCGCTGCTACTCAGCTCCATGAGCGCTGAGATAGCCGCCGCGCGGGGCATCCCCGTCCGCTTCATCGGTGCCGCCTACCTGCTGGCGATGGCGCTAGCTGTGGCGCTCGCATCGATGACCATCGGCACGATCCTCTCCACTGCGCTGCTCATCGGTCCCGCCGCCACCGCGTTGCGGCTGACCAGGCGACCAGGCGTGGCGATCGCGGTGGCCGCCATGCTCGGGGTGGGAGCCATGTGGCTGGGCGTGCTGCTCGCCTACGACAGCTTCTATTGGCCGCCCAAGGGCAACGGCTGGCCGGTGAGCTTCTTCGTCGTCACGCTGATCTTCCTCGCCTACCTGCTCTCCGGCCTGCCAGCGCTGCTCAGCGTACGCGCGCGCGCACGGAGCGCATAGATGTTCTCCGGCTTCATGGTCAACGCGTGGACGGTCGCCAGCATCGTCGCCGTCGTCGCCGGTCTCGTCGGCTTCTTCGCCGTGCTGCGTGGCTCTGCGTTCGTCGCCCACGCAGTGCCCAACGGTTCCTTCGCCGGTGCTGCCGGGGCGAGCCTGATCGGGATCAACACGCTCGTCGGGCTGGGGGCCTTCTCGCTGCTGGGGGCGTTCGGCATCGGCTTTCTCGGTAGACGTGGGCGCCACGACGTCGTGACCGCGCTCGCGCTGGTCTTGATGCTCGGGCTCGGCTCGCTGTTCCTCAGCTTCAGTGGCGAATACGCACCGCAGGTCTACTCGCTGCTGTTCGGCGAGGTGCTCGGCATCTCCAGCAACCAGGTAGCGCCGACCGCCGCGCTGGCGCTCATTTGCGTTGTGGCGATTGTGCTGCTGTATCGCCCGCTGATGCTGTCCTCGGTGCTGGGCGAGGTCGGCGAGGCGCGCGGGGTGAGCAGCTTTCGCATGGAGCTGTGCTTCCTCGCGGTCGTCGCGCTCCTCGCCACCATGACAGTGCCCGTCGTCGGCACCACGCTGATCTTCAGCCTCATGATCGGTGCTCCCGCCGCCGCGCGATCGTTCACCGACCGCCCGCTGATCGCCATCGCACTATCCGTCGCGATCGCGCTGATCACCGTCTGGAGCGCCATCGCCGCCTCCTATGAGACCAACTACCCCGTCGGCTTCTTCGTCGGTGCCATCAGCGCACTCGCGTATGCCCTCGGGCGCGGATGGGCAGCATGGCGCCAGCGCCGGCACACAGGCGCTCGCCCAGCGTTTGGCGCGAGTACTCCAACCGCCGCTCTACCATCGTGACATGAGCGCTCACGCCAATCGCCAAGCCGATCCCGCGGGGTTCGTCCGCGACGCGAGTGCCGCCCACGGTGCTGGAAGCGGCGCCGATGGCGCGGCTGAGTGGGTGCAGCGAGCAGAGGCAGCGCTCGCCGCCGCGGGGCGCAAGCGCGGCGGCGCCAGGCGTGCGCTGCTCGAGCTGCTGGGCCAACAGGCATGCGCGCTGACCGCACCCGAGATCGAGGACGCGCTACGCGCACAATCCGAGCGTGCCGTCAGCCGCGCCAGTATCTATCGCATCCTCGACCAGCTCGAGGGGCTCGGGTTGGTGCAGCGCGTGGAGACCGGGCAGGCAATGGTTCGCTACGAGCGCGTATGCGATCACGTCGAGCACCACCACCACCTCGTCTGCGACGAGTGCGGTGTCGTCATGCCCTTCTCCGACCCCGACCTCGAGCGCGCCATCAGCAGCCTCAGCGAGCGGGTGCCGCTGGCCGTGTCAGAGCACGAGATCGTGTTGCATGGGGCTTGTCGGGATTGTGCGGCTTGACAGTGTTGTCGAGGCGCTCGGGCCGCCCCCACAAATAGCTCAGCAGACAGCCCAGCACGAACACGGCCACGACCAGCAGGACCGGTCCAGAGTCCTCGACCAGCGCTCCGACCACACCGGCAGCGAGGCCGCCCGCAAGTGCCGCCAGCCACCCCGGATCGCCACCCACCGGTGCGAGCAGGCGATTGCGTCCGCGTAGGCTCAGCCCGGCGTATGCGAGCGCAATGCCGGTGGCCACTGGCATCGCACCTTCGCGTAGCTCCCTCCACGCGGCGCCGTAGCGGCGCACGACGATGTCGCGCAAATCGCCCGCCGAGCGGACATCCAGGACGCTGCCGGTGAAATGACCGCTCCCGTGCGCTGTCGCGAGGTCGATCGCTGCCAGCCCCGCAAGCCCCACGATCGGGCTGACCAGCACGAGCAGCGCGCGCCTGCGGGTGGGCGTGCCCGGCGCCAGCATCACAGCGGCGACTGCAGCCCCAAAGCTCACCAGGATCACGCCGCCCACGCCCGCGCCAATCCGCGCCGAGCCCTCCACAATGGCCAGGAGAACGCCTGCGACAGCCATCGCCAGCGCCGCTCGAGCACCCCGCACAGCGGGATACAGCGCCGCTGCGACGGCTGCCAGCACGAGCACCGCCAGCCCCGACTTCAGCTCGTTGCCAAAGCCGTAGAAGCGTGCGCCAAGGATCGGATCCGGGCCGAGCAGGGAGCGCATCAACAGCTGCGTGCCCGTCAGCGCGTCCACCGTGAGCGCGAGCACAGCCGCGATCGCCGGTGCCAGCACAGCGCGCGGCCACGGCACCAGCGCGTCGGTCACAGCGCCGAGCCCCATGCAGCCGAGCGCGATCGTCGCGTACTCCACCCTCGCGCTCGGACCGAACGCCGCTGGAATCAGCACCGCAACCGGCGCCCACAGGACGCCCAGTGCGCCCGCGCGCATCGCCCAGGCGCGGGCCCGCGCCCACGGGGCCGCGAGCGCCGCCAGCAACAGCCACGCTCCCAGCAGGCACCCCAACGCCTTCAGGCGTCGTCCGGTAATCACGCGCAGACGCGCCATCAGCTTCCGCAGGCTCGAGGAGCGCAGCCGGCCGTCCGTCACGATCGGCTTACCGCGCATATCCGATGGGATCCGCGCGCCGAGATGCTCGAGAATCGTCGGCGCCACGTCGAAGGAAGCGATCAGTCCCCGCTCGTTAGTGCTCTGCGAGCTCAGCTCTTTGGCACCTCCACCAGCCAGCCCGCCCGCGGCCGTCCACAGTAGTTCGCCACCGCGCGCATTCGCGACGCGCTGCACCACGATCAGTAGCTCCCCCTTCACGCGTCCCTCGCTCAACGCCCGCAGGTCGGCGCGCCCTGCGCCGCCGCCCGGCAGGTCAGCCACCACCAGGCGCTCGCCGCGGCGGACAGCGGCCACGCGCGCAACCAGCGTGGATGCCGGGCCGAGCGACGCGCGCGCGACACGACCGTTGCGGTCTGCCGCAAGCGCACCATCAGTGTCAACCGCTCCCTTGATCCCCACATAGCCCGCCCCACCCGGGATCTCGCTTGCGAGCAGTCCCGGCCGCAGAAGCTGCGGGGCGTCTTCGGCGCGCCTGCTCGCTGTTCGCCAGCCATCCACGATGGCGCCGGTGCCGGTGGGGCTGAGCGACAGCCGCGGCGGTTGCGCATGCGCATACGCCGAGGTGGCCACGCGCGCGCCCTGGGTGATATCCAGCAGCAGCTGCGCGGTCGAGTACTCGCCCTGGCTGGCAGACATGATTCCCAACGACAGACCCTTGATGCTCGCGAGCTCCGACTCGCCTGCGGGCACGAACACGAGCAGCGCCGAGCACTGTGCCGGAGCGCTCCGCGCCTGTGCGCCAGGTGCCCCCGCGCCGAGTGTCCCCGCGCAGAGCAGGAGGGCGAGCGCCGCCCCCCGCCGCAGTTGGCTCAGCCCTCCGCTCCCTCAGTCGCCACGCCGGGACGCCCGCGTGGGTGCGTAGCTTCCGTCGCGATCCCGGCGCTCTGCCCGGCGTGCGCGTCGCTCCGTGGCAGGCTGCCCTCGACGCTCACGCGCGGCAGCAGCCGATCCAGCCAGCCCGGGAGGCTCCATGTGATCCTGCCGATCAGGTTCAGCGTCGCCGGCAGCAGCATGCAGCGAACGATCAGCGCATCGAGGAACACGGCGCTCGCGAGGCTCAGCCCGAACTCCTTGATCACGCGTTCTTCGCCGAGCACGAACGACAGGAATACGCACACCATGATCGCCGCCGCTGCTGTCACCACGCGTCCGGTCAGAGCCAGGCCCTCGGCAACCGCACGCGGACTATTGCGTGTGATCGTCCAGCGTTCATGCATGCGTGAGACCAGGAACACCTCGTAATCCATCGACAGCCCAAACACGATCGCGAACAGCATCACCGGGATGAACGACTCGATCGGTCCCTGCTGAGTGCCCATCAGCGATCCAAACCAACCCCACTGGAAGATCGCAACGATCACGCCCAGCGACGCGCCGATGCTCAGCAGGTTCATCACTGCTGCCTGTAGCGGGATCACCAACGAGCGGAACACGACCAGCAGCAGCAGCGCTGAAAGCAGCACCACCACGCCGATGAACAGTGGCAACTTGTGAGCCAGCACGGTCGCGAAATCGACAGCGCCCGCGGTCACGCCACCGACGTACACCGTCATCCCCGTGCGCTTGGCCACCGACGGGATCACGTGTTCGCGCAGCTGCGAGACCAGCTGGCTGGTCGCGTACGCCTGGGGGGAGGAGCGCGGATACACCGTGATCGTCGCTACGTCGCCCGCGGGGTTGAGCTTCGCCGGCGCTACCGCCACCACTCCCGGCGTGGCGGCGATCGCCCCACGCAGCACTTGCACCCGCGCGTTTTCAGCGCTTTCCACGCCCGGCCTCAACACACCGTTTTCCGCGGCTTCTCGCTTCGGGTTGGGGACCTTCGCCACGACCAGCAGCGGGCCGTTGAAGCCTTCCCCGAAGCCCTCGGCCAGAAGCTCGTAAGCCTTGTGGGTCGTTTGATTGGCCGGGTCGTTCGACGCGTCGCTGGAGCCCAGTCGCAGCGCCGTCGCAGGCGCGGCTATCAACAGCATCGCCAGCGCCGCCACGCCCGCGATCGTCCATGGCCGACGCTGGACAAACGCGCTCCAGCGAATCCACGCGCCGCCGCTTCCAAGCGAAGCTGCCGCGCCGGGTTGCGCGGAGGTGCTCTCGCCGGCCTGCTCAGCCGCGCGGGCGCGAGCGCGTGCGCGGCGAGAGCCAGCTGCCACACGTCCACCGGCGAGGCTCAACAGCGCCGGTAGCAGCGTCAGCGAGGCGAGCATCACAAGCAGCACGCCAATCGAAGCCGAGATCGCAACCCCGTACAAGAAGTCAACACCCAGCAGCATCATCCCCAGCAGGGCGATCACAACTGTCGAGCCGGCGAACAGGACCGCCCGTCCAGCCGTGTCGACTGCCTGCACCACCGACTCCCGCGAGTCATGGAAGGTGGGCCCCGGTGTCGCGTAGGCCTCGCGGAAGCGCGTCAAGATGAACAGCGCGTAGTCGATCCCCACGCCCAGCCCGATCATCGCGGCGAGCTCCGAAGAGAAGTTGGGAGTGTCGACCACATGTGTGAACAGCGCGATCACGCCGAGGCCCGTGCCAAGGCCCGCCAACGCGGTCACGATCGGTAGGCCCATCGCGACCATCGAGCCGAACGTCAACAGCAGCACGACGATCGCCGCCAGGAGCCCGACAGCCGTGGATATTCCGAAGCCGGGTTTTTTGGTCGCCTCAATCGCTTGCCCACCGAGTTGCACGTCGAGGCCCGGCTTGGCGGCCGCTTGGGCTACCTTGATCACGCGTTCCGGTGCGCTCGTCGGCAGCAGGTTGGCTTTCTCGTCGAACACGACCGTCGCAAACGCGATCTGACGGTTGGCCGAGATCGACTTGCCAGCGCCATCCGCGTACGGGCTGATCACGCTCGTCACGTGAGGCAGGCGCGCGACCTGCGCGAACATCGCGCCCATCCGCGAGCGCACCGCCGCGTCAAGGACGCTGCCAGAGCTGACCTTGTAGACGATCGTGTCGCGGTCGCCGGCCTGGGCGGGGAAGCTGTGCTGGAGTAGATCGGCGGCGCGCTGCGCATCGGAGTTGGGCAGCGTGAAGTTATTTGAATATTCGGTGCCCGCCGACTGGGCTATGGCGTTGACCGCCAGCAACAGCACAAGCCATCCCAGCGCGACATACAGGCGATGCGTTGTCGACCAGCGGGCGAGTTTCAGCAAGACGGGACTCCAGACGGTCGGCGGGGGCGGGCGGGGTTTCGCTGACGGAGGCTCACGGCAAGGTTAGCCCGTGGGCGGATACCTCCCGAAGCGTATCCACCAAGTCAGTTGACGCTGGGATCCAGCGGCATGCGCGCGACCAGCGCGTAGCTACCGCCCTTGCGCGTGAGCACCGTGCTCCACAGTTCCTCCGGTGTGTCGGTGAACACGTCCTGCGGCTGGGCCGGGTGTGCGATCCAGTCCTCGCTCGCGATCTCCGCGTCGAGCTGCCCCGAGCCCCAGCCGGCGTGTCCAGCAAACACCCGCCGTCGCGCCGTTGCCTGCGCCAGCTCCTCGATGCCCACGTCAGGCGCTGGGAAACCGATACGGCCGAGCACCAGCAAGCCGGCCGGCGAGGGGTCCAGGAACTCGGCCAAGAACACGACGGAGCTCGACTGAACCGGGCCGCCCACATACACCCGCTCGAGTGCACCCACCGCATCCTGCAGCTGTGGTACCGCTTCGCCCACCGTCGTGCTCGAGGGCCGGTTGAGCACGACGCCCATCGCTCCATCCTCGTTGTGCACGCCAATCAGCACCACTGTGCGGCTGAAGTTCGGGTCAAGCAGGGTAGGGGAGGCGAGTAGGAGCTGGCCCGCGAGCGATTCCGCCATCATCCAACCGAGGCTAGCGCCCAGCTCTGCGCCCGTCGCGCAGACACCGCCGCCATCGGGTGATGCGAGCCTGCGCAGCGAGGTATGGCTGAGGCTGCTCGAAGCCTACGGCCGGTAGCGCATCCGCTACGCTGGCGAGGATGGCCAAGACTCCGCAAGTCGGCGAGGCGGCACCCGACTTCGAACTCCCCGGCACCGATGGGCCCTTCAAGCTCTCCGATCATCGCGGCGAGCGCGTGGTGCTGCTTTTTTACCCAGGCGACAACACGATGGTTTGCACCAAACAGTTCTGCTCTTACCGGGATCGGGCAGAGGACTTTGCCGCGCTGGCGGCCACCGTCGTGGGCATCTCCTCCCAGGACCTGGCGTCGCATGAGGCGTTTGCCGGCAAGTACTCACTCAACGTCCCGCTGCTCGCGGATGTCGAGAAGCGCGTGGCGCGTGCCTACGATGCCTTCTCGCCGCGCCTCGGCGTCAAGCGCGCGGTGATCGTGATCGACGAGAACGGCATCGTCCGCCACCGCCACGACCACCTGCTCGGGCTCGACTACCAGTCGGTGGATGAGCTCAAGCAGGCGCTGGACGCACTCCCCGCAGCGTCCGCGAGCTAGACCGCTTCCAGGCCAAGATCATTGGCCGCCTGGCCGCGCAGCACCGCGATCAGATGGTCGAGGTCCGCAAAGGCCGCGTCGCGCAAAGCGGCGTTCACGCGGTCGTCGGTGTCACGATCGGTCGACGTCCAGAACTTTCCCTTGCGGCTTCCCGCGCCGTGGTGGTAGATCACATCCCCGTAGATGCCGCCCAGGAGAAAATGGTAGTTCAGCGCGTTGCTGCGCTCCAGTGGCGCGATCGTGCGCCCCAGCCGGGTGAATTCATAGGTGATCTTCTGCCCGACGTCCTGGTTGTGCTCGATCTCCGGCTGTGCCCCCTCGCCAAACGACACATTCAGGGCGCGCAGATCGACTGGACGCACACACAGGCCGCTGACGTGTATGAACGGGGCTATCGCCGGTGCCATCTCGTTCCTGTATACGCCTGAAAGTGTCGCGCCCTGCTCGCACGCGCCGATGAGGACATCCAGCCAATCGTCGCGCACTGGAAAGGAGTCATTGTCGAGGGTGACGATGTAGTCGAAGTCCGCGGAGACCTTGCCGGCCAGATAATCGAGAGCGCCAGGGTGAGAGCGTTCCAGCAAGCGAGCAAAATGTGGAACCGGCATGCGATTGGCGATGCGACCGAGAGCCGCAACCCAGCTGCTGGGAAGCACCTGCACCCAGGAATGGTTGCGCATCAGCGTTCGATGCAATTTCAAGTGTGAGTTGTCAAAGACGAATACCTGATAGTCCCACCGCTGCGAGTGTCGCGCGATCTGGCGCAGGCACATGTCGATCCACGGATATTTCAAGGCCTGATCGAGGTTGTATTGCGCCCACTGGCCGCGCCTGCGGAACCCGTTGACGATCAAGATCGCGACACGGGCGTCTCGCTCAGTCGAGGCGGTCATAGCCCCATAGGCTCACGAGATCGCGGTCGAGATGCTCGCTCAGCGCAACCACCTCGGGCTTGAAGCGACGGCGCAGCTCGAGCGCCAACTCCTCATCTGGCGAGCTGGGTTTGCCCATCAGCAGTCGTTCGCGGATCGTGACAACCCGTCTCAGCCGGCGTGGGCCGAGTGCCTTTACCGCTGTGTTCACCGTGTGCGAAAGCCGACCTTGTCCCAGCGCGAGCGCTTGCGAGAGCCCATGCAAGCGTGGCGCGCGCACAGTCACCGTCGGGTTGGCATCCTTGATGCGTATCTCAGCGGTGTCATCGAGGTCCAAGAAGCGCAAGATCCCCCGTACCGTTGCTTCGTTGTCGGCGCGAAAGTCGTCATACACGATCACCATCATCTGCTCGGCAGGAAACACGGACTCATAGCGGCGCAGCTGCTCGACATAGCGCACATGCTCCGAGTACAGGAGCAGTTGCGGGCGGTGGGAGCGGCGCGGTATTCGCTTTCCCGCGCGTCTCGCGGACTCGAGTGCGATCGCCTTGCGAAAGTTGCCCTGGGACTCGACGTGAATCTGCATGAGCTGCAGGTGCAGTGAGCGCAGGAAGCTCGCTGGCTCGCGCAGGACGGCGATGATTCGCGCGTCTGGCCGTGCCTCGGCGATCGCGGCCGCAGCGCTGCGAGACCAGAGGTATGACGAGGATGCCTCGCCCCACATCTGCTCCGGCTGTGCCGCGGCGAACAGTGCCAGATATGCGTCGAGCGTTTGCGGCAGCTTGCCCGATCTCGGCGTTGGGAAGCGAAGGCGCATGTCGCTCGAGAAGAACAGCGGCTCCTTGAGCGTGGGCATGAAGATCTGCGGGTGATCTCGCAGCATCGTGTAGAGAGCGGTAGTGCCACTCTTGGGATGTCCGACGATGAAGAAGTTCGGTATGCGTCGCTGCGATGAGATCTCGGCGGCCACTGGATCAGCCGACGGTGGCACAACCGACCCACACGCTCAGTGCCCGATCGTACCCAGCGCGCGGGCATCGCGCTCGTTGATCGGTCGCTCTGCACTCGCGCGCGCCGCGTAGAGCTCCGCGAGCTCGAGCTGCAGGCTGCGGGGCTCTTCTCCCGGTGTAGCTGAGCGCCGCTGCCAGACGCCATCGCTGTCCAAATCCCAGGAGCTCTGATTATCGACAAACGCACGTTCCAGTGTGTCCATCAGCTCGCCACGCAACTCCTCAGACTCGATCGGCACCGCCAGCTCCACGCGGTGGTCGAGATTGCGTGGCATCAGGTCGGCGGAGGCGATGTAGACCGTGTTCACGCCCTCACGCTCGAACGCATAGACACGCGAGTGCTCGAGCAGGCGCCCAACGATCGAGACGACCCTGATGTTCTCCGAGACGCCCGGTAGGCCCGGTCGCAAACAGCAGATGCCCCGTACGTTCAAATCAACGCGCACGCCCGCCTGCGAAGCCTCATACAGGGCGCGGATGCAGCGGCCGTCCACCAGCGAGTTCATCTTCATGGCGATTCGCGCCGGATGCTCGGGCGAGTGGGCGGCAATCGTGCGCTCGATCTGCTCGACGATGCCCTCACGCAGATGCGCGGGCGCGATCAGCACCTTGCGGTAGTGCAGGGGACGGCCGTAGCCGGTGAGGTAGTTGAACATGTC
>Ga0070762_10001561_pt1 | contig 10642 bp, 9 predicted proteins | sample HubBroMetageREF2_FD_66726 | JGI IMG/M metagenome (GOLD analysis project Ga0070762, IMG submission 66726) | Reference soil microbial communities from the Hubbard Brook experimental Forest, New Hampshire, USA - Hubbard Brook CCASE Soil... | ecosystem: Environmental > Terrestrial > Soil > Temperate... | reverse complement strand
CGGGCGCGATCGTCTCGGGTCCGCAAGTCGGATTTGCAGCCCGTGTTCCGTACGCTCCCCAGATGAACTGGTTGTTGCCGGGTCCTTCGTCGTCCGGACTGTTATAGCTGTAGTTGTTGAGTGCCGATCCGCTCCACAGTACCTGCACGTCGTCGCGCAATCCGTTGCCCTTGGGAATCCCCATGTGCAAGTTGATCACGTTCTCGCGATCGGTGACCATCGATGGGTCGGCGGAGATGCCGCTATAGTACTGCCAGCATCCCTGGGCGGGGAAGTTGAACTTCGCTCCGAACAGCGGGCAGATCGGCTTCACGCCTTGACCGGTGCCGAAGATCGCAGTCGGCGCAGTATCCAACACTTGATTGCTCAGTAAGCCGTAGCCGAGCAACGTTCCGTCGGTGTCGCCCGATAAGAAACCGCCCGGCGTCATGTATCCGGCGCCGTTCGTGTTGTCGAAGAAACGGAAGTTTTGGTTGTAGCCTAAAAGGCCGACGTAATAGCTGAAGTTCCGATCCGGGGTCGAGCCGCCGATCTCGACGCTGGCCTGATGGTAGAACTGCGGCGTCGCAATACCCAGGTTGGCCGTTGCGTAGCCCGGGAAAGTGCCGGTCTTGATGACCTGGTTGATGAAGCCGGCCGTGCCGGCAGAGGCAACCGAGGAGGGACCGCCGCCGGTGTAGACCTGCAGCTCGGAGAGACCGAGGCTCGATTCCGTTCCCGAGTTGTAGTTGTCGAACGAGCGGTTGATCGGGATGCCGTCATACTCAAAACCCGTGTAGTACGAGTTTTGGCCGCGAATGTAGGCCGCATTGAAATCCCAACCCATGCCCCCCTGCGACGTCTGGATGCCCGGGACCGACGCCATTGCCGAGTAGGCGCTGTTGAGGTTTCCGCCGCCGCCAAGTGCCGCCGCAGCGGCGGCTTGCGCTGAGTTAACGCTGTAGAGATCGCCTCCGACGCCGGATTTTACGAGCGACGACCCGGCTTGCGATGTTACCAGCGCAATGACCTTGAGCGTCCTGGTCAGCGTGTAGCTGACCGTCTGCGTTTGATCGGCAAAGACGACGGTGCCGGCGACCGATATGCTCTGATAACCGAGTTTGCTCAAGCTGAGCGTATAAGTATCCGGTGCGAGCGAGAGCAGGACGAAGTGGCCGCCGGAATCGGTCGTTGCCTTCGCGGTCTGCGACGGCGATACGGCGTTCACGGTTACTCCGGCCAAGGGCGCTCCTGCGTTATCGTGGACGGTGCCATTCACGTTTCCGGTGACTCCTGCCAGTGCCCATGTTTCCTGGAACAGGAAAGCGACCAGAAGCGCAACGGCCACGCTCACAAAACGGAGCGATCGTTGCTGTTTCATTGTTTGCGTTGTTCCCTCTTTGTCGTAGCGTCGAAATAGCGCATCTGTGTTCGATGCACTGTATCGGCGTTATGAAATCCCGGGAACGCGACCTTTTGAGGATCGTTGACGAATACGAGCGCCACGATACTTTCGCATCAACGATTTTCAATAAGTTCAAGTAACCTCAAATCGAGAAGCCGTCCAACGGTCCGCATCTTTTGGGATTTGCTGAAGACGCGGCGTCAAAGGCTGCGTATGCTGTTAGCTATGGCAGTATCGCCGATGGAGCGACAAGTGCTTACGTTACTGCACCGCGTGAGGAGACCTGACGCTCTGGCGGCTGCGCCGTTGATGGCTTCCGTCTGCCGGCATACTGGAATGGCGAATCCGGTTTACGCGCTCGAGCGAATCGTCAAAGCGGCGCTCGCCGGCGACGACGAGCGGACGGAAAAGCTCCGCATGGCGATCTTCGACGCTGATTTTAAGCGGGACGCGACCAACGCGGAGCTGGCGCGACGAAGCGGCGTCTCCCGGCGCCATTTTCAGCGCCGGAGGGCCGAGGCGGTTGCCTCGATCGCTCGGTACGCCGGCGGGCTGTTGGCACCATGCCGCGTGAACGATTTGTCGCACGACGGTGCTTCGTGGGGCTTTAAAAGTGAGGTTGCCGCATTTCTTGCGGCCCGCGACCGCGGCAATGCATTGGAGATGCGCTGCATTTCCAACAATCTTGTGCGTTTGGCGGAGAATGCCGAAGGCATAACGCTCGCCAGGTCGTTCCTCGACGACGCAAATCTGCGTCTGGGAACAAAGGACGAGGCGCTCGTGCCCTTTGATGGCCTGCCGCCGCAAATGCTTCCATCGCGTTCCTGGGACCGGATTGCAAAGGAGGTCGACCACGCGCGCCAACTGGTGCGGCAGGGCCGGTTCGCGGAAGCCGTAACGGTTGCGTGGTCGGCTTGGCAGCGTTCGGAACTCCGTGGTTTCCAAGGTCTGGCTGCGCGTTGCGCCGCCGTCCTTTATGCGGCGGCGGAGGCTCGCGGCAAGTTCGCCGAAGCGCGATCTTGGCGGGCGCGATCGATCGATCGTCTTCTCCCGACGCAAGATCGCCTCTTGGGCGCCGGCCTCTTTCTGTACTCGGCGTACGACGAGAGGCGTCGCATGGACCGCGCGCTGGGCGACGTGCTCTACGAGCGGTTGTGCGTGATCGTACCGCAGATGCTTAGCGACGGCGAACGGCAACGCGCCGCCGTCACCGGGTTGCTCGCAGCACTTTTCGATTCGCGGGTTACGCTCGATAGCATTGCGCCGGTTGCGCAAAGCGATTCGGCCTTCGCACATTATGCCGAAAAAAACTTGGAGCTTATCGCCGAGATGCTCGCACTCGCCCTGACGGCGTTAACGGGACGCTCCTGGGGCGCGGCCTTCGACGGCCTGCGTTGCGCGCTGGCGGAATGCGTGTCAAAACTGCGCCCGGCCGTGCCGCGAACGATCGCAATTGCGGTTCCTAAGTCACAATCGGCCTCTACCGATCATTTGAGGTTTGATGATCAACGGTCAGGCGGGGTCGAAGATATCGCCGGTCTACACGTTTGGTTCCTTCCGTTTCGACCCGACACGAGGAGTACTCACGCACGGCGCCGCCGTGACGCCGTTGCCCGACCGCCTAGCGCAGTTGCTAGTCCTGCTCATTCACGCTAACGGCGACGTTATCGACAAGGAAACGATCGCGACGCAAATTTGGCCGGATACCGCAGTCAGCGACGGAAATCTCTCGCAACACATGTATATGCTGCGGCAGTTACTCGACGAACGCGCGACCGACCGCACCTACCTTATGACCGTGCGCGGGAAAGGGTATCGTTTCGTGGCACCGGTGAGCATCGTGGCTCCGATACTGGCCGAGACGGCGCTGCACGCGGCCGAGGATTCCGCGGATCGCCTCTTCAACGGCGCTCCCGAGGCGTTCCATCACTACTGCCGCGGCTCGTACCTCCTTGAAAAACGCACGGCGGCCGCATTGACGGCAGCGGCCGAGCAGTTCGAAGCGGTCCTGCGCGTCCACCGGGATCACGTGCCGGCGCTCATTGGGCTTTCTCGCGCGCATGCGCTCATGGCCCAGTATTGGTACGCTAGCGGCTCGTATACGTTTCCGAAGGCCAAAGCCGCAATCGTTCGAGCGCTCGAGCTCGATCCGTCCTCAGCCGAAGCTCGCGCCACCCTCGCGCTGATTCTGCTCTTTTGCGATTGGAATTGGGTAGAGGCCGAGCGCGAAATCGAAACGGCCGTTCGCCTAAACCCCACATCCACGCTGGTCTTTATGAACGCGGCATGGTTTAACATGTGCAAGGGTTCCGGCGACAAACCCGTGCGCGAGATGCAGCGCGCCCTGCTGGTCGAGCCGTCGTCGCCCGCCTTGCAGCTTTTTCTCGCTCGGATCTTCCTTCACACCGGCCAGTACCGGCGGGCAATCGGCGCGTTCTCCAATTTGATCGAAAGCGGCGCGGATTTCGCGATCGCGCGACGACACCGGGCTCAAGCCTTCATTCTCAACGGACAGCCAGGCGAAGCGATCGCCGACTTGGCTCTCTTGCCGCACGATCGCGCCGAAGACGTCGCGCTGCGACTGCCGCTGCTCGGCCGCGCGTACGCGGACTGCGGCGACACCGAGCGCGCCGAGAGCATTTATCAAACGCTGCAGGAGATGGCGCGTACCGAGTTTGTCGTAGGCTTCAACCTCGCGACGGTCGCCGTCGGCCTCGGAAAGCTCGAAGAGGCGTTGGACCATCTCGAGCGCTCGCTGAAGGTGCGCGAGCCGGCGCTCCTCATGCTGCGCAGCCTGGCGTGGTTTGAGCCGATCGCCCAGCGCTCGCGATTCAAAGCGCTGCTTCGCGCGATTTGGCCTACTCTCGAACCGGAACCGGATAGACCGCGGGGCTGCGCAGTCCATTAGCGTCGACGCTGCGAACGCCTAGAACATAATCGTCTTTGGAGATGGGCACCGTTGCTTCGACGACGTCGCCGGTGTCGCGAGCCCCTCCCCATTGCGCGGCGTCGGTCGGCCGCCAAACGATCTCGTAGGAAACCGCATCGGCCGAGCGCTTCCAACGCAGCGTCGAGTCGTATCCGAGCCTCGCGGTCACTAGGCGAACGTCGTCCGGCGGTGCGGGCCCCAGGGCCAGCGTGGCCAGCGCTGCAATGTTGGCTTGCGTCGCGCGTTTCAGGTATTCCGGATCGATATATTGCGGTAGGTCGCCGTACTGCACGCCGCCTTGCATGCGGACGTCCTGATGCTGATGGGTGAAGTTCTCATGCGGTTCGACAAAACGCACGGCGGCCGAGTATCCGACGGATTGGAACGACTGTTGATCGCCGCCGCGCAGGAAGCGGTCGGAGCGAAAAATTTGCCGCACCGTAAAGTTGGGAACGTAGACCGGCACGATCTCCGCGATGAAGCGAGAGAGTTCGCGCGACGGCGAGTCGCTCTCGCTGCCAACGAGGTTGACGCGCTCGATCTCGGTTCCGGCTGGGAGCGCCTCACTGAAGACGCGAATTACGCCGGGCTCGGAGGTTCCGTCACCGCCGACGGAGTTTCCGATGATGTCGTTATTGAGCACTGCCAGCACCGGCGCATGCGCAGCCGCCAGTTCGTGGGCGTAATGGTTGCTGCCCCACAGGCCCAGCTCTTCCCCGTCGAAACACGCAAAGATGATCGTGCCACGAAAGTGCGTACCGGCCATCACGCGCGCCGCTTCCAAGACCGCCGCGACGCTCGAGCCGTTGTCGTCGGCGCCTGGCGCGATGCCCAGGCCGTCCGTGCAATGCCCGTCGCAGTCGTCGTAGTGGCTGGACATGATGTAGATGCGCCCCGGCGTCGAGCCCCGCAACGTCGCAATAACGCTCGATTCGCTCACCGCGCGCGGGGTTCTCGGCGTTTTCGGTTGGAGGAACGTATCGAGCTCGACGCTCATGCGTCCGGGCGCCGTCGCGGCGATGGCGGCGAACCTGGCCGCGATCCAATCCCGAGCGCCGAAGACGCCGCGCTGTGGGGTCGAGGCCGTTTCGGAGAAATCGTTGCGCGTTTTGAATTCGACGAGGCGTTCGACCGTACTTTTCAATCGATCCGCTCGTACCGCGCCGACCATCGCGGCGATGGGCGCGTAGGCCGCTGGCTGCGGCATCGGTTCGTTGCCCGCCGCGGCGAGAAGAAGCAGCGCGCCAAGGATCGAGGCTTGCCGGCGGAAATTAGCTGTGGGTGACGGACTCATCGCGCAACCTTCCGGCCGTCTACGTCCTGGCCTGCAGCGATGGGTCGCTCTATACCGGAGCGACGGTCGACCTCGAGCGCCGTCTCGTCGCGCACCGCCGCGGTACGGCCGCGAAATACACTCGGGGGCGTCTGCCCGTCGCGCTTGTCGGATGGTGGCATCCGCCAACCTTCGCGCTTGCGAAATCGCACGAGGCGCGCTTCAAGCGCTTGCGACGCGCTGCGAAGCTGGCCGCGCTGAACAGTGGCCTCGTCTATGGCTGCGTCGTTCATCGTCAGACTTCAAGCCGATCGTGAGACCGACGCATACACGGCACGCGTCACCGCGTGGATTGCTGCGTAGGAAGCACCGTAATCGTATGCGTCTTTCGTCATCACCGCGAGGATGAACGGCGAGTCACCGAACGGGGCCACGACGGCGATGTCGTTTCGGGTGCCCTCGATCTCGCCGGTCTTATTGGCAACCGCGACGTGTGGAGGGAGTGCCGCCGGGATGGCGTCGCGATCGGTCTGGCGTAGCATGATGTGGAGCATCGCTACGCAGTGTTCGGACGAAACGATCGTGGGAACCCCTTCGCGCGCACCGTGCTCGATGAGATAGAGCAGCCGGCCAATGTCGGCGGGCGTCGAGAGGTTATCGTTGTGGTGTGCGATCGCGGCGTAGTCGAGAAAACGGCGCGCGAGGTGCGTCCGCGTCATGCTGGCCCGGGCGCCGATTTCATTGATCGTCGCGACGCCGAAATGCCCGATCAGGAGGTTGGCCGCCGTATTGTCGCTCACCGTGATCATCGGGACGATCAGCTCCCGCACGGTGAACGTTTGGCCCTCTCGAGCGCCCACCATAAAATCCGAACCACCGATGAGATCGTCGCGGTGGAAGACGATCTTCTCGTCGAGTACGCCGAAGTGGGCTTCGTCGAGTGCATAGGCCGTCGTCATAACGAGCACTTTGATGATCGATGCCGTCGGAAAACGCTCGGAAGCGTTGTATGCGATCAGCGGCGGACCCTCGGCCAAGGTGCGGGCGTAGACGCCGAGCACTCCCGGGAACGCTCGCGCGATCGAGCCGATGCGTTCGCGCAACGATGCCCCAACGGCGGGCTTGGCGATCAGCACGGCGGGCTTGGCGATCAGCGCGGCGGCCGCGCAGCTCAGGAATGCGGCACGCTTCACGAGCCGGTTCCCTGATAATGACGCAGACCGAAGATCCAAAATGCGTACGCGGCGCCGAGCCATGCCAGCCCGATGGCCGGGGTGAGCAAACCGACGGCGGGGTTGAGGTGCAGACCCGTCTCGGCCTTCTGCAGAAAATACGTTGCGGGGAAGTAGTTCATGAAGGCAAACGGCAGCACGAAGGCCAGCACGATCTGCACGCCGCGCCCATAAATGCTGATCGGATATCTCGTGAAGTCTTGCTCGAGCGACATCACGACCCAACGCAGCGTGTCCACGCGAACGAACCAAAACGAGCAGGTGGCAATCGCCAACGAGATGCCCAAATCGATGAGCGCCCCGCCGAAGACGATCGCCGGCACGAAGAGTGCGAAGACCCAGTCGGCTCGTACGCCCGCGATATGCGTCGCGGCCGCGAGCGTGGCGACTCCCAGAATCAATCCATCGGGAACGATTTGCTGCGGAACGGTTAGCACTTGGAAGAGCGTGTCGAGCGGCCGCACGAGGAAGCGGTCGAAACGCCCCTCGCGCACGTATTCCGGGACGCTCACGACCGTGAAAAAGAGCGTGTTGTGCAGCTCGTGCCCGCACATCCAGAGTGCATACAAGAAAAAGACGTCCCGGAAGTTCCAGCCGTTCATCGATGGAAAGCGTTCCATCGTCACAAAGAGCGCGCCGAGCGCGACCCCGTGATAGACGATCGTAAAGACGAACCACATGATGAAGTTCGCGCGATATTCGAGCATCGTGAGGAGGTTGATCCGCCAGTACTGCGCGTAGGCGCCGAGCATGGCTGGGCGCTTCGGTGCAACCCTCCCTTGCCCCGCCCCGGTCAGAGCTGACGCTATGACTACTGCGACCTCACGCCCGCCCGTTTTTGCCGTCGTGCCTGCCCCGGGGCGCGCGCACGCCGATCACGGCTGGCTCGATACCTATTATTCGTTCAGCTTTGCCGATTATTACGATCCGGCAAACGAAAACTGGGGCGCCTTGCGCGTCTTAAACGACGACACGATCGCGGGCGGCACGGGTTTCCCGCCGCATCCGCATCGCGACATGGAGATCGTGACGTACGTGCTCTCCGGCGAGTTGGCGCATCGCGACAGCATGGGCAATCACGGCGTCGTGGGGCCCGGCGGCGTGCAGTTCATGAGCGCCGGCACGGGCGTTACGCACAGTGAGTACAACAACAACGCCGACGAGCCGCTGCACCTCGTCCAAATGTGGGTCCTGCCCGGCCGTTTGGGAACGCCGCCCTCGTACGGAGAGATGGCCTTCGACAAAGCCGATCGGCTTAACCGATGGCTCGACATCGTCAGCGGAGATCCCGCCGTCAACGCACCGATTCGAATCACGCAGAATGCTACGTTTCGCGTCGCCCGTCTCGAGAATTCGACGATCGAAACACAGTTCGCACCTGAGCGGTACGGCTTTCTTTTCGTGGCCGGCGGCAGCGCGGAAGCGAACGGCGAACACTTAAATGCGGGGGACGCCGTTTGTCTCTACGACGTTCGCACGTTAACCGTCAGCGGTGACGCCGAGCTCTTGCTCTGGGATTTACCGGCGGTGACGCCGTGAACGCCGAACTCTGCGAGCATATCGAAGACGCGGGCCATCCGGCACCGCGAACGCCGCAAGGCTGCGAAGAGTGCTTGAAGATCGGCGCGACGTGGGTGCATTTGCGGCTCTGCCTAACCTGCGGTCACGTCGGCTGCTGCGATTCGTCGCCCAACACGCACGCCACCAAACATTTTCACGCCACGCAGCATCCCGTGATTCGCTCGTTTCAGCCCGGGGAACACTGGCGCTGGTGCTACGTTGACGAGATCCTAGCGCAGTAAGAGCGCCAAAGTAGCGATGCGACGGTGGTACGGGACGACGACGGGCAGAGTCAGGGAGAGATCTTATAGAGCGTGCCGCAGCCATAATTGCCACACTGCGAACCACCGGAACCACCGCTGTCGGTCACGCCGTAGATCGAGGCGGTCGAGGTGATGATCTCTCCTGGAGTCATGCCGTCTGGCGACCCCTTGAATCTATGAAGAATGCTTTCCATACCGGACGTGCTTAGTTTGAAAACGGTGCCACACCCCGAACTGCCGCAACCCGCGCCTCCATACCGAGTCGTACCGTAGAGACTTCCCTTTAGCCAAACTAGGCTGTCCGGGTCCGCTCCGTCCGTTCCGCCCTTGAAGGCATATACGACCGTCTCCTTCCCCGTGCTGCTTACCGAGAAAACGACGCCACACGTTCTATTGAGCCCCATGAAGCAGCCCGTGTTACCGCCATTGTCGGTGGTACCGTAAAAGGTTCCGTTGACTGCAATGAGACTGTTGGGTGACCAGCCATCCGCGGAATCTCGAAACTTGTGGAGCACGCGCTCTTTGCCTGATGTCGTTACGCTGAAGAAGGTGCCATACAAAGCGAATACGCATCTGAGGCCCCCGGAATCGGTAACCCCGTAAAGGAGGTTCTTAACCTCAAATAAGGCCACTGGCCCGCAGCCGTCGTGTCCTCCTTTGAAGTGGTAAATAACTCGTTCCTTCCCGGCGGAGCTGACCTCGAAAACCGTGCCGCAGCCGATGCCGTCGCAATTCGAACCCGAACTGGAGAAGGTCGCACCGTAGAAAGAGCCGGAGATTATGGCCAGCGTCGTATCCGGATTCCAGCCGTCGGTCTCTTTGGATTTAAATCGATAGAGGACGTGCTCTTTTTCCGATGAGTCTAAGGTGAAAACAGTTCCGCAGCTGCCTCCAGAGTGGCTGCAGCCATAGTTTCCCCCGTAGTAGGTCGTGCCGTACATCGAACCGTCCAGAGGCGTAAGACCCACGGGCTCCTCACCATCCTGTCCCCCTTGAAAACTATAGAGTACGTGCTCCTTGCCGGAGATCGATCGGAAGATGGTTCCGTAGCCGGTTCCTCCGCCCGCAGTCGTGCCATACAATGAATTTTCCACGGCCAAGAGGCCGGCCGGATCCGCGCCATCGGGGTCGCCTTCGAATGAATGAATCTGCTTATATCCATCCGCGAGAGGCCGGAGTGCGCTCTCCGTCGTCCGAGCAGCCGGTTCGGGGAGGGCGCCGCAGCCCGCGAGCATCGAGACAACCGCACAAACGCCAACTGCGTAGAGGCTGTAAGCTGAAATCCTCATCGGCCTTCTCCTCTCCCAGGCGAACTGTCAGCGACTAAACGGTTCGGCGTTGGCCGAGCATTCCTTTGCAGATACGTCATCCGAATCGCACGTTGCGATGGAGCGTGCCACGTGAGATACTTAGCCCTAATTGCAACAGGAGATATTCAATGCAGACGAATCGTTCGATTGTCCGCAACTTCGCTCTCGACGCGGTGCTGCTCTGCGTAGTGCTGCCTTCCATCGCTTGGGGACAGACCAGGACGATGGCCGCGGAAGCTGGTCCGATCTGGAACCAGGCGGATGCGGAGAGGAAATGCCCTGAGGTCGCAAAGTCAAATGGCGGCATGTGGAACGGCCGGTGGCGGACTACGGTACCGGGCAGAATGTCGGTCTGCGAGCTTCGCCTGCTGCCGTCGATGGGCAAATATGTCGTCGAGGCAATCGAAGCAGGTCCGATCTGGAGCCAGTGGGATGCGGAGAAGAAATGCGCTGAGATCGCAAAAATGAACGACGGCACCTGGAACGGCCAGTGGCGGACTACGGTGCCGGGGAAGATATCGATCTGCGAGGTACGCCTCAAGACGTCGAAGAGTTGACGTTGAGCCACGTATCCGTTCTCGAAACCTTATGACCTATGAGTTTATCCACCTTGAATCACTACTCTATTTGAAGCGGCTCGCCAAACGATCGAAGCGAGGACTGCGAACAGCACGAGCCACAGCACCTGCAC
>Ga0070762_10001560_pt1 | contig 10646 bp, 9 predicted proteins | sample HubBroMetageREF2_FD_66726 | JGI IMG/M metagenome (GOLD analysis project Ga0070762, IMG submission 66726) | Reference soil microbial communities from the Hubbard Brook experimental Forest, New Hampshire, USA - Hubbard Brook CCASE Soil... | ecosystem: Environmental > Terrestrial > Soil > Temperate... | reverse complement strand
CGCCTGCACAGTGCTAATCTTCTTCATCGCCGGTCTCCTTTTCTTTGTGCCTCGAGCACGTCGAACATTGGGAGCGTATCGCATCCCGCCAGGAGACCGGCCTTCTCATTCCATCTGATTAGTCATTCACTGTTGAGACGACGCTCTTTCGTAGACCTCGCCTCCCTGTGCGTACAGAGCCGGTCGAGGCAAGGAATGAAAGAAAACTGCTTCCGCGGAGACGATTTGGCTATAGAGTCGAGGCCAGGCCAAGTTGGGAAGATCGAAATTCTGCTTGAAGGGAGCAGCGAATGAACCTGCGTCTCGTAATAGTGGCCATCGCGTTGGTTTTGACGGCGATGTTACTTGGAACCGGCGTTTATCAGAACGTCGTGGACGCGCCAAATTACATGGGTGCTCCAACTTCTTTGGAACACGCCCGCGGATTCTATCATGCAACGAACCCAGGGATGTTTTTCAGATGGCTAGTGCCCACCACACAACTTTTCCTACTGCTTGCGTTGGTGGTTAACTGGAAACCGGCTCCTGATACACGATGGAAGTTGGGTGGAGCGCTGGTTTCTCTAGTTCTTACCGACATGATCACATTCCGATTCCACTATCCTAGAAACGACATCCTGTTTGTCGCGCCGCTAAGACAACCGGCTGCATACTACGATCAGGTAGTAAGAGAATGGGCAATCGGGAACTATGCTCGTGTCGCTTTGATTTTGGTTTCGGTTGTTTTGGTGATGGGGTCGTTGATCCGCATCGCTCGCGAGACCGCTTCCGGTGAACACAAGTTGTCCTGACAGTAGGTTGCACACGCCTCGCCAAGAGGACTGGTTGGGTGCCGGAACGAACTCGTCCCATTACGCGACTAGAACGGAAGCCGCTCTGCGGCGGATGCAAGAAGTGATTTGGCGTTCGTTGTGAGACTTTTCATACTCTAATCGACGCACCACTAGCTCGACCAGTCTTCTGCCTCTTTTGCTACGCTACGGCTGCTTTATGCTTATTCAATTGAGACAGAACCAGCGATGCACGTTGTAAATCACGGCTTTCATCCGGTTCAATCGGGCAAGCGAATGCCGTCAAATAGCGGGCACGTATTTCCATCTCTGCCCACAAGATGAGCGGCAACGATTCGGAGTCGGCACAGAGCAGAGCCTCTGCGTACGCCTTGTGCCAATGCGGAAGAACGAACGTAGGTTTGGAGGTTTCTTGTTGCGGTGTTTCGATGGCATTCGACTGGAAACTATCGCGCTTGAGGGCACTCAAGCCGTCTGCGATGTTTTCTCCTGTAATGGCAGTCGAGTCAGGACCTTCCGTATTGACTGATTGGCTTGAAATCCCGGGCGTAGCATCCTCTTCGTCGGTGATCATACAGACCTCACCCTAGAGGAATACCATTCTTCCCCTAGGTTGACTGTGCTGTTCAGGACACTTCGGGAAAGTCGAAAAAGTTGAACGGCCGGCTTTCTCAGCCTTTGGAGTTCGCGCCTCTTAGGTGTTCAGCACAAACATGTTCGGCAAATTCCTTGTCACGCTGGTCCTCATACTTCCGTTTCATTTCGTCCAGCGAATCGCCGACGAGCCGACTTGAGAACTTGAATATCCATCCAATTGCACCCTGCGCAGCCGAACCCTTCACAATTATGATTCTTGATCCACACGAGTTTGCGCGGCATCGCCGAAGTATAACCTAAGCCCAGTTGAACAGCAGTTTGGCCAACACCCGCGTGCTTCGGAAACAGTTACGTAACTGTGCGAAACGAGACTGAATTGGAGCTATCGCTGCCTTATCATCACCGCATGCGGCGTAACAAAACTAAAAAGCAACCCAAGGAGACGCGAGCCGCGATCATAAAAGGACTAGTGAAACCACGCATGGCCAAATCCGCCAGAATCGCAATTCTGAATCTGGACACCACGCGAATTGTCGAGCCACCCACTACCTTTGTGGCTGGCATCGTCACTAGAATCGTCCCATCTCCAAGCCACAACAAACCGGACAAGGCGCAAATTTCGATGGATTTGCCTGACCGCCAGTATCGAAAACTGCGAATCGATAATACGCTAACAAACGAACATGGCGATGAAGTGAGCCTCAAAAAGGGCGCTCACGTTGACGTTACGGTCACAGCCAAAGAGGAAGGCTAGGCCTTTACTAGCTTTGATGCGTCCGTTCATCATCGAGGCGCGCGCACATAGGAGAACCTGCACGGCGCTCGCCACCAGTGATGCAACTCTCTGCGCTGGATCTATTTTGATCTTTTCCAGTCGGCACTCATACTGAAGCTCAGGCGATGCAAAAGCAATTAGGCATACCACCGGATGCGCATTGGGCTTTGGTCTCTTTTACCACCGACGCGGCTCCGGATGATGTCATCGCCATTGCATCTAGCCGAAATTGCACCGGTGCCTACAATGCGGAAACTAGATTCTCCGGTGGCGAGGGTGAGTACTTTGCTGGTGGCGGGTGGCTAACTGATGCCACGCACACCACATCGCCGCGATCACCAACGTCGGCACACAGCCGTTACGGCGGCGGCCTTTTTCTATTTTATCCGTTCGCTGTATTTCACGATCGCAGTCCTAGCGATCATAAACTTTCCACCTCGACCTGCGCGTGTCGCTGGAAGTTTATCTTCGGCAATCAGTCGACGAACAGCCGTAACCGGAATGCCCAGTATGGATGCTGCTTCGTGAAGGTCTACGAGAAGCGTTTCCTTTTTAGTTTGCGTGGGCGCAGATGTAGCAAGCGATGCGTCGGATCGCAAGAACACAGATGTGGCACGCCAATCGTCGGTTTTCTTTTTCATTTAAAAACCCATCCTATCACGGGCCTTGAACGCCCCCAGATGTTTGCCCAATTTTTGCCCAATTTTTGGAAGAATGACAGGGACTAACCAGAAGTATGTACGACTAAACTGTTGATTGTAATGGATTTGATATGACGGCAAACGACTTGCAAGCACTGGTCTTAAGGATTTTAAGTCCTCAGCGTACGTCATTCCGCCACCCGGGCAGGTGTAGGCACTTACAAATCTAACGAAGAGAGAAAGTTACTGCAACTGTGGGGAATATTGGATGCGGATGCATCCTTAGTATAAGTCTGCAGTTCAAGTCTGCGCCGACAAGCCTTTCCACGGCTGTTTACATTCGGGTAAGTGGATTTTGAGAGTAAAGTTGAGAGCAAGCGGAAATGAAGGGAATTGAAGTACAATTTGGCGAACTTCTCTGCAGGTGGTGCATCTAACCCCTGAACCCCACTAAGCGGGTATCCTCTGACCCGTGAGGGAGACATCGTGAGCCAGCAGAAAATGGTAACGGAACAAACATTGGAAAAACATCCCAGCCTCGAAACGCTGTGCATCAATACGATTCGAACCCTGGCGATTGACGCAGTGCAAAAGGCGAATTCTGGGCACCCCGGCGCGCCCATGGGCCTGGCACCAGTAATGTTTTCGCTATGGCAATATTTTCTGAAATACGATCCTGCCGATCCGAAGTGGCTAAACCGCGACCGCTTTGTGCTTTCCGCAGGACACGCTTCTATGCTGCTATATGCCACGCTGCACTTGGCGGGTGTGAAAGACGTGGACAAAAAGGGCAACGTTCTGCAGACCCCAGCCATTTCGATGGAGGACATTAAGAAATTCCGTCAGCTGGACAGTAAGACTCCGGGTCATCCGGAATCGCACATGACCACGGGCGTGGAGACGACAACTGGTCCACTTGGACAGGGCATCGGCAACAGCGTGGGGATGGCCATTGCGGGCAAGTGGCTGGGGGCGAACTTCAATCGTCCGGGCTTTGAGATTTTCGATTTTCGCGTGTACTCGATTTGCGGTGACGGCGACATTATGGAAGGCGTGGGCGCAGAAGCGGCATCGCTCGCCGGACACTTGCGTCTTTCGAACTTGTGTTGGATTTACGACAACAATCGCGTGACGCTGGACGGTCCGGCAAGCTGGTCGTTTGACGAAGATGTGATGACCCGTTTCGTAGGCTACGGATGGAACGTGCATCGGGTGGCGGACGCGAACGATCTGATGATGTTGTCCCGCGGGTACAAGAAATTCCAGCAAACGACTGATGCGCCGACATTGCTGGTTGTCGACAGTCACATCGGGTATGGCTCGCCACACAAGCAGGACTCTTATGAGGCGCATGGTGAGCCCTTGGGCGAAGAAGAAGTCAAACTGGCCAAGAAGGCATATGGCTGGCCCGAGGACTCACAATTCTATGTGCCGGATGGCGTCTATCAAGCCTTTCAAGACGGTGTCGGAAGCCGTGGAGCGAATGAACGGGGCAAATGGCTGAAGCTTTTTGCGGAGTACGGTAAGCAATTCCCGGAATTGGTCGAAGAATTGAAGCTGATGCAAAAGTGCCAACTGCCTAAGGATTGGGATAAGAAGTTCCCGGAGTTCCCGGCCGACGCGAAAGGAATGGCCACACGGGAAAGCTCCGGAAAAGTACTGAATGCGCTGGCCGAGGCGGTGCCTTGGGTAGTGGGCGGGTCGGCGGACTTGGCGAAGTCCAATAAGACGAATTTGACATTTAAAAGCGCTGGCGATTTTTTCCCGAACGAATATCAGGGACGCAACATTCATTTCGGTGTCCGCGAACATGCCATGGGTGCGGCGGTAAATGGCATGACGCTGACTGGCTTGCGGGCGTTTGGTGCCACATTCTTTAATTTCAGCGATTACATGCGGGCGAGTATTCGACTTGCAGCGTTGATGGAGGTGCCGTCGCTGTTCGTCTTTACACACGACTCTATTGGCGTGGGGGAGGATGGACCGACGCACCAACCCGTCGAGCAGCTAGCTTCCCTGCGCGCGATGCCGAATCTTTTGCTAATTAGACCTGGCGACGCGAACGAAGTAACGGAAGCCTACAAAGTGATTGCGCAACACACAAGCGGACCGGCGTGCCTGGTGCTTAGCCGGCAGGCCATGCCAACGTTGGACCGGACGAAATATGCATCGGCGGAGGGAGTGGCCAAAGGCGGGTACATTTTGCTGGATGCGGAAGGCGGCAAGCCGGACGTTATCCTGATGGCCAGCGGAAGTGAAGTGCAACACTGCGTTGCGGCTGCGGAAACATTAAAAGCAGAGGGTATTAAGGTGCGCATTGTAAGCATGCCTTCCTGGAGTTTGTTCGAGCTACAGGATGCGAAATACAGAGAAAGCGTTCTGCCGGCAAGCGTGACGGCGCGCGTCTCCATTGAGATGGCGGCAACTTTGGGCTGGGATCGATATGTGGGCCCCAAAGGCAAAATTATCGGTATGCATAGCTTTGGCTCTTCAGCGCCGCTCAAGGACCTGTTGAAGAAATTCGGTTTTGGACCGGAGCAGGTAGTGGCTGCCGTGAAAGAAGTGCTGGGAAAGTGAAACGCTTATGAAACTCGTAATTGGGTCGGATCATGCGGGATTTCGGTTGAAGAACGCCATGGGAGACTTGCTGCGCTCGCTAAAACAAGAGGTATTGGATGTGGGCGCTTTTAATGAGAATCCTTCCGACTATCCGGACTTCGCGGAGGCGGTGGGACAAGCAGTGCTCGATGGCCGCGCGGAACGCGGAGTGCTGATTTGCGGGAGCGGTGTGGGCGCCAGCGTGGCAGCGAACAAGTTGATCGGGATACGGGCGGGGATGTGTCACGACACGTATTCGGCGCATCAAGGCGTGGAGCACGACAATATAAATGTGTTGGTGCTTGGTTCGCGCGTCATTGGGGAAAAGCTGGCGGAGGACCTGGTGAAAGCGTTCCTGGGCGCGAAGTTCACCAATGAGGAGCGCCATGTGCGGCGGCTGGCGAAAGTCCACGCGATTGAGCTAAGAATGTTAAAAAGCTGAAATGTGAATTTGGGCCTATTAGGGCGAGGCGTACAATTGAGATTCCGCCCTCTTTGAAGCAAAGGAGAAGTGTTATGACCACCTCAGTAACCATTCCGAATGTTGCCGGCAAAAATCCCCTGAAAGGTCTTCTAGATTATGGTCAATCGCCCTGGATGGATTACATCCGCCGAGACCTGCTGACCGGCGGCGGTCTGAAAAAGATGATTGATGAAGATGGACTGCGCGGGCAGACCTCCAATCCCACGATTTTTGAAAAGGCCATAACCGGAAGCGACCTTTATAAGGACATCCTGGAATCGCCGGACGCGAAGAAGTTGAATGCCAAGGGCATCTACGAAAAGATTGCGATTCGCGATGTGCAGAATGCCTGCGACATCTTTAAACTGGTGTACCAGGAAACGAAGCGCCGCGATGGCTACGTGAGCCTCGAAGTGTCGCCTTATCTGGGAAACGATACACAGGGGACGTTGGAAGAAGCACGGAGGCTATGGAAGGCAGTGGGACGCGAGAACCTGATGGTGAAAGTCCCTGCGACTCCAGAGGGCATTCCTGCGATCCGGCAATTGCTGGAAGAAGGCATCAACATCAACATCACCTTGCTATTTGCGCAGTCTGCTTATGAAAAAGTTGCTGAAGCTTACCTGGCGGCGCTGGAAGCGCGTGCGGCCAAGGGACAAGATGTCAGCCACATGGCGAGCGTTGCGAGTTTCTTTGTCAGCCGCATCGATACGCTGATCGATTCCATCATTGAAGAGAAGTTGAAGAGTGCAACGGGTGAAAATCGCGCACTTCTGGAAAGTATTGAAGGCAAAGTAGCGATTGCTAACGCGAAGCTAACCTACCAGAAGTATCAGGAACTGTTTGGTGGAGCACGTTGGAAGGCGCTTGCCGACAAGGGCGCGCAGACGCAGCGATTGCTCTGGGCCAGCACGAGCACGAAGAACAAGAAGTATCGCGACGTTTTGTATGTCGAAGAGTTGATCGGCAAGGATACGGTGGATACGATTCCGCCAGCGACATTTGATGCGTTTCGTGATCACGGGAAACTGCGCAACAGCTTGACCGAGGATGTTCCGGGTGCGACGAAGACCATGGAGAACTTGCAAAAGGCGGGCATCTCGATGAAAGAAGTGACCGAAAAGCTGGTAGTAGACGGCGTTAAGCTTTTCGCGGATGCGTTTACGCAGTTGCTGTCGGCTACGGGCAAAACTGCGGGGGTACGCGCGTGAGTCTGAACAAGCTTTCGTATAAGCTTCCGGCCGATTTGGCGCAAGGAGTAAAAGCGTTGCTGGAGGATTGGAAGAAGAACGACAAAGTGGCGCGTTTGTGGAGGAAAGACGCTTCACTGTGGACCAATCAGGATGAAGGCCAATGGCTTGGATGGCTTACCGTTACTGACGAACAACTGAAAAGCATTGGCGAGTTAAAAAAGCTGGCGGAAGAAATTAAGAAAGCAAAGTTTAAGCACGCGGTGTTGTTGGGCATGGGCGGATCGAGCCTGTGTCCCGAAGTATTGCGACTGACCTTCGGTAAGATTGCCGGCTTCCCGGAAATGCACGTATTGGACTCCACCGATCCGGCGCAGATCAAGGCGCTCGAGAAGAAGTTGGATTTGCAGAAGACCATTTGCATCGTTTCGAGCAAATCAGGCAGTACGTTGGAGCCAAACATCTTCAAGCAGTACTTCTTTGAGCGCGTGAAGTCGAAGGTTGGTGAGAAAGAAGTTGGCAATCGCTTCATGGCGGTAACCGATCCGGGCTCGAAAATGCAGCAGGTGGCCGAGACCGATCATTTCCGGCATATTTTCTTTGGTGTGCCGAGCATAGGCGGTCGTTATTCGGCGTTGTCGCATTTTGGCACCGTGCCCGGTGCAACGATGGGGCTCAACGTTGAGAAATTCCTGAAGATTACGTCGGAAATGGTGAAGGCCTGCGGCGCGAACTCGCCTGCCGATAAAAATCCTGGCGTGCTTCTGGGGACGATACTTGGAGTCGCTGCCAATCAGGGCCGCGATAAGATCACTATTGTCACCTCCAAAGGTATTTTCGACTTAGGTGCGTGGCTTGAACAGTTGATTGCCGAATCGACTGGGAAGCTGGGCAAGGGCATCATCCCAGTTGATCGCGAAAAACTTGGAAAACCGGCGGTGTATGGCAAGGATCGCGTCTTCGCATATTTGCGACTCGCTAATGAATCCAACGCTGGCACCGAGAAGGCTCTCGACGCGCTGGAAAAAGCGGGACATCCAGTCGTACGCGTGGTGCTCGCGGACAAGTACAACCTGGGCCAGGAGTTTTTCAGGTGGGAGATCGCGACGGCGGTGGCAGGATCGATTATAGGTATAAACGCGTTTAACCAACCTGATGTGGAAGCCAGCAAAATTGAGACGAAAAAGCTTACCTCGGAATATGAAAGCACCGGAAAGCTTCCGGACGAAGCGCCGTTCTTCGAGGATGGCGGAATCAAATTGTTCGCCGATGAGAAGAACGCGGCAGCGTTGAAGAATGGTTCGAAACTGTCAGACGTACTGCGGACGCATTTATCGCGCATGGGTGCCGGAGATTACTTCGCCTTACTTGCTTATCTAGCGATGAATGATGAACATGCAGAACTTTTGCAAGGCGTGCGACACGAAGTTCGCGATTCGAAAAAAGTGGCGACTTGTCTTGGATTTGGCCCGCGCTTTCTGCACTCCACCGGTCAAGCTTATAAAGGCGGCCCAAATTCCGGCGTGTTCCTGCAGATTACTTGCGATGACGCGGTAGATATCCCGGTACCGGGACAGAAATATACGTTTGGGGTGGTGAAGGCAGCGCAAGCGCGCGGAGATTTTGCTGTGCTTGCGGAGCGAGGCCGCCGTGCATTGCGTGTGCACCTGGGAAAAAATGTAAAAAGCGATTTAGGGAAAGTGGCGAAGGCAATCCATCAAGCATTGTCGTAGCGAAAACTCACACTAACTGAAGTGAAGGAAGAGGAGCAGAGAATGCAACTGGGGATGATAGGTCTCGGCAGGATGGGTGCCAACATGGTTCGCCGTCTGCTAAAGGGCGGCCACCAATGCGTCGCGTATGATCGCAGCGCGGATTCTGTTAAACAGCTTTCCAGCGATGGAGCGACCGGGACAACCTCGTTGGATGATTTTGTGGCGAAATTGCAAAAGCCGAGAGCGATCTGGCTGATGGTTCCCGCGGCGGTAGTCGATGCGACAATCGCCAGCCTGGTGCCCAAACTGGAGAAGGACGACATCCTGATTGATGGCGGAAATTCTTACTACATCGACGACATCCGGCGTGCCAAGGAACTTTCTGCGAAAGGGCTTCACTATGTAGATGTAGGAACGAGCGGCGGCGTTTGGGGATTGGAACGCGGCTATTGCCAGATGATTGGCGGTGAAAACGGCGTGGTGAAGCATCTCGATCCCATTTTCAAGACCCTGGCTCCCGGCCGCGGCGATATTCCACGCACCCCTGACCGCGAAAAAGCCAGCGGGACATCCGAAGAAGGTTATTTACATTGTGGACCGTGCGGCGCTGGCCACTTCGTGAAAATGGTGCACAACGGAATTGAATATGGACTGATGGCAGCCTATGCCGAGGGATTTAATATTTTGAAGCATGCCAACGCGGGAAAAACACAGCGCGAAGATGATGCCGAAACGACGCCGCTACGCTCCCCGGACCATTACCAATACGATTTCAACCTGGCGGATGTCGCGGAAGTGTGGCGCCGCGGAAGTGTTGTAGCATCGTGGTTGCTGGATTTAACGGCAATATCACTGTTTGAACAACCGACACTGGAGAAATTCTCGGGACGGGTATCGGACTCGGGCGAAGGGCGTTGGACGATCCTGGCGGCGATTGAGTCCACAACTCCTGCACCGGTCCTGACATCTGCGCTATACGAACGCTTCTCCTCGCGAAGCGAAGATGAATTTGCGGCAAAGCTACTTTCGGCGATGCGATTTCAGTTTGGTGGACACGTCGAAAAGAAGTCCGGACACTAACGAAGAGTCAGAGTGCATTGCTGACGTAAGACAGGAAAACAATGGTGGAGACCTTAACCGGATCAACGGCTCGTCCCTGTGTAATGGTAATTTTCGGGGCAACTGGCGACCTAACGAAACGCAAACTGATTCCTGCGTTGATTAACCTGGCGCAGGAAAACGTCCTGCCGAAGCAATTCGCGATTGTTGGATTCGCCAGCAACGACTACACAACGGAAACTTTTCGCAAAACGCTGGGTGAAGAGGTTCCTCGCGTGGCGCCGGATCCGATAGATTTAAAGATGTGGGAATGGCTATCGGAAAGAATTTATTACGTCAAAGGGGATTTCCAAGATCCCGAAGCGTACAAGCGTCTGAAGCAGCAGATTGAAGAGACGGACAAGCTGCACAGCACGCAAGGAAATAAATTTTTCTACCTCGCGGTGTCGCCCCGCTTCTTTGGACCCATTGTGCAGCAATTGGGCGCCGCGGACTTGACGAAAGAAGAAAACGACAAGTGGGCGCGGGTGATTGTGGAGAAGCCGTTCGGACACGATCTGGACTCCGCAAAACAGCTAAACGCAGAGTTAAAGAAAGTTTTGAACGAAGGACAGATCTACCGCATCGACCATTATTTGGGCAAGGAGACGGTGCAGAACGTTTTAGTGTTTCGGTTCACAAACAACATTATTGAACCACTGTGGAATCGCAATTACGTCGACCACGTACAAATCACGGCGGCAGAGACTGTCGGAGTGGAGCATCGCGGCGGATTCTACGAGACCGCCGGCGCACTGCGGGACATGGTGCCAAATCA
>Ga0070762_10001558_pt1 | contig 10657 bp, 8 predicted proteins | sample HubBroMetageREF2_FD_66726 | JGI IMG/M metagenome (GOLD analysis project Ga0070762, IMG submission 66726) | Reference soil microbial communities from the Hubbard Brook experimental Forest, New Hampshire, USA - Hubbard Brook CCASE Soil... | ecosystem: Environmental > Terrestrial > Soil > Temperate... | reverse complement strand
CAAGGTGAGCGGAAACCGGTGCCCTTGCTCAACAGCCCTGCCTCCGAGCGCGATGCTCAGTTCTCTCCAGACGGCAAATGGATCTCCTACCTCTCCCGTGAAACCGGCAGCGAGGAATTGTTCGTGACTTCATTTCCCACGCCGGGTTCGCGCTGGCAGGTCTCAACCGGCGGAGCGGCCTTTTACGGCATGTGGTCCGCGGATGGAAAGAATCTGCGCTACAAGCAGGGCGACAAAATCTTCAACGTTGAAGTCCAAAACAACGGAGGCAAGCTGGAATTCTCCCTCCCGAAACTGCTGGTCACGCTCCCGCCCAGCCTGACTCTGGTTTCGATTCTTCCCGACGACAAGCGCATCCTGGCCCTGCGTCCCACCGGCGACACATCCGCAGTCCCCATGGACTTTATTTTGAACTGGCAACACCTGGTGAAGTGATAAACGAAAAAGGCTGCCCCCAACCCAAGGCGGGAACGTCAAATCTTGGAAGAGAAAGACCAGAAACTACAGACTGGAGACTAAAAAACTCTACCCCTTCACACTAATCTTCGAAAACGACAACACAGCCCGGCTCGGAGTAGGCCGTCCCATCGACAACGCAGGACGGAACGTCGTGAAGATCAGCATCCGCTTCACCTGCGGCAGTACATCATCCGCAGTCGCGGAGTCGGAAAGAATCTGATAGTCCTGCACGCGCCCGTTCGCGTCCACATACGCCTCGATCACCAGCGAGTCTGCATTGATCGAATCCAGCGTCATGCCGAAGGCGCTCTGCTGCAACTCCGGCCCGGTGTTCACCATGACCAGAGGCACATCATTGCTCGCCTGCAGCGTCGCGGGGGCTACGAAATAAGCCATGGCAATGCCAAAAATTAGCAGCGCGCTCAGAAATCCGGCAGTCGCGGGGACCATGTGCGCCCGCAATGCATTTTCCACGCGCACCAACAGCCCTTCATACGGATGCCTCTTCTGTGCGGCCTCGCGTGAAATCGCCAGCCGCAGCCGCAGTCCCAGATCCTCGGGAGCCTTGGGACGCGCCATGTTCATCAATACTTGCTGCGTCTTCCGCAGCGCTTGATATTCTCCGTCGCACTCCACGCAATCGGACAAGTGCTGCTGCAGCGCGAGCATCTCCGCGCCCGTCACCGCTCCATCGAGATAGGGCGAGAACATCTCCTTCGCCCGCCCGCACTTTAATCTGGTTTTTCCCATTTTCCCAATGCCACCGATCATCGTCTGGCGAATCATGCTCGGCCGAATCATGGCATCACCTCGACCCTTCTACCCCCTCCAGCAACCTGCCTGCGCCTTACCGAAATCCCAACGCGCTCCTCGTGACTGTCTGATTCGCTCGCACACTCTGCCGGCGCAATTAATCCCAACTCTTCTCCAACTTCGTGAACATACGGCGTCAACCGTTGCCGCAACATATCCCTGCCGCGCGTCAGCCTCGATTTCACCGTTCCCAGCGAAATCTCCAGCACCTCGGCAATCTCTTCGTACGACATCTCTTCGAGATCGCGCAAAATCAAAGTCGTCCGGTACGGCTCCGCGAGCTTTCGCAGTTCAGCTTCTACCCGCAACTGCACTTCATGATGCGCGACCTTCTCAAAGGGCGACTCGCCATGATCGGTCAGCGCCATCTGCATCGCATTTTCCGCAGCACCTGCTGCTTCGGGTTCGACTGGTTCGATCGAAGTCTCTTTCGCCTTATGCCGGAACCACCACCGCCGCCGGTTGGCCGCTTCATGCAGCGCAATGCGGTAGATCCAAGTCTTTAAGCTCGATTCACCGTGAAAATGGTTCATACCGCGAAACACTTTCAGGAACACATCCTGCGTGGTATCGGCCGCGTCCGCCGGATCGTTCACCATGCGGTACACCAACCCGTACACCGGTTGCTGGAACTCGCCGATCAGCCACGCGTAGGCCGCTTCCGAGCCGGCCTTCAACTCCGCGACAATCGCCGCTTCTTCGTGCCCTCGAATTCCTATCGCACTCGCTAATTCGCCCAAAGTGGTATACCCCAGAGCTGCCTCAACATCGTCATCCCAGGCCCAGATGATTCCCGAGCGACCCACTCCCTATTATAAAATTTCCCACTCCTGCGAGCACCTTAAATCGAAACAACGATTAGAAATCGTCCTATAACATAGACTCCAGCGCCCTGTGCAGAGTTCCCGCCTTTAAGTGCTTTGTTTTCAGCGCAATTTCAACGAGCTGACGGCTATTTCGCCGCAGCTTTCTGACGCAGCCCCAGTTGCAGCTCGTCCGCCAACTGAGCCAGGGCTTTGAGCAGAGGCTTCGCGCCTTGATTCAGAGCCAACTCCTCCTTGCTCAAGAAGGCAAAGGCGCCATCTTTTCGCAGCCGTTCCGCATTCTTTTCCGACATTCCGGTCAAAACGACCACGACAATTTCCGCCGTTGCCGGATCGCTCTTCAGGGCCTTCAACACATCGAGTCCGGGTATCTTCGGCAATAACATATCCAGCAGAATCACATCCGGTTGCTCTTCTCGCGCCATCCGCAGCGCGTCCTCGCCATTGCCGGCCGTGATGACTTGATATCCGGCGCGCGCCAGCGCATGCTGCGTCGCCATTCGTAAAAACTTGCTGTCTTCAATCAGAAGCACTTTGATCATGTTCGCCGAGTATCACCTCAAAAGAATTGCCCACCCCGGAGATTCAAACGATAAATCCCCGAATTCTCTATCGGCAGAATCGAGCAGCAAACTTAATAGCGCTTCGGACTTGCTAAGTTATTTCTTAGATAGCGAATGTCGCGGGTCACTCCGCTCAAGCGCGCCCTGCGCCCTTCATCAACGCCTTCACTGCGGCGCGGGAGGCGGCGCGTAGCTCGTCGTCATGTCCGTCTGGAATAGCCTTCGAGAGCAGCAGCATGGCCGTGCCGTGCAGCGTGGCCCAGATCGCGAGCGCCAGCGCTGTGTGATCTTCGGCTTCGCCGCCAAGTTGCTTCGCCAGCATGGCTTCGAGCAGCGCAAAGTTCGGGCGCGACTCGCGAATCGCCCGGGGCTTACCCGATCCGCGCGGCGGCGAGAGCCAGCGCGCCTGGGTGTAGAACAACTCATATTCATGCGGCAGGCGCAGCGCGTTCTCCACATACGCCTCGGCGAAGTCTTCGATGGAATGCGTCGCCTCGAAGTCCTGCCGGATTTGTGATGCGATCCTCCGCAGCAAGCCGCGAATCAAATCCTGCCGGCTGCTGAATCGCCGGTAGACCGACGGGGTGTTCGTCCGCGCCGCCCGCGCTACCGCGCGCATGGTGAGCGCATGGTCTCCTCCGCGCTTCCACAGTACCTGCGCCGCTTTTAATATCCGGCCTTCAAGTTCCGGATCCGGTTGTCTCGGCATCTTCGCGCATCCTCCTCGTGACAGATCGCGTTCCTCGCCCTGAAACGCCGATTACGTTGACAATGTACACATAACATTGTTATACCTAAAATACAAGCGCTTCCCCCGGATCGTCCAAGTTTGGACATCCTGACTTGGATTGCGAGGGGGGAATCATGTCAGGAAAGGCCGCGGCCACGCCCCAAGCGAAACTGCGGCTTTTTCATTTCTTAATCCTCCTGTCTTATCCGTGTAAATCCGTGCCGATCCGTTGGCCAGGAGTAGTTCCGAATAAATCCCACCAGCTTGCCATCGCATCTAAAATAGCAGTATGGCTGACCACAACATTTCCGGCGACTTCCTGCACGATGACGAAATTACCGTATCCCCGGGGCCGCAGTTTCGCGCCGCGATGCTGGTGGCGATCGCCGCAGACGCGCTGCAACTCGTCCTTATGCCGTTGTTCGTCGAGGGAGCGTTGTCACCTGTCGACGATCTACTCGACTTCGGTGTGGGCGCCATGATGATCCATCTGCTCGGATGGCACTGGGAGTTCCTCCCCTCATTTTTTGCCAAACTCGTCCCCGGTGTTGACCTCGTTCCCTTCTGGACGATCGCGGTGATCAACGTCTGGCGTAAAGCCAAACGTGAAGCTGTCATTCCCTCGACGGAAGAAAAGCTTCTGCCGCAACGGTGAATTTCTCGCCTGAGGGTGTCCGCATTTTTTTAACCGATTCAGGTAAATCATTGTCTTCATTGAAGTTATGGGTTTTTGATCTGGTCTTATCCGGCCAAAATATTGATAACTAATGACTTGCTGGCAAAATATTGCGGATAAAGGAGTTACGTTCGATTTCGCCGATAGAAATGGGTTAGTTTTCGGGAAGGGCCGAGGGCGGCTTGGGACTATTGGCGCGTGGTGCATGGCCGATCTTTGGCGCATGAGCCAAGTTTGAGGCTTGTAGATTTCTCAGTAAAGGTTGTTTGTCACAGGATGGTAGGTCGAGGCTGTGGAAAACTGCGTTTTAAGAATGGCGTGCAGCGCGGAGGTGGACAGGGGGCGAACAGCAGGTTCCTCACCGCCGCTTCGCGCCCGTTCGGAATGACAATACGAGAGCAAGAACTGCGGTACGGTTCGGAATGACAACATCAGAGCAAAAAACGGCGGCCCGAGACTTCCGGGCCGCTGGACGGACGAGGCGTCCGTCCCTCCATGGTTCTTGCTGATGGCTGAAAGCTTAGAGCTGACAGCTGCCTTACGTGCCTTCGCTCCAGCCGGCTAGATACTCTTCTTGCTCAGGCGTTAGCTTGTCGATTTTGATGCTCATTGACTCGAGCTTCAGTTTCGCCACGCGCTTGTCGAGTTCGTCGGGAACTTTGTAGACCGTCTTTTCCAGCTTTTTGTGGTTCTTCACCATGTGCTCGACGGAGAGCGCCTGGTCGGCGAAGGACATATCCATCACGGAGGCGGGATGGCCCTCGGCCGCTGCGAGATTGATCAGCCGGCCTTCGCCGAGCAGATTGATCTTGCGTCCGTCTTTCAGCGAATACTCGTCCACAAAATTACGAGTTGTCCGCTTCGATGACGCCATGTTTTCCAGCGCAGGAATATCGATCTCGACGTTGAAGTGGCCGGAGTTGGAGATGATCGCGCCATCTTTCATCAGCGCGAAGTGTTCTTTGGTGAGCACGCTCTTGTTGCCGGTGACGGTGCAGAAAACGTCGCCCAGCTTGGCCGCTTCCGCCATCGACATGACACGGAAGCCGTCCATTACGGCTTCGAGCGCTTTCGTCGGATCGATTTCCGTCACGATTACTTCCGCTCCCGCCCCACGCGCGCGCGAAGCCAGACCGCGCCCGCACCATCCGTAGCCGGCGACCACAAACTTCGATCCGGCGAGCAGGAAGTTCGTCGCGCGAATGATTCCGTCGAGCGTCGACTGACCCGTGCCGTAACGATTGTCGAAGAGATGCTTGGTGTCGGCGTCATTCACCGCGACAATGGGAAACTTCAGCACGCCCTCTTTCGCCATGGCGCGCAGGCGGATCACGCCCGTCGTCGTTTCTTCCGTTCCGCCCAGCACGCCTTCGAGGACATCGGTGCGCTTGGTGTGCAGAATTGTGACCAGGTCGGCGCCGTCATCCATGGTGATGTGCGGCTTGTGGTCGATGGCGGCAATGATGTGGCTGTAATAGGTCTCGTTGTCTTCGCCCTTGATGGCGAAGACGGGAATGTTGTGATCGCGCACCAGCGAGGCGGCAACGTCATCCTGGGTGGAGAGCGGGTTGGAGGCGCAGAGCACGACTTCCGCTCCACCGTCGCGCAGGCAGATGGCGAGATTCGCCGTCTCCGCGGTGACATGCAGACAGGCCGAGATGCGTATGCCCTGCAGCGGCTGATTCTTGATGAACTCTTTGCGGATGATCTGAAGGACCTTCATCGACTGGTTGGCCCACTCGATGCGCTTCTTGCCGAGATCGGCCAGTTCTACATTCTTGATGTCGCAATTCACGGCGGCTGTTGACATTACCTCTCCTCGTGGTTGTGCTTTGCGCGGCGGCGCGCGGGAAGCTGGGGAATTAAGTTGATTAAAGTCTATCTTCTTGCTGATGCGGGCGTTTTTGCCGTCGAAGAACCCGCTGTCGAATGACCTGGGCGAGCCGCGCAGCGCTTGGCTCGTTTCCTGTTTATATTTTCGCAGAATATACGAGTTTGGGGAACAAGCAATCATGTCGAATTCTCTCCTCGGGCATGTCTCCTTCGGACCATCCGCGGGATAGCACTTCGGTTCTCGCCAAATCGCGGTAATTCATGAAATCTGTGCTGCGAATTTCTCTCTGAAACGAAATCGTTCGCCCGGTCACTAACCTCCAGAACAAACGCTGGGGAGAAAATAATCATGAGTAACGCCAGTCTGGTTAATACCGCCGTCAACCGCCTCATCTCACAATCCAATGCTGTCGGACGCCTCGCGCAAGATAGCGGCGGATTCGCCGCCGTTGTCGCCGCATTCGAATCCCGAGACGCCAATGCTTTCCGCTGGGTGCTGGAACGCCTCGAAATGCTGCCCTACTGTGAAATTATCTGCGAATGGGTGCGGGTCAAGCTGTGCTCGCTTCGCACCGCGGAGCTGTGCAGTCCGCTGATCCGCGGAGAGGCTGAAGTTCCGAATCTGCGCGAGTTCGCACGCGCGATTGCGAAGCTGACGTCCAACGAAAAAGTTTTGCGCCGCGTCGCCGACGCCGTCGCGTGCGGAGATGCCGCGCACTACCAGGCTGCGCTGAATGAACTGCAGCTCGGTGAATTCTGCAGCTTGATTTCCTATTGGGTCTGTTCCGTCAGTTACCTGGAGTTTTGCCATTCGATCTGCGATCTCACTCCGGTCACGGTCCATGATCCTTTACTCGCCCTGCGGCTGGCCGGCGAATTTGTTGCCAAGGCTGCGAAAAACGAAAAAGCGCTCGATGCCATGGGCAAAGCGGTTGCGGCTTCCGATTTCGACAATCTGCAATCGACCGTCGCGACGCTCGGCTTCGGCAACGACGATGACTGCCGTTATTTCTGCCTCTTCATCTGCGTGTGGTGGCGTGTGTGGACGTGTCACGAATTCTGCGAAGTTCCTCCGCGCATTTTCACCGGCCCCGACGCCATCGACGAGGCGCAAAGCTTCGCGCTCGCTGCCCACCAACTTGCCGGGCAGCCGCGTGCCATGACTGATCTCGTCGACTCCGCGCTGAGCCGGAACACCGGGACCTATCGTGAGATCGTTCGCCGCTTCCGTCTCGAGCCTTATTGCTGGCAGCTCTGCGGCTGGGTGTCTTCGAGCATTTGCTACGGATTCTGCATTCGCATCTGCCCGCCGAATCAAGTTGTGCCTCTGTTCACGACCGTTGGAAATTTCAATATCTATACTCAAATCGATCCGGGATCCGGGCTAACCGGTACCAGCCTTCCGCCCACAGTCAGCATGCCGTGGGGCGGAGGACCGAATTATGCTTTCTACAACGAACTCCAGTTGGGCGGAGTCTGTCCCGTTTTCTCGCCCACTTCGCCGGGAACTGCCATGCAGTTCCGCTTGCTCTACGCCAGCAGTACTACAACACTGCCCGGCGCGATCAACGCGGCCCAGACTTCAATTACCGTAGCCGCCGGAGCCGCAACTCCGGCGACTCCGTTTAACGTAGCGGTCTGCAATTGCAGCTTGAATGGCGAAACCGGCGAAACTATGACCGTGACTGCGGTCGCCGGTAGTACATGGACCGTGATCCGGGGAGCGGATGGCACAACCGCCGCCGCAGCGTCCGCGGGGACAACTCTGTTAATCGGACTGACTCCGATCACCGGACCACTGGTGGATACGCCGCTTCAAATCGGCCAGCGCTACATCAGTAGTTGGCCGCAAGATCTGCTGGGGATCGCCGGTCCTCCTTCTCTCAGCCCGACCATTGAGTCCGTTTATGTGGGGAACCTTTCCGATCCAGCGGCACCAACCCTTGGGTCTCCCTACATACCACCGGCTCACTATCTGGAGCCCGACCCGACTACTGGTTGGGTTCAATTTGACTCTGCGCTTATTAGCTCGGCCATCTCGGTGTTCCTCAACTTTGACACCACGAAAGTGGTGATCGGAGGCTGCTCGCTTACCACGCCACCTTGCATCGACGCTCCCGGAGGTGCACCGGCAGGTAGTCCCGCTTCGAATCCGGGAGCCGGCTCCGATCTGGCCATCATCTTCCAAGCGACGCGACAGGGAATTACGACAGTCGACTACTCCAATTCGCTGTGCAAAATTCACATCAACAACTGGAGCGAGGTCAACAATCTGTGGTTCACGCAGTTCTCAACCGGCTGCTGCACACCCATCGATCAGGAGCTATCGGTGCAGTTCACGGTCGATCACGAGCAGATGGCCGCCGGCGGATGGTCGTTGGGGATCGGCGCCTGTGCTCTGCCTTTGGGCTTGAACCTCACGCCGACCGCGTCTACTCCGGGTCCTCCGCCGGTCACGGTTTCCAGCCGCGGCGGGTATGGGACCATCGACGAAGACACGAGCCTGTGGCCCAATTGCTCTTATACGGTGGGGCTCTCCACGCGACCCGGACTAACGACAGGCACCTATGACCGGCCAGGAAACCCCAATACGTTGACTTTCGCGATCTGTGATCACGTCGGGACAACTCTGACCGCTCCGATCAGTGCGACGAGTAGCTCGATGAGCGTCAGCAGCGGCGCGGGCTTTCCGGCAACGCCGTTCAATGCGTTTCTGCCTAGTACGGGGGAAATCATTACGGTGAACGCGGTCTCGGGAACCACGTGGACTGTGGTTCGCGGGCAGGCTGGCACAACCGCAGCTGCAGCGGCCACGGGAGCTACGGTCTCGGCGGCCTAGAACTGCGCGAGACGAAGCTCACGTTCGGAGAACGACGTTGCTGGAGAAAGTCAGTACATACATGAGCACCTGGTTTCGATTTACGCTGGCCGTTCTCGCTACGTGGCGGGTTACACACCTGCTGGCGAGCGAGGACGGCCCAGCCGATCTCATCGTGCGCTTTCGGGTTTTTCTCGGGGAGAGTGTGATGGGCAAGCTGATCGATTGCTTTTACTGCCTCAGCTTATGGATCGGTGCGCCGGCCGCTTTATTTGTTTCTCGCGATCCGGTCGAGTGGCTCGTGAGTTGGCTGGCTACGTCCGGCGGCGCCTGCTTGCTGGAACGCGCCTTCGGAAAGAAAGAAGAAGAAAACGAAGTTGCCGTGATCGAGCCGTTAGTGGCAACGGCAGAAGAAGGGCAAGTTCAAGGAGATAGGAATCATGTGTTGCGGACAGAAACGGTCGTTACTAGGAAATCCCGTAGTGAAGAACCCGGCGTTGAAGAATTCCGTGGTGCCGAGCTATCCTCGGCCGCTTTTTCAAGAAGCTCCGCTTGTGCCTCAGCCGGTTTCACCGGGAGCTGGCGCTAATTTCCAGCCGCCGAATCCTGCACTTGGCGGGGAAGTTGCATTGCGCTATTTGAAAGCCGTGCCGGTTCGCGTTCGCGGATTGGCCACCGGACGCTCGTACGAGTTTCCCGGACCGCAATCGGTGCAAAGCGTCGATGCCAGAGATGTTGCGGGGCTGCTGAATACGAGTAGATTCCGGCGGGCTTAGAGATGCGTGGTGTCCGGTTGGATGGGAAAAATCTATGGCCTATAGAGTCGGCCTGAGAACGAGTGCCGTCCCTGGCGGGACTCACTCGTTGTCCGCCGGAACCCCGGGCTTACGCCCGGGGCTAATGAATTCCGCCCTGAACGGGGCTGGAGTCTGATGATGCATTCCACGAAACCGCCCCACTTTTTGGGGTGGGGCGGTCTCACGATTCGCCTTCAGCCTAGTCCGCAGTTAGAAGCGGACCCTCAGGCGCTAAAACGCTCATTCATTTTCAACGGCTAAGGGCACGAGTGGAACTCGTGCCCTTCCCGTTCTTCTCGCGCCCTTCCGGTTCGTAATGAACGGCGGGTTTTTCCGCAACCTTTTGCGAAACTGCTTGCAGCTACTTCCGGGCTGCCACAGGCTCGCCAACGCCGGCATCGCTGGCCAGCTTGGGCGCTTTGTCGGTTGCCTCCCAGGTGAAGTCGGCGTCGTTGCGTCCAAAGTGGCCGTAGGCTGCGGTCTTCTGATAGATAGGACGCCGCAGGTTCAGCGAGTCGATGATGCCGCGCGGCGTTAGCTTGAAGTGCGCGCGGATCAGATCCGGAATGATCCGCGGATCGACTTTCTCAGTTCCGAAAGTTTCCACCAGCACGCTGACCGGATCGGCTACGCCGATTGCATAAGCCAATTGCACCTCGCAGCGATCTGCCAGCGCGGCCGCGACCACGTTTTTCGCGATGTGCCGCGCCATGTAGGCCGCCGAGCGATCGACCTTGGTCGGATCCTTTCCGCTGAACGCTCCGCCGCCGTGACGTCCCATGCCGCCGTAGGTGTCGACGATGATCTTGCGTCCGGTGAGGCCGGTGTCGCCCATGGGGCCGCCGATGACGAAGCGTCCCGTAGGATTGATGTGGTACTTCGTGTCTTCATCAAGCAGGTGGGCGGGGATCACAGACTGGATGACGTGTTTCAAAATGCCGGCACGCAATTCCTCATTGCTGACGTTCTCGGCGTGCTGCGTGGAAATCACAACCGCATCAACGCGGAGCACTTTACCTTTGGAATCATATTCAACTGTCACTTGGGATTTTCCATCGGGACGAAGGAAAGGAAGAGTGCCGTTCTTACGCATCTGCGAGAGCCGCATGGTCAGCTTGTGCGCCAGCGAGATGGGAGTCGGCAT
>Ga0070762_10001551_pt1 | contig 10675 bp, 8 predicted proteins | sample HubBroMetageREF2_FD_66726 | JGI IMG/M metagenome (GOLD analysis project Ga0070762, IMG submission 66726) | Reference soil microbial communities from the Hubbard Brook experimental Forest, New Hampshire, USA - Hubbard Brook CCASE Soil... | ecosystem: Environmental > Terrestrial > Soil > Temperate... | reverse complement strand
CACAAGACGCGCAAGATCCGCGGCCGCACCAGGCGAGCGAGCGTCCAGCCGATCAGCAGGGCAAACGCCACGTGCATCGAAGGCACGGCCGCGTACAGGTTCGTGAGGGCGTTAAGCGACGCCGAGTGCGCGTCCACGTGCACGCCCGTGAGGTTGCCAACGCTGTCGACAAAGCCCCACTCGGGCATGAAGCGCGGCGGTGCGGTGGGGAAGACGATGTAGCCCACGAGCGCGATCGCCATCGCGATCATGAACATGTTGCGCACGAAGTAGAAGTTGCGGTTGTGGCGCAGGTACAAGTACACGAGCGCCGCGACCGTCACGCTCGTCTGCGCGTTCACGTACGTCCAGCTGGCCGCCACCATCAAGAAGTGGCTACTCGAGGCCCATGCCTGGATCGAGGGCTCGACGAACACGTGCAGCGAACGCTCCAGCGAGATCAGGTCGCGGGCGTGGGCGAAGGCGGCGTTGGCGTCTCCCTCGACCAGCCCGCGCACGAGCCGGTAGGCCAGGTAAGCGGCGCCAAAGAGGGATATCTGCCGCAGCACGTCCAGCCATCCGTGCGGCAGGACGCGCGCCTGCAGGAGACGAGCGCGGTCGACCATCAACCGAGTAAGCCTAGACGATTGCTCAGCTGCTGCTCAGTTGCAGCGTGAAGTGTTGCTGAAGATTCGCGCGAGCGAGAAGCGGATGACGACGTGGAAACTGCCGCCGCGGCGTGCCTGCACCTCGGTCCAGCCCGCCGGTGCCTGCGCCACGCAACCGCTGCCGCTGGCAAGGGCCCAGTAGGGGGTAAAGCGCACCCGCACGGTGTACACGCCAGGTCGCGGCGCGTACAGCGTGAGCGAGTCGCTGCTGATGCTCTCGAGGACGCTCGGCGGGCTGGCTAGCGGTGTGGCGTCGAGTACCGCGAACAGGCGCCAATGCGTCGAGCGCCAGACTTCGTGTAGGTATCCCGCGCGCCCGCTGCGCACAAGGCGCGCCTCTGTGCGCGCCGAGTAGTCGAGCGGCGCGTCCGGCAGCGCTACATAGGAGATCGCGTTCTGTGACAGCCAAGCTCGATAGCGCTGAGCGTCCAGTGGCTTTGAGCCCGTGTAGAAGATGCCATCGCGATAGAGGTCGAGCTGGCGCTCCCAGCCGCGCGCGATCATCACGTGGGCTGCCACGAACCGCGCCTCCCAGTGGTCGGCGGTGGCGACCACCTCGATACGGGCTGGACGCGCTCCATAGCCGACCCCCAGCTTGCGCAGCTCGCCGAGCAGGGGCGCGTAGTAGGAGGCGTTGACGGATGCGTTGGAGAGCGTCGAGGCGAAGTCGACCACTGGCGCGTTGGCCTGCCAGTAGAACAGGAACGGCGCGAGCACGACCAGTATCCGCCGGCGTTTGCGCGAGGAGCCGGCGAGCACGCACGCGGCGAGCGGCCCCCCTACGAGCGCGCCCAGCCGGTCGACGTTGCCGCCGACCGCCGTGGGGATCAGATAGGAGCCGGTGAGCGCGATCGCGTACAGCAGCGTGCCGATCCGCAGCACGCGTGAAGCGCTGGGCGACCCCGCGGGCCCGATCAGCGCACCGACGATCAGCACTCCCGCCAGATCGGGGAAGTAGGCGGAGGCCACAAATGGCTGTGTGCCGCCTTCAGGGAACGCAAGCGTGAGCAGCGCGATCGGCGCGAGGGCCGCGATCGTCAGCACGAGCGGCCAGGCGCGCGCTGGACCGGCGAGCGCCCAGGCGAGGAACGCGAGCGCGAGGAAGGCTCCGGCGACGGGGCTCGCAAGCGCGGTGAGCACGCTCAGCAGGAGTGCGAGCGCCAGACGTTTGCGCTGGGCCAGCAGCACAGCCCCCAGGCCGATCGCCAGGCCGAGGTCGAACGGGACGCGGCTGGACAGCAGTGCGATTGAGGCGCCGAGCGCGAAGAACACAGCGCCCACGCGCGTGGCGAGCGCCGGGAAGCGCCCCTCGATCACCTTGGCGAACAGCGCTGTGGCGAGGATCATCGAGATCGCCGCCAGCGGCCGCGGGCCGATCCATGCTCCCAGCGCGGGCGCGAGCACCGAGTAGGCGAGCAGGTGATGACCGCCGTACCACGAGTTGTCCCACAGCGTGAAGCCGGCGCTCGAGAACAGGCTGCTGCGGTAGCTCGCGGCAGCCAGATCGGGACTCGCGGGCGCGAGGATCAAATACACGATGCTCAGTGCCGCCGTGATCGTCCACGCGGGCGCCAGCAGCGCTCTCCTAGCGCTCGTCGGCGAGCCTGCGGTTATGCCCGGGCGTGCCCCGCTGCTGGGTCGGGGGGCGGTCGCGCTCACCTGGCGCTCAGGAAGTCCACCACACGCTCGATCACGTCCGGGCGGTCGAGCCACGGCCAGTGCCCAGCGTCGGCGAGCTCGAGCAGCTCGGTGTTGGGCAGTACCTGCGCGTACTCGTGGGCGAAGCGAGTGGGGATATATGGGTCCTTGGCTCCCCACACGACCAACGCGGGCATGTCCAGTTCTGCCAGCCGTGCGCCGGCAGCCTCCAGGACCTCGGGAGGGGAGCTCCGATACAGACGCAGGATCGCGCGTTGTGTGCCCTGGTCGAAGTGGTCGAGCACGCTGTGCAGCCACTCCTCCGGCATCGGCCCTGGCGTGGCGTTCGACTCCCGCGAGGCGAGGCGCAGGGTGAAGTGGTTGGTCGTCCCCATGGCCAGCTCGCCCAACCCTGGAGTGCGCCAGATACGCGCAGTGCGGTGCCAGCGATAGCCCGCCAGGAACGGCACGGCATTGATGATCACCAGGCGCTCCACGCGCTCGGGCAGGCGCTGCGCAAACGCGAGCCCCACAGCTCCCCAGTCGTGTATCACGAGCTGCACGCGCTCCACTGCCAGCTCGTCCAGGAAGCGCTCGATGAAGCGGCCGTACTCGTCGATCGTGTACTTCAGGAAGCCTGGCTTGCCCGAGCGTCCGAAGCCGGGTAGGTCGACCGCCAGCCCGCCGCTGCGGCGCAGGAGCTCCGTCCATTCATCGCAGTTGCTCGGCACGCCGTGCAGATACAGCGGCACTGCCGTGCTGGCGGCGTCGCTCGGCGGCGGAGCCTCGCGCCAGAAGACGGGCAGCCCGCCGTGTGCCCCGTGACCATCGATCTCGCCGCTGCGGTCGCTCAGCTCGGGCACCGGCCGAGGATATCGGGGCGCTTGCCGTGGTGGGCCCGCTGCACGGCTCCGGCTGCGGCTACCGTTGGCGCGTGTCATCGCCCGCCTCACGTACTGCCGCGCGCCTCCCCGCGAAAGTGTCTGCTTCCGCATGGACGCCGCCGTCGCACGCGCGCGTGGTGAGGATCCGCGATCGCCTGCGCGAGGTCTATGGCATTCCGCTGATGCGCCCGCACGGCGATCCGCTGGCGGAGCTGGTGCTGACGGTGCTGTCGCAGTCGACCAACGACCGCAACCGCGACGTCGCCTATCTGCGCCTGCGCCAGCGCCTGCCGACATGGCAGCAGGTGCGCGACGCGCCACTCGCTGAGGTCGAGGAGGCAATCCGTCCCGGGGGCATCTCGAAGGTCAAGTCGGCCCGCATCCAAGCGATTCTGCGAGCAATTTCAGACGCGCCTGGAGCGCCCGGCAGCGAGTCCGCCGCGCCCGCCGATCGACCGCCATCCGAGCTCTCGCTGGACTGGCTCGCACACGCGCCGATCGAGCGGGCGCGCGACTATCTCGTGTCGCTGCCTGGCGTAGGGCGCAAGACGGCCGCGTGCGTGCTGTTGTTCGCATACGGGTTGCGCGACGTGCCGGTGGACACGCACGTGTCCCGCGTGGGCATGCGCCTGGGCCTGCTGCGGGCGGGCGCGCCGTTTGAGGAGCTCCACGACCAGATGCTCGCGCTGACGCCGCCCGGGCAGGAGCTCGAGCTGCATGTCAACCTACTGCGCCACGGCCGGCGCACCTGCCATGCGCGCTCACCAGCCTGCAACGAATGCGCGCTGGCGCGCATGTGCCCGAGCCGCAAGGACTTCACCTGACCGGCGACTCCCTAGCCGCGTGGCAATACCGCGAAGGCGATCACCGCATACTGCAGTGCGGCGGCGAGGAGCACGAGCGTGTGGAAGACCTCGTGGTAGCCAAACACTTTCGGCCACGGGTTGGGTCGGCCGCTGGCGTAGACGACCGCGCCGATCACGTACAGCAGGCCGCCGCATGCCAGCCCAGCCGCGCCCAGCCAGCCGATCGCTGCGGGCAGCTCGCCAAAGACCGCCGCGGTCACCAGGCCCAGTGCCACATAGACCGCCGCAAACAGCCACTTGGGCGCATCGATCCACAGCAGCTTGAAGATCGCGCCGCCGAGTGCCCCGGCCCACAGCACGATCAGGACGGTGCTTGCGAGCGCTCCCTTCAGCGCGAGCAGCGCGATGGGCGTGTAGGTGCCGGCGATCAGCACGAAGATCATCGAGTGATCCAGCCGCCGCATCCAGCGCCGCGCGCGCGGACGCCAGGTCACGCGGTGATACAGCGCGCTCGTGCCCAGCAGGCCGGAAACGGCGACGGCATAGATCGTCGCCGCCAGGCGTGCGCGCCCGGCGGACGCCGCGAGGATCAAAACTACGCCGCAGAGCAGCGACACGAAGAAACCGTACTCGTGCAGCACCCCTCGCAGTCGGGGCTTCAAAGGCCCCGACGGGACCATGTTCATAACTAGACGGTAGCGCTCCCGGGTACTGAGTGGAAGCGCTTTGCTCAGCTAGCTTGACGTTCGTGAGGAAATCTGCCACACTCTCACTAAGATTTATCAAGCGTATTAGAAGGAGTACTTTTCATGGCCAAGACCATAGGCATCGACCTCGGTACGACAAACTCGTGCATGGCCGTGCTGGAGGGTGGCGAGCCGACCGTCATCGAGAACTCCGAGGGCGGTCGCACGACTCCCTCCGTTGTCGCGTTCACGGCTTCCGGCGAGCGCCTTGTAGGCACGGTCGCAAAGCGCCAGGCCGTCACAAACCCGCAGAACACCGTCTTCTCGATCAAGCGCTTCATGGGCCGCAAGGAGGCCGAGGTGCGCGAGGAGGAGTCGATCGTCCCGTACAAGGTCGTCTCCGGCCCCAACGGCGACGCGCGCGTGGAAGCCGGTGGCGAGCAACACTCCCCGCCGGAGATCTCCGCGATGATCCTGCAGAAGCTGAAGGCCGACGCAGAGGCCTACCTGGGCGAGAGCGTCGATTCCGCGGTCATCACCGTCCCTGCCTACTTCAACGACGACCAGCGTCAGGCCACCAAGGACGCCGGCAAGATCGCCGGGCTGGACGTCAAGCGCATCATCAACGAGCCCACCGCCGCGTCGCTGGCATACGGCCTGGACAAGGAGTCCGACCAGACGATCCTCGTGTTCGACCTCGGCGGCGGCACGTTCGACGTGTCCGTGCTCGAGATCGGTGACGGCGTGTTCGAGGTCAAGTCCACCGCTGGCGATAACCACCTGGGCGGCGACAACTTCGACAAGGCGATCGTTGACTGGTTGGTTGCCGAGTTCAAGAAGAGCCAGGGCATCGACCTGAGCGCCGATCCGATGGCGCTGCAGCGCCTGTACGAGGCATCTGAGAAGGCCAAGATCGAGCTCTCCACGACGCAGGAGACGCAGATCAACCTGCCGTTCATCACCGCCGACTCCTCAGGGCCCAAGCACCTCGACACGCGCCTTACCCGCGCGAAGCTCGCCGAGTTGACCTCGGGCCTGCTCGACCGCGTGGTCGCGCCGGTGCGCCAGGCGATGGACGACGCCAAAAACAAGGGCGTCAAGGAGATCGAGCATGTTGTGCTCGTCGGCGGCATGACGCGCTCACCGGCCGTCCAGGAGAAGGTCAAGGAGCTGACCGGTAAAGAGCCACACCGCGGGGTCAACCCCGACGAGGTGGTCGCCGTTGGCGCAGCCATCCAGGCCGGCGTGCTCGCCGGCGACGTCAAGGACGTGCTGCTGCTGGACGTCACGCCGCTGACGCTCGGCATCGAGACCAAGGGCGGCGTGATGACCAAGCTGATCGAGCGCAACACCACGATCCCCACGCGCAAGGGCGAGGTCTTCTCCACGGCTGAGGACAATCAGCCGTCGGTTGAGATCCACGTGCTGCAGGGCGAGCGCGAGATGGCGCAGTACAACAAGTCGCTGGGTAAGTTCCAGCTGACCGGCATCCCGCCCGCGCCGCGGGGCATCCCGCAGATCGAGGTCGCGTTCGACATCGACGCCAACGGCATCCTGAACGTCTCTGCCAAGGATCTTGGGACGGGCAAGGAGCAGAAGATCGAGATCAAGGCCGGCTCCGGGCTCTCAGACGAGGAGATCAAGAACATGGTCTCCGACGCCGAGTCCCACGCCGAGGAGGACCGCAAGGCACGTGAGCTGGCGGAGGCACGCAACAACGGCGAGAACGCCGCCTACCAGGCCGAGCGCCAGCTGGTGGATCTCGGTGACCAGGTTGACGGCGACTCCAAGGGCCGGATCGAGGAGGCCATCAAAGAGCTCCGCGAGGTGCTCCAGTCAGATGACCCAGCCGCGATCAACGCCAAGGCGGAGACTCTGCAGACGGCCTTCCACGCGGTCTCCGAGGCGATGTACCAGCGCGCTCAGGAGCAGGCGGCCGCCTCCGGCAACGGCGCTTCGGCGGACGGCGGTGAGGCAGGCGGGACCGCATCCTCGGATGACGAGGATGTCGTAGACGCCGAGGTCGTAGACGAGCCCAAGGTCTAGGAGTCCCGATGACGGAGATCAAGATCACGGTCGACGGGGAGCCAGACGCCCCTGATGCTTCACAGGCGTCAGGGGGGGGCGCCCCGTCTACAGCGGACCGGCCGCATGCGGTGGACGCCGGGTCGCGGCTTGACGGGGCGGGCGCAGCCTCGGCGGGCGCGAAAGCGCTTGACGAAGACGCGCACGCCCAGGCAGCGGCCGACGTCGACGAGGCCGCGGAGATCGAGGGCGAGCTCGACGAGCTAGTGAGGACGGCAAAGCAACGTGACGACTACCTCGCGCTCGCTCAACGCACGCAGGCTGACTTCGAGAACTACCGCAAGCGCGTCGCGCGCGAGGCCGCCGCGGCGCGCGAGCGCGGCGTGGGTGCGCTGGCCAAGGAGCTCTTGCCGGCGCTTGACAACCTCGACCGGGCGATGGATGCCGCGGCTGAGGACGACCCGCTGCTACAGGGCGTGCGCCTCGTGCGCACGGAGCTGAAGACCGCGCTCGCACGCGCTGGCATCGAGTCCTTCAGCCCGCTCGGCGAGCCGTTCGATCCGTCAGTGCACGAGGCGGTCGCGACTGCCCCCCAGCCGCCCGGTGGCAGTCCGAGTGGCACCGTTGTCGAGGTCTACCAGGACGGCTACCGCCTGGGCGAGGGCGTCCTGCGTCCCGCGCGCGTGGTCGTGGCTGCATAGGACGGATAGCCAATGGCAACGCGACCCGACTACTACAAAACACTCGGGGTCGACAAAAAAGCGACCGCTGAGGAGATCAAGAAGTCCTACCGCAAACTCGCGCGCCAGTACCACCCCGATCGCAACCCAGGCGACAAGCAGGCAGAGGCACGCTTCAAGGAGATCTCCCAGGCGCACGACGTGCTGGGAGACCCAGACAAGCGCAAGCAGTACGACAGCGGCTCAGGAGCCTTCGCCAGCGGCGCTGGCCCTGGAGGCGGATTCGGCGGATTCGGCAACTTCGACTTCGACGCATCCTCAATGGGGGACATCTTGTCGAACCTATTCGGCGGCTCCACCAGCGGCCGGCGTGTGCGCACGAAACCGCGTTCAGAGAAGGGCAACGACCTAGAGGCGCAGGTCTCCATCTCCTTCGACCAGGCGGTCGCTGGCGCACAGGTGCCGCTACAGATCCCCATGCACGAGACCTGCCCAACGTGCCACGGCACCGGTGCCAAGCCAGGCACCGCGCCGTCGGTATGTCCACGCTGCGAGGGGCGCGGAATCGAGACACAGGGACAGGGGATGTTCTCCATCTCCCAGCCATGCTCGCGCTGCGGCGGCACAGGTACGGTGATCGAAGACCCCTGCCCGACATGTGCCGGCGCGGGCGCCGTGCGCACGATCAAGCGCTTGCGCGTGAACATCCCCGCGGGCGTACGCGACGGCAGCCGCATCCGCCTAGCGGGCAAGGGTGAGCCAGGTCGCAATGGCGGACTCCCAGGCGACCTCTATCTCATCACCCACGTGGACGCCTCGCCGCTGTTCAAGCGCAAGGGAGAGCACCTCGAGGTCGAGGTGCCGCTGAGCATTCCAGAGGCGCTACGCGGCGCCGAGGTGCAGGTGCCGACGCTGAGTGGGACCAAGACGTTGCGTGTGCATCCAGGCACCGCGCACGGGACGGTGCAGCGTCTGCGTGGCGAGGGGCCGCCGAAGCTCGGCAACGCATCCGACCGCGGCGACATCCACTATCGGTTCGTGATCGACGTTCCGCAGAAGCTCAGCAAGGAGCAAGAGCAGGCGGTCGAGGAACTGTCGAAGACGATGGGCACCACCAACCCGCGCGCGGGGCTGTTCGAGAACGGCTCCGCGCAACCGTCTGGCGCGGCCGCGCCAGGTGCCGGCAAGGGGGATGACGGCTAATGGCCGCTCACGACCGCGAAGCTCACACCCCCGCTTCGCCCTCCCCCAGGCTGGGCAGGGCTCCAGTCGTGCGTGTGCAGGTGGAGACCGACCGTGGCGTGTTCATGATCTCCGTCGCCGCAGAGCTGGCAAACATGCACCCACAGACGCTGCGCATGTATGAGGCGCGTGGGCTGATCGAGCCGCAGCGCTCGCCCAAGGGCACGCGCCTTTACTCGCAGGAGGACGTCGAGAAGCTGAGGCGCATCCAAGAGATGACAGCCCACCTCGGCCTCAACCTAGCTGGCGTCGAGCGCGTGCTCAGCCTCGAGCAGGAGATCGACAGCATGCAGGCCCGCATCGAAGCGATCGAGCTGGAAGCGCTGCAGGCGCAGGTACGCCTGGCCAATGAGCTGGAGGAGGTGCGCCGCTCATTCCGCGCCGAGCTGACCGTGCCCTACCGCGGTGGCCTGGAGCTCGTGCGCGCCGCCGACGCCCGCTCGCCGTTCCGTCCCAACCCACGAGCCAATCCAAAGCAAACGCAGGAGCCAAGATGACACCGCCCAACGGAGTCGGCTCCGGCGCCCAGGCCGCTGCTCCCGAGGAGGAGCAGAGCCCGCTGGAGCGCTTCGGCCGCGACCTCACAGAGACCGCCGCGCAAGGCAAGCTCGACCCAGTGATCGGGCGCGACGACGAGATCCGTCGCGTGATCCAGGTGCTCAGCCGGCGCACAAAGAACAACCCAGTGCTGATCGGCGAGCCAGGCGTCGGCAAGACCGCGATCGTCGAGGGCCTCGCACAGCGGATCATCGACGGCGACGTGCCCGAGACGCTCCGTGACCGGCGCGTGATCGCCTTGGACATGGGCGCGCTGATTGCCGGCGCCGCTTACCGCGGCGAGTTCGAGGAGCGCCTGAAGGGCGTGCTCAAGGAGGTGGCTGACGGCGAGGGCACGATCATCCTGTTCCTCGACGAGCTACACACGATCGTCGGGGCAGGCGCCGCGCAGGGCTCCGTGGACGCGTCGAACCTGCTCAAGCCGATGCTCGCGCGCGGGGAACTGCGCGCGGTCGGTGCGACCACGCTCGACGAGTACCGCAAGTACATCGAGAAGGACGCAGCGCTCGAGCGGCGCTTCCAGCCGGTGATGGTGGGCGAGCCGTCAGTGCAGGACGCGATCGCGATCCTGCGCGGTCTGAAGGAGCGCTACGAGGTCCACCACAAGGTGCGCATCCAGGACAGCGCGCTGATCGCCGCCGCAACGCTCTCCCAGCGCTACATCGCCGATCGCTTCCTGCCCGACAAGGCAATCGATCTGATCGACGAGGCCGCGTCCAAGATCCGCATCGAGATCGACTCGCTGCCCACGGAGATCGACGAGGTCGACCGCCGGATCATGCAGCTGCAGATCGAGCTGACGTCGCTGCGCAAGGAGAAGGACTCCGCCTCCAAGGAACGCCGCGAAGCGATCGAGCGCGAGCTGGAGGAGCTCAAACAGCGCTCCGATGAGATGAAGCAGCAGTGGCAGAAGGAGAAGGATGCGATCCAGGGCGTGTCCGAACTGAAGGAGCGCCTCGAGCAGGCACGCATGGAAGCGGAACGGGCCGAGCGCGAAGCGAACCTGCAGCGCGCCGCTGAGCTTCGCTACGGCGAGATCCCCGAACTGGAGAAGCAGCTCGTCGAGCACGAAACGGCCGAGCACGAAACCGCCGAGCGCGAAAGCGCCGCCGACGCCGCCGAGGAGCCCGCCGCGGTAAGCGGGGTCCAATTCCTCAAAGAGGAGGTCGATGCGGACGACGTGGCAGAGGTGGTCGCCCGCTGGACAGGCATTCCCGTCAGCCGCTTGCTGGAGGGTGAAACGGAGAAGCTGATCCACATGGAGGAGCGTCTGCATGAACGCGTGGTTGGCCAGGACGAGGCAATCGAGGCGGTGGCCACCGCGCTGCGCCGCTCGCGCGCGGGACTGCAGGACCCGGACCGTCCGATCGGCTCGTTCCTGTTCCTCGGCCCCACCGGCGTCGGCAAGACCGAGCTCGCACGGGCGCTCGCCGAGTTCATGTTCGACTCGCAGGACGCCATGATCCGCATCGACATGTCCGAGTACATGGAGAAACACTCGGTCTCGCG
>Ga0070762_10001550_pt1 | contig 10676 bp, 7 predicted proteins | sample HubBroMetageREF2_FD_66726 | JGI IMG/M metagenome (GOLD analysis project Ga0070762, IMG submission 66726) | Reference soil microbial communities from the Hubbard Brook experimental Forest, New Hampshire, USA - Hubbard Brook CCASE Soil... | ecosystem: Environmental > Terrestrial > Soil > Temperate... | reverse complement strand
CGCTTCTCTGAATCTCGCTAGCTTCGAATGGAGTATCGCCAGCGGGCTAGCTCGTTGTGGAAACGATGGCAACGAAGGCATGGTAGAGGGCAGGTTTACCTCCGCTGGAACCGGCCACGATGCCACTGATCTTGCAGCTCAGACAATCTACAACACTCGCGAGCCCGCTCAGGTGCTAGGGGTCTTGGAGGGCATCTCCGTCGATGCGGCGTTCATCCTGAAAGACTTCCATCGTCATATGGAAGACCCGGTCGTAGTGCGTCGCCTGCGCGACGTGGGCCAGAAATTCTCCAAGAATCGCCGCACCGTCGTGATTATTGCGCCATCGATCAAGATGCCACCGGAGTTAGCTAGCCTGGTCGAGTATTTGGAATTGCCTCTTCCGGACAAACGGCGACTGCGGCAAATCATCGACGAAATGATCGTGCGGGTTGGAAAGACCCGGAGTTTGTCCCGCGCATTGGACGCCAGCGGATTGGATGCGATGGCTGCCAATCTGCGTGGATTGACGGAGGAGCAGGCAGAGCGAGCCGTATCACAGGCGATTGTAACCAGGTATGGGCTGACTGCTGAGATCGTGACCGATGTCTTGCAAGCTAAGAAGGACATACTCCGGCGTTCGGAAATGATGGACTTCGTGGAAGTCTCGGACACCCTCGCAAGCGTCGGCGGCCTCGAAAATCTTAAGCACTGGCTTGAAGAACGGCGTGGAACTTGGGAAGAGCGGGCACGAGCGTTTGGTTTGGAACCGCCACGAGGCGTGGTTATCCTGGGCGTGCAGGGCTGTGGGAAAAGTATGTGTGCCCAGGCGATTGCCGGTGAATGGAAACTGCCGCTGGTTAAATTCGATACCGCGGCGATCTTCGACAAATATATCGGCGAGACCGAAAAGCGAATTCAGAAGGTGTTCCAGGTGGCTGAGGAGCTATCACCCTGCGTGCTCTGGATCGACGAATTGGAAAAGGTTTTCGCTGGGAGTGGATCAGGTTCAGCCTCGGCAGACGCGGGTGTTTCGTCGCGTCTGCTGGGTGCGTTTCTTTCCTGGATGCAAGAGCGCAAGGCTCCAGTTTTCGTCGCGGCCACGTGCAACGATGTTTCGGCAATGCCTCCCGAACTCATCCGCAAAGGAAGATTTGACGAATTGTTTTTTGTCGACTTGCCCAATCAGCGGGAGCGAAACAGATCTTCACTCTTGAGTTGCAGCGCCGGAATCGGCTTCCATCGGACTTCGATCTGGATAAAGTCGCGGCTGCGGCGCAGGGCTACTCTGGAGCGGAGATTCAAGCTGCGATCCAAGCGGGGCTCTACGGCTCATTTTCCAGCAATCAGGCGCTGGGAACATCCTCCCTGCTCGATGCGTTGGCGAAGACCGTGCCGCTTTCGACTACCAGATCCGAAGAGATTCAGGAGCTTAGGGATTGGGCACGAACGCGTGCAGTTCCAGCATCGGTCCCCGATGCGAAGGGCGAGGGCGCGTAAACCTTGCGTTTTTGCGTGGGAGTCTCACCGCCATTGACTCCCATCCGACCCCCGGCGTACCCTTAAGCCAATGGTAGTGGCTTGCACCTCGGGAGCGAGCATTCCGGTTGGTTCCACCCGCACAGAGAAGGATTTTGTTGTCGCTCAGGTCGGCAGGGGTGTGCCTAGGTCGCACCGATGCCTTCTAAGCGCCAGCGTGACAAACAAACATACCCGTCGACGAGGGATGCGCCAAAACTGAATGAAGAAGAGCATCGAGATTACTCCTCACATTGAAACCCTGTTCGGTACCAGGGACGAAAACCTGCATGTGTTGGAAGACGGTCTGAACATCAACATCGACCTGCGATCCGACTCGATCGAGCTCGAAGGGGCAGCCCGCGACGTTGCCAGGGCCGAGCAAGTCTTTGGCGACTACAACCATCTGCAACGCTCCGGACACGCTTTTAATAACGGCGATTTGAACAGCATGCTGCGAGTGTTGATTGCGGATCCGAAAGCTACCTTGCGCGGACTGGCGGAAGCCGGGCGCCAGCGCTCCTTCGGACGGCGCACGGTTCAGCCCAAGAGCCTGAATCAGAAACGATATGTCGAGGCCATCGAAAACCATGACATGGTATTCGGCATCGGTCCCGCCGGTACGGGAAAAACCTACCTGGCCGTGGCGATGGCAATTTCGGCGCTGTTGGCGAAAAGAGTGAACCGAATTATTCTCGCACGTCCGGCGGTCGAAGCCGGCGAGCGTTTGGGATTTCTTCCGGGTACATTGCAGGACAAGATCGATCCCTATCTGCGGCCGCTCTACGACGCGCTTTACGACATGCTCGATCCCGAAAAAGTGGATCGCTATCTGGAGAAGAATGTCATTGAAATTGCGCCGATTGCATTCATGCGCGGACGCACGTTGAACGATTCGTTTGTGATTCTGGATGAAGCGCAGAATACAACCTCGGAGCAGATGAAGATGTTTGTGACTCGCCTCGGGTTTAATTCCAAGGCCGTGATCACCGGCGACGTAACCCAGATCGACCTACCCAATGCCCGCCGCAGTGGCCTGCTGGAAGCGGTCGACATATTGAAGCGCGTCGAAGGACTGACGTTCGTCCACTTCGACGAAAGCGACGTTGTCCGCCATCATCTGGTGCAGCGCATCATTCGGGCTTACGATGAGCACAAGAACAAACTGGCGGAACATCAACTGTCTCTGCTTGAACCCAAGAGCAATGTAAATGGTAAGACCAACGGAGCGGACAGTGCGCCTTTGCAAAAGAATATAGTTACGCCTGCGGAAGCAGACGCGGAAGAATAAAACTATTGCGAGTGGCAGGGAGGGCCGCGGTTCATGGCCCTCCTGTTTATTTGTGCAAGTTTCGACGGAGAAAGTTTGGTCATCATTCAAGAAAGAGTCGCCGGTTTGACTGAGGCGACGCTGACGAAGTTTGTGACCCGCGCGCGAAGGGCGGTTAGGCTGCGAGGGGCCGTCAGCGTCCTCGTGACCAGCAGCCGGGAGTTGCAGGGATTGAACCGTCGTTTCCGGGGAAAGAATAAGCCAACGGATGTGTTATCGTTCCCCGCGATGTCCGGGCTGATCCGAGGATTCGCCGGCGACGTGGCTATTTCGGCGGAAATTGCTACTGGCAATGCGCGCCGACTCGGGCACACGCCTGGCGAGGAAATTCGAATTCTTACCTTGCACGCGCTACTTCACCTGGCCGGATACGATCACGATCAAGATAACGGCCAGATGGAGCGCAAAGAGCAACGGTTGCGCAAGTTGCTCGGATTGCCCGCCGGATTAATTGAAAGAGGACGGCAAAGCCGCAAAAAGACTTCTCGCGCAACGCGGACAACGAGATGAATTTCGTCATCGCCATCGTGCTGCTGATGTTGCTTGGGCTGCTGACCTTGGTCTCCTATGTCGACCGACTTTACACCGAGATTGGCAAGTTCCTTTCCCGCGAGTCGCAGGACAATATCGACGCATTCGAGCACGACATTGAGCCCAGGCTGCATGTAAGTCGCGCCCGCTCCGCGCTGTCGATGGCGGTGCTGACTCAACTGACCACGGCGGCGATTGCGATGTTAGTGGGCTTCACCGTATTCCGCGACCGGGCCTGGAGCATTTACGAAATTCTGCAGGCTACGCTGACTTTGATTCTGACTGTAGTTGTTTGCAACCGGTTCTTGCCTTTCGTTTTTTTCTCGCGCACGAAGGGGCAATGGCTCATCCCTTGGACGCCTGTCTTGCGCATCCTGATCTACCTGGTTTTGCCCGTTACACTGGTCTTGGGTTTCTTGCAATCAGTGGCGGCTCTGACCAAAGGGCATTCGGATGAACAGCCTGAAACCCAGGCGGAAGCCGTGGATGCCCTGATCGAAGCAGGTCAGGAAGAAGGAATCTTGGACGAGAGCAACCGCGACATGATTCAGTCGGTCGTGGAATTCGGCGAGAAGACGGTGCGCGAAGCAATGAAGCCTCGCCCAGAAATCGTTGCCGTCCCAACGAATACTACTGTCGAGCAGTTCATTGAGTTGCTGCGGACGAAGCCGTTTTCCAGAGTGCCGGTCTTCGAAGGCACGATTCACAACATCAAGGGAATTGTTTACGCGCAGGACGTCCTGCAGGTGCCGGACACCGAGGCGCACGCTCGGACGGTGGGCACGTTAATGCGCAAAGATGTGTATTTCGTGCCGGAGAGTAAACTGGGGAGCGAGCTCCTCCGCGAGATGCAGAAGAATAATAATCGCATGGCCATCGTAGTTGATGAGTACGGTGGGGTGGCAGGACTGGTCACCATCGAAGATCTAGTCGAAGAAATCGTGGGTGAGATATCCGACGAACACGAGAAAGCTGAAGTCGTGCGCGAAAGCGATCACTCCTACATTGTTCCCGGGAACATGGATGTCGACCGGTTGGATCAGTTGCTCGGTGCGCGTCCCGAGGGCAAAGAGTCGGCCACAGTGGCGGGACTGGTGAGCGAGTTGGCCGGCCGAATTCCGCAAAAGGGCGAGGTGATAGAAGAAGATGGGCTACGCTTTGAAGTGCTGGAGTCGACCGAGCGCCGAGTTCAGCGAGTTCGCATTTCAGCAGTGGAACCGAAACAGATGCGCCTGATTTAGAAACTAAGTAATTGGCTAATGTTGATATTAAGTAATCTCGGCCAACTAGGACTTTCCTAATTACTCAATTTCAAAATTAGCCAATTACTAAATTCCTAAATTTTCATGGCCTTTCACTCCGGATTCGTTTGCATACTTGGCCGTCCCAACGCCGGCAAGTCCACGTTGCTGAACGCTCTGGTGGGCCAGAGGCTCGCGATCGTCAGCCCCAAGCCCCAGACCACGCGAAACCGAATCTTGGGAATTGTTCAGATTCCCAAGAAAAAGAAAATGCCGGCCGGCCAGATCGTACTCATCGATACGCCCGGCGTACACCAGCCCGACACTTCGCTTGGCCGCAAGATGATGTCGGAAGTGCGCGAGGCGCTGGAGGGCTCCGACCTGCTCTTGCTGATTGTCGATGTTACGCGGAAATTTGACCGGACTGACGAGTCCGTACTCGCGATGGCGAAGAAATCGGGCACCCCGATTTTCCTGCTACTCAACAAGATCGATCTGTTGCGAAATCAGAAAGACAAGCTCCTACCCATTATCGATGGATACCGAAAGCTTTACGTGTTCAAAGAAATTATCCCAATTTCGGCGCGCAAGCCCGAAGGGCTGGACCTCTTGGCCGAGAAGGTAATTAGCAGCCTGCCCGTAGGGCCGCGCTATTTTCCAGAGGATCAAGTGACCGACCAACCGATGCGCTTCATGGTTGCCGAAGTCATCCGCGAACAGGTCCTAGCCGAGACTAGTCAAGAGATTCCGTATGCGACGACAGTGTTGGTCGAACAGTTTGAGGAAAAGGGAAAACTCACGCGGATTGCAGCGGCCATCTACTGCGAGCGGGAAGGCCAGAAACGAATTCTGATAGGCAAGCAGGCTCAGATGTTGAAAAAGATTGGCACGGCCGCGCGTTTGCAGATCGAAAAGATGGTCGGCACGCGCGTGTTTCTAGAACTGTTCGTGAAAGTCAGTCCGCAGTGGCGAGAATCACGAACATTTATCGAAGAGTTGGACTGGCGCCGGCAGTTGGAGTTACTAACGCATATCGAGAAGACTTGAAAACTACGAATGTTACCCGAGTTCTCTGAAACTGCTTTTCTCGTTGCTGGACTGGCACTTCCTCTGTAGAATCGCATTGGTTCAAGCTGAATTAACCATCGGGAACGATCTTCATCGATGTCCACCAATTCCGCACCGACTTTCGATTTCCTGGCCGACAAGTTACTTTTCAAGCTCGAGGTCACGTTGGCTGCCGATAAAGCAGCCGTGGACTCTGTCGTGCAGAGAATCATGGAGTGTATCCGAGCCAAAGATTGTGCGGCTGGGAAGGAATCGGAGATCGAATTAGCGCTCTCCGAGGCGCTGGCCAATGCGGTGGTGCATGGAGCCAAGTCCGATGCTTCGAAAATCGTTGAATGCGATATCGCTTGCGATGCAAACCGGAGTCTACTCATCGTAGTACGAGATCCGGGAGACGGTTTCGATCCCGCGGCCATCCCTAGCCCGGTAGTCGGCGACAACCTCTTCTCAGGCCACGGGCGTGGCGTCTATCTAATTACTCAACTTATGGACGAGGTGAAGTTCCTGAAGAACGGCACCGAAATCCACATGATCAAGCGTTGAGCCTTTTCGCCCCTATTCCTTCGCCGCAATCCCCAGCGTCTTCATCTTTCGGTAGAGGTGACTACGTTCCAAGCCCAGCACTTCCGCCGTGCGTGTAACGTTGCCATGATTCTCGTCCAATTTTTTCAAAATGTAGTCGCGCTCGTATGCGGCTCTTGCCTGGTGCAGGGTAGAGAAGTCATTGCCAGCGGCGCGACGTGTGCCATCACGATGAACCAGCGGAGGCAAGTGTTTGCGTTCGAATCGAATAGTCGTCGGATTCATAATGACAATGCGCTCGATCACGTTGCGTAGTTCCCGCACATTGCCCGGCCATGAATAACGCATCAGCGTATCGATCGCATCGTCAGCGATCTCACGCGGACGACGTCCGTAGGTCGCAGAAAACTCTTTTAGAAAGTGGCGCGCCAGCAAGGGAACGTCTTCCTTGCGCTCGCGCAGCGGTGGCACGGAGAAGGGAATCACGTTCAGACGGTAAAACAAATCCTCGCGAAAGTTCCCCCGGGAGATTTCCTCTTCCAGATCCTTGTTGGTGGAAGCGATGACGCGAGCATCCACCGTGATCGGCTCTTCGCCGCCGACGGGGACAAATCGCTGCTCATCGAGCGTTCGCAGAACCTTCGATTGCGTTTTCAGGCTCATGTCGCCGATCTCGTCGAGAAAAAGCGTGCCTCCATGCGCCTTCTGAAATGTTCCTTCCTTGTCTCCCGTCGCCCCCGGAAAAGATCCTTTGCGATGACCGAAAAGTTCACTCTCGATCAGATCCTCAGGAATAGCGGCACAGTTCACCTCGACGAACATCTCATCTTTGCGCAGACCTTGCGCGTGAATAGCATGGGCCACTAATTCTTTTCCCGTCCCCGACTCTCCATAAATCAGCACCCGCCCGTTCGTGGGAGCCATGATCTGGATCTGCTGCCGGAGCGCCTTCATGGGAATACTGTCGCCCACGATCACGCTTTTCGGCACGAGTTGTTTCTTGAGATCCCGGTTTTCCTCCCGCAAGCGCTTGGCATCAATCGCGTTCTTAATGAGGATGAGCGTTTTATCAATGGAAAGCGGTTTCTCCAGAAAGTCGTAAGCGCCGAGTTTGGTGGCACGTACTGCAGTTTCAATGGTGCCGTGTCCAGAAATCATGATGACCTCGGGAGCGTTTTCCCTCTCGCGGATCCGCTCCAAGGTTTCCAGGCCGTCGATGCCGGGTAGCCACACATCGAGAAGCACCACGTCGAATGCATGTTTGCTGATGATCTCCAGGCCAGCCTCACCGCTATCGGCCATTGAAGTTTTGAACCCTTCATCTTCCAGCACGCCCTTGAGCGACTGGCGAATCGTGGGTTCATCGTCAACGATAAGAATGTTATGCATGCGAATTGATGGCCGGCACCGCGACTGCATCCGAAATCATAGGCAGTTCAACCACGAACCGAGCGCCGACCGGCTTGTTTTCTTCTACGCGAATAGAGCCGTGGTGGTCTTCGACGATGCGGTTTACGATGGCAAGCCCAAGCCCGGTGCCCCGCTTCTTGGTGGAGAAGTATGGCAGGAAAAGACGCTCCTTCAGTTCTTGCGTAACCCCGTGGCCCGTATCGGCCACGGTAATTTCCAGTACATCGCGATTCGCGACCAGCACGGTGGAAATCTGAATCTCGCGAAAGAGCGCGTCTTGCATCGCTTCGGCTGCGTTGTCCACCAAATTTGCCAACGCACGTTTGAGAGCTTCGGGATCGGCCATCACCGGCGGCAAATCCGGAGCCAGCAAGGTACGCACCAGAATATTGTCCAAACGCCCGTTGAACATGGCCAAAGTGCTCTCCACAATTGAGTTTATGTCGGCCAGTTGCGGTCGTGCCGTGGGGAAGCGCGCCAGAGTAGAAAATTCATCGACCAGGGTGCGGACAGTCTCGACAGCGCCGGCGATTGTCTCAGCACAGCTGTGGAGCACTTCCATCGAAGCTGCATCGGGATGTGAGCCACGTTGCAAGTGTCGCCGGATACGTTCCGCGGACAATGCAATCGGGGTCAGGGGATTCTTGATTTCATGCGCGACGCGTCGTGCCACTTCGCGCCATGCCGCCTGCTTCTGCGCCTTAAGCAACTCGGAAAGATCTTCGAATACGAGAACGTATCCCAATCCTCGTCCCTCGTGCTTAAGCGTGGCCACAGTGGCGGCGACATTCAGGGTAGCCCGCTGCATGACCATTTCCATCTGCGTAGTCGTCGTTCCCATGCGGTCGGCACGACGCAGCAGCGGTTCAAGATCCTCGAGCACTTCGGGAGCGAAGACATCTTTTAACGGCGCACCGATTAGTACATCGGGCGTGCCAGATTCGGCCGCTATCGGATGGAACAAGCGAAGCAGCGCATGGTTTGCATGCGTAATGATCCGGTCCGCATTCAACGAGAGCACGCCGTTAGGGATGCTTTCCAGGATGGTTTCGATATGTCGACGGCGCTGTTCCAAAGCAACATTGGCCGCGCTAAGATCCCGGCTGGAAGCTTCGATCTGTCGCCGGCTGGATTCCAATTCCTCCGCCATCCGGTTAAATGAATGCACCAGATCGCCGATTTCGTCGGCGGCACGGACTTCCACGCGATAGTCGAGCCGACCGCGAGAAATCTCCTGTGTCGCTTCGGCAAGTGCAACCACCGGACGCGTGACTAGCTTCGAGAGAAATAGGGCAAACCAAGTCGTTGCGAAAAGAACCATCACGGTGAGCAGAAGCAGCACTTCCATATAAGTTCGGCGAACCAGTCTTCGTTCACGCGCCAAGTCGAGATAGCGTTGTTGGCTGCCCTCAACCTGCTTCACCGTCTCAGAGAATTGCCTGGGCAAAGGTATGCCCACCAGGATCAAACCGTGATCGCCCACGGGCGCACTGCCTAGAATGTAGTCGATTCGCCCCCAAGTGAGAGATGCTGGCGCGTCTGAGCGCGAACGCGGAAGTGTCGCTTTCATTTCTGGCCAAGAAGCAGGTAGGCCAAAACTGGCCTCCGCATCACCGTCCAGCAAAGCCAGAGCAAACCCTCCTTGCAATGTGGGCGCGTGACGCTGGAATTCATTGGCTATGCCAGAAAAATTGTGAATCGCAAAAGCAGATTGCGTGTCCGGGGACGTCGCTATTGTTTCGGCCTCGGATCGCGTGTTTTGTGCTGCATAGTTCGAAAGCAGCGACGCCATGGTCGCCGTATCCCGCCGCACTTCTTCAACCGGGGTGGAGAACCACTTGTCAATCGATCGGTTCATCAGCACATAGGCAAAGAAGAACATGCCAATGACGGGCAGAAATGAAAGCAAAAGACTGCCAACCACCAGACGGGTCCGGAATTTCGATCCAAGAACGCCCAGCCTTCTTTCCGCAAACAGCTTCAGGAGGTTTCGGGCGAGGACGAACGTGAGCGCTACGAACAGAAGAAAGATCAACGCCGAAAGCGAAGCGAAAAACAACAGTTGCTGATTAGTGTTCGGATTGAGTGGCAGGTCGAAAGATGTCAGCGAAAGCAGTACCCAAAAAAGCAGGGCGAGACCGACCGCCAACGGAATAATGACCTTCTTCCGGCTGGAAGGTTTGCGATCTGGTCGAATTGGATCAGGAGCAGACACGCTTTCTGGAACCAACTGTGATTTTACGACGATTGCAGGCTTGTCCGGGCCATTTATAAGCGTACAAGTCCTGGAAGGGGGCGGTCGGCAGGATAGCACTTGTAACCCCGCCGTCCGGCGGGGGTAGTTGCGGGTCGGGAAGTGGTTCAAACCACGACTGGAACAACAATGTGGGGCCGTATCTAGAAACAACCAATAATCTGGCACCTTTTCTGAAGGACCTCCAGAATTGTAACCTGGCTCAGGTGACCTGGGTCATTCCCGACGGCAGATGGTCAGACCATCCAACCGAGAACATTGGGCTGGGACCTGACTATGTTGCGAACATCGTCAATGCAGTCGGAGGAACGGGGCCTCCAACAAACAGCTGCGGATTCTGGAGCAACACAGTCATCCTGATAGTGTGGGACGACTGGGGCGGCTGGTACGACCACGTCAGCCCTCTGAATACGATTGGCATTGGCTACCCCAACAGCGGCAACAATAACGGAATTCAGTACGTGTACGGCTTCCGCGTGCCGCTGCTTGTCGTCTCCACTTTTGCCAAGCAACACTATATATCCGGCACCAAGACGATCCCCATCTACTACGATTTTGGCAGCATCCTGAAGTTCATCGAGAACACGTTCCTGCCATCCAACACATTTATCAATCCCACTTACCCTTACGCCGACCAGTTTGTTGATATTCCGCCCACGCGGAGCGCCGATCTCTCCGACTTCTTCGGCTGCTTCACCCAAGCATGCCAGAATCCGTTTCAGTCGATCACTTTGGCGAACAACAGCCTGCTCTGCAACCAGGCCACATGCGGGTCAACACAGAACCAATGTAACGCGTCCTGCTTTATCAATTACATCGGCAA
>Ga0070762_10001548_pt1 | contig 10682 bp, 8 predicted proteins | sample HubBroMetageREF2_FD_66726 | JGI IMG/M metagenome (GOLD analysis project Ga0070762, IMG submission 66726) | Reference soil microbial communities from the Hubbard Brook experimental Forest, New Hampshire, USA - Hubbard Brook CCASE Soil... | ecosystem: Environmental > Terrestrial > Soil > Temperate... | reverse complement strand
TTATCAACCGCCTGGCGGATTTCATCGCGCGCGATCTCCCGCGACCGCGTACCGAAAGTGATTCCGCCGTGGCTGTTCATCCCGCGAATATGCGCGCCCGCGATCCCTACCAGCGCGTGCTCAATCGCAATGCCCGCCACGTCTTCCGCGTGCTCCACCGCCTTTTGAATACTGCTGACTGCCTTATCGAGTTCGGTGATCACGCCCTTCCGCAGGCCTCGCGATTCGCTGATGCCGTGACCGCGATAACGCAATCCGTTCTCGCTGAGTTCGGCCACCAGCACTGAAGTCTTGGCGCTGCCTACGTCGATGGCGGTTATGAAATTGGGCTGGTGGCTGGGCATGATTATGATCGCTAGTTCTGCGGGGTCTCCTTAGGAATGGCAGCGCTCGGTTTCTTCGGTGCCGCGACGACCCCAGCGGGCGGGGGTGCAACGGGGTGCGGCGTCTCTGTATTATTATTTTTCGCTGCATTGGCCGGTGCTCCGTTCGCACTTGCCTTCGGCGCGACCTGATTGGCCTGCGCTGGTTTGACTGGCACTGATTTAACCGGAGCTTGTTTAACCGAGGTTTGCTTAACTGAAGCTTGCTGAACTGGAGGCTGCTTAGCCGACGTCGCTTTCACCGCAGGATGTTGACCTACCTCCTTCGTCACGGCTTTCGCTTTCGCATCTTTCTTCGTGGGAGCCAGCGGCGCGGGCTGCTTTACATACTTCTCGTAATTGACGAGCGCTGCGGTTTTCACTCCCGCTGCCATCGCCGCCTTGGCTGCCGCGGGTGCGAGGGCTGGCTGTCGGGCGATCCCGTTTAGATCAGGGTTCACGATGATCTGGCCGTCGTAGCGCAGGTCCACGGACTCAAGCTTGTCGAACTGCTGACGCCACTGCTGCACATGCGTTACGTAAGTCTTGTAGCGCTGCAGGTAATTCCCCGATCCCAGATGCACTAGCACTTCGCCATTCGCATCGGCGGCCAGGACTTTGACGTCTTCGGGGTCGCTGATGTCCACTTCGCTCAGTTCCTGGGAATAGTGCGCGCCACTGGAATCGAGTTCGCGAACCAGCTCGTTGTAGTTCTTCATGCGCGCGGCGCGAGTGGAGAGCGGCTCGCCTGCGTTCATGCCCGCAATCACGGCAAACGAATACCTATGCTTGCTGCCGGGAGCGAGTTCCATCAGCGTTCCTCCTGCGTCGATCAGCGAAATGTGTGGGCCGATGCGGGCAAAGGCAACCGGAGTGCGTTCATGAATCTCGATGCGCAAGCGATTCGGCACAAAGCGCATCACACTCGCCGATTCCACCCACGGAATCTGCTCGAGTTGCTGTTTGCGCTGGGCGAGTGGAACAAAGAAGATGTTGCGGCCAATGTCTCCGCCCATGACTTCCATGATTTGCGCGTGCGGCACATGCTCAGCGCCGGCGACTTCAATCTGATCGCTGGACTCGATGCGAAAACGCCAGGAGTGCTCGCCGTAACCGTAGAGGCCCAAACCGGCAGCTCCCAGAATCGCCAAAATGACGAGCGCTGCTACGACCCACAGCAATCTTGCTGCAGTCTTTTTGGGGATTGATCCGCGCCGGACGGAGACACGCTTTTGTCCGCGCAGAAATGGAGATTCCTGTTCCGCTTCGAGATCGACGAGCCGTGCGTCGTCGAAGGGCTCGCGCTCACGAGCCCGATGCTGAGCAACTTCGCCGGGAAGCGGATACAACTCTTCCTGTATCGCGGTAGAACTTGATTTCCGCGCCACTCGTTAGAGTCAGTTGTCGACAGAAAACCGCTGAGCAAAATTACTATAAATGGTTTTCGCGAATTGAGACAGTGCCAAGTTGGTTCGCGCCCTCGAGTTTCTCCAGAAGCATCGCACCCAGCTGCGAAACGCTGCCCGCGCCCAGCGTCAAAACCATGTCACCCGGTTGAGCGAGCGCGGCGACCGAATTAACCGCGTCAGAAAAAGATGGAGAGTAGGAGACTTCCCGCTTCCCTGCCCCAACGATGCGGCCGGCGAGCGCCTCGGCCGTGATGCCTTCGATCGGCTTCTCGCTGGCGGGATAAATATCCAGCAAGCAAACCGTGTCAGCGTCGGCAAAAGCGGTGGCGAATTCGTCCATCAGATCGCGCGTGCGCGTGAATCGGTGCGGCTGGAAGATCACATGCACTCGGCGAAATCCGCAGTCGCGAGCGGCGGCTAGCGTCGCCCGAATCTCCGTGGGATGGTGACCGTAATCGTCAATTACGCTGACTCCTGCGGCCTTGCCTTTCAGTTGGAAACGGCGATCTACTCCGCGAAAACCGTCGAGGGCCAACCGAATCTGGTGCACAGGAATGTCCAGCGCGGTGCCTACCGCAATGGCTGCCGTCGCGTTGAGCACGTTGTGCGTGCCCGGAACGTGCAGTGTGAACGCTCCGAGGTCCTTATCCTTATAAGTGACTTCAAAGCGGATGAGCGGCCCGTGCTCTCCAGCACGCTGCGATGATCGAAGCTGCGACGACCCCATGCGAATCAGGAAGTCTGATCCTTGGGTCGTTCCGTAGGTTGTCACGCGGCGATGGACGCGCGGCAGCAATCGCCGGAGCACAACGTCGTCGTTGCAGCCGACGACCATGCCGTAAAACGGCACACGCTCCATGAATTCTAGAAACGTCCGGCGGACGTCGCGCATGTCGCGGTAGCAGTCCATGTGCTCGCGGTCGATGTTCGTGACCACCGATAAAATCGGCGACAGCTTCAGGAACGACCGGTCGCTTTCGTCCGCCTCTGCGACCAGGTATTGCGACTTGCCGAGGCGCGCGTTCGATCCCATCGCATCGACGCGGCCTCCGACTACGACCGTGGGGTCGAGGCCGCCAGCGGCGAGCACGGCTGCGACCATCGAAGTCGTCGTCGTCTTGCCATGCATGCCGGCGATGGCGATGCCGTACTTCAGACGCATGAGTTCGGCCAGCATCTCGGCGCGCTGAATCACCGGAATATGCAGCCGCCGCGCTTCGGCGACTTCGGGGTTATCTACCGAGATCGCGGAACTGGTGACTACAACATCCGCGTTGGCGATGTTGGCCGCAGCGTGTCCCTCGAAAGTGGTCGCGCCTAGCGTGGCTAGGCGCTGCGTAGTCGCTGAATTCCTAAGATCGGAGCCGGAAATCTGGTAGCCGAGATTCAGCAAGACCTCGGCTATACCGCTCATGCCGATGCCGCCGATGCCTACGAAATGAATGCGCTGAATCTTGGCGAACATGCTTGATCCGACGATGCTGAACGCTGATGATAGAACATTTAACCGCAGAGAGCGCAGAGTGCGCGGAGCAAAAAAACATAGTGTCATCTTGAGCGGCGACGGAGCTCTGCATTCAGGGGGTGCGTGCAAGTGCATAGGTCCTTCGCTTCGCTCAGAATGACAGTCTAGATTTGCGGGATACTGACATCACCACCCGCGAGCCGGGCTACCATTTCCGCAATCTCTTCGACTGCCTTCGGATGCGCCAGCGATCTCGCTGCCGCAGACATGCTTTGCAGCCGGGCCCCGTCGCCGATCAGCGCCACAATCGTCTCCACCAGATACGCTGCACCCAGATTGCTTTCTTCGACCACAATCGCTGCGCCTACTCGCTCCAGTGCTCGCGCGTTGACATTTTGATGGTCGTCGGCTGCGGCCGGGAAGGGCACAAAAATAGCCGGCTTGGCGGCCGCGGTGATCTCGCCTACGGTGCTGGCTCCGGATCGACACACGAGCAAATCGGCTCGCGCGAACGTGCTTGGCATATCGTCGATGAACTTGTGGACTTCACCTGAAATTCCGGATTGCTGATACGCGGCCAGCACCTGGTCATAGTCGCGCTGCCCGGTCTGATGAATGATGTGAATTCCGGGAATCTTCGCCCGTAGACCTGGTAAAGATTCGATCATCGCCTGATTAATAGCGCGGGCGCCTTGACTGCCTCCAAAGACCAGGAGGGTCGGTGCGCCGTCGACTTTCGCGGGAATATCAAAGAACGCAGCTCGCACCGGAACGCCGGTTACGCGGCAGTGAGGAAAATACTGGCAAGTCTCCTCGAAGTGCACGGCAGCGGCTGAGACCCAGCGCGCGATCATTCTGTTGGCGAAGCCCGGAACGACGTTCGGCTCAAAGGCCAGCGTTGGAAGACGGCGGCGAATCGCGGCTACCATTGCCGGGCCGGAGGCGTAGCCTCCGACACCGATCACCACTTCGGGATCGAAGTCGGTCAGCATGCGTGAAGAAGCTGCGATCGCGCGCGGCAAATCGAACATCGTTTTTGCGCGCGTCATCAGGCTGACATTTTTCAGCGCGCCTACCTGAATCAGTTCCAGTGGATATCCCGCTTGCGGCACCAGCCGCGTCTCAATGCCGCGAGCCGTTCCGATGAAAAGAACCTCGGCGGCGAACTGTTTCTTTAGCTGTTGGGCTATGGCTAGGGCCGGTATGACGTGGCCTCCGGTGCCCCCGCCTGCGATGATGATGCGCATGAAGGTCAGTTCGAATGCTGGCGGTTAGAACGCTGAACTGGAAATTCGATCGGGCGAGATTCGAATTGGGCTTCAGGGGGTACCCCCCCCTCCCCCCCCTCTTTTTTCGTCAAAGTATTCATTTTAAATGGCTTACTTTCAAAATATTGATTCTACAGTAGTTACAAGAAAACTACCCAAGGTCTTATCTTTAGAATCAATTATTTACGCGACACCACTTTGCAAATATAGATTCCAAACAACTTACCAAAAACATCCCGTATTGCGTTGAAAATAAAGGACGATTTGTTCCAATCGATATCTCGGCGAAGCAATGGAATCTCGCAGCTGCGCCATAAACCATTCCCATGATGACCTTGACCTCATTATAGGCCTCGGTGTCAATTGGGATTTCTGGTCCCGGGTGCAAATCGGCGCTGGATCCGGTTTTTGAACATTTTCCACCGCCGGCGAACGTGGCACGCTCATCTAAAGCAGTCACCGAAAATGTAATGACCGCCCGGGCGATCTGCGTCGTCGATGCAAGCTGTTTCAGCCCGGCGGCGCGCGATACCTCTCTGCAATGCCTCTTTAAGGAGAATCAACATGAACAATCTCGACTCCATGCTAAAACGAAACAAAGACTTTGCCGCTCAGCAGTCTGCCGCGGGCACACTGATGCCCTCGCTTCCACAGGCGATGCCGAATGTAAAGGCGATCATCATTGGTTGCGCAGATATGCGTGTAGATCCGGCTCATGTACTTGGAATTAAACCGGGCGAGGCGGTCGTGATACGTAATATCGGCGGTCGAATCACTCCGGGGTTGTTAGAGCAGTTGGGTCTACTCGGCCGAATCGGCGAGGTTGCCGGAGCAAATCCTGGAGGGGGCGGGGAGTTTCACATCGTCGTACTTCAGCACACCGATTGCGGCATCACTCGCCTTGCGGGGGACCCCGCCATGCTGACGCACTATTTTCAAGTACAGGAAGGGGAACTCAAGAAAAAAGCAGTCACCGATCCCCGCGCCGCGGTTGCCGTCGACGTCGCTGTGCTACGGTCGATTCCCGCATTGCCGGACCAGTGGCTGATCTCCGGCCTGGTCTACGACGTAGCGACTGGGCTGGTTGAGATCGTCGTGCCGCCAATGCCGATTCGTGCTTCGTAAGAAATCGATGAGATCCCACTTCTGGCACGGGCAGCCAGAAGTGGGGCAACTGTTAGCAATGGTCCCGCTGGCAATCATCCCGCTGACAATCAGTTGATGGTGAAGGTGAGCGCGGCGGCTTTGCCTCCTCCGGGAGTGGGATTTGAAACGACGATGCTGGCGGTGCCGGCCGAGGTGATGTCGGTGTAAGGCACGTAAACGTTGAGTTGCGTAGGGCTGACGTAGGCGGTGGTAAGTGCGGTTCCGTTCCAGGAGGCGGAAGCGCCGGGAACGAAACCGGTGCCGTTGACACCCAGCAGGAAATTCCAGCCGCCGTGCGTAACGCTCGACGGGGAAAGTGACACTGGAGCCGGTTTCGGATTTTTGGCTTTGCCTTCGGGGGCAACGAGATTGGAACTGGTCACGATTACGACTTGTAAAGGGGTGTTTTCATTCCCATTCTCAGTCGCCGTGAGGAAGGCTACACCGTCGCTGCCCCAGGAAATGAGGTTGGATTCACTGTCGCCAGCGAATTGAGCAAGGCTGGCGGCGGCCTGGGGAGTGAACTCATCGAGGCTATAGGAGGTGATGCCTAACGTCGATAGGAATGGCGTGGTGCCCAAGGCCAACATGCGGTTGAAGGGCGCGTCCGGCAGTATCTGAGCGTAACTATAGTCGCAGCATTCCTGGGTGCCGAAGTCGTAGGTACCGAGGAGCAGGCCGGTAGCGGGATTGAACGCTTCACCCTCATTGCCATAGATCAAACCGTCCGCGTAAGCAATGGAAGAACCCTCAACCACGCCGGACCATGGCGTGCCCGCAGTTCCGCCGCTGGAGTTTACCGTAACGGGAGTCAAGGTGTTGCTGTAATAGGCGTAGAGTGTGCCGGAGCTAGCGAAGATGATCTGATATGTGCCGTAGTAGTCGTTGGCGACCGAGTCGGGAAGCTGCGTCGCGTCGCTGTAGAAGTAGACAACGTTATCGTAGCAGCAGCTGGTAGGTCCCGTGGAGACGGCCCAAGTATGGTCGCTGGAGGGAGAAACCTGAAGGCCGCTGGCGACGTTCGGGCCACCGGAAGAACTGATGCCGAGACTGACGTCAATGTCGGCGGTGAAGTTGGGCAGGATGAGGCGCTGCACGGAGCCGCTGCCGTTGAGGCCAACGTACAAGTATTGGGAGTCACTGGAGAGGGCGAGTTGGTGGGGCTCGCTGCCTGCGTAGTAGTATCCCGTGATCTTGCCGTTCTTGGGGTTAATGATAGCGATGCTGTTGCCATTGGGGCCATAGCTACTGGGGACCGAGGCATAGATCACTTGGGCGTAGGGATCATAAACGATGTTGTTGGCGGGGAGATTGACGGTAGTGACGGTGGCTTTGTAGGTGACGTCGAAGTTTGTGACCAGGGATTGTTCTCCGGGAGAGGGATTGGTGACGGTGATCGGGACAATGCTGGCCTTGGTGAGGTCACTCTTGGGAGGAGTGAACTGCAGCTGGTTGGGGTTGACGAAGGTGGTGGGGATCGTCTTGCCGTTCCACTGGACGGTGGCTCCGCTCATGAAGGTGCCGTTGATGGTGATGGGGGTTGGAGTAGAGCCCTCGACGACCGATAGTGGTGAGAAGAAGCCGATGACCGGTGTAAGGTTTTCCACATCGAAAACGACTCCGTTTGAGTAAAGATCGGAGGGCGTGACAACATAGAAAGTGAGCCCTTCAACGTAAGCGAAGAAACTCGACGATAACTGGGCCGTGAACTCGGTTGGACTTACGTAATTAGCTGGAACAGACTCACACCCGTACTGGCCGTAAATGCAGATCAAGTCGCCGGAAGCAAAGCCGGTGCCGGTGAAGGTGATCGTCGTCGCAGGGCTGCCAACGTAGACGGCCTCCGGTGAGATGGAAGCAATAAAAGGAGCAGTCTGTGCAATTGCCGCGGCGGCGATGAGAAATACAAACAGTGTTAGGAAAGAGAAACGCTCTTTGACAGTCATGTTAGCTCCTGGGTAAGTTGAATTTCTAACACGATATCTTCTTTCGACTTCAAAAACGCGGACATTGTACACCTGACTCTCCGTTCGTTTGCATACTTATTTTGTGAGATAAGTCTGGCCTGTTCCGGTTGGCTAGAGACCGATTCTCCGACAAACTGGGCTGTTGCAGGGTTCAGAAGTGCTTGGGAGTTTGGGAAGCCAAATCGCGCAGGGAGTTCTCATAGGGGGCGCGCGCGATGCCGCGTTCGGTGATGATGGCTGTAACGTACTTCGCGGGAGTTACATCGAACGCTGGATTTTCTATCTCGACTCCATCGGGCGTCATCTGCCTGCCGCCGATGTGCGTGACTTCTTTCTTATTGCGCTGCTCGATTGGAATCTTGCTGCCATCGGGTGTGGCTAGATCGACGGTGGAAATCGGTGCGGCTACGTAGAACGGGATGCCGTGTTCTTTGGCCAGCACAGCTACCGTGTAGGTGCCGATTTTGTTGGCTACGTCTCCGTTGGCGGCTATGCGATCGGCGCCTACTACTATGGCTCCAATTTTGCCTTGCTGCATCATGACTCCGGCCATGTTGTCGGAGATGACGGTGGTGGGGATGCCGTCTTTCATCAGCTCCCAGGCGGTTAGGCGCGAGCCTTGCAGGAAAGGACGCGTCTCGTCGGCGTAGACGTGGATTTTTTTGCCGGCTTCTATGGCGGCTCGGATTACTCCCAGCGCGGTGCCGTAGCCGGCGGTGGCTAGGGCTCCGGCATTGCAGTGGGTTAGGACGCCGCCGCTTGCGGGCATCAGCGTTGCGCCGTGGCGTCCCATGGCTTGGTTGGCGGCTATGTCTTCGGCGTGCATGCGCTGCGATTCTTCGATTAGGTCTTGCTTGATCTGGGCTATCGGCCGGATGCGGATTTTTTCGAACTTCTCCGTCATGCGGCGAATTGCCCAGAACAGGTTGACGGCGGTGGGGCGCGTCTGGCGAATGGTTTCGCAGATCTGGTCGAAGTCTTTCTTGAGGTCGGCGCCATTCTCGGCCTTGGAATTTTTTACTCCGAGAGCGATGCCCATGGCGGCGGCTACGCCGATGGCGGGGGCTCCGCGGACAACCATGTTACGAATTACGTCGGCTACCTGCTGGTGCGTGGTGCAGGTTACGTAGACTTCTTCGGTCGGCAGCTTTGTCTGGTCGATGAAGACTACGCCGCGCGGGGTCCATTCTAGGGTTTGGATCATGAGGTCGTCGTTGGTCGTTCGCTGTTCGCTTTTAAATGCTAAGTGCTCATTGCCAAGTGCTCTTTTCTTACATCGTTTGCTGTGAAAATTGAGATGAAGTTTGCGGGCGCGGCGGCTTTTTCTACGCTGGGGCGGCCTTGGGCATCCTGACGCTCGACCAGGCACATCGCTCCGACTACTTCAAATCCGTAGGCGCGGGCCGCTTCGATCGCTTGCACGGTGGAGGAGCCGGTGGTGCATACGTCGTCCACGATCACGACGGGTGCACCTTTTTCGCGGAAGCCTTCTATGCGCTGGCCGGTGCCGTGCTGTTTCTCCGCCTTGCGGACGAGAAAACCGTTTAGTGTGCCGCTGGTTACGGCTACGGCTACTACTATGGGGTCGGCACCCATGGTGAGTCCGCCGATGGCGTCGGCTTCCCAGCCCTGCTTAAGGATTTCTTCCAGGAAAACTTCACCGACTAACTGCGCACCCCTCGCGTCTAGCGTGGTGGTGCGGCAATCGATGTAATAGTCGCTGGTGCCGCCGGAGGATAGTTTGAATTCTCCCAGGCGAAATGATTTTTGTGCCAGCAGTTTCAAGAGCTCTTGTCGTGCAAGGGACATGGAAGTTCAGGTCTTAGGTCTTAGGTGTCAGGTCTTAGGGTATAGCGAACCGCTGACGACTGCCAACACGACGTTCAATAACCTTTCTCATTGATTGAGTTTCTCCAGATGGCGAAATCCGTCGGTGGCGGCGAACATGGCTACGGTTATAGTTCCGTTGTAGGCGGTGTGGATGATGACTCCGGCGGCTACGGAATTTGTTTTGGCTCGCACTAGCGTCAAGACCAGGCCAACCAGGAAGATCACTAGCACCGGCCCCCAGGAGAACATGAGTTGCGAGCCGTGTAGCGCCGCGAAACCTAGCGCGGTCAGGAAGACGGCAACCGGCAGGCCGAGGCCGCGCGCGAGCACAGGATAAAGAAAACCGCGGAAGAACAATTCCTCCATCAGGGGTGCGAGGGTGATGCTCAGGAGGCCGAGGGCCCAGGCTTCGGCGGGCGTGCGGAAAAAAGTGTCGATTGGAAGGTCTTTGGGAATCGGCAAGAAGTGAGCAAGGATTTGCAAACTCACCGAAAGCAGGATGCCCGCCATGAGGCAAATAGCGAGCGCACTGCCTGAAGGCCAGTTCCAGTGGATAGCCGCAAGAAAATCGGGACGACGGCGCTCGCGCGTAACCAGAACATACATGTAGGCGAGAATTAACAGGTATGCGAGACATTGTCCGGCGACGACGACCAAAGGAATGCGCGCAATTTCGCCGAGGGCGGTGTGCGGGTACAGGCGCCAGTGCGCGATAAACAAAGCGGCAAACACACCTACGAAGAGCGCCACAATCGTGATGAATACGAGGCGGAGCATATCCCAGCCATTCCACGCGGGATCGGGTGGCAACGGAGGGGCGAGTTCCACAGTCTGGACGTCAGGAGTCTGGACCTCGGGAGTTTGGACCTCGGTGAGGCCATCGGCGGGAACTGGCTCGGAAGTGACTGGAGCATCTTGCGCTGCGTCCGTGTTCTGCAAGATTTGGTTCTCCGGGATATCGTGAGGCGAGAAGTTCATGCGTGTTCCCCGGTGCCGGTGGGCGCGAGCACACCTCTTAGCGCGCCATTTTTCTCTGACCCATTTCCTGAGGACGAACCATTCTTTAGCGATTCATTTCTTGCGGTGCCATTTCTTGCCAACCCATTCTTCCCTGTCCCGTTGAAATACGCGGTTAACGCCTGTCCCGTGTAGGATTTCTTCACGCGCGCGACTTGTTCGGGCGTGCCTTGCGCCACGATGCGGCCGCCTTCTTCTCCTCCTTCGGGGCCTAAGTC
>Ga0070762_10001546_pt1 | contig 10684 bp, 11 predicted proteins | sample HubBroMetageREF2_FD_66726 | JGI IMG/M metagenome (GOLD analysis project Ga0070762, IMG submission 66726) | Reference soil microbial communities from the Hubbard Brook experimental Forest, New Hampshire, USA - Hubbard Brook CCASE Soil... | ecosystem: Environmental > Terrestrial > Soil >... | reverse complement strand
CTCGGCGGTCGGGCTCGGCTGTCCGGATCGAAACTCTAAGCCACTGCCTGCATCGCCTTCTGACTATTGCGCAAGGGTTCGTAAACCTCTCCGCCCACCCACAACCGATGGAGCAGTGCCGCCAGCTTTCGCGCCACGGCCACTACCGTTCGCTTCTTGGCATTTTTTCCTCCTCGCTCGGCAAGCTTCAGCCCCCATCTCCGCAGATCACTGTCTTCCCCAAACGGCCCCAGAATGTAGTGCGCTCTGTTCGACCACAAGTCCCGTATTCGTCCCTTCTAGTGCGTGCGGGCAACCGCAAGATCGCCGGATTGTTAATCGATTATGTAAGTTCCTCGGGATTGCGCTGTCAAGGACGCACGAAAGACTGATATATATGGTTCTAGTACTTCTAGGACTATAGATGTCCCGAGAGCGCTTTCCCCATCCAATCGTCGGACTTTCGCCGTGGCCAACTCTGTGTCGGGCGTGGGCAGTCTTGGGACTTCTTGGGCTACGCCTAGCTCGACAGCGGCCGGGAGCGGGGCCCGATCCAAATCACCCGTTGTCCTGTTCACTTTCGCACGGTTCAGTCGCGGGTCAGCGGCGAGGCTATTTTTTTGACCGACTCGTCGTTCGCTTCGAGGGCGGCACCTCTCAGGAACTGATGGTCAGCGACCGAATTTCATCCCGGGGAAGAAACTGAATCGTCAATCTCCTCGGCGAACGTTCCCTCGAGAGCGTCGAGCTTTGGTATTACAAAGAGCCTTGGCGGCACAATCCGAGAGTGAGTCGCTATGGCGTCCGTTCGCCACAGAGCGACGGCCAAAGTGTCGCGCGAGAATAGTAGAGCTCGTAGGCCACAGCGGTTGAACCATTAGATCCACTAATCTGCGCCAAATTTGCGAGCGGCGGTTGGCGCCGCAAAGCGGAGAATTCACACAATGTCGGTCCTCTTGCAGGAACCAGAAATCGAGAAATCAACAAGTCCTTTGCCCGACTTCAAGCACCATTCGCGCTCCAGGCAACCTTACGTTATTTATTGTCTAGCGATCGCATTGGTCCCTGTAATTGCAGCCATCGCTGCTCTCCTTATCGCACGTTCTTCCTGGTACATTCGGCATCAAAACAATTCGTATATTGCAATAAGCGATTATGCCTTTACGCTGAGGGACTACAATTGTGACGTGGTCATTTTTGGGGACTCTTCTGCGATGACGGGGATTTCTCCGGCAGTCATCGAAGCAGTTACCTCCTTGCGGACTTGCAATATCGCTCAGCCGATCCCGGTGTTGGCGATCACCGGCAATCTTGCCTTAGATACCTATCTCAAAAACAATACACGCCCCAGATTTTTGGTATTTCAGTTCACGCCACCTAACTTCTCGTCCAAAGGGCCCAACGGGACCCTGGATGGGGAAGGAGCATTGCAGCTTGTACGGCATAAGTTGGATCTCCAGACCTGCCTGCTCTTTACCCGGCATGTCGTGCAGGCGCTTGATTTTTCTGAATTCATTCTCCGAACGGCGCTTCTTGGCAGGGACCGGGCAAAAGGCACCTATGATAGATCGTGGGCGGAGATTCGAGCTACGCACGGACTTTTTACCGCGCCCGGCCCACCGCTCGAGAATTGCGGGGCCAGCTTGGAAATGAGGGAGCCGAACCCAGCCTGGGTTCGACAGCTGCGCAGCGAATACTCGCAACAGGGAACGCATGTCTTGATTTATGCAGCGCCGCTGCCAGCGTGCGATATCACTTATGACTACTACTCTAAAGCGCTCGCGCAATATACGGATGATCGATTGCAACAATTCAGCATTCACATGTTTAACGAGGCCAATCACTTCACCCGAGAAGGCGCTGAACTGAATTCAAAGCACATCGCGAGGGACATCGTTAGGGCGCTGCGCGAATAACCCACCGAATGTCCGATCAGAATTGGAAATAGAGGAATCGCGATGCGGACTTTATCAGCACAAAGCAGACGAAGAATGCACCGCCAATGACCACGGTCCATTGCCAGGTGGGTTGCCATCTAAACGTGTGTTGAGCGCGGATTGCCGGGGATTCGGGGTCCGCTTTACCGGAATAGTGCCCCAAAATCTCCTGGGTATTCGGAAACCACCAGATCACCACGAAGAGGGGGACGAGGGCAAGCCAGTGGGAAACATCAGCCTTCGCGTAGAGCGCCGGGCCGATTCCGTTTACGCCGATGGCCCCACGAAGAACCGCGAAGGCATCCTCTACTGAATTAGCCCTGAAAAAAATTTGCGCCAATATCACCGACAAAAAAGTAATCAACACGCTGGCCGCTGCTCCAAGCCGCCCCAAACCGAAAGACGGGCTGAATTTGGGGGCAAACACTCGCCAGGCTTGGTTGAGGCAGATAAATGTTCCGTGTAATAGCCCGAACGCCAAAAACTGCCTTCCCGCTCCGTGCCAGACGCCCGCGATCACCATCGAGACCAGTGTGGGTGCGCAAATAATAGGCAGAAATCCTTCCGCTGTGAGAACTGCGCGGCGGCCGATAGCCCGGCCCTCGGCGAGGCGCCGGTTGTTGATAGCGAGCGCAATCGGATTGAAGACGTAGAGTCTCAGGTAATTTGTCAGCGTCATATGCCAGCGCTGCCAAAACTCGATGATGTTCTTGGCCTTGTAGGGGGAATTGAAATTAATGGGAAAGCGGAGGGAGAACATTCTTGCCAGGCCGATGGCCATGTCCGAGTATCCGGAAAAATCAAAATATAGTTGGACGGCGTAGCACAGTACGCCGCACCAAACCTGGAAAAGAGGTTGCCCATACGGGTTGGCATACAAAACGTCGGCACTAACGGCGATTTGATCGGCAATCACCACCTTTTTGAAAAGTCCCATTACGAACCACGTGGACCCGACCGCCACGTCTTCCCAGTCCAAATAAAAGGCGCGGGCTTTGGTGACTTGAGGCATAAATTCGCGGTGGTGAAGGATTGGTCCAGCGATGAGATGAGGGAAAAAGGCTACAAAAAAGAGATGGTCGAGAAGGCTTAGAAGACTCGCTTCACCTTGTTGGAGGTCAACCAGGTACCCAATCTGCGTAAACGTGAAGAAGGAAATCCCCAGCGGAAGAATCACTCTTCCAAAGTGGTACGGAGGGTTTGTTAGGGAACCAATACCATTCAGCAGTGGAAACCAGTACTTGTAGTAGCAGAGTAGAGCCAAGTTCCCCGCTACTCCGGCCCATAGGAAACCTCGTTGCCATACCGCGCGATGGGCGGCACGGGCAATTGCTTGCGCACAGAGAAAATTGAACAGAATCGATCCGAGCAACAAGAAAAGGAACGATTTGTTCCAAGAGGCGTAAAAAAATAGCGAAGCTGCTGTCAGCCAGCCTATTGCCGCGAATCTACCCAGCCGGCCTAGAAGCTGGAAGCCGATCAGCACTACTGGGAGGAACGCGAACAGAAACGGAAATGAATTAAAGAGCATGCATCCCTTGTTGTGAAAATAGATAAATAGCGGATACGGTGCTAAGAGGCTACGTCAATCAGCTAATTGTACGGACCGCTGCGGATGGAAAGAATAGCAAGGCAGCTTCGGCGTTCCCAATGAAGCAAGTATCAAATAGGCTTCTTGGGTGTGGCTTTACGGTCCATCCAAATCGTGCCTTCGTGCACAATGAAGCGAGTCGTTGCAAGACCAATGAGCGCCGCGCGTGGCGTCGAAAGTGGCTTTCCATTTTTGAGAAGTGTTCCTTCGTTGCAGCTTCCGACCGTAGTGCTCGCGCGTTTCCACCACGCGTGAGGGCGTGGAAGCGTGGACCAAGGCAGACACACTGGTCGTCGAGAGCGACAGAAATGGCTTTGCGAGGCCGCAGCGAGAATCGAGTATTCAAAGGGGGCTCGGCCCGGAAACCAAAATGGAAACCCCTCAAATAGGAACTACTTCGTGAATTAGCCATGCAAATCAACGTCCTTGATTATTTCGAGCAGGGAGCCTTGCTCAAATGCCCACAGAAGATCGCCGTGAAGGAAGCGAACCGCGCGTACACTTTCAGGGAGATTGAGCGATTCGCCAAAAATTGCTCCGCTCTGATTCTGGCTAGGACTTCTGCGCTACGACAGCCGATTCCCGTGTTTTTGCCTAAGAGCGGGGCGAGCATAGTGACGGACATCGGGATCCTCTATACCGGCAACGCCTATGCCAACCTCGACATTAAGTCTCCGCTCGAGAAACTGAAGCTCATTCTCGACAATCTCAATCCCGATGTCATCGTCACTTGCGCGCAGCAGGCGACAACGTTAAAGGCCCTAGGCATTACCGAAGAGAAGCTCTTACTCATCGAGTCGGCCATGGTGGACGACACACTTTATGATAATGAGACGTTGCTTCGGCGCCTGGATTCGACGATTGACACCGATGCTTACTGCCTGATTCATACGTCAGGCTCCACGGGTCTCCCCAAGGCTGTGGCACTAAATCATCGCAGCACGATTGACTTCGCGGACTGGGCATTCGGTCGTCTCAACCTTGACGGCAGCGAGGTGATAGGTAGCTTGGCACCAATCTACTTCGACGCGTACACCCTGGAATTGTGCGTGATGATGGCAAAGGGCGCGACCGTGATTGTTGTGCCTGACAACCTGGCGATGTTCCCAGTTAAATTGGTTGAATTCGTCGCCGCGAATCGCGTCAACTTCGTCTTTTGGGTGCCAACTATTATGGTGAACATCGCCAATCTGGATTTGTTGGCGAATAGAGAACTCGAACTGCTCACGAAGGTGTTTTTCATTGGCGAAGTCTTTCCAACCAAGCAGCTAAACTACTGGCGGCGTCATCTACCCAAGGCGATGTTTGTAAACCTCTACGGTCCTATCGAAATTACCGTCGCGTGTACGTACTACATCGTGGACAGGGAGCTTTCCGATGATGAGAAATTGCCCATCGGCTTCGCGTGCCGCAACACAGAGATTCTGATTCTTAATGACCTGAATCAACTGGCGGGGGTCGACGAACAGGGCGAAATCTGCGTGAGGGGCAGTTCGCTCGCTCTGGGGTACTACAACAATCCGGAGCGGACCGCCAAAGGCTTTGTTCAGAATCCCTTGAACTCGCGGTACCCGGAGCTGATATATCGGACCGGCGACATCGGCTGCCGGAACCATCGCGGCGAAATTATCTTTCTTGGCCGCAAAGATTTTCAAATCAAACACCTGGGCTTCCGAATCGAACTGGGCGAAATCGAACACGCTATGCTTCAGATGGATGGCATCCGCAACTGTTGTGTCGTTTACAATCAAAACGAGAAAGAGATCGCGTTGTTCTACGAGTGCGACAAGGAGCTGACGCCGGCCTTCATCCGCGAAAGGTTGTCGCGTAAATTGCCAAAATACATGCTCCCGATGGCGTTCCACTGGTTGGAACAGATGCCACGCAATCCGAACGGGAAAATTGACCGCGCGCGATTGGTCGCAAGAGCTTCGTAAGCCTGATGAATTCGCTGCCCACGGTCGAAAAGGTTCTCGAGGGCGTCCAGACTGCCAAGTCGGGCGCCACAGATTTTCGCACCAATTTCTTTCCGGTACCATCGAAGCTGGAAGCTTGGATCGCACAAGATGAGTTATTGGGTGTCGTCCGTGACGGTGTAGCGTTCTTTTTTAGAAAAGATCGTGACTTTTGGCATTTCTATTATTGCGCTGCAAGTCTGACAGCATTACGACGGGAACTAACGACACTATACGAACTGAGGTCCGAGCCTATGGTGACCGATCTAATAGGAAACGAATCTGCCATCGGGGACGTTATGGAGGTGCTGCAAGAGGTCGGATTTCGGCGTTATGCTAGACTCCAGCGTATGTCGCGCGCGGCATTGCCTGGGAGTCCCCAATCCGTTCCTGGTAACGTTGAGGTTATCTGTGCAGAGAAAGCGGATTGCCAAGCGATTCTAAATCTTATTGACAGCGAATTTGATCGTTACGCCGAGCAACTTCCCCGCCTTTGCGAGGTCGAGTCCGCCGCTGAGCAGGGGAACATTCTCACAGTAAAATTAAACGATCAGATTGGTGGACTGCTATTTTTCGAAACGCGGGGGCGAGCGTCCACGATTCGCTATTGGGTGGTTGAGGAAAGGTATCGCGCATTCCGGATTGGTTCAGCCTTGATGCTGCATTACCTGGCGACTCAGAAAGATGTCCACCGCTTCACGCTCTGGGTGAACGGCAATAATGAGAACGCCATCCAGAAATACGGGCATTATGGGTACGCCTGCGATGGATTGCTTGACCTTGTCCTTGCTAATCGGATGATTCCCTCATGAACTCGGTCCCTGAAATATTAAAACGGATTCGCCCCGAGTTTGATTTTGCCAGCTCCGACGACTTCATTTCGGACGGGATGCTCGATTCGTTTGACATCATCACCCTGGTGTCGGAACTGGACAAAAATTACGGTATCTCTATCCGCGGAGTCGACATTGTGCCGGAGAATTTTCAGAACGTGAGAACGATTGAGGCGCTCCTCCTCAAGCATGGGGCCGCGCTATGAACTTTATTTCTTCGAAACTGAGAGTTTTGGCAAACGTCTGAGGTCGCAATGGTGCATTGGGTCTTCTCCTGAGCCATAGAATCGAGCATAACATTGGGGCTCGCACAATTTCTGCAAAGGGTTGCCGGCTCAGACGGTCCTCAAAGTGTGCGATCAAACCATTCAACAGGACCGTTTCTTTCTAAAGCATGGTCGGGATGTTCGAAAAACCAGTCACGAAGTTGCTCGTTGCTCCATTGAGCACGCCGCGGGGCAAATGAAGCGAACCGCGTTGACGCAAGATGACACTTGCTCTTCCTTTTGAAAGTTCGACTCCTTCAGCTTTTTTTCTCGAGCAAGATCCCTCGAACAGGCCAGGCCGCCCAGCAACATCACGATTGAAATTGAGAGATCCGTTCCGTGGTTCGTGGTGAACCAACGCGGTGGTCCGCAAAGTGTGCCGGTCGCGATCTGTTAAGGGCGCCGCGGCCGCTTCAGTCCGCTCTCCTCTCAGTCGTTTCAGAAACACACACGCAGAGGAGCACACGACGCCATGTTTGAAAGCCGCCTGCAACAGCAATCGCATTCCTCAAAAGTTTTCGCAATGTTTCAAACTCTTGCGCCAAACCGTTCGCACGGAACTGCGTGCGGCAGAAAAATTCTTGTGTGGCTCATCGTTGTTGCGGCTGTCTTCGCGCAGGCGCCATCTGCGTCCGCGGGGGCTGCCACCTTCACGACGACAGCTTTGACGGTATCCTCGAACAACGTCACTGCGGGAACGGTAACGACTCTTACGGCCACCGTAACCAAGACCGCGTCGGGCCCGGTGACTACTAATGTGACGCGCGGCCAAGTAGTTTTCTGCGACGCGACCGCCGCGCACTGCGACGGTGCCGCGGTTTTCGGCACGGCGCAGCTGAAGCTGACTCTGGGAGTCGGGACCTCCAGCATTAAGGCGGTGTTCAGGGCTTCAATTTTACACCCACGAGTCCGTCGGCGGCGCAAGCGGTGACGGTGACGGCGAATTCCAACTATGTGAGTGGCGTTTTGGTAGGCGCCCCTGGCAACACGGGAGATTACACGCTGACGGGGACGGTCACGGTTTCGTTTATTGGTGTCAGCGATGGCAACGCGGTGATTGGCGCAGCCGGCCGCTGCGCAAAGTGCGTTCGATGTGGGCGCGGGTTACAGCTATGTGCACGCAAACGCGCCCGCGGGCGAGTGCGGATGCTACTCGATGAATGGCGGGTACGGCTGGCTGAGATTTCACCTGGGCCACAGTGTGGCGATTGTGGGTGAAATCGCCGTGCCGCGCGCAGGAAATATCGCGAATACCGGAGCAGACCTCGTCCTCGCTGAGGTTTAACTCTCGCGAGACATCCCAGTTCGTATGGCCCTGGGCCACCAACTTTGCGCGGGCGAGTCTAGTTTGTCTTTCGATACTAATCCCCGTCGGTAATTCCAGCATTTCCGTCTCGCGCTATACTCCCATTAGGCCCCGCAGGACTCACCGATCAGAGGAGTCAAATCAAGATGCGAAAATACTGGATTTTGGCCTGCCTTTTGGCTATGCCTTCCGTCGTTTCAGCCCAATGGGAGAACCTGAACACGCTGCAGGCGGGACAGAAGATTCAAGTGATCGAGAATTCGAAGAAGGACTCCGGAACGTTCTTGAGTGTGTCCGACAAGGAAATCTCGCTCCAAGGGAAGTCCGGAGCGCAGACCATCCAGAGGCAAGATGTTCGCAGCGTCAAACTTATGGTGAATAAGCATCGTTTGCGGAACACCCTCATTGGTGCTGGGGTGGGCGCGGGTGCAGGTGCAGGTATCAGCGCGGCTGCGTGGGAACCCCGTGGATTTGCCGGAGGAAGAGGAACCGGCGCCGCAGTTGGCGCGGCGATTGGCGCCGTGGGCGGGGCGGTAGTAGGAGCGCTGTGGCCGAGCCACGAAACCATTTACAGAGCCCCATAGATTCGGCTTAAAGTCGCAGGCCCGAGCCCGATGGTCCGTCGTCCTAGCATGCGACTTGCCGGGACTTGGATTCACGGCATGAGTCGGGTGAAACTTTCCAGCTAACCTCGGCGTATACATTTCCAAGAGGCGCTTATGCCCTATTCCCCCATTCTGCTAGTTCATATTGCCGCGGGGACCGTGGGCTTGCTGTCCGGGACTGCTGCCATAATCTTCCGCAAAGGTTCCGCCCGTCATGCATGGGCGGGGAGAGTGTTTGTGGTAGCCATGCTCACCATGGCGAGCCTTGCGGTGTACATCGCCGTCGGAAGACATGAACCAAGTAACATTGGCGGCGGAATTTTGACGTTCTACCTCATCGGCACAGCATGGCTGACCGCCAGGCGCAGAGACGGAGAAACGAGCCGGCTTGATTGGGTCGTACTGCTGATTCCCTTGACGTTGGGTATCCTCACTTGGATGAATGGCATTTCAATCGTGCGGAGTGGAGTGGGCTCGCCCGACGGAGTCCCCGTTGGAATGACTTTTTTTATGGGTTCGGTGATGCTGCTGGCAGCCGCGGGGGACGTTCGCATGCTGGTCGGTCGAGGTGTTGTTGGAGCGAAGCGCATCGCCCGGCATCTCTGGCGCATGTGCTTCGGGCTATTCATCGCAGCAGGATCTTTTTTTCTGGGGCCTTCCAATCGGCCACTGAGATTGCTGTCAGCGGCAGGCCTGGGGCAACGTCTCTCGCCGGCTTTATTCAGCACGAGCGTGTACCTGACTCTCACCCTACTTCCGCTGGTTTTGCTGGTGTACTGGCTCGTCCGAGTCCGCTTCACGGGTTTCTATAAGGGAAAGCCGATACGAGTTGCCACCGCAAATCCCGATTGACGCGGTTAGCGCAGAAGTGGGTAGTGATATGGCATCTGTCCGATTAGCTGACCTGCCAGCGAGTTCAGCCGTTGTTGCTTGGCCGATTCACTCTAGTTGTGTGATGCCACAGCTCATTAGAACTGTTTGCCGCCAACGCTATCGTCGGGGTGCTCGATGAAAAAGTGCAGACCAAAAGGGATACGAACAACCCACAGTTGCCGCGATCAGCGCCGTCGTCATAGAAGCTGCGCCTGACCGCAGAAAATGGTAATAGCCGTAGATGCCCAGCGGAACATAGATCGCTACGCCGGTGATTGTCCCAGGAGAATATTCGCGAGACTTGACGCTTGCCCAGGCATGCCAACAGCCATTTGAACCGGTGAGGGCAGCGATCGTCAGCCAGTAGGGAACGCCCACCCCTCGACGTAGGAGGATTGCGACGTCCCAACACGCTAGCAGTAGCGCGGCGTTGATGATTATGAGGAGACGCGCGGTTATTCGGGAAACGTCAACGCGATAGCGCCGATACCACCCTACAAATCCTCCCGGATAAACAAATTCTTCGAAGATGTGGAGAAGTGCCGCTGCCAGCGGCGCCCACGGAACCCAGTCCGGCATAGTTTTGGAGTTTACACGGGCTTTCGAATTGGAGCTGCCGATAGTTTCAAAGCAGGATCTCAAAGTACACCGGGGCGCGCGCGGCCAGGACTTTTTCCGGTGCGCTCTGTTATCGTAGCGGATTTCCTTTCACAGTAACTAATAGCGGGGACACGGCGAGATCGCCGCTGATGTTCCGTTCTGACACGCGGGAGCTGCGCGTGAACTGGGACGCATACGGAGTCATTGCGCCGGCTGTGCGGCGCAACATCGTGTCACTCGGCAAACGGCTACCTCCGATGAACTCTTCCAGCACCGCCCACACACAGATAGCCTGTGCGCCAAGTCTTTGGTGACGCCGCGCCGGAACACCTTCCGAAGAATGGAAGCGTCCGCAGCGAGATTAACCTCAAGAGACGAAAGAAGTTGCCGATATTAAAGCTGTTAGGCGTGACGCGGCGATTACTTGGATGCATTCAGACCGGGTGAGCGCGCGCCGTGGTGAATTGTTTTCTCCTCCAGAGGTTGCAAGTTCATGAGCGACGAAATTGTTCGGGAGTTTCTCGTGGAAGGTAACGAGAATCTCATACGCTCGACTGCGAACTGATCCAGCTGGAAGAAGATCCGCACAACCGCGCCACTTTAGCGAGCGTGTTTCGCACGATCCACACGATCAAGGGCACCTGTGGATTTTTGGGATTTACGAAGCTGGAGGCTGTGGCGCACGTTGGCGAAAACCTTTCAAGCAAGCTGCGCGACGGCGAATTAGTGTTGAATCCGG
>Ga0070762_10001545_pt1 | contig 10685 bp, 10 predicted proteins | sample HubBroMetageREF2_FD_66726 | JGI IMG/M metagenome (GOLD analysis project Ga0070762, IMG submission 66726) | Reference soil microbial communities from the Hubbard Brook experimental Forest, New Hampshire, USA - Hubbard Brook CCASE Soil... | ecosystem: Environmental > Terrestrial > Soil >... | reverse complement strand
CGACGGCGAGCGCCCGCATGATGACGCGCGCGACGTTCGGGTCGACCTCTGGCGCGACCTCGGAGAGCGGGCGTGCCTCGCGCTCGATGCGCACCTGCAGCAGCGCCGCGACGGTGGGCGCCTCGTACGGCGCCACGCCGGCGAGCAGCTCGTAGAGGATCAGGCCGAGCGCGTAGACGTCGACGCGGTCGTCGCCCCGCCTGCCCCGGATCTGCTCCGGCGACATGTACTCGGGCGTGCCGAGCCGCGACGAGAAGCGCCCCCAGGTGAGCCGGGGCGACGCGAAGTCGAGGGCGACGCCGAAGTCCACGATGTGCACGCCGCCCTGGGCGTCGAGGACCACGTTCTCCGGTTTGAGGTCGCGGTGCACGACGCCCTGCGCGTGGACGTAGACGAGCGCCTCGCAGATCCCCCGGCCGATGGCGAGCACGCGCTCCTCGGGGAGGCGACCCTCGGTCCGCATGACCTCGTAGAGCGAGAGGCCCTCGACGTACTCCATCACCAGGTACGGCCGGCTCTTGCCGGCGACGGGCACGACGGTGGCGATCGACGGGTGCCGCAGGCGAAGGCCTATCCGCTCTTCCCGCTCGAACCGCGAGTAAAACGCGACGTCGCTCTCGAGGTGCAGATGGGGAACCTTGAGAACGACCGTGCGCCCGGTGGCGCGCTCCTCGGCCTTGAAGACGCTGCCCATGCCGCCGCGCGACAGGACGCTGCGCAGGTCGAAGCCGTCGAGGGTGTCGCCGGGGGCGAGCTGGTAGCGCGAACGGCTAGCCGCGATGGCGAGAGCGGTCACGACGGACCGACTGTAGGGTCTCGCGGATCAAGGCGCCGTCAATACGTCGGGCCCGCCCATCAAGAATGCATGCGGATCGCGCTACGGAGGCCCGTCGGCCAGCGCCGCGACGATCTCTTTGACCTCGAAGGGCTTGCGCACCCAGCGAATGCGGTCGTCCTCGAGCGCGTCGGGCAGGCGCACCGAGCTGCCGCTGATGAACACGATCGCCACGTCGGGCGAGCCGCGGCGGAGCATGTCGATGGCGCCCTGCACGTCGTGAGCGATGGGCGAGAGATCGATGAGCGCGGCGTCGTGCTGCTCGGCGGCCAGGGATTCCAGCTCGCCCGCGGTGCGCGCGACGACGACCCGCGCCCCGCGCGCTCCCAGGGCCGTCTCGAGGAGCATCGCCACGCCCACGTCGTCCTCGACGATGAGCACGCGCCGGCCGGCCAGGACGGCCGAGCGCGCCGTGGACACGGGCCCCTCGGTCGCCGCGGCGGCCGAGCGCGGCCAGTCGATGCGGAAGCACGCCCCCGACGCCCCCCCGCGGTTCACGATGCTCAGGTCGCCTCCCGCGGCGCGAGCGACCGCGCGGGCGTGCTTCAGCCCGACGCCCGCCCCTCCCTCGCGGCTGGTGGCGCCGCCGAAGATGCGGTCGACCTGACCCGGGGCGACGCCGGGACCTTCGTCGGTCACCACGAGCGCGAGCCCGCTCGGCTCGTCGAGCACGTCGATGGTGACGCGCGAGGCAGGCGGCGCCCACGCGAGCGCGTTCATGACCACGTTGGTGAGGACCTGCGAAGCGTCGGCGGCGAGCGGCAGCCGGACGGCCGACGTGCCGCCGGAGACGCTCACGGTGATCTTCGCGCGCAGCGCCTCGACCGACAGCGCCTCGACCACCTCGGTGACGACGACGCCGGCAGGGCGCTCGCGCTCGTCGACCGCGTCGTGGGCGCCGATGGCCCGCCGGGCGAGGTCGCGCGCCGAGCGTGCGCGGTCCTCGATGATGGTCATCGCGCGAGCGAGATCGGCGGGCGACGCGCCGGCGCGCACCTCGGAGATCCATCCGAGGAGCACCGTGAGCGCATTGGAGACATCGTGAAGCGCGCCGGTCACGTCCCGGTGGGGGTCACCGGGCGGGAACTCGCTCCAACGATCCAGCCGGCGCGCGTCGTCGCCATCTCTCCGCACCCCTGGAAAATACGCGACTTACCGTCACGCGTCACGTGCTCGTCAAGTTTAAAGCGCCTTCATCGCCTTTTTGGCCCCCTCGAGGGTGATGTCGCGCGCCTCGACGATCATCACCGCGACCCGCTCGACCTCTTCGGCGGTAGCGCCCGCGGCCAGGGCGACGGACCGGGCGTGAAGGCCCATGTGGCCGCGCTGGATCCCGTCGGTGGCCAGCGCCCGCACGGCGGCCAGGTTGGACGCGAGGCCGACGGCCGCCGCGACGCCTGCGAGCTCTTGCGCGTCGGTGACACCGAGCATCCGCAGCGACACGCGGGCGGCGGGGTGGACGCGGAGCGTACCGCCCACGGTCCCGAGCGCGAGAGGAAGCTCCAGCTTTCCTTGGAGCCGGTCGCCCGAGCGCCTCCACACGGCCAGCGGCGAGTACCTCCCCGTCCGGGCGGCAAACGCATGGGCTCCGGCCTCGACGGCGCGCCAGTCGTTGCCGGTCGCGATCACGACGGCGTCGATGCCGTTCATGATGCCCTTGTTGTGGGTGGCGGCGCGATACGGATCCAGCTCGGCGAAGCGCGACGCGGCCACGATGCCGTCGATGACCTCGCCGCCGCCCATCTCGGCCGTCGCGAGGGCGTCGGCGTCGACCTCGCAGCGCACCCGGACGCGCCGCTTGTCGCACAAGTTCGACAGGATGCGCAGGCCCACGCGCGCGTCGGCGATGGCCGCCAGGCGGTCGGCCACGGCTTCCGCGACGCCGTTGACCAGATTGGCGCCCATGGCGTCCTTGCAGTCCACGAGGACGTGCGCGACCACGATGTCGTCGGCGAGCACGCGCGCTTCGACGCCCCGCGCCCCACCCCCCCGCGACACGAGGCCGGCGATGGCCGCGTCGGCCAGCCCGAGGATCTCTTCGGCCCGCTCCTCGATGCGGCGTGCGGCGGCGTAGGCGTCCTTGACGGCGCGTAGCTCGACCTGCGCGATCATGATGGGAGGATCGGCCTCGGCGACGAAGCCGCCGCCGGCGCGGACCATCTTGGCCGCGTTGGACGCCGCCGCGACGACGCTCGGCTCCTCGACGACCATCGGGACGACGTGATCGCGTCCGTTGACCCGCACGTTCAGGGCGACCGCGTAGGGGAGCGCGTACGTCCCGAGGACATTCTCGACGAACTTGTCCGCCGTCGCGGCGTCGAGCCCGCCCGACTCGAGCGCGCCGGTGATCTCGGCGGCGTCCGTGCCCGTGGCGTCGGCCACGATCGCGCGACGGGCGGCGAGGGTCTCGTTGTAGAAGCCTGGGAATCTCGAGTTTTTGGCCATCGGGAAGGTGCTCGGGAAAAAGGACCGCGGTCCTGGAATCTACGACGGAGACTCCGGCCGCACCCCGCCATGATCCACGGCGATGGCCAGCGGCTGCAGGGAAAGCTCGCGGGCGCGAGCGACGAAGGACGTGGAGGGCGCGGTGGTGCCGAGCCATACGGCCACGTCTCCGCCGCCCGCCCCGGACGGCAGGAACGCGCCTTGCTCGCGCTCGGCGCGCGCCGAGAGCTCCGCGAATGCGGGCAAGAAGATGGGGGCGTCGGCCGCGTCGCCCAGCGCGGCGAGGGCGCGCGCGAACACCGCTGCGCCGTCGACGAAGGTCCGCGCGTTGCCGATGCCGTCGGCCGCTTCGATCGCCGCCGTGCGAAGCGCCTTGAAGACGGCGTCGGCCCCGCCGCGAACACGCAGGCCATGGACGCGGCCGAGCAGATCGCTGGTGCGCGCGCTCGCGCCGCTCCAGAACGCGTGGAGCGCCAGACTTCGCGGCAGGTCGACCGCGCGGATCTCTGCCTCCGGGCCGGGCGACGAGCCGATGCGATAGCGGAGCGCGCCGCCGTGGACGCTCGCGGCGATGTCGACTCCGCTGCCCCCGCCCTGCTCGCGCGCGTGGGCGGCGCGCGCCGTCCGGAAGATCTGCGACCGCACGGTGGCGTGCCGTGGATCCTCGCCGCGCGCGAGGGCGCGCGCGGCGTGGGAAGCGACCAGCGAAGCGGCGCTCGAACCGAGGCCCAGCTTCTCCCCGGCGGCGGATTGAAGCGCGCGAACGTCGACGCTCACCTCCCCCGCCGGCGACGGCGCGTCGGCGAGCGCGTAGCGATCGACGGCCACGACGATCGCGGGAGCGCCTTCCAGGACGGCGTACGCCCCCGTCAGCACGAGCTTGCCCGGGGCCATGATCCTCACGGCCGAGCCTCCGCCTGGTCCTCGTGGACGAGCGACGCGCCCTCGCCGGGGCGGGCCTCGACGATGCGCGTGATCCCCGGGACGTCGCGCAGCGCCGAGAGCGCCCGTGCGGCATCGGCGGCGTGGGTGAGCGCCTTGACGTGCGGACCGGCGTCGATGCTGGCGAAGACCGCGACGCCGGCGGCGCGCAGGGCCCGGATCGCCGCGAGGGCCGACAGAGTCGCGCCGTTCCAGTAGGTGACGCCCGCGGCGATCGCGCTGGCGTGCATCGCGAGACAGCTCGCCTCCGCCAGCTCGCCGACGCTCGCGAAGTCGCGGGCGATCAAGGCGTCGCGGAGGCGGGCGTGGAGTCGGGGGGCCTGGTCCAGCCACGCCTGCGCGTACGGGCTTCGCGCCATCGTGGCGCGCATGCCGTCGGTGGACCCGACATCCTTGGCCGCTTCGGTGGCCACGCACACGAGGACCACGAGCGGCAGGTGATCGGCCGGTGCGATCGCGCGCGCCGACAGCAGCGTGTCGGCCGGCGCGCCGGGACGGCCGGCCTCGAGCTCGACGAAGCCCCCGAAGAGGCTGCGCGCCGCGCTGGCCGAGCTCCTGCGAGCGAGGTCGCTGACGCGCTCGACGCTCCAGCCCAGCCCCGCCGCCCGCACCGACGCGAGCGCCAGAGCGGCGAACCCCGAGGCGCTCGACGCGAGACCGCTGGCGGTGGGAAAGTCGTTGCGCGATCGAACGTGCGCGCGGCGCCGCTCGTGCGACGCGGCGCGCACGCGATCGAGCAGCTCGACGACGCGCGCCCGCGGCCCGGGCTGCGCGGGGGCGCCGTCGAGGACGATGGTGTCCCCGGCGAGCGCGTCGTCGAAACGCACCGACGTACGCGTCTGAAGGCCCGACAATGTCACCGATACGCTCGGCACCGCGGGGAAGTTCCCTTCCCCGTCGCGCTTGCCCCAGTACTTGGACAGGGCGACGTTGGGGTGCGCCACCGCGACCGCGACGCTCACGGTGCCGCCCCGCTCTCGTGCGGCACGGTCCGCGCCTCGGTGGCGACGCTCGTCGCAAAGCCCTCGAACCCGTCGTTGCGCCACGCCGAGAGCACGGACTCCGCCGCGGCGCGCGACGGCACGAGGGCGACCGCGCAGCCGCCTCCGCCGGCGCCCGTGAGCTTGGCCCCGAGGGCGCCGGCCGCGCGCGCGAGGCCGCACATCTGCTCGAGCTCGGGCGTGGAGAGAAAGAGGCCGCCGAGCAGCATCTGGTTCAGGTCCATCAGGCGCCCGAGCGTGGCGCGGTCGCCCGCCTCGACCGCGAGGCGCGCATTGAGCACCAGGGTGCGGATGGCCTCGAACGACTTGTCGACCAGCTCGCGCTTGCGTTCGCGAAGGCGCGCGAGGCCGTCGACCATCGCCTTGGTGCTCGACGCCATGCCGCTGTTGCCGATGCACAGCTGCAGCTGCCCGCGAACGCGCACGGTATCGGTCGCCTCACCTTTGCGGAACAGGATGCAGCCGCCGCGCGCGGCGACGGCGGCGTCGATGCCGCTCGGGTTGCCGTGAAAGACCTGCTCCCACGCCATGGCCAGGTCTTGCACGGCCTCGGCCGATCCGTGGGGCTGGATGGCTCGCGCGATCGCGACGCCGATCGCCGCGGAGCACCCGAGCCCCCCGCCGGGAGGCAGGTCCGTCTCGACGTCGACGGTGCACGGGGTCATGGGCGACGCGACCTCGAGCACCGCGCGAAACGCGCGCGCGAGATCGTGCGACTCGTCGGGTCGTACCGAGATGTTCCAGCCACCGATGACGAGGCGGCTGGGGCCCTCGTGTTGTGCGAAGGCGCGGGCGCGGGCGCCGCGATCGATGCCCACGGCCAGCGCTGGGACGCCGTAAACGACGGCGTGCTCTCCGAGCAAGATCACCTTGCCGCACGCATGGGCCGTGCTGGTCATCAGCGGTCACGCTCCGTGAGAGCTCCCGTCGCGGCAGCGAGGAGCCGGCGGCCCCTGGCGGCGAGGGGGACTCCGGCGAGGGCGTCCCGCGCGGCCCGGACCCTTGCCGCGATGCGCTCCTCGATGCGCGCGCGCACGCCGCAGGCGGCCAGGTGATCGATCACGGCGGCGACGTCGCCGTCGGAGGCGTCGGGGCGGCCGAGCACGCGCTCGACGACCGCGGCGGCGCGGACGTCCCTCATCGCCTCGACGACGACCGCGGTGCGCTTGCCGAGGCGAAGGTCGCGGCCGGCGGGCTTGCCGGTGGTCCGCGGGTCGCCGAAGACACCGAGCAGGTCGTCGCGAAGCTGAAAGGCGACGCCGAGCGGCTCGGCGAAGGCGATGAGGCCCGCGACGACCGGGTCCGGCGCGCCGGCAAGCGCCGCTCCCATGACCACGGGTCCCCGGACCGTGTAGCTCGCGGTCTTCAGGGCGTGCATGGCCTCGACGGCGCCGGCGTCGTGCGCCGTCTCCGCGACGTCGAGGATCTGTCCCTTCACGACGTCTTCTGCCATGCGCGCGAACTCCCGCGAAGCCCGGACGAGGACCGCGGGCGCGACGTCGGCGTCGAGCAGCGCCCGTGAGCTCCACGCGGACGCGAGATCGCCCGCCAGCACGCTGACGAACTCCGATCGGCGCCCCTGGAACCGTTCGCGCATCATGGCGGGCACGCTCGGGCCGCCGCGCCTCAAGTCATCGCCGTCCATCCAGTCGTCGTGGACCAGCAAGTACGCCTGCAGCAGTTCGATCGCGACGCCCACCTGCGCCACCGCGGGCGACGCGGCCTCGCCCGAGCAGGCCTCGTACGCGGCCGCGAGGAGCACGGCGCGCATGCGCTTGCCTCCCCGCAGGACGAGCGACCGCACGGCGCTGGCCGCCGCCTCGACGTCGGCGCCCTGGGCACGGACCTCCGCCATCCGCGCGCCCAGCCACGGCGCGGCCAGCCCGTCGACGCGGGCGCGCACATCGGCGACGAATCGCTCGAAGTCGTCCATCGCGCCCTCGATAGCGTGGTTATCGGCCTGGCGGGTCTGCGCCCGAGCAAGGATAGGCAAGGGAGCCGCCGTCTGACTCGCGGACGCCATCGTCAGGGCGGGAGCCTAGGGTGGGAGGGCACGGACGTCAACGGGGGTGCGCAGCCAATTCCTGCGCATCTACGCGCACTTTCATGTTTCTTTGAACGATTGTGGGGTGCGGGCGGGTGCGGACCACCCACGCGTGCCCTACCCTTTCGGGCCGGCGCATCATGGGCACCATCGGCCAGCGCAAGGCGGACCACATCGCGCTCTGCGTCGACGGCGACGCCGAAGGGGACGTGGGCTTTCGCAAGGCCTCGACCCTGCTCGAGTGCGTGCACCTGGTGCACGACGCGTTGCCGGACCTGGCGGTGGACGACGTGGATCTCTCGGTCACGCTGTTCGGCAAGAGGCTGCGGGCTCCGCTGATCATCGCGTCGATGACAGGCGGCACCGACGAAGCGGCCCAGATCAACCGCGACCTGGCGGCGATCGCAGAGCAGCGCGGCTACGGCTTCGGACTCGGCAGCCAGCGCGCGATGCACGTGCGCCCGGGAACCGCGGCGACGTACCGCGTGCGCGACGCCATCCCGCACGGCCTCTTGCTCGGCAACCTCGGCGTGGTGCAGGCGCGCTCGATGCAGACCGAGGAGATCCGTACGCTCGTCGACCAGGTGGGCGCGGACGCGCTCTGCGTGCACTTGAACCCCGCGATGGAGCTCGTTCAACCGGGGGGCGATCGCGACTTCTCGGGTGCGACCGAGACGCTCGCACGGCTCGCGAGAGAGCCAGGCGGGCTCGGGGTTCCTGTCATCGCCAAGGAGACAGGGTGTGGTCTGTCGCGGCGCGTGGGCGAGCGGCTGCGCGCGGCAGGGGTTCGCCACGTCGATGTCTCGGGGGCGGGTGGTACGTCGTGGGTCGGGGTGGAGGCGAAGCGCGCGGCCGCCTCCGGAGACAGCGCCGCGCGGGCCCTGGGCGACGCCTTCTGGGACTGGGGCGTGCCCACGGCCGCCTCGGTGGCGATGCTCGCGCCGCTCGGATTCGAGACCATCATCGCGACGGGCGGCATCGCGACGGGCCTCGACGTTGCCCGGGCCATCGCGCTCGGGGCGACGGCGGCGGGGATGGCGCGCCCCATCCTGCGCGCGCTCGTCCAGGGTGGGCGAGCGGCGGCGGTGTCGGTCTTGGACCGCCTGGAGGGCGAGCTGCGGATGGCGATGGTGCTGACCGGGAGCCGCGACCTCGCCGCGCTTCGCCGCGCGGAGCGCGTGGTCCTCGGCGACCTCGCAGCCTGGGTCGCGCTTGCCGAGAAGTGATACCGTAAGGGGATGATCGAGAAGAAGGGGCGTGGGTCGCGGCGCAGCGACCGTCCCGTCCAGGTGGTCGCCGCTGAGCTGAAGGGAAAGCGCGACGCGTTTCTGCAGACTTTCTTCAAGCGCGGCGCGGAGCTGACCGACGAGCTGGTGAGCGAGAACCGCAGGCTGCGCGACCAGATCGTCGGCCTCGAGAGCGAGAACGCCGCGCTCAAGACCCAGCTCGCGAGCGACGAAGCCATCCGCGATCTGCTCCGGAAAATCGAGCAACTCGAGCGCGAGAAGGCTCGCCTCCTGTCGACGGTGCATCGCCAGGAAGAGATCACCCACCGCGTCACCGAGATCGAGGCAGAGCTCGAGAGCTTCGCCAACCTTTACGTGGCTAGCTTTCAGTTGCACACGTCGCTGCGGGTCCGTTCGGTGGTGAGGCACGTGCGCGAACTGCTCGAGCAGCTGGTCGGGGCCCGATCGCTCGCCATCTACTTCATCGACGAGGCCGCGCGCCGCCTCTCGCCGATCAGCTCCTACGGCGTCGACATCGGCACGCTCCCCGCCATCCCCCTGCACGACGCCCCCGCGGGGGACGCGGCGGCCGCGACGATCGAGAAGGCATTCCTGACGGGGCTCCCCCACGTGGCCGAAGGCGAGGTCATGGCAGCCCCGGCGGCCTGTATTCCGCTTCAGCTCGAGGACCGCGTCGTGGGCGTGGTCGCGATCTACACGCTCCTCGCGCAGAAAAAGCAGTTCATCACGGTCGACCGCGAGCTCTTCAAGCTGGTCGGCGCGCACGCGGGCGGCGCCCTCGTCGCCGCGCACCTCTGGGGGCAAACGGACGGACGGCTCCCCGCCGTCGAGGCGCTGCGCGAAGCGTGCGCTTAGGAATTTGTAGTGACTCGCCCTTGCGGCCTATAAGTCGAGGACTCTGCCAGCCGTGACCAGCCAACACTCGTGTCTTGTGGTCGAGGATTCGCCGATGATGAGGCAGCTCATCGTGCTGGCGCTCTCGCGTCTGAAGAGCGTGCACGTCACGGAGGCGGACGACGGCGTGGACGGCCTGCGAAAGCTCGCCGCCGGCAAGTTCGACATCATCCTGACGGACATCAACATGCCCATCATGGACGGCCTCAAGCTCGTCAAGCGCGTGCGCAGCGATCCGACGCACAAGGACGTCCCCATCATCGTCATCACGACCGAGGGCTCGAGCGAAGATCGACAGCGCGCCTTGCAGCTCGGGGCGAACGCCTACATCACGAAGCCGATCCAGGCCCCCCAGGTCATCGCCAAGGTCAAAGAGCTGCTGAAGATCGACGCGTGACTCGCATCAAGATCTGCGGCGTCACCACGGTCGAGCAAGCGCTCGCGTGCGCGGACGCCGGCGCCGATGCGATCGGAGTGAACTTCGTCGCGACCAGCCCGCGACGGATCGACGAGCGACGCGCCCGGGCGATCGTCGAGGCGATCGGCGACAGGGCGCTGGTCGTGGGCGTCGTCGCGGGGCTCGACGTCGACCGGATGCGCGCGCTGCGCGACGTGACGGGCGTCGGCTGTCTTCAGCTCCACGGCGACGAGTCCTCGTCCGACGTCGCGGCGCTGCTTCCGCACGCCTACAAGGCCGTGCGCGTCGCCTCGTCGGTCGACGTCGCGCGCGCCGAGCAGATGCCCGGCGACTTCGTGATGGTCGACGCGAAGTTCGGCTCCGCGCTCGGAGGCACCGGGCACACGTTCGACTGGTCGCTCGTCGTGCGGCTGGCCGAACGGCGACGCCTCGTGCTGGCCGGCGGGTTGACGCCGGACAACGCGGGCCTCGCCGTCGCGCAGGTGCGCCCGTGGTGCGTCGACGTGGCCAGCGGCGTCGAGAGCGCTCCCGGGGTCAAGGACATGGGCCGGGTGCGCGCTTTCGTGCAGGCGGTCCGCGGCGCGATGCCGGCGACCTGACGCTATTCGGCCGTGGCGTCCGAGGACGCCGACGCATCCGGCGCGGCCCCGTCCGAGGTCGCGGCATCCGCGGTCGCCGCGTCCGACGTGGTCGCGTCCGACGCCCCGGCGGCGTCGGGCGCACTCCCGGCTTCGGCAGGGGGCGCGACCACCCCGGCGTCGACGACCCCGTTGAGGTTGCAGGGGTTGAGGCACGACTCGAGGATGCAGAGGGCGAGGGAGCTGAAGTTCGAGTTCGACGAGGCGTACGTGGTCGTGCA
>Ga0070762_10001543_pt1 | contig 10691 bp, 6 predicted proteins | sample HubBroMetageREF2_FD_66726 | JGI IMG/M metagenome (GOLD analysis project Ga0070762, IMG submission 66726) | Reference soil microbial communities from the Hubbard Brook experimental Forest, New Hampshire, USA - Hubbard Brook CCASE Soil... | ecosystem: Environmental > Terrestrial > Soil > Temperate... | reverse complement strand
CCACGCGATGATCAAGGGATAAGGAGACGAATCCCATCAATGCGGCTGCGGCCACGCATTGAAGAGATTCGTGGCGTCCACCGATCCGAGTCCGGTGGCCAGGTCGTATCCCGGGGTGGCCGGGTAGGCGGGCGAGTTTTTGGAATTCGAATTCGACAGCTCGCCGATGATGGTGCTTCCCGACGCGCCGAAGCAGTCGTAAAAATGCCCGTCGGAGTTTTGCCCGCAGGGAATGTCCATGTCGCCGCGCGTGATGTCATGGAAGACGCAATTGGCGGCGGGGAGAGTGCCGTTCGGTTTGCTGGCGTCGCAGGAGGCGGGGTTGCGCTGTGCGAACTGCTGATGGGCGAGGGCGTAGTACACGTAGTTGGCGTCGCCCTGGCGGCCGAATTTCTGATTGATCAAGGCCTGAATGCCGGCCATGGCCGGCGCGCTGAACGAGGTACCGCCGCCGCCTTGCACGACGGCGTCATTGCGAACGGTGCACACGGCGCCGCCTTGGGCTGTGTCGGACATGCACTCCAGGTAGAAACTGCCCCACGCGCCATTGCTGGCAAAGAGCGAGACGTCGGGTTGGTCTCGAAGGCCGTCATCGGGCACTCCTTGAACGCCGAACTGATACAGCGGTTTGGGGTTGCCCTTGCAGGTGCCGCTCACGACGCCGGGAATGGAGGGCTTGCCCGTGAAGCAGGTGCTGGGGCCGCCGCCGCCGGCCACGTCGAGTACAAAACTTTGGCCCAGTGTTGAATTGCAAAAGCCGTTGGCGCCGTAGGACTGAGTGAAGCCGCCGTTGACTGGATCGCTGTAAATGAGCTGGCTGGTGCAGCCGTCGTTCCAGGGGATTTCCGGAATGTAGGAACGCGCGGAGGCGAGCGTCGTCGGATTGTTTTTAGCGTTCCAGTAATTCGAGATGGGCACGCCGTTCGCGTCCTGATTGTACTGCGCCATGAAATCCGTGCCGCCGACATCGACGGCAAACGCCGTCGCGGTGTTGTCGCCGCTGTTGATTCCAAGGGTCGAATAGTTTGTAGACTCAACCGGAGCGCATTCGTCCGCGCCTGTGTCTCCTTGCGCGATGAAGAAAGTCACGCCTTCGATGGTGGCCAATTCGGCTTCAAAATTTTCAAGAGCAACTTCGGCCTGGCCGCTGACCGTTTCACAGAGACCGTAGCTGTCGGAAATAATGTCGGGCGGATCAGTTTCGAGCAGGTTGACGATGGCCGTGTCCAATCCCGAAGTTGTTTGTGTGTCGGGGCAGGCAAAGAGCTCGACATTGGCGTCGGGAGCGGCTGCGCTGGCCCATTCGACGTCAAGAGCAGCCTCGATTTCGTCGCCATTCTGACCGGGGTTTTTGCAGCCGGGATATATCTGCCTGAAGTTGCCTTGCTTAAAGGCGTCCAGTCCAAACGTTTTGCGGAAAGTGGACCAATCGCTCGGATGGGCTAGGTTGGTGTCTTCGACGGTGGCGATGGTGACGCCCTTTCCGGTGAAACCCTGGTTCCAGAGTGGGGTGAGATTATAAATCGTTGCAAAATCAAAAGGAGCAACGACAAACAGATCCACGCCATCGAACGGCAGCGTGAAGTGGGGCTGCCACTTTCCGGAATCGTGATTGAAGGACACCGGCTTCATCTTCGTAACACGCGGCCTGCGGAAGAAATCGTGCAGTGGCATCCCTTCGATGGCGGGCGCGAGCGCCGCGGGAACTTGGGGGTCGCGAATGTTGGCGATGTGTTTGTCGCCGTTGGGCAGCACCAGGTTGTGCATCTCCGTATGGAAAGTGTCGCGAATCTGCTTCGCTGAGCCGGCAATATCCAGCAGCAAGCCATTTTTGTAGGCCTGATTCACGGTGAAGCCGTGGGACTTGAGCCATTCCTGAATCGCTTCACTGTCTTGCGGGTGGACGCCGAAGCGCGCGCCGAACTGCTCGGCGGTCAGCCATCGATGGAATTGCGGGGAAGCCGGATCGTGCATCGCATCGATCTGTTGCTTCACGCGCGCTTCGGTGTCAGGGTCGCGCTTCAGCAGAAGCAGAAGGTGCTCGAAACGAGTGTCATCTGGCACGGCGCCGCGGTCGAAATCGGCGCGCGCCGCCGCCGGCGTCGTGTTGCCACCGAGGGTCGCCAGCTTGGATTCGTCGATCTTTTCCGTGATCAGACGCTTTTGCTCCTGTGCTTCTAGGGGACAAGCGCAGAGTATCAGGCAAAGCACACCGAACAGGGAAGTCAGGCGGAATCGCATCAGAAGAACCTCCGAAAGCTCGACAATACCGGCCGCCATTGTCGACTAGGGCTTGGAACGTCAGAGCCGTGCAGCAGGCGGGGTATCCGTTTCCGGAATGTGTTGCAGGCAACTCCGACTGCCGCATCATACCTTTCCGTTACTCGATAAACAACGTACTTGCCTGAGTCAAGCCGCGAACTAGACAAAAACCAAAATGGCGCTGTGCGATAGAGCCAGGTGGTTATAGCATCGCCGCTTATGAAAAAGCGAAATGGCAGCGAAGCCGTCCCGGCTCGCGCGATTCTAAAATGGATTCGGGGGCGGGAGGACGAGATGGCTCGTTTGCTCGCGGAACTTGTTGCCATTCCGTCGGAAAATCCGCCAGGGAAGAATTACCAGGCTGCGGCAAGAGTTCTTGAGAAGCACATTCGGAGGTCCGGCCTCGATTTCAAACGGCTCGAACCCAAGGCTAAACCAAAAAGCTCGAAAGAAAATCCCCCTTGTCTGCTCGGGGTGTACGGGCGAGGGAACCGCACGCTTTATTTTCACGGGCATTATGACGTAGTCCCCGCGCAGGCGCCCGAGCAGTTCAAGCCGGTGCGGAAGAAACACTATCTGTTCGGGCGCGGCGCTTGCGATATGAAGGGCGGCATCGTAGCGATGCTCTATGCGATTCGCGTGTTGAAGGAACTTGGCGCGGACCTCGATGGGAAAATTGCTCTTGTGCTCACTCCGGATGAAGAAACCGGAGGAGCGCGCGGTTCGGCACGTTTGGTCGAGGAAGGATTGTTGGGGCGAGCCGGGATCGGGATGCTTACCGCGGAGCCGACGAGCGGTGTTGTGTGGAATGCCAATCGCGGAGCGATCTCGCTGCGCGTGGAAGTGCGCGGCAAAGCGGCGCATGTGGGCTTGCAGCATCGCGGAGCAAACGCCTTCGAACGCATGCACTGCATAGTCGAGCGATTGCTCGCTCTCAAAAGGGAAGTTGAGTCGCGAACGACTCGCTACGCGGCTGAGGCGGAAGAGGAATCCCGTCCCTCCGCCCTGCCGGCTCCTGATCAAGGCAGGTTCCTCGGCCGCCATTCCATATTGATGATCGGCGGACAAAGCGGCGGTGGCACGAACTTCAACGTGGTCCCCGAGAGCTGCTGGTTTACAGTCGACCGAAGGACCAATCCCGAAGAAAGCCTCGAGGCCGAGAAAGAAAGACTGGTCAGCGTTCTGGAAGAATGCAAACGCGACGGAATTCCTCTCGAATGGCAGATCTTTCAGGAAGGCGATTCCGCCGCGAGCAGCGAGGGAGAAAAGCTGGGCCGGGCGCTTGCCAAGAATATTGCGATGGTCCAGGGCAAGGCCCCGCGTTTCGAGCTGTGTCCCGGGCTTTTGGAGACGCGATTTTACGCGGTGCGCGGCATACCGGCTTACGCCTATGGTCCGGGCTTGCTTTCCGTCGCCCACGGGCCGAAGGAATACGTGGACATGCGCCGCGTCGTGGAATGCGGCGCGATTTATGCGTTGACGGCCCTCGAATTTCTAGGTAAGTAGTGCCCCTGCCTGCACCTATAGTCCGGCAAATGCAAAGCGGCATGACGTGTTAGGGAAAGGGTGGAAACAGATGTTCTTGTCCAGGTCTCTGCGTTCGAGGTATTGGAGATTCGCCGCGCTGTGCCTTGGCGGACTCTTTGCCGGCGTTCCTTCGCGGGTTTGTGCGCAGGCCGCTGCTTCTCCGAGCGCTCCGACGGCCACCGAAGATCCCCAAGAGATCGATCAAACCTGGCAGAAGGCCAGTGCGAAATATGACGAGGCGCGGGCGGCCCTTGTCAAGGAAGTCGTTCGCGGGGGTCAAAACGGCCCGTTCCGCCCCGACTGGGAATCGCTACAAAAATACGAAGTCCCCGAATGGTATAAGGACGCGAAGTTCGGCATCTTCATCCACTGGGGAGTCTATTCCGTTCCGGCATTCGGGAGTGAGTGGTATCCGCGAGACATGTATCGCGAGGGCAGCGACGAGTACAAACATCATCTCGCCACCTACGGCCCGCAAGATAAGTTTGGATATAAGGATTTCGTGCCCATGTTCAAGGCTGAGCGCTTTGATCCGGTTGCTTGGGCGCGACTCTTCAAAGAGGCGGGCGCCAAATATGTCGTTCCGGTCGCCGAACATCACGATGGGTTCGCAATGTACGACAGCGGTTTAAGCGATTGGACAGCCGCGAAAATGGGACCGCATCGCGACGTAATTGGCGAACTCTCCAAAGCCGTCAGGGCCGAAGGGCTCCACTTCGGTGCGTCGTCCCATCGCGTCGAGCACAATTTCTTCCTCGGTGTCGGCCGCCAGATTACATCCGACATCAACGATCCCAAGTACGCCGCGTTCTACGGCCCCGCGCACTACTGGATGGAAGCCAGGCAGGGCACGCCTCTCTCCAGCGATTTCACGTTTGTCTCCTCCGCCTGGACCGCGGATTGGCTCGCTCGCTCCTCCGAGATCGTCGAAAAATATCATCCCGACATCATGTATTTCGATTGGTGGATCGGGCAGGCTTCGGTGCGGACGGACCTTACGCGCTTTGCGGCTTTCTATTACAACACTTCGCTGAAATACGGCGATCACGTCGGCGTTATCAACTACAAGGACTACGCGATTCAGGAACACAGCGCCGTTCTCGATTTGGAACGCGGCCAACTCGGCGAAATTCGCCCTCTCTACTGGCAGACCGACACTTCCGTCAGCAACAAGTCCTGGGGCTACATCCAGAACGACACGTTCAAGACTCCGCAGTTCGTCGTGCAGCAAATGATCGATATCGTAAGTAAAAACGGTAATTTGCTTTTAAATATCGGCCCCCGCTCGGACGGCACGATTCCGGAAGAAGTGCAGGCGGTGTTGCGCGACGTGGGTTCGTGGCTGAAAGTAAATGGCGAGGCGATTTACGGCACGCGTCCATGGAAAATGTACGGCGAAGGCCCCACAAAAGTTGCCGCCGGCTCGTTCCACGACACCGATACTGCCGGATACTCGGCTGAAGATTTTCGCTTCACTACAAAAGGAAACACGCTCTATGCGATGGAGCTTGGTTGGCCGGCGGGCGGCGAAGCGGTGATCCACTCCCTCGGAAGCAGCGCCACTAACCCGCTGAAAATTGGTCTGGTTTTTTTGCTCGGTTGGGACGCAAGGCTGGCGTTCGAGCAAAAGTCCGACGGTTTGCACATTCAGATGCCCGCACACTCTCCCGGCAATTACGCGTACGTGTTCCGCATTCTGCCTGCCGGCGTGGCGCCTTAGCGCGCTCGCCCGTTGGTTGCTGGGGACGGGATTTTGCACACCGCCAGAAGTCAATTCGCGACGGTAAGTTCGATCGTGATGGAGCCGGGGATGCGCTGGCCGGCCAGCGGCGTTTGGTCGACGACCGCGCCGTGCGGCCATTGCGGCGCCGATACGTAATTCACTTTGCGGCGCAGGCCCGCGACATCCATGCGGTGCTGGGCCTCGGCTTCAGTAAGGCCCACGAGATGCGGCATAACGTAAGCGGCTTCGCGTTGCCCTTCGGATACGAGCACGTCGACGCGCGGAGTTGCGGCGCCGCCTCCCGGACGCGGCGTTTGTATGATCACGGTGTCCGCGGGCTCTTCGGCAGTCGTAATGCCGGAGACCTCTCCAACTTGCAGACCAGCTCGCAGCAACTCAATCCGCGAAGCGCGGAGGGAGTTTCCTTCCAGGAGAGGAATCTGCAATTGCCGCTGGCCGAGGCTGAGAACAACGTGCGCTTGCTGCGAAACCTTCATAAGCATGCCGGGAGGCGGACTTTGCCGCACGACAACATTAATCGGAAGTTCGCTGTAGAGGCGGTCAGCGACGCGCAACACCAGTCCGCGAGAGTGCAGCAAACCGTTTGCTTCGACAACATTTTTTCCGACAAGATTGGGCATATTCACCTCGCGCCCGTGAATGGCGATGCGCATCGCGGTGATGGCGCTCAGAAATGCAGCCGCTGCCAGGATGAACACCAGCAGCGCCATCCGGCTTACCCATTCGAGTCGTTCTCTGAGAGTCATGAAAGTTGGCCGATCTCAGGTATCGAGTTTCTGCTCCAAGTGTAAGACCGCGCCGCCGGCGCCGGAAACTCCTTTTACACCAGGTTTACTTCTTCAGTGGCGGAGCGGGATAGTCCGGCAACTTGTCTTTGCTGGTGTCTGCGCGCTTCACTTCAAGTTCATCGAAGAGCAGCGACGGGCAAATGATAGTTGTGGGCACGCCGCCGACGCGGTTGCTGACGAGCGGGTCATTGCCGACGGCGATAAGATTGCTCCTCAGGGCGCGCACATCGAGCTCATTGAACACGGCGCCGCGGACCAATTCCTCGTGGCCATCCGCGTAAACGCGATACAGAAGACGCGGCGAATTGCCGGGACCGAGCGTGTCGACGCGGTACGCGTAGGGCTTGCCTTGCTCGGTGACCATCTGCAATATTTTTTTCTTGAGCTCCTCCGGCGGTTGCGCGTCGGCGCTCTTCAGGAGCAGCACTCCGAGACTCGGAGAAGGGAAGGAGCCGGGAGCAGCGCGTCCATGGCCGTTCGACGCGGGAAAGTCCCGGACCGGCTGGCGGCCCACCAAATAGTTGTTCAGCATCCCGTTCTCGATGATGTTGACGGTCTTGGCTTTCACGCCTTCGTTGTCCACGTCATAGCTTCCCACCAGGCTATGACCCTGAAAATCTTTCAGCGTTGGGTCGTCGATGATGCTTAGAAAGCTCGGCAGGACTCGCGTCTTGTAGCTTGTAGCGAACGCGCCGGTCGTTCGGTTCGGCCTGCCCGGCTGCGGCTTGCGCCCCACGACATTCGAACCCACCAGCGAAGCGATCACGTCGTCCGAAGCGTCCGGTGCGAATAGAACGGGTCCGCGATACTCTTCCTCGACAATGGGTGCGTTGCGGAGCGCAACCACCGTTGCCAGCGCCTGTTGCACGTCGCTGAGCAATTTGTCCCGCGCGGGAAGCTCTTCCGCCCGGCCAACGATCCAGTACGGATTGCGGCTCACGCGCATGCCGTCCTCGGCTTGCGCCGAGCTGTTCAATTGCAGATTGTAAGTCGTCTTGCCATTGCGCGTGACGGTGCCTTCGGAGTCGACAAAATACTCGTTGATGGCGGAAAAGCGCGCCGAAGCGCTGACCGACTGAATGTCGGGATACTGTCGATAAAGATTCGTGACATCTTCGAGAGTCTTGTTCCATGCCGTTTCATCAATCTTGAGCGAAACGATGGGATCCAGAACATTCACGACGGGTTCTTTGGAAAAATCGTCGACCGGGTTGGGGTCCGCGCTGAAGCGCTTCATCTCCGCTTGTTTGTCGGCCAGGGCCTGACCAGCGGCTTTGTAAGCCTCGTCGGTGGTCAGCCAGATTTGGTGTCGAAGCGCGATCGGATCATCATCGAGCGGCAGAATATTCGTTTCGCCCATTCCCTGGCCGTAATAGCTGTCCTGCTTGTAGTCGCCCACGCGGACCACTACCCGGAGTATGCGGAAGCGTACGCGCTGGCTCTCATGGAGAGCTCCAAAGGCCGCTTGAGCATCGTAGTCGTCGATGTCATTAACGCGGTACTCGATGTAATAAGGCGCTTGGACTTGATCGATCTTGAGCTGGGCCTTCGAGCGATCCAGCTCGGTAAGCAGCGCTTCGAGCAACGCGTCGCCGCCGGCGGCGGGATGTGGCGCCCCAGCGCCTGAAATCCCCGTGTCCGGCGAGCTGCCGTCAGGGGCACTGTTGCGCGAGGCGCCGCGTACGCTCCGGGCAGTGAAGATCGATGAGGCGGCAAGAGCTACGCTCAGGAAAACACGAAGACTCTTCATTGCTTCACCTCTGGTTTGGCTTGCGCGTCTTTCGCTGGTGCAGCGTTTTCAAATCCCGGCGCAGGCAAAATCGGAGGACGATCGTGCGAATGCTGGCGCTTCTGGACTTCCATTTCCGAAAAGAGCATGGCCGGGGCCACCGCGGAGACGGGCACTTGCCCGCTTTCGGCGCCGCAAACGCCATTGAAAACGTGCTGCTGATCGCCAGTCAAGAGGATGCGTGTGAGCGCTGCAAGAGGCGTTCCGACTATGTCCACGCCGCGGACCAGCTCGTCGGGCCGGCCATCCGCATAAACCTTATATACGATCACGGGCAGCACCTGGAAAGCTTGCGGCAGAGAGCGGGTCGTTAGCGTGAAGCCGCCCTGGATGTCGTCGAAATACAGTCCGTAAGGCTTGTTCTGCTTTTTTACCTCATCGATCAGCTTTTGCCGCATCTGCGCTTCCGGAACGCTTTGCGAGGAGGTCACAATCAAGTTGCCCTGGCGTCCCGTGGGCATCAAGCCGGGCTGATTGCGGCCGTGGCCGTTGGATTCGGCGAAGGCCTTGATGGGCATACGCGACATCAGGAAATTCTTCAGCACGCCATTTTGGATAACTTCCACGCGCCGTGCGGGAACTCCTTCGTCATCGAAGTCATAGGAGCCTGCCAGTTTCATTCCCGCCAGTTCGTGCACCGTGGGGTCGTCAGTGACGCTCAGGAATTTCGGTAGAACCTCCTGGCCAACCTTTTTTGTAAACGTCTGGCCCTCTTCCTCATCGCGCTGCCGGTGCCCTTCGAGCCGGTGGCCCAGCACTTCATGAAAGAAGACTGCCGCGGCCCGGCCGCTCAGCAAAGCGGGTCCGTCGTAAGGCTCGGCCTCCGGCGCATTCTTGAGAGCTTTCAGGTCTACCGCCATCTTGTCAATCTTCGCAGCGAGCTCCGCCTCGCTCGGAAGGCTGCTGGCGGACGGCGCCTGGAAAGTCTCGACACGCAGCAGTTCCATGCCGTCATCAGCGCGGGTTTGCGCTTCCATGATGAGGCGCGTGGTGGCGCTGGGAGATTCAATGGCGCTGCCTTCGCTGGAAACCATGCGCGAATTGGAATCCGTCACCTGGAGAACAACGTTTGCAAAATAAACGTCAGGATATTTACGGAAGACGCCGGACAAACGGCGGATTTCTCCTTCCCAAGCGGTGCGATCAAAAGCGGGCGGAGCCGTCACGTTGCCCAAGTGAGTCTCCGGAGCTTCCTTCGAGAAATCGGGAGATTTGTCCTCCTCTTCCGCGCGCACGGCGGTATTCGTTCTTACGTTCAGGAACGCTGGAGCAGCGCGTTTGTATTCGCGATCGGTCAATTCCCATAGCACGCGAGCGATCGCGTCGGGGTCGTTGCCGAGCGGCAAAGTGCCGGAGGTCATTCCCGTCGAACGGCTCTGGCCATGAGTGTTGTCGAGAGACGCCGTACCCACGCGCATGACCACGTCGGCTTGCCGGCGCTCAAGCGAGGCGTCCGTGAGCAGGCTGCCATACGCGCCGACCAGTACGACAAGGTTCTGGTCATACACGGTGTAGCTCATGTAGTAAGGCGCGGAATCCGTTTTCCCCAGTTCTGAAGACGCGCGCGCGAGTTCTCCCTGCATCACTTTCATGACTGGGTCGTTTACGGTTTTCGAGACGGGTTTGTCGGCGCCAGCAGTCGAGGCAGCTTCTCCAGTGGCCGACGCGAGAGGCAGGGTGGCCAGCTGCGCGGCAAGCGCCCAGCAGCCGGCGAAGCGCAAAAGGTTTTTCGCGCGGGTGTTCAGGCTCCCGCGCGTTAGGGCTGATTTGAAACTGTTCATGGAATGTAAGCTCCCGATGCTGGTGTATCCGATGCCGGCTCTGCCGAAGACCCAGGCAGATATTGATTCTACGAGTGGGTCAATTTTTGAGTATGCCTGAGCGTTGGGCGGCGCGCAAACTAGCTTTCGCCGAAGTGTTCTCCGGCAAGCAAACGGGCGCCGTTGACGAATTCCGCCGCAGAGATTTGTTTGCGCCCTTCCAGTTTGACGCTGAGGAGTCGCAAATGGGTTGTGCCGCCGCAACCGACCATCACTCCATCGCGCCGAACTAGCAACGATCCAGGCGCGCCAGCTACCCCCTGCGGTGCGTTCACCTCGCCCAGGCCATTAGGCGCCGGCTCGCCCCAAATGTGGCAACTTTGACCACGGAACGACGTATAAGCGCCCGGCCAAGGCGCGAATCCGCGAATCCTGTTGAAGATTTCCTTCGCCGGGCGCGACCAATCGACGCGGCCATCCTCTTTCCTGAGCATAGGTGCGCTCGAAGCATGTTCCTGAGCCTGGGGACGAGGCAAAATCGTCCCGGCCGCTAATCCGCGCAGCGTTTCCACCACAAGCGGGGCTCCAAGCTCGGACATGCGAGCGGCGAGCTCCGGAGCCGTTTCCGATGGGCCGATCTTCAGTTCTTTCTGCAGCAACATTTCGCCAGTGTCCATCCCCGCGTCGATGCGCATGGATGTCACTCCCGTCGTTGTTTCGCCATTCACGATGGCCCAATTGATCGGAGCAGCGCCGCGATACTTTGGGAGCAGGGAAGCGTGCAAATTGATCCAACCAAGTTTGGGGATGAGAAGAAGGCG
>Ga0070762_10001542_pt1 | contig 10693 bp, 7 predicted proteins | sample HubBroMetageREF2_FD_66726 | JGI IMG/M metagenome (GOLD analysis project Ga0070762, IMG submission 66726) | Reference soil microbial communities from the Hubbard Brook experimental Forest, New Hampshire, USA - Hubbard Brook CCASE Soil... | ecosystem: Environmental > Terrestrial > Soil > Temperate... | reverse complement strand
ATGGGGCGCAGCGACGATAAGTGGCGGAAGTATTTGTTCTACTAGAGCTGTCAGCTATCAGCCGTCAGCTCTCAGCCAAAGCACACCAAGCCTGATCACGCAGATCGAAGGGCACCCGTCGCGTCATCCCGAGCGAAGCGAGGGATCTTGGTTTCGGCTGATAGCTGAGAGCTGTCAGCTATTTCTGTGGCGGCTGCGGATTCGTCGTCGCGTCCGGCTTTTTCTGGTCTGGATTCTGATCAGGAGGCTGCGGCTGTTTCTGATCTTTGTCGTCCGACTTCGGAACCTCCTGCCCCTGATACAGAATCTTCACGCTGGAACCGAAACGCTTGTAGTCCTCATACTTCACGATCTCGCGGATGTGAATGTCGCCTGTGTTGAACTGCAGAGTATCATCGGCGCGAGTGTAGGTAGGGAACCAGTACTGGTTGTCGACTTGCTCCCGCCAGGTGGTGAACTTCGGGTACAAGTGTTCTGTCTTCCCCCTCTTCGCGGAGCGAGTCTCCGGGACGGCCTGGCCGTAAGTCTTCACGATCTGGAAGTCGTGATCATCCACCCAGATGCGTCCCTGGAAATACCGCTTCTTACCGACAATCTGCTTAGGGGCAATGTCGAAAACATAACAGTGCAACGTATCTTCCTGTTGCTGGCCGACGTAGAGGATGTTGTATTCGGGAACCTCTTCGGTGGTCAGGACGAAAGGCAGGCGGTTGCGGAAATCCTGGACGTCGCCTTCGTCGAGCCCGAGCCCTCCCTGCTCCAGCGTGGATTGAGGGGCGAAGACAACGTTTTCGATGCGATGGCCCTTGTCGTCGTAGAGCACGTCGAACACTTCGTGATACTCGCCGGTGACCGTGTTGCCGTCGCGAGTTTGCACTTTGATGTCCTGGCGGTAGGTGTAATGCTCGCGCGCGTCCTTGAACAGTTTCTCCCGGGCGGCGAAACGCGTGATGATTTCTTCGGGCTTCACGCCCGTGGGAGGTGCGCTATCGAGGGCACCCTCCTGCGCGGCCGCGGGAAGAGCAGCCACACCTGTCAGAAGGACTAGGGTTAAGAAAAGCAACGCACCGCGGGAAGCCGGTCTCATAGTCTATAGTTTACTGGATTTGCGAGTTTACTGAATTTGCGCTTTATGTTGAGAAGTTGCTTGCAACGTCTCTGCGTGCAGCGGCTCGGACCTTGCCATATTCTATGGATTCAGAGACGTAGCAACCTACGTCTCTACGAAACACTGGGAAGCTTGGCCCGCGGCGGCCCTCCCCGACCCCTCTCCGCTCAGTGAGGCCGGGGCGGGCGCTGCAGTTCTACCACTTTATTTGATGCGGGATGACCTAAAGGGTTTGCCGCGGTTGAAAGTGGGCTTCGGGCTTCGGCTGTCGGGCTTCGGGCAGCGAGGAGCCGAAGCCTGAAGCCCGAAGGCCGGAGCCCGCAGCCCGACAGGTAGAAGCTAGAAGCTTTCCCCTGCTACACTCATCGGTTTGCCGAGGAGTTACCCGCATGCGCCGTTTCCTTCTTGCTTTTCTTTTCCTCATCGCTTTCACGTTGTGTGCCGTCGCGCAGGCCAAGCATCCCTTCACTTTCGAAGACATGATGAAGCTCAAGCGCGTCGGTGAGCCTGTGGTCTCGCCCGACGGCAAGTGGGTGATCTTCAGCGTGGTCGATGTCAGTCTCGAGGCCAACACGAAGACGCCGCACATCTGGATTGTGCCTACGGCTGGAGGTCAGGAGCGAGAGATTATCGCCGATCAGGATGCCGACCGTCCGCGCTGGGCGCCGGATGGCAAGAGGTTTGCTTTTCTCTCTGCGAAAGAGGGAGGATCGCAGGTTTGGATTGCGGAGTTTGACGGCACAGCAGGAACCGTGACGGCCGCTCATAAGTTGACTTCGATTGCGACGGAGGCTGGCGGGGAACTGTGGTCGCCAGATGGGAACAACATCCTGTTTACCTCAGATGTCTATCCAGAATGCGACGGTGACCCTGCCGCGGAAGCGGCTTGCAACGCGAAAAGATCAAAGGAAGCAGAGCAATCCAAGGTTAAGGCCCAGATTTTCGCTCATCTACTCTATCGACACTGGAATTCGTACAAGGAAGGTAAGCGCAGCCACATCTTTACTGTTTCGGCTACGCTTCCGCCGCCGCCGATGTCCAGCGCCCGTGTGGGACTCCCACCCCCCCGCGACCTTACGCCCGGCGACTACGATGCGCCTGTGTTCTCTCTCGGTGGGCAGGACGACTACGCCTTCTCGCCCGACGGGCAGGAGATTTGCTACACCTCGAATCACGACAAGAATCCGGCCGCTTCCACCAACAACGATCTCTGGATCGTCTCGATCAATGGAGGCCCGGCCAAGAACATCACCGCCGACAATCCCGCCAGCGACTCGACTCCTCTCTATTCGCCCGATGGCAAATACATCGCCTACCGCGCCCAGCAGCGTCCGGGATACGAGAGCGACCGCTTCCGGCTGATGCTGTACGACAGGAAGACGGGAGAGAAAACGAATCTGACGGAAGATTTCGACCGATGGATAGGAACACTTTCTTGGTCGACGGATTCGACTCGAATTTATTTCTCCTCTGAGAACAAGAGCAATTCCCCGATTTACGAGTTCAATGTAGGCGGCATCGCAAAGGTAAGAGGTTCGTGGCCTCGCGAAGTGGTTTCGAACTTTAACGATGATCAGGTCGTTGCTCCGAGGGGCGACACGTTGGTCTTCACCCGAATGTCGCTTGCAGGTCCCATCGAGCTTTATCGTGCATCAGCATCCGAGCCGCCTTGCACCATTTCGTATCGCGACGGAAAAGTACCGCCGCCAGGCTACGAGGCTCCGAATTGTCAGTTGTCCGAGGCCGAACCTCTCACCCATCTCAACGACGCCGTCCTCTCCCAAGTCGCCATGTCCCCCCTCGATTCTTTCTGGTTCCCAGGCGCTAACGGTGACAAAGTCCAAGGCTTCCTGGTCAAGCCGCCGAACTTCGATCCCAGCAAAAAGTATCCCGTGAAGTTCCTCATCCACGGCGGCCCCGAGAGCGCCTGGGGAGACGACTGGAGCTACCGCTGGAATCCCGAACTCTTCGCCGCGGATGGATATGTCGTCATCATGATCAACTTCCACGGCTCGACCGGCTACGGACAGAAGTTCATCGACGCCATCAACGGCGACTGGGGTGGCGCTCCGTTTGAAGACCTGATGAAGGGCCTCGACTACGCCGAAAAGACTTACCCGTTCATCGATAAAGACCGCGAGTGCGCGCTGGGCGCCAGCTACGGCGGATACATGGCTAACTGGATTCTCGGCCACACCGACCGCTTCAAGTGCATCGTGTCACACGACGGCATGTTCAATGCTGAATCCGCCTGGGGCGATACTGAAGAACTCTGGTTTAACGACTGGGAGTTCAAAGGCACTCCCTATGACAACCGCGAACTGTATCGCAAATGGTCACCACATGAGTATGCGAAAAATTTCAAGACGCCCACGCTGGTGATTCACGGGCAGAAAGATTACCGCCTCGACGTGTCGCAGGGATTCGATCTGTTCACCACGCTGCAGATGGAAGGCGTCCCGTCAAAGATGCTGTATTTCCCCGACGAAGGCCACTGGGTACTCAAGCCGCAGAATTCGCGGCTATGGTACGAAACAGTGAACGCCTGGGTAGATCAATGGACGAAAGATCAGGGGACGAAGAAGTGAGCCGGGCTTCGGGCTCCGGCTTTCGGGCTTCGCCAAGGCCCATGTGGGGACAGCCGCCTCGGCTGTCCATCCAAGCGCAGCGAGGCTGACTCTGCCGCTGAACTGGCGTGCTATTGCCGATGGTCCCTCCGCGACCCGATCCCAGAGGGATTATCCTCGCTGCCGGCCGCCGGAAAAGTTTCCATCATATCCTGCAGAGCGGCCGTGGTTCCTGCCGATACCTCAATCTCAATCTCCAGCGGACCGGTGAAAGATCCCACTGAAGGCACAAAGCTGGCCAAGCCGTTGACATCGCTCTGCACGGTGGTCTGGCTGGCACTGAGGATAACGGGCATGCCAGGTTGCGTGACCGTGGGGCCGCTCGACGTCAATGTCAGGTCGTTCCCTATCGGTCGCAGCACAGTGGATTGAAACAGCACGCCGGCTCCGAGGACAGGATTGGGAGGCGTGGAGGAATCCGTTACGCGCACGGTCAACGGTTGAAACGTCGGCCCCGTCACCACTTGGCCAGCGCCCCATACCGCCTGCAAGTTCATCATCGCGGCCGCCACCGCGTTCCCATAGATGGTTTGGCAGGGGCTATTTCCTGGAGCGATGCAAGCGCTAAGTTGCACGCTGGCGGTGAAGTTCGTCAGGGTAAGTGTGACCGACGCGTTGCCGTTAATGTTGGTCACGGCGCTGGCGGCACTGAGCGATGCGGACCCCTGAGCGATGAAGAAGTTCACGGTGACATCGCTTTGCGGCGTGCCCATGTCCACCACGAGCGCGGTCAGTGGCAAACTGAGCGATGCTCCCTGGGCGATCCAGAGGTAGGGTGTAGTGACTCCGATCTGCGACGGCAAGGATGTAGCCGTCATCGTCGCGGTGACGGACTGAGCCGGGGTGTAGACGGCGGGGGCGAGAGCCGCGGTGATCGCTGCATTTCCCGGGTTGACGAGTGTAACCCAGGTCGAAGCCATTCCGCTTTCGTCGCTGATCACTGAGCAGGTGGAAGTGCCGGCGCAGGCCGAAAGGGTGGCTCCGTTGGTGGTGGTCCATGCCACGGTGGCGCCGTTCACTGGTGTGATGCCATCGGAAGCGAGCACCTGCACCGTCACGGGATTGACGGCCTGCGTCCCCTGGGGCGTGGGAGGACTTACTCCCTGCAACAAGACGATCTGGTCGGTCGAAGCGGCTCCGAAGGTGAGCGCGTTGGTCATGATCGAGAATGCTCCGCTGACCGGATCGCTGATCGTGATGGTTTGAGGTCCATCGCTTTGCGCCGGAGCGGACAGCAGCATCTGGCTGGCGTCGGTGGCCATCAGTGGAACGCTTAAGCTGCCAACGGCGACGTCGAGACTGGGCGCAAAGCCCGTACCCTGCAAAGTGATTGCTCCACCACTGGCCGGGACTCGCGACGGGCTGACCGAGTCTCCGTAGAGGACATGGGCATGGTAGTGGTAATCAGGGCGGCCGTCGCCGCGCAGGTCGGCGATGCCGATGATGAAGCTGTTCGAAGTCAGGACTTGCGCATCGAGACGGCTCATCCCAAAGCCGAGTACGTTGAATGGGACCGGCGTAAGAGTTTGAGGAGCGGTACCCGGCGCATCACCCAGCGTCCACATGCCCACCACAGGTGCGGTCTTGGACTCGCTGGGCGCGCCAGTTTCATCGAGCGCGGTGACGGCTACCGACAGGGTGCGGTTCGCCTGGGCAGTGATCAGGAAGTAGCCAACATCACCATAGCCGCTAAGCGAGCCGACCCAATCGCCTGGGGCAGGAACCGCCGCTGGAGCGCTCCAGGTTTCCGTCGCGGCAAAAGGAGGAACTGGCTGGGCGCTTGCTGACATAAGAATGTTCTGCCCAAACTCGCCACCTGCGTTCACGGTTACCACGACAGGCTGAAAAATTCCCGAGGGCGCGACTTGCAACGGATCATAGGGGCACACACCGGCGGACCACAACGGATCCAGAGCCTCGATCGCAAGCTGGTATTGCGCAGTGCTGGCGCCGTTCGGGACAGGTAGTCCGCCGAGATCGAAGAATCCTTCCAGCGTTTGATCGGTGGATCCGAACTCGCTATAGGCATTTCCCAACGGGTCGGTTAATCCGGTGATGGGATTGCCGGCGTTGCCGGTGAACAGGAATCCAGAAACCGACGACGCCCCGTACTCCTCTGAGGGCAGGTCGGTGGCAGGATCAATCCAACGCGCCACTACGTTCACGCCCTGCATGGGTTGGGCGATGTTGCCCTGACTATCCGCAAAATAAACCGAGCCGTAAATGCGGGCCGTGGTGGGTGGGACCAAAGGGGGATAGAGGCGCGTCAGCGCCGCCATATCATCGGGGGCAAGCTGGTAAGGATTGGCGTAGCAGATCGTGATCGGCACGCAACCCAGAGGGTCGATATAGTGCATGACGGGAAACCCGGCGAAGTCAGCCAGCGTAGGATCCGAATTGCCGGTAATCACACTCAGATTCATCTGCGACCAACCCAGGCCGAGCACGCCGCCGAGCACCCGCACCAGCCGGTATTCCACGTCAGTGAGTTGCGAGGGCTCGAGCGCGCACTGGCCATTGATCACCACCAGCGCGTGAAGGAAATTCGCTCCCGCACCGAAGTTGTCCACCCCGCCGTAAACCGCATTCCAGAAGCACTGCGAAGGATCGCCCGCTCCGGCGCCGAGCAAGGCGTCCGTTACCGAACCGTCGAAATCGTAGACCACCCCCACGGGAGATTGCGTGGCTGACGGAGTGATGTCGGCAGGGGCGGTGACGGTCCCGTTGGAGTTGATAGCGATATTGGCGCCATTCACGTCTTCGGCGAGCTGGCCGGCGTCTACCGCTGTCAGCGCTGCGGTGGAGACAGAAGTCCATTGCGTGAAGGCGCTGGCCACAAACAAGTTGGCTGCGGCGTTAGGCAGGATGGGACTGAGATCACCCTGGTCCGTGTAATAGTTCACCACGCCGAGGGACCAGGTAATGGGCTGGCCCATAGTCGAGGGATCGAAGTAGCTGGAACCTGCCACATACTTAGGGCCGCCGGCACGGGCAAGCACAGCGCATAAAAGCACAATGGCCACGGCTGTTGCCAGGCGGAAAAAGAATGAGCGTGCGCTGCTGTTCCTCAGTGAGGTGTTCCACGGTGAGGTGTTCCTCAGTGTGGTGCTCTTCGGTAAGCTCACGTCTGGTTCATTCCTCCCCGCCCGAACGGCGTACGGCCATCGCGAAGTCGGCATAAGGGACGACGCTTTTCCCCTCTAGGATCGGGTCCTCTGCCAGGGACTCGAGGTGCTGTGCGGTCATCACGATCTGGCCCCGGGAATCCATCGGGAACCTGCCCATGCCCCCAGCCACCGGACTGGTCAGGCCCAGCTTGCTCGGGGAATAAAGGAACAGCAGAACGTGCTGGCCGACTCGGTAGCGCTCGCCGCTGGTCCAAAGGCCTGCCCACTCGTGGATCGTCAACCTCTTACCCTTCGAGGTGCCGCGGATGGCATGTTCAACCTGGAAGGTGATGGCGGTGGGGGCACGATATGGACGGGCGAACGACGCGGCTTGCCCAATGAACGTGACGCGACCAGAGAAAATGATTCCCGCGGCTCGGACGAGCTGCCGAAGAACGCCAGGACTTGGATTTCCCGGATAGCGTCGAGGCAGATTAGGAAGCAGAGGAATACGGACTGGCACAATCGGCGCCGAATACGTTGGCGGCGACCGTTTCGGGGGAAGGGTCGGCGACAAAGTAGCGGAGCGATCGCCGGCGGCGTCTTGCCCGGCCAACAGAGGTGTTGCGATCATCGATACGAGGATCAGCGTTACAAAGATCAGCGAGAAAGTGGCGAGCAGACGCCAGCAACTCCCGGACATAGCCATCACCTGGGAATGAATGTCTGCTCGGAGGAATCTGGGAAACCGAGAATATCCTAGCTAGCAACAAGGGTCGATGCAGTGACGGATGTCACAGCGAGCCTGTGAATTAGAGAGTCATTCCCACTCTGGGTCAGCCGTGCCGCTGATGCTCTTCGGCGCTCAGGTTGGCGCCGGCGAGCAGGAGCAGACCGGTCAGGAATGCCCAGAACATCAGGCTTACCGACAGTGCGAAGGGCCCGTAGACTTCCGCGAAATTGAGCCGCGGCAGAGCCATGATGTAGCCGTACTTCAGCGCTTCCGACAGCAGGCCCATGATAATGGCGGTCGGCAGCACAGCGCGCACCGGAACCTTGCCGTTGGGAAGCACCCAATAGATGAGGAAGAAGATGGCGATGCTGGCGCCGATCGCGAAGACCTTCATTGCCAGGAACTCCACCAGGCGCACCAGCGCGATGGCGTGGCCGCGCAGCACGAATTCGAACGGTCGCACGATCCCCGCGGTCATTCCAATCGAGAGCAGAGCCAGAACGCCGCAAGCAAACGCCAGGCCAAGCGAAACCAATTGATTGCCAAGATAAGAGCGGTTAGTGGGGAAGTTCCAGATGCGGTTGAGCGCCACCTCAAGTGGCACGAACACACCGGTCGAGGTCACGAGCAGGATGATCAGGGAGACAATCTGCACACGCTGCCGCGCATCCACCATGGCGTTCAGGTTGCGGATGACGAATTCCTGGCCGGCGGGGATGTAATCGCGCAGCAACTCGACGACTACGTCGTACATGACGCGCGAGTGAAAAACGCGCCGGATAAGCGTCATCAACAGGACAACGAAAGGAAAGAACGACAGGATCGAGTTGGCCGCAACCGAGAAGGCAAAGGTGTGCACATCGGTGCGCAGAAGGTATTTCGCAGTCGAAATCGCCCTCCCGCCGAAGCGCGGGCGGGGCGGGCGCCGAGCGAGGATCGTCGGTGCAACGCTCGGTGCAACGTTCGGTGCATCCCCTGCGGGTCGTGAAATCGTAGCTGTGGTTTGATCGGGCACAGGCTGTTCTCTAATCCTATCAAAGGGTTGCGGTCAGGTTCCGGTTCTCCGGGGAACGAAGGTCCAGCAGCTAAGGCGCGTCGTTTCTTATACCTTGTGAAAGGTTTAGATGTGACCCGAGGTTATTGTCACTAATTTTTCTTGCGTAACGATTTAATAGTCCTTATTATCTGTGGCGCACGAACCGATGAGAGTCGGGGAGTGAGTGGGTAAGGCAGGTTGATGTCTTGAGCAGGGCGGTAGAAATCAGCGCCGACGGTCCAGGGCTCCGGAAGTTCTCGCCGCATTTTCTTCATGCGTCGTAGAACCGAGGAGTCTTTTGCTTTGGGGGCAATTTCTAAGGCACAGAGAGACGCAACCGAGTTTCACTGGTTTTCTCGAGGGGGCGCTCCGTGCGGTTCGGGGCTACGATGCGGGAACTCCGGGAAACTAATTCTTAATGATCAGGGAAAGGAGTTTTTCTGTGAGAGAGAAGGGAACAGTAAAGTGGTTCAACGGGGCGAAGGGATATGGATTCATCCAGCGCTCCACGGGAGAGGACGTGTTCGTGCACTTCTCCGCCATTCAGGAGAACGGCTATCGCTCACTCAACGAGGGTGAGACCGTGGAGTTTGATCTGCTCAAAGGCCCCAAAGGCTTTCAGGCGGGCAACGTCGTCCGCGCTTAGACCTGCCAGTACCGCAATTACTAACCCTCCCGTTTGCAGCGGGAGGGTTTCTTGCTGCGCTTGCGAAGGCCAGTCCCTTTATCTTGTCATTCCGACCGGAGTCGGAGCGCCAGCGACGGCGGAGTGGAGGAACCTGCTGTTTGCCTGCAGCACCGCGCTGCCGACGCGTCGGTGGATTTCTCCCGCGGAATAAATCTCGCGCGCACTCGCTGGAGAAACCTTCGCTGGAGGCGGTCCCCATTGGGTTCTGGGTATCCCCCTCCCCCTCCTATCCTTGGAATCATCAGGTTAAGCAGGAAATTCCCCGCAAAATCCGGATGTCAAAGAACTTAGATAGACGATTATTCACTTGACACAAAAGTGGTCTAATGGCATGATTATGCCATGAACATCCGAGAGGCACATGAGAAGTTCGCCACTGACGAGCAGTGCTTGCAGTACATCGAAAAGATGCGTTGGCCTGATGGGATCGTGCGCTGCCCAATGTGCGGCGATAAGAACGTCGAGAAGTACGACCGCCCACTGACCAACCCGAAAAAGCGCCGCTCCAAGGACCGTGATCCTGAAAAGGAAAACAAGCGCCAGTGGTTCTACATCTGCCGCAATGCCGATTGCCGTGAGCAATTCTCAGCAACATCAGGCACGATCTTCCACAATACGCATCTTCCGCTCATAGTGTGGTTCCAAGCGGTTGCGCTCATGCTGAATGCGAAAAAGGGACTGAGCGCGAAACAGATGCAGCGCGACCTGGGGATCGGCGGATACAAGACCGCGTGGTATCTAAATCACCGCATTCGGGAAGCGATGGCAGAGGGCACAATACCGCAACTAGGCGGCATCGTGGAAATCGACGAGACTTATGTGGGCGGGAAAACGGTACGTCGCAAGGATCGGGGCAATCGCAAGTGGGAAGAGAAAGACGCGGTAGTCGGGATGATCCAGCGCGGCGGCGAATTGCGCCTCCGTCATATCGGCAAGGGGAGCGCAACGGGAAAGAAAGTTGCGCCGCTTGTGCGTGAGTTTGTATCGCGAGACGTGGACCGCGTTATTACGGATGAGTCGATAATCTACCCAGTCGCACTAGACGGCTATTGCGCCAGTAAGCACGAAACGATTCGCCACAAAGATAAAATTTACGTTCGCGGAGACGTTCACACGAACACGATTGAATCCGCATTCTCTCTGTTCAAGCGCGGGGTTAATGGCAGTTTTCACTTCGTCTCGATAAAGCATCTCCAGAGGTATCTGGATGAGTTTGCTTATCGGTTCAATCGCCGCAAGGACGATGGCGCATTTATGAAGACGGTGCGGCGACTGGCAGGATTCGCGCCGCTAACCTTCGATACACTCACTCCTGAGAAGGCTTAGGGCCCTTTTTCGGGGCCTTTATTTCCGAGGTTTTCTGTGGTGGCTTTTGCAACATCCGGCGTAGAACT
>Ga0070762_10001540_pt1 | contig 10705 bp, 9 predicted proteins | sample HubBroMetageREF2_FD_66726 | JGI IMG/M metagenome (GOLD analysis project Ga0070762, IMG submission 66726) | Reference soil microbial communities from the Hubbard Brook experimental Forest, New Hampshire, USA - Hubbard Brook CCASE Soil... | ecosystem: Environmental > Terrestrial > Soil > Temperate... | reverse complement strand
AAGCGCTGCAGCTCGGTAAAATTCTGCCTGGGCAGTTTCAGGTCGGACAGTTTGAAGCCGCCGGCAGACCCACGGGCGGATCTCGCGCGCATGACCATGGCGCCCAGTGCAGCGCCACCTGCGGCAGCCAAGAAGTAAGACAATAACTCCAGCATTCCTAGGTCCTGAAGGGCCCCAAACGCCCTCTGTGGGGGGTACCCTGAAGGCATTGCACCAGCGCCAACCCTTGAATTCTGTGCTGTGCCCGACACATTTACATAAGCGGGTGTTAGGGGCTGCCCACAAGTGTCTGATATGCGGAAGGGTGCGCATGCGGCCACCCGACCAATGTGAGCCTTCGGGCCGCTCAAATTCCCGGGCCCCGGGGTGCTAGTCGCGAATCTGCCCAGCCCCCCGCACTAAGTACTTGTAGCTGGTCAATTGCTCGACACCAACCGGGCCGCGCGCGTGAAACTTGTCCGTGCTGATGCCAATCTCGGCGCCCATGCCGAACTCGGCGCCGTCGGCGAATTGCGTGGAGGCGTTGTGCAACACGATGGCGCTGTCGACTTGGGATAGAAACCGTTCAGCCGAGGCCGCATCCTCAGTGATGATGCAGTCGGTATGCTGCGAGCCATACTGTCCGATGTGAGCGATGGCCGCATCCAGGTCGTCGACCACGCGCACGGCAATGATGGCGTCGAGATATTCCTTGTACCAATCCTGCTCATTGGCGGGTTTGACCCGCGCGTCGGCACGAGCACTGATCTCATCGCCGCGCACCTCGCAGCCGGCGGCGAGCAGCGACTGTACCAACGGTGCCAGGTGCGTGGGGGCGCAAGCCCGATCGATGAGCAGCGTCTCCGCCGAACCGCAAACACCCGTGCGGCGCATTTTCGCATTCAACACGATGCGCTTCGACATCGAAAGATCCGCGTCGCGATGCACATACACGTGGCAGACGCCCTCGAGATGTCCGATCACCGGTACTCGTGCTTCCTTCTGCACGCGCGAAATCAAACTTTTGCCGCCGCGCGGCACGATGACATCGATGCTATCGGCCATGTCGCTGAGCATATGGCCCACCGCGGCACGATCCGGGGTGGGCACCAATTGAATGCCCGCCGGCGGCAGCCCGGCCGCGACGAGCCCTTGCTGCAGACAGTGGTGGATGGCCGCGCTCGATCTCAAGCTTTCCGAACCGGCGCGCAGTATCACGGCATTGCCGGATTTCAGGCACAACCCGCCGGCATCGGCCGTGACATTGGGCCGGCTCTCATAAATGATGCCGATTACGCCGAGAGGTACGCAGACTCTCTGTATTTTCATGCCATTCGGACGCGACCACTCGGCCAAGCGCGCGCCGATGGGATCGCGTGCGGCCGCAATCTCTGCGAGGCCGCGCGCCATGGCCTCGACGCGCGCATCGTCGAGGCGCAGCCGATCTCGCAGTGCGGCCGATAGTCCCTCCCCCGATTCGCGTATATCCGCGTCATTGGCGGTGAGGACGTCGGCGCGAGAATCGCGCAGTACGGATGCCGCGGCGAGCAACGCGCGATTCTTTTGTTCGCTCGAGGCGAACGCCAGCTGCTTGGCGGCAAGCCGAGCCGCCCTGCCGATGCCCTGCATGAGGTCGGCGACATTATTCACAGGATTCTGAGCAGCACCAGGTCATCACGGTGCACGATTTCGTCACGGCCGCGAAATCCCAGCACCGTCTCGATATCGGCGGACTTGCGGCCGATGATCCGCGCGGCGTCGACGTCCGAATAGGCGCAGATCCCTCTGCCGATCTCAGTGCCGTCCGGGCCGATGATGCTGACGGTATCGCCGCGATCGAATCGCCCGAGCGCTCGGGTAACGCCGGCGGGCAGGAGACTTTTGCCGCCCATCAATGCACGAACCGCGCCATCGTCGATGGCGATCGCGCCTGCGGGCTTCAATGTGCTCGCAATCCATTGCTTGCGGGCGGCTACCGGCGTCGAGGTAGGCACAAACCAGGTGCATCGGACCCCTTCCTCGATGCGCCGCAGAGGATGCTCCCCGGATCCCAAGGAAATGCAGAGGTGACATCCGGCGCCCACGGCAATCTTGGCCGCGGCGATTTTGGTGTGCATGCCGCCCGAACCCATATCGCTGGTTGTGCCGCTCGCCATTGCCTCGATGGCAGGCGTAATTTCCAGCACACGCGCAATAAAATGCGCGTCCGGGTCTTGTTTCGGGTCCGTGGTGTACAACCCATCGATATCCGACAGCAAGACCAGACAATCCGCACCGATCATTTGCGCCACTCGGGCCGCCAGCCGGTCGTTATCGCCATAGCGGATTTCGGCCGTCGCCACGGTATCGTTTTCATTGATGACCGGCACGGCGCCCAAGCCCAGGAGGGTGTTGAGCGTCCCGCGGGCGTTCAGGTAACGCCGCCGCTGCTCGGTATCGCCCAGCGTCAAGAGGATTTGCGCCACTGCGATCTCATGCACATCCAGCAGCTCTTTATACGCGTGCGCGAGCCGAATCTGTCCTACAGCCGCCGCCGCCTGGCTTTCCTCCAGTTTGAGCTTTCCCGGACCCAAGTTTAGGTGCCGCCTCCCCAGGGCAATGGCGCCGGAGGAGACCAAGATGATTTCCTGACCTCGCTTGCGGAAGGCCGCCACGTCAACCGCGAGGCTCTCGAGCCAGGAGCGGTTCAGCCGGCCTTTGTCGCTATCCACCAACAGGGTTGAGCCGACCTTGACGACGACGCGCCGCGCTTCGGTCAATCGACGAGCGGCGACTTTACGGTCTGGGACGGTCATAGGACCACGATATTGCCATTTACTTCGCTGAGTGGCCTCACCTAATATTCGTAGCTCTTAAAGAGCACCAGTCTTCAAATAAGGATGAACCGTGGGCAGAGAGTACGAACCGACAGTCGGGCAGTGGTACGACGACTTGGAAAACGAAGAAACCTTTCAGGTTCTCAAAGTGGACGAGGACCAGGAAACTATTCATATCCAACATCTCGATGGCGATACCGAAGATCTCGATGTTGACGACTGGGCGGAACTGGATCTGGAGTTGACCGAGGAACCGGAGGGTTGGTCAGGCTCCAAGGCTGAGAAGGACGATGAAGACGAAGAAGAGGACGAGGACTGGGACGAAGATGAGGATGACGAGGACGACGACGACTTAGACGATGAGGACGAAGAGGATCGCGAAGAATACTAGAGGCGTACCCGGTTCGTCGGCCATTCGAACTTGGTCCTCCAGCAGCGTGAGATTGAGTGTCCCGCCTGAAAGGCCGGGGGGATAGAGAAGCGTCGAGGTCCTGCTCTTACGGGCCTCGACGCTTCTCTATCCCCCCAGCCATTCTGGCCGCCCTGGTCTAAACGCGCTGCAGCCACCCGTGCACATCCGGCGTTTCACCCCGCTGTAGCGCGACCAGTTTGGCGCGCAGCGCCTTGGTGGCGTTGCCGACATGCCCGGTTCCCACCCGGTGCTCAATCCCTCCATAAATCAGCGTGCCCACGCCAGCGAGCACGGCGGCGGTGCCTGACAGCGCCGCTTCGCCGCTGCGCACCCAGTCGAGCATCTCCAGGACATCGAATTTTTTCTCGGTCACGGTATAGCCGCTGTCGCGGCCCATCCTCAGCAAGGAATCGCGCGTCACGCCGTGCAGAAACGTGGAATCCAAGCTGCGGGTCATCAGTTCCCCGTCGCGGATCAACAGGAAGTTGGCGGCACCGGTCTCTTGGACTTGGCCCTCGGGGCAAAACAGCACCTGATCGGCTTGATGTTGCGCCCGGGCATTCATGATTGGCGCCAATGCCGCGGCGTAGTTGCCGCCGGTTTTCACCATGCCCATGTGCTGCGCAGAGCGGGTGTTCTGATCGTCGACCAGAATGCGCAGCGGCTTCTCGCCGCCCTCAAAGTAATCCCACACCGGGCTGGCGAGCACCACCAGCATCGCCTCGGTAGTAGGCGTCGTGGCGCCGCCGAGATTGGCCGACGTGCCAAAAATAATGGGACGCAGGTAGAGCGCGCCGGGCGCGTCCGGCACGGCATCGCGGCAGCGATCGATCAGCGTGCGCACCATGTCGGCGACCTGCGCAATATCGGGATCCGGCAGCACCAACGAGCGCGTGCTCTGCAGCAGCCGCTGCAAATGCCGATCCATGCGAAATACATGCACGGAACCATCGGCGTGACGGAAGGCCTTGAATCCTTCGAAGCAGGTGCTGGAATAGTGCAGCACGTGCGCCGCAGGACTGATTTCGACCGAGCCGACGGGCTTGATCTCGCTCTGGCTCCATTTGCCATCACGATACTGGGTCACCGCCATGTGCGAAGCGAGCAGGGTGCCGAATGCAGGACGCTTGGGTTGTGGATTCATGGAGTTTTCACCGTAGGAATGAATATGGTTGCGGGATGTTCGAGGCGTTCTTTCAATGCTTGGATCATCGCGGCGGCGTCGTAGCCGTCCACAAAGCGGTGATCGAACGAGGATGACAAGTTCATGATTCGCCGCACGGCGATCGCGCCCTGATACACGACGGGCCGCTCAACGGCCTTGTTGAGTCCGATGATGGCCACTTCCGGCGCATTGATAATGGGCGTGGAGGCGATGCCGCCGAGCTTGCCCAAGCTCGTGACCGTGATGGTGGATCCCACCAGTTCCTCGCGCGTCGCCTTGTTCGTGCGCGCGCGTTCGGCCAGCCTGCGAATCTCCGCGGCGACCTCCCAGAGCCCGAGCGCCTGCGCGTTGCGCACCACCGGAACTTTCAATCCATCGGGCGTCTGGGTCGCAATGCCGACATGTACGGCGCGATGCCGGATCAATACGCCGCGCGCTGCGTCGTACAGCACATTGCATTGCGGAAAGGATTCGATCACACGAGTGAGCGCCATGACCACCAGCGGCAGATAGCTGAGCGAACCTGCGTCTTTGGAGCGCGAGTTGTTCAAATGCATGCGCAGGGATTCGAGCTCGGTGACATCGACTTCTTCGACATAGGCAAAGTGCGGAATGTTGCGCTTGGCCTCGCTCATCCGCTCGGCAATCAGGCGGCGCAGTCCGATGACTTTTATTTCCGTGGTATCCGCTGCCTCTGCCTTGGGCGGAGGCGGGGCGGCGGTCTGCAAATCGGCTCGCATGATTCGCCCGCCGGGACCTGAGCCCGCCACGGTGGTCAGGTCGATGCCTGCCTCGCTCGCCCGGCGTCGGTTGGCTGGCGAAGTCATCACGCGGCCCGGGCGCGCAGCAGGCGCCGCTGCCGGCGCGGATGTTGGCGCCGCGGGCTTGGCGACCGACGCCGGTGGCGGTGCCGGTGCCGCGGTTTTGACAGCTGGCGCGGCAGCCGACGCTGCCGGTGCGGCAGCCGCCTCGGGCGGCTTTGCGCTCTCGCTCAACTCGAATACGATCAGCGGTGAGCCGACCGCCACCTTGTCCCCCGGCGCGCCCGTGACGGACACGACGCGGCCGCTCACCGGCGCCGGTACTTCCACGGCCGCCTTATCGGTCATCACCTCAACAATCAGTTGATCTTCGCTCACCGTATCGCCGGGCTTGGTGTGCCAGGCGACAATCTCCGCATCGACCGTGCCTTCTCCCAAGTCCGGCATTTTGAATGTGAATTGGCTCATGCGGGTTCCATGACAGCCTGGAGCGCCGCTTTAACCCGCGCCTGACCAGGAAAGTATTCCCACTCGAACGCGTGCGGGTAGGGAGTATCCCAGCCTGCCACCCGTTGTATCGGCGCTTCCAACGACCAGAAGCACTCTTCTTGAATGATCGATAGCAATTCTCCGCCAAAACCTGAGAATCGGGTCGCTTCATGCGCCACGATGCAGCGGCCGGTTTTCTTCACGGAAGCAACCATGGTCTCAACGTCCAGCGGCACGAGCGAACGCAAATCGATGATCTCGGCATCGACGTTCATCGCCGCCGCGGCGGCCAACGCAACGTGCACCATGGTGCCGTACGTGATGATGCTGACGTCGGCGCCGGCACGCACGATGTCCGCCTTACCGAGCGGTACTTTGTAATATCCCTCATCCACTTGACCCTTCGGATGCGTGCTCCAGGGCACGGCAGGCTTGTTCGGATCGCCGTCGAACGGGCCGTTGTACAGACGCTTCGGCTCGAAGAACACGACCGGATCATCATCCTCGATGCTGGTGATCAACAAGCCTTTGGCATCGTACGGATTGGAGGGCATCACGACTTTGATGCCGCTGATGTGAGTAAACAAGGCTTCGGGACTTTGCGAATGGGTCTGGCCACCGCGAATTCCGCCGCCGCAGGGCGTTCGAATGGTGACGGGCGCGAAGAAATCGCCCGCGCTGCGATAGCGGATGCGCGCCAGCTCGCTGACAATTTGATCGAAGCCCGGATAGATGTAATCCGCGAATTGAATCTCGGCGACGGGCCGCAGGCCATTCACGCTCATGCCGATCGCCGTGGCCACGATTCCGCCCTCGGCGATCGGCGAATCGATGACGCGGTGCTCGCCGTACTTGCGCTGCAAGCCCTCGGTGGCGCGAAACACACCGCCGAAATAACCGATGTCCTCCCCCATCAATACCACCGCGGGGTCCCTGCCCAGCATGATGTCCATGGCGGAATTCAGGGCCTGGATCATGTTCATGTTGGCCATGCTTCAGCCCAGTTCCTTGCGCAGCAGTGCTTGCTGGCGCTGAAGATTCTGCGGCATGTCCTTGAACACGTCCTCGAACATCGTGCTTGGATTCAGTCTCGGACCTTCGGTCATGGTTCCGAATTTGATCGCTTCCTTCCAGCTCGACGCCACCAGGGCCTCGAGCTCGGCGCTCATGGCCTGGTGCCGTTCTTCAGACCACTCGCCGATTTTGATCAAATGCGCCTTTAAGCGCTGGATGGGATCGCCCAGCGGCCAATGTTCGGCGTCGTCTTTGGCGCGGTAGCGCGCGGGATCGTCGCTGGTGGAATGCGCAGCGCCGCGGTACGTCACCAGTTCTATCAATGTCGGGCCGGCGCCGGTACGCGCGCGTTCCGCCGCCCATTGCGTCACCGCATAAACCGCGAGGAAGTCGTTGCCGTCGACGCGAATTCCCGGCATCCCGTAGCCGGGGCCGCGCGCCGCAAAGGCTCGCTGCTCGCCGCCGGCATAGCCCTGAAACGTCGAGATGGCCCACTGATTGTTGACGACATTGAGAATCACCGGTGCCTGGTACACGGAAGCGAATAACAGGGCGTAATGAAAATCCGCCTCGGCGCTGCTGCCCTCGCCGATCCAGGTCGCCGCCAAATTGTCTTCACCCTTGATGGCCGCGGCCATGGCCCATCCCACCGCCTGCGGAAATTGCGTCGCCAGATTGCCGGAAATCGAGAAAATATTGTTCGCGCGCGAGTGATACATGACCGGCAGCTGTCGGCCCTTGCACATGTCCTTGGTGTTGGACAACAGCTGCGACATCAGATCGACCAGCGAAATGCCGCGCACGATTTGCGCGCCCTGCTGGCGATAGGCGGGAAACAGCATGTCGGAGGGACGCAGCGCCATAGCCTGCGCGACCCCGACCGCTTCCTCGCCGAGGGAGCGTATGTAGAATGAAATCTTGCCGGCGCGCTGCATGCGCTGCATACGATCGTCATACAAGCGCGTGAGCAGCATGTGCCGCAGACCAACCTGCAGGTCACTCGCCTCGAGATGCGGATTCCAGGGACCGACGGCATCGCCGCTGTCATCGAGCACGCGCACCAACTCGACGCTCAAGGCACCCATGTCGCGGGCGCGGGCATTGACCTGGGGGCGGGGAACCGAACCGGCGGGCGACAATTGCACGTAACTGAAGTCGGGAGTTTCGCCGGGGCGCGCGGGAACGCGCGGCAAATGCAAGCGAGATTTTTTGGTCATCCGCGTAATTTACGTCTCCGCACCTCTCAATGTTGCATTCATTAGGAAGCAGGCGAATAATTCGGTATATTTATTCCGATATTGAGCGTTTTATGGAACAAAACAACCGCAATACAATCGATCGATTGGATTTGCGTCTGCTCGACATTCTACAGAGGCATGGGGCGTTGTCGGTTGCCGAGGTGGCCGCGCAAACGAAGATATCGACGACCACGTGCTGGCGGCGGATTCAGCAGCTCGAACAAAACGGCGTGATCAAGGCGCGCGTCGCGCTCCTGGATCGAAACGCGCTTGGCCTCGATGTGACCATCTTTGCGCACATCAAGCTGGCCACCACCGGACGCGATGCGCTCGCGGAATTCGAGGCGGCAATTCGCGACCGCGCGGAAGTGCTCGAGTGCTACACGCTCACCGGCGAGTGGGACTTTCTCCTCAAAATCGTGACCAAGAACATCAAGGCTTTCGAGGCGTTCTATCTCGACTATTTGTCGCGCATTCCGTGCGTGCGATCGGTCAATTCCTCTGTCGCGGTCACGGTGATCAAGGAATCGACCGCGCTGCCACTGGGAATTTAACGGCGCCCTCCGAGGTGGCGCGATCAAGGCAGAAGGATCGTGGACCCGGTGGTTTTGCGCCCCTCGAGATCACGGTGCGCCTGCGCCGTTTCGCGCAGCGGCAGCCGCTGGCCGATGCGCGGCTTCACCGCGCCCGATGCGACCTTGGCGAACAGGTCGGCCGCCCGCAGGGTGAGATCCGCACGCGTTTTGATGTAGTCGAACAGCATGGGACGCGTCGCGAAGAGCGAGCCGCCGCCGGCGAGATCGGAAAACTTGAAATCGGTGATCGCTCCCGAGGACTGTCCGAAACAAACGAACAACCCGCGCACATGCAGACATTTCAGCGACCCGCGCCAGGTGTCATTGCCCACGGAGTCGTAGACCACGTCGCAGCCTCTGCCGCCGGTAATCTCCTTGACGCGCACAGCGAAATCCTCGGCTCTGTAGTCGATGACGTGCGTGTAGCCGCTCGCTGTTGCCGCGGCGGCTTTCTCGGCGGAACCTACCGTGCCGATGGAGGTCGCGCCGATGCTCTTCAGCCACTGCCCCATCAACAGCCCGACGCCGCCCGCAGCCGCGTGTACCAGCACGGTGTCGCCTGCTTTCACCGCATAGCTGGAATTCAATAGATATTGCGTCGTCAGGCCTTTCAGCATGATCGAAGCGGCAACCTCGAAATCTATCCCTTCAGGCAATTTCACCAGCCGCTCCGCGGCCACCACCCGCCGCGTTCGGTACGCACCGATGGGCAGCGTATACGCGACGCGATCGCCGCTCTTGAAATCGGTCACGCCCTCGCCGACTTCCTCGACGATTCCCGCCGCTTCGCCGCCGGGTATCAACGGCGACATCGGCCAGGGATAGTGACCTTGGCGATAGTAAGTGTCGATGAAATTCACGCCCACGGCGCGCTGCGCAATGAGCACCTCGCCGCGCGCAGGCGCGCCGGTCTCTATCTCGGCCCATTCAAGCGCCTCCGGGCCGCCCGGAGTGCGCACCACGACTGCAAAGTCCGCTGTTTTCGTCACAAGCACCTCGCCACAATTACCTCGCCGCAACGACCTTCGCCAAGATTACGTGGCCAACGTTCCCACGTAACGGCCGATGCGCACAATCGCCTCGCGCAGCGTCGCCTCGTCGGTGGCGAAGCACAGCCGCACGAAGCCTCGAGTCGCCTCGCCGAATGCACCGCCGTCGAGCACCGATACCCGCTCGGACCTGAACAATCCGCTCATGAAATCGTAGCCCGAAAGCCCCGTGCCCTGCACATCGATCAGCGTGAACATGCCGGCTTCCGGAACGGCGCAGCGGATTCCTCGCACGCCGGCAAGGCCTTTGATCAGCATATCGCGCCTTGATGTGCAGAGTTCGCGAATCCGCTGCTCAGGCGCATCCGATCCTAAGAGCGCGGTGAGTGCCGCCTCCTGAATGAACCCGGGCAAGCCGAACAGCATGCACATGGAGAGAGATTCCGCGTGCTTCGCCAAATCCTTGGGCGCCACCATCCAGCCGGCCCGCAACCCCGGCATCGAATGCGACTTCGACAAACTACTGATGGTCACGACCTGTTCGGGCAGGCGCGTCGCGAGACTCGGCACGCGGCCCCCGGGCGCAAGTCCCGCATAAACCTCGTCCGCGACAATCCACAAAGAATGCCGGCGCGCGAGATCGCCGATGACATTGAGATCCGCCTCGCTCAAGATCACGCCGCTCGGATTATTGGGAGTCGCGAAAAACAAGGCGCGGGTGCGCGGCGTGATGGCTGCTGCGAGCGCCCCCAAGTCGGGGTGAAATCCGCTGCCCGCCGGTGCCGGCACGCGCACCAACTGCGCCCCCGATGCTCTTATCGTGGCCGGATAACTCGGGTACAACGGCTCCAGCGCCAATACCTCATCGCCCGGGCCGGCGACACACATCGAGGCGGCAAACAGTGCGTTCTGTGCGCCGGAGAGAAAAATAACATTGTCCGCGTCCACCGCTTGACCGGTGCGGCGCTGATGCGTGCGCGCGATCGCGGTACGCAGCGCCAGGCGTCCGGCCGCCGGTGTATAGCGAACATCGCCGGCCCGCAGCGTTTCGATCGCGCGCTCGAGCACAGGCGCCGGCATTTCCAATTCCGGATCGCCGATGCTGAGCACGATCACGTCCTCGCCGCGCAACTGCGCTTCGCGCGCCTGCCCGTGGATGGTCCACGCCGCGACACTTTCGCCCTTGATTCGATCCACCAGCGGAGAAAATTTCATGACATACTTTACTATGCCATTCACACCCGAACACTCTCTTCGCTGCCGCAAG
>Ga0070762_10001534_pt1 | contig 10715 bp, 8 predicted proteins | sample HubBroMetageREF2_FD_66726 | JGI IMG/M metagenome (GOLD analysis project Ga0070762, IMG submission 66726) | Reference soil microbial communities from the Hubbard Brook experimental Forest, New Hampshire, USA - Hubbard Brook CCASE Soil... | ecosystem: Environmental > Terrestrial > Soil > Temperate... | reverse complement strand
TCGGATTCCTCGCAACCGGGCGTCAAGGCGATTTTGACTTATCTGCAATCGCTTAATCCGCCTATCAATTCGCGCTGCGAGCCGGGCCATTACTACTTGCTGAACAACTACAACCCCGGCTGGTTCGGCAACGGCAGGAACGCCTATCTCGACAACAATCCAGCCAACACGCCATTTACGATCCCGCCATCGTCAACGCCAAGCATCGGCGATGTGTTGAACGCGAAGAAAATCTCGTGGAAGTACTACGGCGATCAATGGAACAACTACGTCGGCGACCCCTACCAGGAGAATTATGGCACGCCCGGACCGACCGCCGACGAATATTGCAATATCTGCAATCCGTTCCAGTATGACACTTCGATCATGGCGAATCCGGAACAGATCGAGACGCACATCACGGATTCGGTGGACCTGTATGCGGACTTGGCGAGCGGCACGCTGCCGGCTGTCTCGGTCGTGAAGCCGAGCGGCTATACCGACGGTCACCCCGCGTCGTCGAAACTCGATCTGTTCGAAGGCTTCACCAAAAAGATCATCGACGGGGTGCAAAAGTCAAAATACGCCTCCGACACGGCTATCTTCATCACTTTCGATGAAGGCGGCGGCTACTACGACTCCGGCTACGTGCAGCCGCTCGACTTTTTCGGCGACGGCACGCGTATCCCGCTGATCGTTGTCTCGCCCTACGCGAAACAGGGATACATCTCGCACGAATATGCGGACCACGTGTCGATCATCAAGTTCATCGAGCGCAATTGGGGCTTGCCAACCATCACCAACCGCAGCCGGGATAATTTCCCGAACCCGGTGACGGCTGCGGGCAATCCCTATGTTCCTGTGAACAGTCCCGCGATCAGCGACCTGTTCGATTTCTTCAATTTCTCTCAGGAATAGAGGCTGAAGAAATCGCTCGATCGGCACTTACGATGACTTCGGCCCGCCGCTTTGTAAGCCCGCGGCGGGCCGTCTTTTGGATCCCAGCGACGTGGACAAACACACCGAACGGGCGCGAAGCCCCATCCGTTATTTAAGCTGCTTCATGGTCGTTGCCGCCGCGCTAGCCGCACCGGCATTGGCGCAAGAGCCAGCGCCGATCTGTCATTCCCAATCCGTCAATCTTGAGGGAGCCAATAAGACGCGCGTCGGCGCCACCGATGCGTCCGGAGCTTCGCTGTGCCTTTATCGGGGGCCGACCTCGGTTCATCTTGAGGTCCGGCAGGCCAGCATTGCTGCCATCCTCTCGGCAATGGCCACCACTTACGCAATCTCGTTCCGGTCGTCGGTCCCGCTCTCCGAACTAAGAAGCGGCCGATACGTGGGGCCGGTGAGATCCGTGATATCGGAGGTACTCAGCGGTTACGACTATGCCATCAGCCATCAGCCCTCGCATCTCGATATCGTCGTCTTCGACAAAAGCGGCGGGCGACCGGTGGCTCCGCCGGTCACCGCCGAGCCGACTCCCGGCGCTGTAAGTCAAGCAAGACCGCCGCGCAATGTGGTCACGGTCTCTCGCGCGCATTAGGCCCAGGAGACGGCGATAACGATCACTGAACTCACACAGTGGGCGCGAAAGCGTAAATCCACCCGAACCCGCTGCGCAAAATTTGTGCACGCGCGTGCTCATTCTTGCATGACGCTTGCATGGAAATTGAAGTCAGTTCCTATGGGTGGCGTTCAATGAACCTTCTCAGTCTCGATATTCGCATGCTTCGTTCGCTAACTTCCGTCGCGGACACCGGCAGCATCACCGAGACGGCGCGGCAACTCGGCCGCACCCAGCCCGCGATCAGCTTACAAATTCAGCGGCTTGAGGAAATTACCGGCAAGGCGCTGTTTCGTCACGAAGGCCGCCGAATGCAACTGACCCAGGACGGCGACATGGTTCTGGGTTATGCAAAATCTATCCTACGGTTGCACGATGAGCTCCTCTCGCGTTTATCGTCACCGGACGTCCAGGGCCACGTGGTGGTCGGCGTTCCTGATCTCTACGCCGCCTACATGCTGCCGTCAGTGCTTTCGGTCTTTAAAGAAGCATTCCCGCGCATCCGGGTCGAAGTGCGCTGTGCGCTGTCAACTCCGACAGTGGAGCGCGTACGCCGCGGCGAAGTCGACGTCGCGCTGGTGACGCGGATGAATAACTTTACCCGCGGTCTCGTGGTGCACCAGGAGCAATTGGTGTGGATGGCCGGCGAGACGTCCTGCGCGCAATTCGACGATCCAGTGCCGCTCGCGTTACTTCCGCCCGGAAATATTTACCGCGAATATGCGATCGACCACATTGAGCGCGCTGGACGTCAGTGGCAAATCGTGTGTGTCAGTGAAAGCGTGAGCGGCCTGCAAGCCGCCGTGTTCGGCGGCATGGCGGTTACGGTTCTCGGACGCTGCGCATTGGTCGCGGGGATGCGCGAACTTACCCCGGAAGACGGTTTTCCGGCACTGCCGAAGGTCGATCTGCTGCTTTACAAAGCGCCCGGCGTTTCATCGCCGGCAGTCGATGCCTTGCACGATTATCTGGCCCATTATGTCGGGCTCGACAGCGTGGTCGATCCGCAGCGGAAGGTGCGTGACTCCTGGCGCGAACAGACGGCGCGGAGCGGATTCGCGGCGCGCAGCGACTCGAGCCTCGCGTTTTCGAAATAGCGCTTTACCCCGCCGTCGGCGACGCGTCCCCGTTCACCAGCTGGACGCGGCGCGCCGTCAATGGGAGATCATCCACGGCCGGCTGTTCGGGAAGCTCTTCGATCCTTTGTTTCCCTTATTGACGCGACGCGACATCCCCCCCGAACAACAAGCGCAGCCGCCGCCGTGCGATCCTTTGAGCGAGGATAGCGTGCGGGGCGAGTTGGCGCTCCGCTCGTTGGCCGCGTGCGCCGCTCGCGTTTGTGCCGAAACGGTCGAGCAGTAAGGCGCCGTCAGAAAGGCACGCGGCGCCGCTGACGCACAGCTCGGGCATTCCGATGGCAGAGCAGATTCCGCCATCGGCCGCATCAGCGTGAACGGACCGCAGCGCTCACAAAGATAGTCATAGACCGGCATCGGGCTTGCTCACTTGTCCGGTGAAACCGGGATGTCGACGCCGCCCTTGATATGTTTGGTCGGCCCAGCGGCGTTCGGCATAATATCGAACTCGAAGATTTCCGTGGGCAGCCAGAGCGTCGCGCAGGCATTGGGGATGTCGACAACGCCGGAGATGTGGCCCTGCACCGGAGCAGTCCCGAGGATCGAATAGGCCTGCGCCTTCGAGTAGCCGAATTTGGTCAAATACTCGATCGCGTTCAGGCAGGCCTGCCGATAGGCGACATGGACATCGAGGTAGTGCTGCTTGCCCCACTCGTCCACTGAGATGCCTTCGAAGATAAGGTAGTCGTTATAGGTCGGCGTGATCGGCGAAGGCTTGAAGATCGGGTTTTTGATGCCGTATTTGGCCATGCCGCCTTTAAGCACTTCGACCTTGATATGCAGCCAGCCGGCCATCTCGATGGCACCGCAGAACGTGATCTCGCCGTCGCCCTGGCTGAAATGAAGATCTCCCATGGAGAGCCCGCCGCCCTTCACGTAGACTGGGAAGTAGATTTTCGATCCGCGCGACAGGTCCTTGATGTCGCAATTGCCGCCATGCTCGCGTGGCGGCACGGTGCGGGCGCCCTCGGCGCCGACCTTGGCCTTGGCGTCGCCCTTCGCGGTGCCTGCATGCGCCGTGGCGGCGAACGGCGGATTGGCCAACGGCGGCACCCGCGTCGGGTTGGTGGCGATGAAATCGACTTCACGCTTGTTCCAGGTCGCGAGCAGATTGGCGTCGGGCAGGCAGCCGATCAGCCCGGGATGGATGAGTCCGGCAAATTTGACGCCGGGAACGTGACGCGAGTGGGTGTAGAGGCCGGAAATATCCCAGATCGACTTTTGCGCCAGCGGAAAATGATCGGTCAGGAAGCCGCCACCATTCTTCTTCGAGAAGAAACCGTTGAAGCCCCAAAGGCTTTGCGGCATCGCGCCGACGTCAAGCAGGTCAACGACCAAAAGATCGCCGGGCTCGGCGCCTTCGACGCCGATCGGCCCGGATAAGAAATGCACGATCGACAGATCGATGTCGCGCACATCGTCAGCGGAATCGTTGTTCTTGATGAAGCCTCCGGTCCAGTCGTAGGTCTCGACGACAAAATCGTCGCCCGGTTTCACCCACGCGACCATCGGGATGTCGGGATGCCAGCGATTATGGATTGCCGGGTTTTTGTATGGAGATTCGGAGAGATCAATCTTGATCAGGGTCTTTGGCATGGTTCAACCTCGCTAAAACTTACAGGTGACCGAGAAACGTGAATCAGCTTGCCAGCAGTTCTTTGATCGCCTTATCGACGAATTCGATATCGGGACTGGTGCCGCGCGGATCGCCGGCGAAATGACCCCAATCGCTTTTGCAAATGCGTAATTCGGCGTTCGGCATGTGCTCGACTTCGTATTGGCTGTCTTCCGGCGGAAAGTAGAGATCGGTCGAGGCCGGCATGACGATCGCCTTGGCCTTGATAGCTCCAAGCGCCTTGTCGAAGTCTCCGCCGTATTTGGGATCGCCGGAAATGTCCGCGTACTGCCAGGTCCACAGCAGAGAGAGGAGATTGTTCGCGTCCTTGGCGAGAAAGAAGCCTTCCCAGAAATAGACCAAGAAATCCTCGAGCGACGAATAACCCCAAGGCACGTCGGCCGCCCGGCCGCCGAAGGGGCGTTTGGGAAGCGCGAGATCGAGCTTCTTGCGATAGAAAGTCTGCGAAAAGCCCCAGCCGGCATAAACCCGCGCGGCGGCGCGCAGACCGCGGCGTGGCGGCTCCTTATACCAGCCGTAGTCGTATACGGCGTCCGCGGTCAGCGCGGCCTTCACCCCTTCAAGGAAAACGAAATTGTGCCGCGAGCAACGCGCGGCGCCCATGAACGGCAGGATCCGCTCCACCATGTCGGGGAACGACGCGCCCCATTGGAACGATTGCGCCGCGCCCATCGACCAGCCGGTCACCAGCTTTATCTTCTCGATGCCGAATTTTTCGGTGACAAGTCGATGCTGAAGTTGGACTTGGTCGTAGACGGTGACGCGCGGAAAGCGCGCGCGATCATAGGGCTCGGCTGTGTTGCTCGGGGACGACGATAAGCCGTTGCCGAGCATGTTGGGAATGATGATGAAATATTTGCTCGGGTCGAGCGCCATGCTCTCGCCGATCATCCACTCGTTGTCGTAATGCTGCGCCGAGTACCAAGTCGGGTAGACGATGACGTTGTCTTTCTTGGCGTTGAGCGTGCCGTATGTCTTGTAGGCGAGTTTTGCGTCGCGCAGCGTCGCTCCGGACTGCAGGACGATATCGCCGAGATCAAAAGTTTGATAATCTGACACCGATTTTCTCCTTAGGCTTCGAACGCGAACTGACGGGCATCGCCGGGTTTTCTATTGCTCATGGTCATTAATGGTCGTGGGCCAGGATGCGGGCGTGATCGACCGGCCAACTCGCAAGTACGTTGTCGCCGATAGTGACCGGGTTGTTGAAGAACTTTCGCTCCGAAACGTAGGCGACGAAATCTTCGGAACCGCCCGCGTTGAGCATGACCTTGACGAAATAGCCCTGATATTCGACGGCCTTGACTTTGCCGGATACTGCAACCGTGTTGGCGGGAGGCGAGCCGCCGGGGGACGTCAACTCGATGTCATCGCGGCGCACCGCAATTGCGATTGGATCACCGGTTTCAACGTTGACGCCTGGTGTCAAAGGCACCTTGAACCCGGAGCCGGTCAAACCGGTGACTTCGGCGTGTCGACCATTGACGGTCCGCACCTTTCCCATGAGCACATTCTGCCCACCGAGGAATTCGGCCACGTAGCGGTCCTTGGGGCTATCGTAGACATCGCGGGCAGCCCCAGCCTGGCGGATCTTGCCCTTCTCCATCACCACCACGAGATCGGCCAGCGCGATCGCCTCGAGCTGGGTGTGCGTGACATGAACGAAGGTGATGCCAAGATCGCGCTGCATACTGCGCAGCTCCTGGCGCATCTGGATGCGCAGGAATTCGTCCAGCGCCGACAGCGGCTCGTCGAGCAACAGTACGCGCGGCTCGGTGATGGCCGCGCGCGCCAACGCGACGCGTTGTTGCTGACCGCCGGATAATTGCGCCGGCAGGCGGTCGGCGAACTCCGCCAATCTGACCTTTTCCATCATCGCGTCCGCCGCCTTGTGCCGCTCCGCCTTGGACATGCCACGGACGCGCAGCGAGAAGGCGATGTTGTCCCGCACATTAAGATGCGGAAACAGCGCGTAAGACTGAAACATCATGGCGGTACGCCGCGCGACCGGCGCTAACCCGACGACGTTTTCGCCACCGATCAGAATTTCGCCGGCGGTCGGATCGTCGTGACCGGCGATCATGCGCAGGATTGTGGTCTTGCCGCAGCCGGACGGACCGAGGAGGCAGCAATAGGCCTTGTCCGGGATTGTTATATTGACGCCGTCTACCGCGTTGACGAAACCGTCAAAGCTCTTAACGACCCCTGCAAGCTCGATGCTGCCCGCTCCAACGGCCATGCCGATGCTCCTCAAGTGGCCGGGACGCGGACCGCGCGCCGCTTCTGGATCGAAGCGATGGCGCCGAGGCAAATCGCAATGATCACGAACGAGACGATGGTGGTGACGGTGCCGAGCGCGTAGAGCGACGGCGAGGTAATGTTCAGCGTCATGGTCCAAATCTCCAGCGGCAGCGTGTTGAGCGATCCTGCGGTCTGGAGTGTTCGGGCGAATTCGTCATACGACAGCGTGAACCCGAATAGCGCGACCGCGACCAGCCCTGGCGCCAGAATGGGAATGACGACGAGTCTTATGGTCTGCCAGCGGGTCGCACCCAGGTCATAGGCCGCCTCCTCCCAGGCGCGGTCGAAACGCGACATGACCGCGAACATGACCAGCACGCCGAATGGCAGAGTCCATGATAGTTGCGCGCCAATCGCCGAGGTGTACCAAGCGCCTTCGACGCCGATGAAATGCAGGACCAGTCCGACGCCGATGCTCAGCACCAGCCCCGGCGCCACCAGGCTGCCGATCATCAGATAAAAGACGACGCCGTCGCCGACAAAACGCCGGCGGAACGCCCAGCCGGCGAGGAAGGACATGATCACGGTGGCGACCGTGACAATCGCTGCGAGTTTTATGGAGCGCTCAAACGAGCCTTTGACGTCACCGGTTCGCACTTGCGTGAACAGGTCGACAAACCAGTGCAGCGATAGGCCTTTCATCGGAAAGACCAGGCCGCCCCGGACATCCTGAAACGACAGGACGTATATGCAGATCATCGGTCCGTAGAGCGCGAGAACGTAAAGCACGAAGACGGTGGAGAGGACGTAGAACGTCCAGGGCCGACCCTCGGCGCGCGGCGCGATGGCATGCGCTACAACCGCTTTGGAGACCGGCGGCACTGCGACCGCGCTTCGAGCTGCCGCACTCATCGCGTCAGTTCCTTGCGAATGTCCACGGTCCGCAAGATCAGCGCCACCAGCAGCGTCACGACAATTGTCAGCACGACGGCGCTTGCCGCCGCCGAAGGATATTGCAGAACGCCGACATCTTCGTAGAGCGCGCCGACCACGGACGCCGAGCCGCCGCCGCTCATGACTTTGATCACGAAGAAATCGCCCATGACGATGGAAACGACGAAGATCGATCCCAGCGCGATGCCATTCTTTGACAGCGGCAGAATGATCATGCGCATGATGTCGAGGCGACTTGCACCGGCGTCGAGCGCGGCTTCGACGATCCGTTTGTCAATCCGCGCCATGGCGTTGAAGATCGGCACGATCATGAAGATCGTGAGCTGATGCACATAAGCGACCACGACGGAAAATCCGGAAAACAACAAGAATTCGAGCGGCTCATTGATGACGCCGACCCGCAGCAGCGCGGTGTTGATCAGGCCCTCTTTGCCAAGGAGCGGAATCCACGAAATCATGCGGATGATGTTCGAGGTCCAGAACGGCACGGTGCAAAGCAGGAATAATCCGATCGCGAGCAGCGGATTGCGGATATGAAAGACCAGGAAATAGGCGACCCAAAACCCGATAATCAGCGAAAACAGCCACGTTAAAATCGTGAACTCGATGGTCTCGGCGTAAAGGTTGGCTGTCAGCTTCGAGCTGAAGATCTCGGTGTAATTCTGGAACGTCGGGTCGGCAATAAGACCGCCAAATCCGTCGCTCTGAAAAAAGCTCGCCGCCAGCACGACGAGAATCGGCGCCACGAAAAACGGGATCAGCACGAGCATCAGCGGCGTTACATAAAGCCAACTGAGAATCTGTCCCCGTCCGCTCAAACGACGGCTCCGCAAGATGTTGAATCTGACGTCAATGATTAAGCAAGAAGCGGGCCGACCCGAAAACGAGCCGGCCCTGCCCGCGCGTTAGGCGACTTTGAAGTCGTTCCAGCGCTTGTTCATATAAGCCGCTTCATCCATCAGCGTGTTCCAGCACACAATGTTGGTGACGCGCTTGACGAACGAGCCGCCGTCGCGGACCGTGCCGGCCTTTTCCATCGGCACGCCATACGGATCGGTGATGTCGCTCGGCGCCGGTTTGCCTTCGTACCAGTAGGCCCACTCGGTTTCGGTCATGTATTTCTTGGCGGTCGGCGGCACCGGGCTGTAATAGCCGTAGCGGCTGACGAAGGCGCCCTGCCAACCGGAAAGATACCAATTGAGATACTCATAGGCGGCATCGAGTTTCTTGCCGCTGAGGTGTTTCATCAGCGCCATACCGTTGCACCAGCCGCGGTAGCCCTCTTTGCCCGACTTTTCGTTGACCGGCGCGTAAACGCAAGGGATGCCCTTGACGCGCACCGCGGCGACGGCCGGCGACCACATCGATTGAATAATGACTTCGCCCGCCGCCATGAGCTGTACCGACTGGTCGAACGTGGTCCAGGTGGCGCGGAATTGGCCGGCCTTTTTCAGCTCGATCAACTTGTCGGCCGTGAAGTCGATCTCCTTTTTAGTCATATTGCCTTTGTTGCCGTATTTGATCAGGCCGGCGCTCTCAAAGCACAGCGCCGCATCCATGATGCCGATTGCCGGCACGTCGAGGATCGCAGCTTTGCCTTTGAACTTCGGATCGATCAGATCCTTCCATTCCGTCACGGGATGATCGATCAGGTCCGGCCGGTAGCCGATCGAGTCGGCGTTGTAGACCTGCGGCAGGAACGTCATCCAATCAGTCACGCCGTCGTGCAGCTCGGTCGAATTCGGCTTCTCGATATACATCGCCTCGTAGGGCGAAATTCCCTCTCGTGGAATCTTATGACCTTCCAGCTCGCCCTTGGTGAAGATCGGCAGAATGTTGTCGAATTCCTTGATCTTCTTGACTTCGATACCTTGCAGGATACCGCGCTTGGTCGCGAGCTTGGACTGCCAACCTTCGACGTCGGCGATGTCCACTGAATCCGGCTGCGTGATGAAGCGATTGATCGCCGCCGTGGTGTCGAGATTTTGCATCGTGACCTTGAAGCCGAGATCCTTCGACGCCTGGTCGCCGATCGCTTTCACAACGGAGTAGGAAACGCCGACGTGGCGCAGCTCGATGTCCTTGATCTCCTGCGCCCAAATGGTCGGGAACCCGGTGATGGCGCCGGCGCCGGCCGCGCCGCCAAGCAAGGCGCCGCCGGCCTTTAGCAGAGCACGCCGCGAAGGCCCTTTTGCCTTTGCGCGGGCACCCGAAACTTTTTCATTTGCCGGCGTTTTGGAAAATCCATTGTCTTTGGCCATGACTTTTCTCCCTGCGCGCAACGCACTCTTTGCGCGCACTGTTGTCTTCACAGGTTGCCGGCGTAGGTTCGTGGTCTCACACTTGCGTAGCAGAACTTCGCAACGCAAAAAAATTGGAAATACAAATTCGCTGTATAAGGCCGCCTAATGTGCAAATAAAAACGTCAGCGCTTGCCGGAATTATCATCAAATGAATATTTTGCGCCGGCGCACAATTCTAAAGCATATGAGATGCAGTCACTTATCCCGTCGCTCGAGCACCGGCGCCCATTTCGAATGCGTGCAGCCGCGCATTATTGACGAGCAGAAAGAAGTTATCCGACTGAAAGCGAACGCGGCATTGGCTTGCAGTCGCGTCGGCAAAAGCTCGAAGCGCGCGTCCCGGTGTCTCACACCGACATGGCCACAATCGGCACCGGTTTCTCGAACCCGCGCAGGATGTGATCGCCGACCGGCCGCCAAGCGCCGGGCGCCGCGCTGGCGAAGGAAGCTGTGGCGACCAGCGGGCAGCCGAGTGTCTTGGTCAGATCTTGAACCCTGACGACTTCATTCACCGCCGAACCGACCAGCGTGAACTGCAAGCGCTCCGGCACCCCGACATTTCCATAAATAACTTCACCGACGTGGAGCGCGACACCGAAGTCGAGAACCAAGCCGTCGACCGCCGGCGACGCCGCCAATCGCCTGCGAGATTCCAGAGCCGCGGCAAGCGCCCGGCCGCAAGCCTCCTGCGGCGCGCCCTCGACGCGAAACAAGCCAAGCACCGCATCGCCGACCAGGCTGACGACCTCGCCGCCGTGGTCAAGGACGGCGGCCGCCGTCATCTCGAAATAACGACCGAGCAGGCGGAGGAACGCTTCAGCGGAAAGTTGGTCGGCAAATTCCGTCGAACGGCGCAGGTCACTAAACCACAACGCCGCGGTGATCTTTTCGCCGTCGCC
>Ga0070762_10001531_pt1 | contig 10723 bp, 8 predicted proteins | sample HubBroMetageREF2_FD_66726 | JGI IMG/M metagenome (GOLD analysis project Ga0070762, IMG submission 66726) | Reference soil microbial communities from the Hubbard Brook experimental Forest, New Hampshire, USA - Hubbard Brook CCASE Soil... | ecosystem: Environmental > Terrestrial > Soil > Temperate... | reverse complement strand
CTTGGCCGTCGAACTGCGCGAGAAGATGAAGAACGAGAGCTCGCTGCAGAAGCGGCTCAAGTACACCAAGCGCCTGAAAGTGGTTGAGGCCTTCCGGCGCAGCGGCAACAAGCCGCACTGGATGATTCTCGACGTCATCCCCGTGATTCCGCCGGAGCTGCGCCCGCTGGTTCCACTGGATGGCGGCCGCTTTGCTACCTCCGACTTGAACGATCTTTACCGCCGCGTCATCAACCGGAACAACCGGTTGAAGAAGCTGATGGACCTGCACGCGCCGGAAGTCATTGTCAGAAACGAAAAGCGCATGCTGCAGGAAGCCGTCGACGCGCTGTTCGATAACGGCCGCCGTGGCCGCGTGCTGCGCGGCGCCAACAACCGTCCGCTGAAGTCGCTCTCTGACACGCTCAAAGGCAAGCAGGGACGCTTCCGCCAGAACCTGCTGGGCAAGCGCGTGGATTATTCCGGACGTTCCGTCATCGTGGTCGGCCCCGAACTGAAGCTGCACCAGTGCGGATTGCCCAAGAAGATGGCGCTCGAATTGTTCAAGCCGTTTATTTACCACCGGCTCGAACAAACCGGCAACGTCACCACCATCAAGCAAGCCAAAGAAATGGTGGAGCAGCAGGAGCCCATCGTTTGGGACATTCTGGAAGAGGTCATCAAGGACCATCCGGTGCTGCTGAATCGCGCCCCTACGCTGCATCGCCTGGGTATTCAGGCGTTTGAGCCGGTGCTGGTGGAAGGCAAGGCCATCAAGATTCATCCGCTCGTCTGCACGGCGTTCAACGCCGATTTTGACGGCGATCAGATGGCAGTGCACATTCCGCTGTCTCCGGAAGCGCAGGTGGAAGCCAGCGTACTGATGCTGGCCTCGCACAACATTCTTTCGCCGGCATCCGGGCAGCCGATTACGGTGCCGACGCAGGACATGGTGCTGGGTCTTTACTACCTCACCAAATCCAAGCCGGGCGCTAAGGGCGAAGGCCGCGTGTTCGCCAACATTGAAGAAGTGTTGCTGGCGCTCGAAATGGGCGAAGTGGAAACGCTATCTCCCATCCGCCTGCGCTACACCGGCGAACTGATCGATCTGGGCACTGCCTATGACGATCAGGACATCATTCACACCGAGCCGGTTCACATGGAGCGCGCTTTCATCAATACAACGGTGGGCCGCGCGATCCTGAACGACCACCTGCCCGAGGGCATGCCCTTTATCAACGGCTTGCTCAAGAAGAAGGGCATCGGGGCGCTGGTGAATTACGGCTACCTCCGGTTCGGACTCGAGACCACGGTCAAGATGCTCGACGAAGTGAAGGAGTTCGGGTTCAAGTATGCGACCCGAGCCGGCCTATCCATCGGCATTGACGACATGGTCATCCCCGATAGCAAGAAAACCCTGGTGAAGGACGCCGAGAAGCAGGTGGTTGCCGTGCAACAGCAGTACCTCGACGGCGCCATCACCAACGGCGAGCGTTACAACAAGGTCATCGAAATCTGGTCCGCTATCACGGAGAAAGTTGCCGACGAGATGTTCGGCCAGATGCAGAAGCGCGACAAGGAAGGGTTCATCAATCCGATTTACGTCATGGCCGATTCCGGCGCTCGGGGATCGAAACAGCAGATCCGCCAGCTCTCCGGCATGCGTGGACTGATGGCCAAGCCTTCCGGCGAAATCATCGAGTCTCCCATCACGGCAAACTTCCGCGAAGGGTTGACGGTGCTGGAATACTTCGTCTCGACCCACGGCGCCCGCAAGGGATTGGCCGACACGGCGCTCAAGACGGCCGATTCCGGCTACCTGACCCGCCGCCTGGTTGACGTGGCGCAGGACGTGATCATCAGCGAGTACGATTGCGGCACCGTGGACGGCATTTACGTCCAGGGTATCGTCGAAGCCGGCGAGATTATCGAGCCTTTGCGCGACCGCATTGTGGGCCGCGTATCGCTTGAGAAGATCAAAGACTACGACGGCAACGTGATCGTTGACATCAACAACGAAATCACCGAGGAACTTGCCGGATCAATTCAGGCTGCGGGAATCGAGCGGGTGAAGATCCGTTCGGTGCTGACTTGCGAATCGAAACGAGGCGTCTGCGTCATGTGTTACGGCCGCAACCTGGCTTCAGGACGGCTGGTTGAGCTGGGCGAGGCTACCGGCGTTATCGCCGCGCAGTCGATCGGCGAGCCCGGAACTCAGCTTACAATGCGTACCTTCCACATCGGCGGTACGGCGTCGCGAGTCTCCGAGCAGTCGCGCCTCGATGCCAAGAATAACGGCACCGTGCGCTTCGTCGGCCTGCAGACGGTGAAGTCCAAGTCGGGCGACCTGGTAGTGATGAACCGCCAGGGCTCGATCGCAGTCGTGGACGAAAAGAACCGCGAGCGCGAGCGCTACTCCGTGATCTACGGCGCCAAACTCAAGGTCAACGACGGCGACCCGGTGCAGCAGGGCACGATCATGGTGGAGTGGGATCCTTACACGTTCGCCATCCTTACCGAAATCGGCGGCACGGCCCAGTTCAAGGACTTGCAGGAAGGCGTGACTTTACATGAAGAGGTAGACGAAGTCACGGGATTGTCGCGCCACGTGGTGGGCGATTCGCCCGACGAAAAGCGGCAGCCTGCGATCGTGGTTAAGGGCAAGAGCAGCAAGCGCTACTTGATGCCTTCGCGTTCTCACCTTATGGTGCAGGACGGCGACACCGTTTCTCCGGGAGACGTGCTGGCGAAGATTCCGCGCGAGACTACCAAGACCAAGGACATCACCGGCGGTCTGCCGCGCGTGGTCGAGCTGTTCGAAGCCCGCAAGCCGCATGAAACCGCGGTCATCAGCGAGATCGATGGCACGGTGAAGTTCGGTGAAGTCTCCAAGGGCCAGCGCAAGATCTATGTGCAGGCCGACAACGGCACGGAGAAGGAATACTCGGTGCCGCGCGGTGTTCACATTAACGTGCAGGAAGGCGAGCGCGTCAAGGCGGGTGAACCGCTGATGGATGGCCCGCTCAACCCGCACGATATTCTGGCTGTGCTTGGCGAAAAAGAGCTGCAGTCTTACCTGGTGAACGAAATTCAGGAAGTCTACCGGTTGCAGGGCGTCAACATCAGCGACAAGCACATCGAAGTGATTGTCCGCCAGATGATGCGCTGGGTGCAGGTCGAGGACGTGGGCGACACCACCTTCCTGCTGGAAGACAAACTGGACAAGTTCCACTTCCGCGAAGAGAACGAGCGCGTGATCAAAGAGGGCGGCAGACCGGCTACCGGACGGCCGTTGCTTCTGGGCATCACCAAGGCCTCGCTCGCGACCGATTCGTTCATCTCGGCGGCGTCGTTCCAGGAAACCACGCGCGTGCTCACTGAGGCTTCAATTAACGGCAGGGTTGATTACCTGCGCGGCCTCAAGGAGAACGTGATCGTCGGACGCCTCATCCCAGCCGGCACCGGCATGGAGTATTACCGCAACGTGCGCCTCTCGCCAGAGATGGAAGAGGCCGCGGCTAAGGTGCAGGCGGAAGTCTCGGCGGCTTACGAAGAAGCCGAGCGCGCTCTCGAGATGATGCGCCACGAGGGCGAAACCGAGGAACTGGCAGCGGAATAAGGCTAACTACAATTAACATCGGGGGCGAACGAACCACTTTCGCCCCCGATGTTTTTGACACCAACAACCCCCATGCACGCAACCGCAAAGCAATTGCCGATCGAGGAACCTGGTCCGCTTCCTTCGTTGCAACCAGCGCCTCCCGGCCCTAAGCTAGGGCCAGCGATGCTTCGCTTCCTGCGACTTTTGCGGCTGGCCCTCTGGCGTGCGTTCCAGCACGACGCTTTCTCCATTGCCAAAGCCTCCGCCTATTCCTCCATTCTTACGTTTTTCCCTGCGCTGCTGGTTGTGGGTTCGGTGTTGGCTACCTGGCGCAAGGGCGCACCCTACCTACGGGAGATTTCGTATGCGCTCTCCCGCATCCTTCCTGCCGGCAGCAACACGGCCATGAACTTTCTCCGGGGCGCGTCGCAGCGCCCGGTGGGCCTGCTCATCACGGCGTCACTGCTGACGCTATGGACCGCCTCCGGCGTCATGATTTCCTGGATGGAAGGGTTCCGCCGCTGTTACGAGCTGCCGAAAATCTGGGGACTGGTGAAGGAGCGCATGATCTCGTTCCTGCTGGTGATTTTCGCTCTTCTGCCCATGACTTTCTCCACCTTGCTGGTGGCCCTGGGCAGCAAGGTCGAGACCAACATTCTGTTTTACACTGCGCGGGAATACAGCCCGTACATTCTGGTAATGTGGGGCTCCCTCCGCTGGCTGATCGCCACCCTCACCAGCATTGCGGTGATTGCGCTCATTTATCACAACGCGGTCCCGCGTACCCAGCCCTGGCATAGCGTGATCCCGGGCGCGACGCTTGCCACCGCCATGTGGTTCTCGGCAACGCTGCTGTTTGGCTTCTATCTCAGACACTATGCCGACTACAGCATTATTTATGGATCGCTTGGCGCCGCCATTGCGCTGCTGGTCTGGATGTATATGGTTTCCCTGGTCGTGCTGGTGGGCGCGGAATTCAACGCCATGCTGTTTCCGCGCGCCATGTTGGGGAAAGAACTGACTGCGGTGAGCGGACCCAGAGTGACAAAGTAGCGCTTGCCGTGACTGATGTAAATTTCGTTGTCGTCGTTTGTCGTGGCTTGTCATTGTTTGTCGTCGCATGTATGGGTTGTCATCCCGAGCGAAGCGAGGGATCCTGGTTTCTGTTTGTAACCCTGCGATGCCTTGGTGCAAGCAAGAACCAGGATCCCTCGCTTCGCTCGTGATGACAAAATAAAGACCAGTCGAGAAAGAAATGAAGGCCAGCAAGTCGCAACCCATGACGGAAAACTCCTCCTTCACCGCCGAGACCTCCATTTCATCTCCTGTGACCCCTGCCGCCCGCCGCGCCAAGATCATCTGCACCATCGGTCCCGCTTGCAATTCCGAAGCGGCTATGCGCGACCTGCTTCGCCTCGGCATGGATGTCGCCCGCCTGAATTTCTCCCACGGTACGCACGAAGATCACGCCCGCAACATCGAACGCCTGCGCCGCTCTGCTGAAAAAGAAGATCGCACCGTCTGCATCCTGCAGGATCTGCAAGGCCCCAAGATCCGCACGGGACGCCTGGAGCGCCACGAACCGATTGTGCTGAAAAGCGGATCATCAGTCGTGATTACCCCGAGCGACGTCGCCGGCACGCCCACCCGCATTTCCACTACCTTCCCTGATCTTGCCCAGGAAGTTACGGCCGGGACGCGCATTCTTTTGTGCGACGGTCTGATCGAATTGCGCGTCCGCGCGGTGCGCGGCAAGGATGTAGTCTGCGATGTCTTGAATGGTGGAACTCTGGGCGAGCATCAGGGCATCAATCTGCCCGGCACGGCCTTGTCGATTCCTGCCATGACCGAAAAAGATCGCAAAGATCTCGAGTTCGGCCTGAAGCACGGCGTGGACGCGGTCGCGCTTTCTTTCGTGCGCTCTGCCGCCGACGTCAACATGGTCAGACAGATCGTTGCCGGACATGGCAGTGACACTCCTCTCATTGCCAAACTGGAGAAGCCGCAAGCCATTGACCACCTCGAAGAAATTCTCGAGGCCTGCGATGGCGTGATGGTCGCGCGCGGGGACCTGGGTGTCGAAATGGCGCCGGAGAAAGTTCCGGTCATTCAAAAACATGTCATCCGCCGTGCCGCCCAGTGGCGCAAGCCCGTGATCACGGCCACCCAGATGCTCGAGTCAATGATCGAGAACCCGCGCCCCACGCGGGCCGAGGCCAGCGATGTGGCCAACGCGATTTTCGATGGCACCGATGCAGTTATGCTTTCCGCGGAAACCGCCAGCGGCCATTATCCCCGCGAGGCGGTCGCCATGATGGCGCGCATTGTCATCGAAGCTGAGAGCAACATGGGAGAGTTCACGCTGCCCCGCCGGCGCCGCGACCGCCACGGCCTTTCCATCGCCGAAACCATCTGCGAATCCATCGCCCACGCAGCCGAAGACCTGCCCATGGGCGCCATCGCCGTTTTCACCGAGACCGGCAACACCGCCCGCATGATTTCCAAATACCGGCCGCAGGCCCCCATCTACGCCTTTACTCACAGTGCCACCGTGGCCCAACGTACCAACCTGTACTGGGGCGCGCATCCCATAAAATGCGCCCAGCCGCATTCCGTCGATCACATGGTCGATATGGCTGAGCGGGCGCTGCTGAGCCGCGGCCTGCTCCAGCCCGGAGACGTGCTCGGCGTGGTCGCGGGCACGCGCCAGGCTTCCGGTGCCACCAACTTCATGCGTCTGCACTCGGTTACCGCAGATGAGGCGAATGCCGTCCCGCACTCTGTCTCGCACTCTGTCTCGAACTCTGTCTCGAACTCTCCACGCAAGCACGCCGCGGCACGCAAAAAGCTATAATCGCGGAGTATGTCGCAGGAATTCCTGTCGCTCGCGATCTGGGAGCCGTTGCCTGGCATGGAAGCCGCCTCGCTCGCGACCATCCGCGAACTGAACGCCATCGTCTCCAGCAAAGGATATGGCCGCGATCTGCTTTACCGCAGCGGCGATGACGCTCACTACATGCTGCTTCGTTACTGGAACTCCGAGCAGGCGCGCCGGTCCGCTCAGGAAGATCCCGAGCTGCTGCGCTGCTGGGCCCGCTTGGGAAACGAGATTCAAATCCTGAAAGTTTATGAGAAGCTGGAAGAAGTCGGCGTTTAAGATTGTGTAGGGACAGCCGCCTCGGCTGTCCGGTCGAGCAGAGCGAGGCGTTCCGATGAGGTTCTTAAGGAGCAGGAAAACCCAGCCGCCATCCGCGTCTCGTGAACCCGTGTCTCGGGAGCAGATGTCCCCGGAACCCGTGTCCCCGGAGTCCAGCCCGCAAGTTCTCACCGACGTTTCAGTGGACCCGTTCGTGCGCGGCCTTCTGCATCGCCCCGCAAAACCCAATGGCAATGGGCTTGTCCTCACGCACGGCGCGGGAACGAACTGCCAGGCCCCGCTGCTGATTGCCCTGGCGCAAGCTTTCGCCGAGGCGGGCTTCGTCGTGCTGCGCTGCGATCTGCCCTACCGTCAGGATCGGCCCTACGGTCCGCCGGGGCCGGGCGATGCCAAGCGCGATCGCGCCGGACTCAAGAATGCTGTTGAGGCGATCAAACCCTTGGCCACGGGTCGAGTCTTTCTCGGAGGCCACTCCTACGGCGGCCGCCAGTCGAGCATGCTCTGCGCCGAACTTGCAGAAAAATCTCCGCAACAAGCTGCAGAACTGGCCGCCGGCCTGCTCCTGCTGTCTTATCCTCTGCACCCTCCGCGCAAGCCGGACCAGCTCCGCACCCAGCATCTTTTCCATCTGCATACGCCCACCCTTTTCGTCCACGGGACCCGCGACCCCTTCGGCTCGATCCCGGAAATGGAGCAGGCCCTGAAGCTGATTCCCGCGAGGACGAAGCTTCTGCCTGTTGAAGGCGCAGGTCACGATTTAGGATTCAAGGGCAAGGCCATGCGGGAAGAGTTGTCGGCAAACGTGCTGGCAGAATTTCAGGCGTTCTTTGTGAAGTAAAAAGTGCGGATTCGATCCGCGTGAATCCGCGAAGATCGGTGGAGAGAAGATCTAATTTACCCAACCCGACTTCGACCCGCCGTTGCCTTTGCCCGGATCGTCATCCGGCGGGATGTAGTTTCCCTGTTCGTCAAACTCCACCTTGCGGTCGTGCTTACGCATGTAGACTTCAAACTTCCGCGCCGCGCGGCGCCGCCGCCACCGGTAATATTCATTGCGTGCTCCGTAGAGGCGCTCCGAAATCCGCAGAGAGATGCCTCGCGAAAAGAACGCCGCATGCCAAACGTATCCCGCGGCCATCCCCAGCAGCGAGACGCAGTAGAAAAGCGCGAAGTGGTTGAGCAGCAAGTAGGCCACTTCGATCCCCCCAATGCCCAGAACAATCCACTTCACTGGAATCTGAATAGGGATGGGGAACAGCATCAGCGGCGCATCTCGATTGAACAGGTAAAACACCATCAGAATCGCGTTGGCGGCAGCGCCGGAACCCCAGGCGGGGCCCTGCGCAATGACGCCGGTTAGCGAGAGAACGAATCCAGCGATCCCGGAAAGCGCGATGCTGCTGAAGAACAAGCCATAGAACCGGCTCGAGCCAACCCTTTCCTGCACTGCCGACCCAAGAAAATAGATTCCGACCAGCGACAACACGAAATCCAGGGGATCGACATACATGAAGGCGTAGGTCACAAACTGCCACAACCAGCCTTGCCGGATATGCCCGGGATTCAAAGTGCCCAAAGTGAGCACCGCCTGGCCCATCGGAGCGGCAAACGACATCAGCAGAAGGATGACGACATAGACAGCAGCGCTGGCGATGATGATCTGCCGCACTGCGCCGCGAAACGGCGGCAGCCCCATTTCGAAGGAAGTGTTTCTAGGCATGATTTCGAAGCCGCCCCATACGACTTATCCTAACAGCTCCCGTTATCGTTCCGGCACAGGCACCACTGGCAGGCTCCGGTGCCCCGCGGCATCCACAGCCCTGACTGCAAAGATGACATTATCCTTGGAAAGTTTCAGCGTGATGCGCTTCACGCTTCCAACCTTTTGCGCATGCTCCCACTCGGGACTGCTGGTGGCTCGCCACAGCACCTCGTACTCGGCCGCCGGTCCGCCCGGCGAGGCATCCCAGGTGAGCGTCGAGTCGTTCTCCAGATCCTTGGTGAGCAAATGCACATTGGCCGGAGGCGCAGGCGCCGATGCCAGCGATGCCAGCGTCGCCGCGTTCAGCCGCGCCACGTGCGCTACGTAGTCGAAGTCCACAAACTTTGCGAGGTCGCCATATTCAATGCCATTCTCGGTGCGGACGTTCTGATGCTGATGATGGAAGTCCTCGCGAAACTCGGTGAAGCGCACCGCGGCAAAGCCCTGCTGATTGAAAGCAGAATGGTCACCGCCGCGCAAGTACCGGTCCAGCCGGAACACCAGCACCGGCGCCACCCCTACCTCATTCTTATAAGCCCGATCAACATCGGAGATGTAGCGCGCCAGTTGCCGCGACGCAGAGTCGTTCTCCCCGCCCAGAGCGCGAATCCGCCGGACGTCCTGATCCGTGGCCGCCGCGGGCACGCCCTCGGAAAACACACGCACTACGGAGCGATCTTGCTCCGCACTCTTGTCGCCGCCGACGATGTCGTTGTTAAGCACTGCCTCCAGATTCCAGCCCTGGCTTTTGGACATCTTCGCGAAATGCTGGCTGCCGTTCAGCCCCTGCTCCTCGCCCGCCACGGTCAAGAAAATAATCGTCGCCGGAAACTTCATCTTGCTCAGAACCCGGGCGCATTCCAGGCTAACGGCAGCTCCGCTGGCATCATCGTTCGCTCCCGGAGCGTCCCCCTTCGTGTCGAGGATGTCGCTATTGCGCGAATCATAGTGTCCCGTCACCAGCACGATGCGCTTCGCGTTCTCCGCGTCCGTTCCCTTCAACACTGCATAAACATTGGTGAGATCGGTGGGCTGGGGAATCCGGTCGGCGGCCGGCTCGGTGAAGGCGTCAGTTTTCACTTCCAGGCATCCGCCGCAATCTTTCGCGTAGCGTTCGAACTCTGACTTGATCCACTCTCGCGCTGCTCCAATCCCGCGTCCCGCCGCGATTGCAGCCGGGTCCTGCGCCGAGATCGTCGACCGCGTTCCGAAGCTCGCCAGCTTCTCGATATTCGCCCGAATGCGTTCGGCTGAGACCTGCCGCAGCGCGGCTGAAATGCTATGATCCGCTGCCATGGGTTCGCTGGTGCCAGGTTCCGGCTGATTTTGAGCGGATGCCCCGCTGCTGAAACTCAACCCCAGCGAGATGGCCACTAGCCACAGTCTTTTTTGTATCGGGGAAATCATGTACTCTCCGGCGTCAGGATAATGTCAAGGACGAAGGCTGGTCCCTCGGAATTATAGCCTCTCGCTCTCCGGGGTCTCACCCCTTGACCTGAGGTGGGGAAAGAATCTAAATATTATGAAGGCTATCTAAAGGGTCATCGAATATGCTATCGAATGGAAGCGGAGGAATCATGGTTCTTTGCCCCGAATGCGAAACCAATCTGGATGTGGAAGAAGAAGAGGTCGACGAGGGCGAGATCGTCTCCTGCCCCGAATGTGGCACGGATTTCGAGGTGGTGACCACCAGTCCGCTTGAGTTGAAGGCGGTCGAGGCCGGCTATGTCGAGGAGGACGAGGAGGTGGAAACCGAAGACGGTGACGACTCCTAGACTCCAACCCACGGTTCTGCTTGCGCGCTTGTCCTCTTTCTGCCTTTTGATGGTCTTCTTTTTCGCTGCTCTGGACCCGCACGTCTTGCCGGCGTCTGCCGCGCCCGATAAGCTAAAGCCGACTGATCCCTATGCTCTGATTTTCGGGACGGTCTGGGGTCCCGACAATCGCCCCGTTTATGGCATCACGGTCAGGATCCGGCGCGTGTCTGATAAGAAGCCCAAGTGGGAAGTCTATTCCGATCATTCCGGCGAATTTGCCCAGCGCGTTCCCGCCGGTAAGGCCGACTATGTGGTGGGGGCCGACCTCAAACACGTGAAAACGACGGATGGCCAGGTGTTGCATCTGGCGGAAGAGGTCCCGGTCCACGTAGAGTATGACGAGCGCGTGGATATTGGTTTGCACCTGACCAAGTAGATCCGACCAAGTAGATCCGACGAAGTAGATC
>Ga0070762_10001530_pt1 | contig 10724 bp, 9 predicted proteins | sample HubBroMetageREF2_FD_66726 | JGI IMG/M metagenome (GOLD analysis project Ga0070762, IMG submission 66726) | Reference soil microbial communities from the Hubbard Brook experimental Forest, New Hampshire, USA - Hubbard Brook CCASE Soil... | ecosystem: Environmental > Terrestrial > Soil > Temperate... | reverse complement strand
CGACACGCACGGTACCGCTGCAGACGGCGTTCGCCTGCGAGCAGGGGTTCGCCGGCCCAACATAAGCGGCCGTCGCCCGCAGAAGCGCCGAGCTTGTATTGCCAACGCCGTTCGACGTTACGTAGAACAGGTTCGGCGCAGTAGTCGACGGTTGCGTGACGCCGACGGAAAGCGCGCCTCCCGACTGATTCAAAGTAAAGGTTGCGGGCGCATTGCTAACGATAACGTTTTGGTTTGCATCGAATGCTTCGACAAGGAGCGGGTGGCGGCCGGAACCATAGAGATCGATTCCACCTTGGGCGTTCTGCGCGCTCAGCGAAGATGCTGGAACGATCGCAACCTCCGTGGCTACGCCGCTCAGCGTGACGCCGAAGACGTTCTGTCCGTTGGGGGTCACGGTAAAAGCGATCGCCGTCGGTGCCGCATTGTTGGCGACTCCGATCGTCCCCATATAGGTTCCCGAGGGAAGAGAAAGCGCCAGTTGGCAACTCGTGCCGCCCGTCGCGGGTGCGCAGCCTCCGGCATTCGGTCCGACCGCCAGCGTTTGGCTGATTGCCGTCGGGCCATTCACGTTGATCGCAAGCATTTGCGAACCGGGCGGGGGCGGCGAAGCCGGGGTGCCGGCCGATGACGTCCCAGCCGACGGCGGGACGACGCCGCCTACGACCGGGGCTGCCGCGCCGACGGACGCCGGCGGCGGTGGCGGCGTTCGGGCAAAAGCATTCTGCTGCGTCGACGGAACGAAGATTCGAACGACGGTGTTCCCTGCCGCCCCGCCCGAGTTTGAGGCGGGCATCATAACGCCCGACCCCGAGCCGCCGCTACAGCCTCCGATTACGCCGGCGGTAAGCACGACGCCCAAGCTCCAGGCAAATCTCGGGCGATGCCGCGAAAACATCATCGCAATAGACGTTCGGCGTTGCTGCGCATATCTGCCGGGGACATTTCGCCGACGATGATCCGCCGAACCACTCCGTGCCGGTCGATAAAGACGTGGACCGGAAGCCCGTTGACGGCGTATTGATCGCGCAACGTTCCTCCGTCGACGACGACGGGATACGTCAAATGATGCTCGTTGCGAAAGTCGGCTGCCTTGCGCGCGTTTTCGAGCACGTCCACCCCGACAACTTGCAGGCCTTGCGCGGCATAGTCGCGCGCAATGGAGTCGATCGCCGGAGCCTCGGCGTTGCACGGCGGACACCAGGTCGCAAAAAAGTTGAGATAGATAGCCTTGCCATGCAAACCTGCCAGCGAAAGGCGTGGGCCGGGCAGGCTCGGTTCGGTCCACGGCGGTGCCGGTTCGCCGACGCGAGCAACCGCGGACGAACCGGTCGAACCGGCGCTGCCGGCATGAACGCATGCTGCGAGGGCACAGACAAGAACGATGGCGGAAGCTCGAGCGCTCTTAGCCATAACTGGGATAGCCTACCGCCGCAACGTCCCGCTGCATTTGCTCGACGAGTTCGGCGACGTCGGGAAAAAGCCGCTGTTCGCGCACGTACCGAAGGTCCCGTATCCACAACTCGCGTCCGTAGATCGTGTGCTCGAAATCGCGCAGCCACGCTTCCACGGTACGCCGGCTACCGTCGAACTGGGGGTTGGTTCCGATCGAAACGAGGGCCGCATAATCGCGGCCGTCGTAGCGCGCCGTCGCGGAATAGATGCCGTCTTTGGGAATCAGCTTCGAAGGGACGGAGACGTTGGCCGTTGGGAACCCCAGCGTGTGACCGCGCCCGGCACCAAACTCCACCAGTCCGCGAATCTCGTAACCGGCGCCGCCCAGCAGCCGATCCGCGCGAGCGAGATCTCCATCTCGAATGAGGCCGCGAATGCGCGTGCTCGAAACGCGCTCGCCCTCTTCACCAACGCGATCGACCGCAACGACCCTGATGCCGCCCCGCGTCAGATACTCGCTCATGAAGGCGGTATCGCCGGCGCGGCGGTGACCGAAGCGGAACGTATCGCCGACGACTACGCCGCGAACTCCAAGCGGAGCAATCAAAAGCTCGAGAAAGGCAGCGGGCGACAGCGTGGCGATACGCTCGTCAAACGGCACGAAAAAGCATTCGTCAAAGCCGGCGCCGGCGAGAAGGCAGAGCCGTTCCTGCTCCGTGCAAATCATCGGGGGTTCGGTCCCGGGGCGCAGATGCGTTGCCGGATGATTTGCGAAGGTTAGCACGCCCGCGCGCCAACCGGGTTTGCGCAGTCGAAGGGTTTGCCGCGCGATCTCGCGATGGCCAAGATGGAATCCATCAAAGAACCCGATCGCGAGCACCAGCGGCCTTTCGCTGCTGCGCTCGAGCTCGTGGTACAGCTTCACTCGTGATGCGGCTTCATACGAAGACCTTGCGGGGAGCAAGGAGCGTGCCGAGTGCTTCGCCCACGCCGACTAGCATTCGCGACTCGTCGCGCACAAAGACGTGCCGGGCCGTCGCGCCTTGCGGAAGCGGAACGACGCGGCCGGCGCGAAAGTCGGCCGATCCCCGCAGATCGAGAACGATCGTGGGGAGCGGAATGATGTGCTCCGGGGCGATCAGCGCTCGTTCCGGCGCGCGGGCAATATCTTCGATCGTCAGCGCTTCGTAGAGAACGAAGGGGCCCGAGCCCTCGCGAACGAGCGCGCCCATGTGCGCGGGGACGCCGATTGCGGCCCCAAGCTCCTCGCACAACGTGCGGACGTAGGTTCCCTCGCTGCATGCGACGCGCAATCGCGCGGTATGGGGAGGTTCGACACCCAGCAGCGTCAGTCCATAGATCGTTACTTGTCGCGATCTCCGCTCGACGGTTTTGCCTTCGCGTGCCAGCTCGTAGAGCCGGCGGCCCTGATGGTGTGCGGCCGAGTACATTGGGGGAACTTGCGCGAGCTTTCCAACGAAGCGAGGGAGCACTTCGCTCAAGAGACGCGGCCAGTTCGATGGAACCGCGCGCTCCTCGACGCTCTCCCCGGACGCATCTTGCGTCGTAGTCGAACGACCGAGCACCAGCGTGAACGCATATCCTTTTCGCTGATCTTCGAGCAGCGAAATTAGCCTTGTGGCCTTTCCGATCGCAACGGGAAGCACGCCCGCCGCTTGCGGATCGAGCGTTCCGAGATGACCGGCGGCGATCTTCCGATCGCCTCCGTAAATCGCATAGATTCGGCGTACGCGCGAAACGACGCGTGCCGAGGTTGGCCCGGCCGCCTTAAAGAGATTGACGAAGCCGATCATATCGCCGCTGTGCGGGCGGCTAGAGGCCTTGTGCGACCAACGCCGCCTCGACGCCGCCGATCGCTTCACTAAGCGTTCCCTCGAAGGTTAGGCCGGCCGCGCGGAAATGGCCGCCGCCTCCCAAAGACTGGGCCACGGCTTGAACGTTGAGGCGTCCGCTCGAACGCAAGGAGACGCGGATTTCGCCTTCGATCGCCTTGAAAAGCGCGGCAACATCGACGCCCTCTTGTCCGAGTAATACGTTGACGGTATCTTCCGTGTCTTCTCCATCGGCGCCGGTCTGCGCAAGCATCGCGTCGTCCACGTAGGAGTAGCAGTAACGGCCGTCGTGTGCGAAACGCATCGCACCGATGATACAGCCCAAGAGTTTTGTCGCGGCAACTCGCTTGTTGGCAAAGATCTCTCGCGTGATGCGATCCTTGTCGGCGCCGAGCCGCATCAACTCCGCCGAAACTTCGAGCACCTCCGGCGTCGTGTTCGAGTGCATAAAAGCGCCGGTATCGGTCATGATCGCCGCCAGAATGCAAGTCGCGATCCGGTCGTCGATCGCGACGCCGAGCTCGCGCAGAATTCGCATGACGACGCTTCCCGTGGAACACTCGTTCTCCAGCACGAAGTTCAGCTTGCCGAAGAGCGAGTTGCCCAAGTGGTGATCGATGTCGAGCATGTTCTCGCGCGCCACCGGCGGCAAAAGATCGCCCGCGCGCCGCCAATCGCTCATGTCGCAGAATACGTAGAGCGCGTCCTCGCGAGCCGCCGCCGGCAGTTGGTTGGAGACCAGTTCCGCATCGGGCAAGAAGCGTAGATTGCGCGGGACGCTGTCTTGCTGAAAATACCAAACGTTCTTTCCGAGCTTCTTGAGCGCCAGACCGAGTGCCAACCCGGCTCCGAGCGTGTCTCCGTCGGGCTTGACGTGACTGACCATTACGAAGGAGCCGCGGCGATGCAGCTCCTGCGCGACCTCTTTGACCGACGCGATCCGCGGCTTGCTTTCGATCATTCGCTCTCCTTCGGCGTCAGTTGCGCCGCGTCGCGCAGCGTCTTCGCCAACTCGATGGCACGCTCCGCAGAGCGGTCTTCGACGAAGATCAACTCGGGAGTGTAGCGCAAGTCGATCTTGTGGCCCAACTCTCCGCGCAAGAACCGGCTGGCATGTTGAAGTGCGTCGAGCGATTGCCGCGCCTGATGCCGGTCGCCGATCACCGAAACGTAGACCTTACAGTGCCTTAGATCGTCGGTCGCCTCAACGCGCGTTACCGTCACGAACGCGAGTCGAGGATCCTGCAGCTCCTGCGAGATCAGCGTTCCGAGGATGCGCTGGATCTCGTGATCGATCTTGGCGATCCGCTGTGGCTTCACGCGCGCGCGAGCTCCGGCGCGACCTGCTCGAGCGCGTACGCCTCGATGACGTCGCCCTCTTTAAGATCTTGAAACTTTGCGATCTGAATGCCGCACTCAAAGCCCTCGGCGACTTCGCGAACGTCGTCCTTGAACCGGCGCAGGCTTTCGATTTCACCGTCGAACACGACGGTGCCGTCGCGAATGACCCGCGCCTTCGCATTGCGCGTGATCTTCCCGCCGGTAACGTAAGCGCCGACGATGGTTCCGACACGGCTGACCTTGAAGACCTGGCGTGCTTCCGCGCGACCCAGCACGACCTCGCGCTCGACCGGCGAGAGCATGCCCCGCATCGCTTTCTTGAGATCGTCTTCGATCTCGTAAATGACTTGGTAGAAGCGCAAGTCGACGCCCTCGTTCTCGGCCAGACGCCGAGCCGTCTCGTCGGGACGAATGTTAAAGCCGATCAAAACGGCGTTCGACGCGCTGGCGAGGTTGACGTCGTTGGGCGAGATCGCGCCCACACCGCCATGGATGACGCGAATTTCCACGTCCTCGGTCGAGAGCGATTCCATGCGCGATTGCAGAGCTTCCAGCGAACCCTGGCCATCGGCTTTGATGATCAAATTGAGCACCTTGTTGCCTTCGGCCGGCATCGACATGAAGGTCTCCAGCGATACGCGCTGCGTTCCCGTCGCAGCCATGCGAACGTCGCGCCGGCGCGTCGCCCGCTTCTCGGCAGTTTCGCGAGCCACGCGTTCGTCGCTAACTACGCTGAGCGTGTCGCCTGCCGAGGGGACGTCGGAAAGCCCCATCACCTCGACGGGAATCGAAGGGCCGGCCTTCTTTACTTGTTTGCCTTTGTCATCAATGAGCGCGCGGACTTTCCCAAACGTACCGCCGGCTACGACGATATCGCCGACGCGCAGCGTGCCGTTCTGAATGAGCACCGTCGCGACCGCGCCGCGACCGCGATGCAATGCCGATTCGATCACCACGCCCGTCGCGCGGCGGTTCTTGTTGGCGCGCAGTTCGCGTATGTCTGCTTCGAGCAGCACGGTGTCGAGCAAACCTTCGATGCCTTCCCCCGTTCTCGCGGAGACTGGAACCATTTCGACGGTGCCGCCCCAATCGACGGGCTGCAAGCCTTGCTCGACGAGCTGCTGCTTTACGCGATCCGGCTGCGCGTCGGCCTTATCCATTTTGTTGATCGCGACGACGATTGGAACGTGCGCCGCTTTCACGTGCGCGATCGCCTCTCGGGTCTGAGGCATGACGCCATCGTCCGCGGCCACGACGAGGATCGCGACGTCGGTGACTTTGGCGCCTCGCGCACGCATCGCGGTGAAGGCCTCATGACCGGGCGTATCGACGAAGGTGATCTTGCGATCGTTGCGCTCGACGGTGTACGCGCCGATTTTCTGCGTGATACCGCCCGCTTCGCCCGCCGCCACGTTCGCTTGACGGATCTTGTCGAGCAGCGAGGTCTTGCCGTGGTCGACGTGGCCGAGTACCGTGACGACGGGCGGACGCGGCGTCATCATCTCAGGCTTGTCTTCCTCTTGCTCGACGGTGACTTCTTCGCCGGCCTCTTTCACGACCGCGTTGTATCCGAAGCGCTTGGCGATTTGGATCGCAACGTCACTCGAAATATTCTGGTTGATCGTCGCCATCGTTCCGATCTTGATCAGCTCGGCGATCACGTCGCGCGCCGGAACGATCATCGACGTTGCGAGCTCTTGGACGGTCAGCAAATCGGGGATTTCGATCGTCTCCAGGGCGCGCGCAGGCGTGGGAGCGGCTCCGCCCTTCTTTTTCCGCAGACGCTCCTTCTCGAGGAGCAGCTCCTTCTCGCGATCCTTCTTTGCGGTCGCCTTCTCCTCATGACTTCGCGCACGGTCTCCAGGGCGAGCTCCGCTCGAAGGCGTGGGCGCCTCAGTGGTCAGTCCGACGCCAGGACGGCCCGTCACGGGACGAGTGCCGGGGGGCATCGGGCGGAATGGCCCGTTTCCAGCTGGACGCCGCGGCGGCGGAAGCGGACGTGGCGCGATGAGACCGCGCGCCGGGGCGCCCGTCCCCTTCCCGCCTTGGCCGGGCATGACTTCGCCCGGTCGCGGCGCCACCCCAGGCCGCCCCGGAAGGCCGGTTCGCGGTCCAGGCGAGGCCGAGGCCGCGGTAGGAGCCGGAGGAGGCGCCTGCCGTTTCTGAATGGAGGGCTGACCCGCGGGCACCGGACGGAGCTGAAAAATCGGTTCGGAGGCCGGTCGCGGCGCGGGCGCGGGCCTGCGCGGCGCGGGGGCTTCGACGACGGCTGCTGCGACGGCCGGGGCTTCGACTACCGGCGCCGGAGGCTCCGGTACCGGCGGCGGAGCCGCTTCGGCGGGTCGAGCGGCGCGTGCGGTGACCGGTCGCAGTCGTGCTACCGGCGCGGCAGTCGTGGCCGGGGCGGGTGTCGCGGCCGATGGCTTCGCGGCCGGCGGCTTTGCGGCAGCAGCCTTTGCCGGCGTGGGAGAAACGGTGCTGGGAGCACTCGTCTCCGGCCGGCCGGGTGGCTTTTCGGCAGCCTTAAGCAGAACGGTGCGCACCAGATCGGCGATCTGGTCGGGCACGACGCTCAGCTGGTTTTTTGCCTCGAAGACGCCTCCCAAACGATCGTTGAAGAGCGCCGTGAGTTCTTTTGAGGTGAGCCCGACTTCTTTTGCGAGCTCGAAGATCCGTACTTTTCCGGCCAAGTTCACTCTCGAGCGCAGGGCGCCCGAGTCCCATCATCAGTTGGAGTGCGCGGAGCCCCAACCGACGGCTTGGCTCCGCTAGGTAATCAAAGGTTGGCCCTCATCGGAGGGCATTGTCGCTGCGCGGCATCATCTATCCGTTTACTTCCACGAGTTCCTTATTAAACCATATTCGACCGCCGCCGCGCCAAGCCCCGGATACCGCTTGTTTTTCGCGGCGCGCTCGATGCATTGCGGCGAACAAAGGTAGGCGCCACGTCCGGGCTGCTTCCCACGAGGGCCGCTCCGATCCGGATGCCAACCTTTCGCGGCCCGCACAAAACGGTCCAGCTCGGATTGTGGCAACCTTCGACGGCAGCCGACGCAAGTTCGGACGGGATTAGCTATCGTCGCTTCCCAGGCGTTCGCGCCGGAACTCTTCGAGCTTGCGAATCAGCTCTGCGTCGATTCCTTCACCTTCCGCCGGCACTTCGCTCGTCTGCTCCGCCTCACCGGCCGGCGTTTGCACCGCTGACTGTTCCGCCCGCTCGACCAGGTACCGGTCCCGAGCTTGTGCCGACTCGCTTTCGCTGGCAATATCCAGTCGCCAGCCGGTCAATCTCGCTGCAAGCCGAACGTTCTGCCCGTCTCGGCCGATCGCCAATGAGAGCTGATAATCCGGAACGATGACCATCGCCACGCCGTCGTCCTCGAAAAGCTCGACGCCGATTACCTTCGCGGGCGCAAGCGCATTCATGATGAAGGTCGCGGGAACCGGATCGTAGCGAATAATATCGACCTTTTCGCCCCGCAGGTTATCGGTGACGTTGGCGATTCGACTCGACTTGGGACCCAAACACGCACCAATCGGATCCACTTCGGGCCGGTTGCTTTTCACCGCAACTTTCGAGCGTCCGCCGGGATCGCGAGCGATCGCCATGATTTCGACGGTGCCATCGGCGATCTCCGGAACCTCGAGCTCCAGGAGGCGCTGCACTAAGCCTTCGGCCGCGCGCGAAAGGATCACTTGTGGTCCCTTCGGAGACTTCTTGACGTCGAGTACGTAGGCTCGAATGAAATCGTTGATGCGATAGGCTTCGCCGGGGACCTGTTCGTCGAGGTACATGACGGCCTCGTCTCGGCCTTCGAGTGCGACGTACATGTTGCGCTGCTCGTATCGCTGCACGGTGCCGGTAACCAAATCGTTGATCTTGCGCACGTATTTATTGTAAACGGTGTCCCGCTCGGCCTCACGAATCCGCTGTACGATGACCTGCTTGGCCGTTTGCGCGGCGATCCGTCCGAAATCTTTCGGTGTGACTTCTTCGTCGTAAAAGTCGCCAACCTGATAGGGGCTGCCGGCCTCTTCGAGGGAAATGTCGAGTTTGGGGTCGGTAACTTCTTCGGCGACGTTGCGCCGGTGGAAGACCCGATAGGCCCCACTCTGCCGGTCCACGAGCACGATCGCGTTGGACTCGCTTCCAAAGTGACGTTTGTATGCCGTCAGCAATGCCGCTTCGAGCGCTTCGAGTAACATTTCGAATGAAATGTTACGCTCCCGCGCGATGAAGTGCAGGACGTCGATGAGTTTGTCTTCAGTTCCCGTGTGTTCTATCGTTGCCATTGTGTTGTTTCCGTTGTTGTTTGTCGCGTTGTAGATCGACGCGCACGTCGTATTCCAAGTTCGCCGACTTGATCGCAGCCATCGGCAACAAGAGCTCGCCCTGTTCGGTCTCGAGAACGACGGTTTCGCGTCGCAATCCCCGCAAGATGCCGCGATGCGTCTTGCCGCCATTGACCGTCAGCGACGTTACGATCCGCGCCCGTTCACCCGTGAATCGTTCGTAATCCTTCGGTCGCACCAGCGGGCGGTCGAGACCCGCCGACTCGACCTCGAGGCTATAATCCGCGTTTAGGCCGCCGAGGATGGTATTGATGCGGGACGCCAGTCGCTCGCAGAGCGCGAGATCGGCGCCGTCCGACGCATCGATCATCACGCTTAGCTGCGCTGCACCACGGACCAAACGCGCGTGATGCTGCACGATCTCTAGTCCAGCAAAAGCTTTGTCGTGCGCGATCGCATCCAGCTCGCGCTCGAAGGCCGCTGCAATATCGCCTCTCATAGTCGTCGAAGGTTGCTCTCTCAAGCAGCGAAGCGCGGGACAAAACCCACGCTCCTTTTGAAATCCATCTCATAGGATAGCGAAAAGGACGACGGGCCGCAACCCCACGTGGGCGCGGCCCCTCGTTCTGTTTTCCGATCTTGCGAGTCGCGCGCCGCCGGAAAATCGTCCGGCCGCCGTGGGCGCGCTAGGGGCGCCCTTTACTCGGCACGTACTTCGCGGGCTCGGTGGCCCGGCGGATTTTGCGGTTCCAACCGCCCTCCTTGGTGTTGCTTACCGTTGCCGAGGATGTCGGCACAGCAAAATTGTAGTGCGACTTACGTCGGAACGCAAGGGGGAAAGAGGCTTGGTCATGGCGACGAACCGGGCGACGGTGCGTAGGGTGCCAGGAGCCGCCCGTTACACGGCTCCGAAACCATTCCGTCCACGATTGGCGCGATGCCCGCGTCGAACGGACTGAGCGGCTCGTGGGCGCCACCGCCCCCGCCGATTGCGATCTGCGTACCGTTTGCCGGGCCACCCGGCGCGCTGCTGCGCACGATCGTCGAATCGGGGCCCGCTGCGACGGCATACCCGCCTCTCAGTGCGCGGGGATAACGAACAAGCCAGCCCGTGCAGATGGTCGTCGGGCCCGCCTTGCGCGCGGAAATGACCCACATCTTCACGTGATCCTCGTTTCCTGTCCCCTTAACTTCGTAGATGTACTTCGTCCGCGCGAGAACCTCGGGCGGCGGCGTCGGCTCCAGGCGACCTCGCAAGGAGTAGCTGGGCGTGTACTGCTTGCTCTGCGGATTCACGGGGTTGTTCGGAAGCATCGCGCGTAGCTTCGCATTGATGTTGGACGCGGTTTGCGTTTTTGGCGGGCGAGCCGGCTGCGCGCTGGGCGACGGCGCCGGCCGTATCGCAATCGGGCGCGGCGGGGCGGCATTATGGGCCGGACCGCTGCCAGTGCGCGGCCCTGGGGAGGCGCCGCCGCTCGGCGCGGGCTTTGGCGCCGTCCCCGCGGTCCGTGCTACTGCGGCGGTACTGGTTGCGCTGGGGCTCGGCACGCCGCTGACCGGAGCCTGACTGGGGCGAGCAACGGCAGCCACGGTCGCCGCCGGTTTTGGAATCGTCGGAGCTGGCGTCGCGGCCTTCGCGCTGGGTTGCGCGCTTGGCGCCGGCGGCCTCGGTGAGGCTCGGGCGACCGGTGCCGTTGAAGGCGCCGGCGACGGAGCCGCGCTCGGTGGCGGCTTCACTGCGACGGCGATCGGTCCGACGGTCGGGATGCTGACCGGCGCCGCGGGCACTTCGTAACTAGGGCGAGTCTCCGCGATATTTTGAGTCGGTTGCGGGTTGGGCTG
>Ga0070762_10001528_pt1 | contig 10728 bp, 8 predicted proteins | sample HubBroMetageREF2_FD_66726 | JGI IMG/M metagenome (GOLD analysis project Ga0070762, IMG submission 66726) | Reference soil microbial communities from the Hubbard Brook experimental Forest, New Hampshire, USA - Hubbard Brook CCASE Soil... | ecosystem: Environmental > Terrestrial > Soil > Temperate... | reverse complement strand
CCTCGACGGTCGCATCGGGGCGCAGCGTCTCGAAGTGCTCCACCTCGAGCTGCTGAGCGGAGGCATCCGACCGTAGGAAATCGTGCGGTGTCCGCCCACCTGGCAGGTGCAAGTCGCCAGGCGAAAGCGCCACGCGCCCGTCGACGCCCGCGCGAGAGGGCGGTGGGAGCACCGATCCCGCTGGTCCGCGCAATCCAGAATAGGCCTCGCCGAGGGCGCGGACAAGCGCAAGCACCCAGCCGGTGACATGGACGTCGTGGCACGCCTGTCTGAGTGCAGCCTCGCTTGCTGTGCCAGTTGCGCGATGGCGGACGATCGCGGTATCGGCGCAATTGTCGATCGCAACGGCTGAGTGACCGTGATCCGCCAGCGCCCGCAGGCCCGCGGGGGCGATCACGTAGCACATCGGTATGCCACCGCCGTCCTGGCGATGAAACTGGAAGCGCTCCACCAGGCCAGCGTCAGAAAGGCGCTTGAGCCGGCGCTGGGTGGTCGTAGCCGAGCGCCGTGGGTTGAAGCGGCGGTGCAGCTGGCTGGTGAGCACGTGCCTCATGGCAGCGATCAGCGCGAGCATGTCGAGGTCGAGCTGATCGGGTTCGAGCGTGTGGGGAGACTGAATCGGCTTGGCCCAGCGAACGCTGTGGGCGCCGTCGAGCTCTACAAGCTCGCGATAGCTCTCAGCAAGCGTCTGCGGCATGCGCACGTCTACTGCCCGGCCAGCTCGCTGAGCGACCTCCGTACTCGCCCGTGAGGCATCCAGCCGCGAGTCCACCGTCTGATGTCCCTCCGCTGCCCGTCGGGCACGATCCCAGTGAGGTTGGCGGAGGTCTGCTCGATGGCGCCCACCACGCTCCTGCTGGCGGGCGGCGTGCAGCGCGAGGCGCGCACGATCGACGACCAAGGGAATCGTCTCGGCGACAAACGGGGATTGCCGGCCCTGCGACGTCGCCCAGCTCGCGATCGCGTGGTGCTTGGGCAGGTGCAGGCGAACATCGGGACGACCAAGGCTCGATAGCCGCTCTGTCCCCGGTCGGACTGAGTCTGAGAACTCGGCCATCGTCAGCGCGACTGCGTCACGCGCATCGCGCGCTGAGGCTGTAGCGAAGTACACGCGATGAGCAAACAGCGCATCCAACTGTTCGCGTATCTCCCGTTCGGTCCACTGCGCATCGGCCTGCCAGCAGGCGACTGTCTCGAGTCCGGCAGAGCGCTTGAGCGCCATCGTTTCAGCGAATCCGCGGTTGATGACCAGCGGCGCCTCGTCGACCTTCAACGCGACGGCCACTCGTTGCTCTGCCGGAACGAGATCCTGTTGACGGGCCAGGGCGGCGTCGAGCATCCCAACGAGCAGCTGCATCAGCACTGAGGTGTTGCCCGCCCCCATCGCACCGAGTGCTCCCTTGACGACCAGCACCTCTTCGCCCGCGATCACACGGTCAAAATCGATCCTGAGGGCATCGTTGAGGAGGACCCGCTTGATCGACGGGGAGTTGAGCAGCCGTGCAAGCTTGTTGACAGGGGCATCGAGCTTGGCGGTCGTCGTGCTGCGAGCGTCCGCCAGTTGTGCGGCCAGCTCGGCAGTGAAAAACTCGGAGATCTCCTTGAACTCAGGCAGCGTTCGCACGCGCGCGCCGACGCTGCTGCGGTACGCGTAGCCCTCCTCCCCCACGGACAGGAGGCGTGCCGCATCCCACAGGGTGCACTTGCGATCGTAGGCAAGCACGGCGATGATCGCGTTGCGCAGATAGCGATCGGACGACGCCCGGATATCAGCATCGCTAAAGAGGTTCTTCAGCGCCGCCACAACGTAGTCGGCGATCACATCGGCGGGGGCGTCCACGGCGAGCGGGTTGAAGCCGCAGGTCGGATGGGCGAGGTCGAGCAACGTGCACGTGCGCTCAGACGGGACGACGCTCACCGCGGCCTCCGCGGCATCGCCCTTGGGATCCAGCACGATCACCGCGCAGCGCTCGCGGCGGAGGTCCTCAGCGACGGTTGCCACGAGATAGCTTGACTTGCCCTGCTCGACTGTGCCCGGAACCGCTGTGTTCTGCTTGCGTAGCTCCACGTGAATCGACACTGGACCAAGGGCGTCGCGTAGCGTGCCCTGGCCCTCTTGCGGCCGGAACACTCCAGGCGGCGCCGGCGCCAACGGCAGGCCGCTACGAGCAAACGGAACGGTCAGGTAGTCGACGGATGGCAGCTGCCAGATTGGCGCCAGCTCCGCCGAGGCGAAAACACCCTTGTGAAATGAGGGCAGTGGGTTTCCCTCCCCGCGTAGAACGCGGCGAGCGTATAGCCCGAATAGACCGTGGCGAAGCATCGTCCCACGCTCGACCAGACGGTTCTCCGCCCCATCGACGCGCAGCTCAGATGCGATCTGCTCGCACACGGCGCGACTGGGCGCGATCACGCGCAGATCCACAAAGAACAGCGGTTTGTGCTGGACGTCCAGGCCACCGCGGAGCTCAGCGTCCTCGACCATCGAGCGGTCGCGTACGAGCAGGTGCTCTCTGCGCTCACGGGACAAGCGCGCCTCATGGCGCTTGTACAAGTGCTTTGCGAATGTCTCAAACAGCGCGGGTGTGGGCGTTATCGCGAGCTGCACGAACGCCGGCTGTTCACAGGCGCCCATCACGGTCAGCAGTCGGTTGATCGTTGGCTCTCGATCTTCCTCAAAGCGTTCTGGTGTCTTGACTCGCTTGATGAACTCAGCGTGCTTCTTCAAGCGGAGCACCACCGGAGGCACCCCGAGCGCTGAGGCAGCCGGGCGCAACCGGCAGTTGGGATAGGTGGTCTGTAGCGCCGCCTCAACCATCCGCTGCTGCTCGTGTGGGCAGCTGATCGCCAGCCATGCCGAATGCTGCATGCCGGCTTCATGGTGCACCTCCAGCGCGAGTGACGGCTGGCCCAACAAAAGCCGCCGCCACCAGCGACGCAACAAGCGCTTGTGGAGCGCCCCGAACATCGTCACCAAGGCTTCGGTGCTTGCATGATCCACCCGGTAGACATCGACCTGTAGACGTACGTAGCGCCGCCGATGGCGGGTAGCCGCGCGCACAATTGCGAGGACCAAGATCGACGCTGACACGAGCGCGAAGGACAGCTTTACGGGTGCCACGTTGGAAGCAGGAGCCCAGCGCCAGCTCGTTTGCACCCAGCGAGCGAGCGTAGCGAGCAGAGCGCTCAGGGCGAGGTGAGAAACGCCAGCTACAGCGTCACCGCGTAGTAGCTTCCCCGGCCCACCGTCGATGAACCACGCAGCCAGAGAGAAGCCCGCGACAAGCGCAAACAGACCCAGCAGACGCCACAGCAAGAAGCGGAGCACCTGACTCCTGCTCCGACGAGCTGCGGGGTGTGGGACGACACGTCACGTAGAACACGTAGGAGCCAGCACGGCCAACCGGCGCGCCCTGGCTCCTGTGCACGTCTAGAACAGCTACGTCTTATGCGTCAACGCGGACGGGTCGCTCGCTCCACCTGCGCGCCGCGTGCGGTCAGATGCCAGGCGTTGGCGGCGCCCTTCTCTTGCCCCTCACCCAGGTTCTCGACCAGCTTCAGCCGTGCTAGACGGTTCAGCAGCTTTGAGATCTGGCCCTGATCGACAATGCCCGACCCTTCAGCGATCTCGCGGTTACTCGCCCCCGGGTGCTCCGCGATAACCATGAGTACACGCACCGTCCGATAGGTCAGGCGCATGTTGAGGCCTTCCAGCGGATCCTTGTGGCGGGCCAGCGCTCGCGAACGCCCCTCGCTCGGAACCTCCATCGGCGGCTTGCTCAGTTCCCGACCCGCGGCTCTCGCGCCCAGATACGGGAGCACGATCATGCTCATCAGCGAGCCGAGAAGATCCGTCAGCCGCTCGTCGCCGTGCTCGAGCACGCGCGTGTGCAGCACCGCGAAGATCGCGCCCACAACGCCTTCTGCCGTCACCTCGGGAGGTTCGCGAATCGCGTGCGTAACCACTCGACCCCGATCGATAACCTCGGCCAGTTCATCGAGAACCTTTGCACGCCGGTCCAAGACTCTCTCCCCCGCGCCAAGCGCCTCAACGATGCAGAGCTTTGCCAGTCCCGGCTCTTCGTCCATGAACAACAACAGCCTTGCCAGTGCCGCACGCACACCGTCGCGCCAACTTGACTCCCGCTCGTATGCCTCCTGCGCGATCAGCCTTGCCTGCGTGAGCGCCTGCTCGAATGCGGCCAGGAAGCAATCCTCCCGATCAGCGAATACGTCATAGAAGGTCTTGCGCGATACCCGCGCCCGGCTGATGACCTGCGCAACCGTCATCCGCGCGTAGCCGACATCCTCCACCGCCTCAACAGCAGCGGCGAGCATACGACTTCGCTGAATCTGCGTCACCTGCCCGCGCGGCAACCCTCCTGGTCCCGGGCGCAACCGCGGTGTCGCGGTACGTGTCTTGTACATAAGAGTCATGTCTTCCGCCTAGTCGTCTGTTTCGCCAGTATTAGTGAACACTCGAGTCCGTTCGAGCCAAGGCGCCCGGTGGGACTCCGCATACGAGCAGGCACTAACCCACTCGTGCGTATACAGGAGATTCACGGGTCTAGACGCTTAAGTCGAGACGCGTCTCTGACTTTTTTTCCCGTTGGTTCGAACAATCTTCCGTAGGTTCACCGGGGGTTGACCCCGGTGGGCCGACTCCAGCCTCGCCGTGCGAGACACGGTGGAGTCCACTATCCAGAAATACTCCAATGTAATATCAATAGTACTCCCGTCGCAGGACGTCATGCGGCCGCACAGGCGAAACGGCCCGCACACCTCCAAGTACGCCAGCGTGCCACCGAGCTATAGCCATCGACCGCCAATATCGCTGTCCACGCGGTCCATGAATGGACCATGGCTGCGAGCGAACGCGAGGTCGATCAGCTCAGCCTCGCGCTCGCCCGGCATGTAGTCCGCGTAGATCTGCGCCGTCTTGGCGTCGCAGTGGCCCATCCACTCCTGCAACGTGCGCAGTGACACCTGCCCGGACGCGGCCCCACCTGGGTCGCGAACGTGTGCCGCAGATCGTGGAGTTCCTCGACGAGGCGCGAGGCGAGCGGGATCGCGCGTACCGACCTTCGGGTCTTCGGGGTGCCGAACTGTCCGCGCACGTAGGAGCGGTGGACCCTGAGCTTCAGCGCGCCCCAGTCAAGGTCCGACCACCGCAGGGCTCGCAGCTCGCCCTTGCGCATCCCGGTCATCGCCGCGGTCAAGATCAGCAGTCGCAGCACAGGCCACCATGTCCGCTCCGTCTGCGCGGAGTCCGAACCGGGCGCGGCCGCGAGCACCCTCTCAACCTCGCTGGGTGTGAGGAACCTGATCTCGGGGTCGCGATCGTCACGCGGGACCTCAGCGAAACGACACGGGTTGTGTGCGATCAGCCCGTCCCGCAAGGCCAGGTCCATTAGGGAGTGCATCGTGCCGAGGACGTTGCGGATCGTCTTCGGTACTCGACCAGCACGAACGAGCTGATCGACGAGCCGCACGATGTCGCCCGCTTCAACGTCACTCACCTGCAGGTCGCCCAGGAGCGGCTTGATGTGCGCCTGGAGGTGGCCTTCCACGCTCTCAAGCGTCGACGGCTTGCGACCCTGGGCCTTGAGCCTCGCGACCAAGGCCCCGCCCATCGCCGCCACCGTCGGATCGAGCGAGCCCCGCGAGCGAGCGCCGGCATTGCTCGCGAGAATCATCTCGCAGCGACCTCATCGGCAGACAACAGCCGGTCGTCGATCGTCGCAATGCTCATCTCCCGCCGTCGGACGGCGCGTGCGTCGCGGCGCCCGACGTGCTCGTCGATGTTCTGCGTCGGGGTCATCACGTCTGTGTTGACCACGTGCCGGCGACGGTGGTCGGCGAGCCTGAGCTGAGCAGCACCAGGGCTTGTTCGGTGGGATGCGCCATACGGCCTCGCCTCCTAAGCCGGGCAGCGTCGGTTCCGAGCGTCGAAGCGAAGCGGAGAGGCGGGGACCCCCTTCCTCGGGCCAGCTGTAGAGCCAAATTCCGTAGCGAGCGGGCAGCAGCCTGGTCCTCTGGGTGGTCCGCTTATAGGGGACCACCCAGAGGACCACCCGAGACGAGCACGAACGGCGCCCGGGAGGTTGCTCGGCGGTCTCGAGCGCGCCCCTATCGGCGTAGCCGGCGCCGGCGCCGGACGCTACTCAGCTGGGGCTCCCCGGGGTTCGAGACGCCCGCTTCAGCCTGGAAATCAGTCACGAGCCGAGAGGCCGCCCTGACGTGTGGTTTTCGTCCTTTTCGGCCGTCTGCGCGGCTTTGGCGCGGACGCTCGCTCAGCGCGCAAAGCGCTCGTTCGCAGCCCCGCGAGGCACAGCACGCTCGGGGCTCGTCGGGGCTCTGTCGCTCGCTCTTGCCACCCTCGGCTACACGCACCTGACCTACCGGGCGCGGCGAGACCGAGAGGCAACTAGCACTGAGGGCTGGCCAGGTTAGCGTCCGGATCGCGAACGGCCTTCGCGCCACGATCGAGCTGCCGCCATGAAGACGATCGAACCCAGAAGCACGAGGAGGATCGTCAGTTCACCGCGAAAGAACTCGCCCAGCGCGACGGACGTGAGCCGACGACTGCGAGAAGGCCGAGGAATCGCCACAGCACGGCTTACCTCGCGAGGTTGCGCGCGCTTTCCTCGGCCGCATGCAACGCGACGGGCACCAGCGCCGAGGATTCGCGACCTTCCGGAACCGCCGCGAAAATCTCGGATACGACGTCGCCGCGCGACTGGTAGATCCAGATGCTCGTGAGTTCGTGGGCCTCGCCGTTCGGGTCCGCCAGCACCTGCGTCTTCCGGGCGATGTAGCCAGGCAGCAGGTTGGCGTCGGTGATCGGTGTGACGTGGTAGCTCGGTGGGCAGCCGCTTCCTAGATGCTGGAGTTCACGCATGGTCTGCTTCGCGCCGCCAGACGCGTACGCAATGACTTCGTTCCTCACGCCAACTCGCTCCGCCTTGGGCAGCTCATGATCGGTAAACACTCCATAGATGCGCGCTACTCGCAGCGATTCGCTGCGCGCGGCGGCACCACACGGCCCGCCTGAAGCCGGTCCACTTAGTGTCAGATGCTGCGGGCCGGAATGGTAGCCGGGTCCCACTTGGGCCGCCCTCAGGAACAGCCGGCCGAGATCAGGCGGACTGCTGGCTGCTGCACCGCCACCACATCCGGAGATTGCGGCGCAACAGGCGGCGGACACAATGATCAGCTTGCTCATCGCGTGTGTTATCGAGCGGCTCGTTGCCCACCTTGAGCCAAGCGTCCCGCGTTGTGGCACGACGGCGACGTCGCGTTAGCTTGGCATCGACGAGTGGTCGTCGTTTCACGACTCCGGCAGGCACCGCTACTTCGCATGGTGTCTTCGTCCTTCTGAGCCGCTCTATCTCCTGTTGGTTCTCGGTCCTCAACTTCCTGCTGCTGCCCGCTCGCTCCCGCTCATCACTCTGCATCTGGCCTCGCCATAAACATCTGTGATGTGTTGGTCGAGGAAGGGGTCCCCGGGTCGAAGCGAAGCGGAGAGGCGGGGACCCCTTCCTCGGGCCAGCTGTAGAGCCAAATTTCCGTAGCGAGCGGGCAGCAGCCTGCGCGCTTGGGGGGGTCGCTGTGTACCGACCCCCCTAACGACCCCCCAGCCATGCAAGCCGGGTGGGCTGTCCGGTTCATATCCGGACAGCCCACCGGACACCCGAGACGAACACGGAGGGCGCCTGGGAGGACTGCTCGACGGTCTCGGGCAGGACGAAATCATCGCTCCAGCACCGACGGTCCAGCGTTCCAGGTGGCAGGGCGCTGAGGGGTGCGCGGAACGGCGTTCAGCTCCGGCCCCGCTGGCCGGCTTGTGAGGCAACCGCCTGACGGCGTGGTCCGGCGCCGGCGCCAAGCGCTACTGAGCTGGGCTCTCCGGCGGCCGAGACGCGGCCGCCTCATCGGTGGAGCACTCACAGTTCTCGCCGTGGCTCGGGTCGCAGCAGTCGGCCTTGGCGCTCGGTTCGCAGCAGGTCGCCTGCGCCTCGGGTGCGCAGCAGGAGCTCGCGGTCGTCTCAGTGGTGGTGGTCAGCTCAGCCATGCGGATAGCTCGTTGAGTGAGTCGGGGATCACGTAGTAGTAGGCCCACAGTCCTTGGCGCTCGGAGTCCACGATGCCCGCGTCGCGGAGCTTCTTCAGATGGTGGGAGAGCGTGGACTGAGAGATGTCGAACAGCGGCACCAGCTCGCAGACGCAGACCTTGCCGGCGTGCTTGCGCAGCACGTCCACGAGCTGCAGCCTGATCGGGTCGCCGAGGGCCTTGGCGACCTCGGCCATCCGCAGCGCGTCCTCGCGTTGCACATCCGGGTAGACGACGGGCTCACAGCAAGGCGAACCATTGGCGCGCTTCTGCTTGGGCGACAGCTCCAAATCGACAGGCATCGATCTACTTATATCAATAAGACTCGCGACTGTCGATGTAATACGATCGGGGTTGATGAACACGGCCCCGATTGCTCGCCGTCTGCTCGCCGAGCTGTTGGGCTCTGCGTTCCTCGCAGCTGTCGTGATCGGCTCGGGCATCGCAGCTCAGACGCTCTCCCCGAACAACGTTGGCCTCGAGCTGTTCGAGAACGCTGCCGCCACGGCCGCAGGGCTTTACACCATCATCCTCATGTTCGGCCCGGTCTCAGGCGGGCACTTCAACCCCGTGGTTTCGCTCGCCGACGCGAGCTTCGGCGGCATCCCCTGGCGCGACGCAGTCTTCTACATCCCCGCCCAGGTGGCCGGCTGCGTGCTCGGCGCCGTCGTCGCGAACGTCATGTTCTCCCTGGCCGCTATCAGCATCTCTACGCATCACCGCGCCTCGCCGGCGCACCTGTTCTCCGAGGTGATCGCCACCGCCGGGCTGCTGCTCGTCATCTTCTCGCTCGCACGCACCAAACGCGCGAACACCATTCCCGCCGCGGTCGGCGCATACATCGGCGCCGCCTACTTCTTCACCAGCTCAGCCAGCTTCGCCAACCCCGCGATCACCGTCGGGCGCATGTTCTCCAACACGTTCGCCGGCATCGCCCCCGCGTCCGTGCCCGGGTACGCGCTCGCGCAGCTCGTCGGATGCCTCGCAGCGCTCGCGCTGCTGGCAGTCCTCTACCCCGACGTGACAGCGGCCGAGGCAGAAGAGATCCTCCTGCCACACCACCAGGAGGCCAGCGGCTGATGGCGAGCGTCCTGTTCGTGTGCCTGCACAACGGCGGGCGCTCCCAGATGAGCCAAGCGCTATTCGAGCGCGCGGCGGATGGACGCCATGCCGCTCTGTCCGCCGGCACGACCCCTGCCGAGCACGTCCATCCCGAGGTCGTCGAGGTAATGCGTGAGCTTGGCATCGACCTGGCCGACCGGCGTCCGCAACTGCTCACCCGCGAGCTCGCCGAACAGGCCGATGTGGTCGTGACCATGGGCTGCGGCGATGCCTGCCCGTACATCCCCGACAAGCGCTACATCGACTGGGATCTCCCGGACCCCAAGGGCCTCCCGATCTCCGAGGTGAGGGACATCCGCGACGACATCGCGCAGCGGGTCACAGCAGTGGCGGCCGAACTGGACACAGAGTCGTAATCCCCTCATCCGCCAGGACGACCCTACGCTGCAGAGACAAATTGGTCCAAGAATGGACCGGACTCTGACGCTTGGATGTCACGCGAGCCCGCAATTACGGGGCCATCTGGGCGAGCAATCTAGTACCGCTACCGGGATTCGAACCCGGGTTTCCGCCATGAGAGGGCGGCGTCCTAGTCCCCTGGACGATAGCGGCGCAAAACGACTGCCCCGAGGCTAGCAAAGCGCCCGCGACGCGTCAGCCGAGAGCGCGCTGTCCGTTCCGTGCGGTCGACGTCACGCTCGAAGCTTGCGGCTCGCGTCTGCGATATCTTCGCCTCCCCACGCGGATGTGGCGGAATTGGTAGACGCGCACGGTTCAGGTCCGTGTCCGGGAAACCGGGTGGAGGTTCGAGTCCTCTCATCCGCATTAGTACTCATTCTCTGGCTCTGCAAAGCCAATACCGAACCGACGGCGAAGGTTCGGCGCACGTAATCTGTCGGATTCCAGCGTAAATCGCTCGAGTCTTCTCGGCCCTCGTTGACGGGGCGGCAAGAGCGGGGGCATACTCGACCCATGGTCGAAGTAGAACGCAGCATGAAGCAGACTGCCGAGCCCCATGAGCCTCAAACCGTGCTGAGGGCTCGTGTCGCAGAGCTAGTCGGCTTTTCGGTTCCATCGTCGGCCCCAGACGTCGAGGTCTTGGAGGAACGACAGCGCGATGGATACAACGAGCATCTCGTGCGCTACACCTCCAGTGATCGGGAGGACATTCCGGCGCTCCTATTGCTGCCCGAGGGCGATGGGCCTTTCCCTGCTGTCGTGGCCTATCACCAGCATCACAGCCAATGGCATCTCGGTAAGAGCGAGGTGGCGGGGCTGGCCGGGGACCCTCATCAGGCATTTGGACCGACCCTCGCACGACGGGGCGTCGTCGTGCTTGCGCCCGACAGCGCCGGGTTCGAGGATCGGCGGCGCTTGACGGCTGGAACGGCTCCGGATGATTACGCCGGTAAGCAGTACTACAACGAGATGGCATACCGACTACTCGATGGCGAGCTTCTGATGCGCACCATCCTTGCAGACGGAGCGCAGGTCGTTTCCGCGCTCGAACAAGTTCAGCGCGTCGACGGCGGGCGGATCGGCGTCCTCGGACA
>Ga0070762_10001525_pt1 | contig 10733 bp, 18 predicted proteins | sample HubBroMetageREF2_FD_66726 | JGI IMG/M metagenome (GOLD analysis project Ga0070762, IMG submission 66726) | Reference soil microbial communities from the Hubbard Brook experimental Forest, New Hampshire, USA - Hubbard Brook CCASE Soil... | ecosystem: Environmental > Terrestrial > Soil >... | reverse complement strand
CGCCGCGGGAATCGCAGCGGCCATGACCGGCCCGTGGCTTGTGCTCGTCCTACTGGCGTGCGGCGCGATCGAGCTGGCATGGCAGCGTCAGCTCACCGGGGGCGGTGTGAGCTTTCACACCTGGCCTATGCTCGCAGCGGTCGCAGAGCCGGGCGGGACGGGTGCGCTCGTATGGACCGCGTTCAAGGTGGGAGCGCTCGCGTTCGGCGGCGGGTTCGTGATCGTTCCGCTGATGCAATCAGACGCCGTAGGCACCTACCACTGGATGACCCACGGGCAGTTCCTCAACGCCGTCGCGCTCGGACAGGTGACTCCGGGACCGCTCACGCAGACCGTTGCGGCGGTCGGGTACGCCGCGGGCGGGTTTCCCTCTGCGCTCCTGGCGGCGTTCGTGGCGTTCCTGCCGTCGTTCTCTTTCATCCTGTTCGGCGCAGCTCGCTTCGAGCGGCTACTACTGAACGAGCGAGTGACCGCGTTCCTCGCTGGGGCGGCACCGGCGGCGGCCGGGGCGATCATCGGCTCGGCGATCCCGCTCGCCGCTGCCCTGAGCGAGACATGGCAGTATCTCGTGCTCGCTGCCGCGGCCATCGCCTTGCTTGCGCTGCGTCGCAGCATCGTCCTGACGCTGCTCACTGCCGGCGCGGTAGGCGCAGTGGCAGGGCTTGCGGGTGCCCCCATACCGCACTAGGGATCTTCCGGCCGTTTACTCGATCTGAGCGATCATCAGCTCATAACCGTCGGGGTCCAAGGATCGCGCCCTTGGCGGACAGGCGAGCGGAGACAAGGATCGTGACTCCTTAAGTCTCGGAGGAGGAGTCGTCCGCCGCGTCGCCATCGTCATTGGCATCCGGCCCGAACGTGGCGGTGACTTTGACCTTGACGACCTCGAATGTGAGCGTCGCAAGGCCCCCCAAGGCGAGCCGCGATGATGACCGTGAGGATGCCGAGGAGGATGAGGAGCGCGGCGAGCGTCGTGTGGCCGATGGCATGGGTTAGTTCCTCTTCTCGTTTCGATGCCCAGTGGCGGAGCACGACATCAGCAAGGCTGCCCGAAGCGGCGCGGGAGTTCCGGCATGCGCCTGTGAATGAATTTGGCAGCAAGCTGCTGCCAAATTCAATCTATGGGCTCGTATCGAGCTTTTCGTCGTCGTAGATCAGGTTCGCCGCCTCGGAGATCCCAGCCAGCTCTGCGGCTAGCTCAGCCGGCCGAGTGATCCTGCGTTTCAACTCGCACTGGTCGGGACAAGCACTAGTTGGGGACGATCGTGAAGTTGAGGGTGTGGGGTGGTGTGGTTCCTGCTTGGTTTGTGGCGGTGATTTCGGCTTTGTAGTGGCCGGGGTTGAGTGCCTTGTGATAGACACGACCGCTGAAGTTGATCGTGTTCGGGCCGGCATGTGCCGTGCGGGCGAGAGTCATGAGTGTGATGTGGCGTATGCAGCTCGGGCTGTGGCGTAGCGCGTGGTTGTCGGGTTTACAGCTGTGGCCCGAGCGTCGACCTGACCGGCTCGTGGCGATCGCGACGTACACCGTTGCTGCCTGATCGAGGTCAAACGAGAAGGCGGTACCGTGCGGGTGTCGTCTGACTGTGGCACCTGTGAGTGACGTCGACAAATCGTTGCGGTTGCAGACGTGTTCGATGCGATCACGCACGCGCGGCCCTACACGCAGGCGCTTCCCGCCGAGCACACGATCGCGGAGATCACACGGGCCAGCGGAACCCAGTTCGACGCACAGGTGGTCGAGGCGTTCATGGCCTGCGTCGGAGACGCTTGTTGACGACATCGTCCTGCTCCAGTCATAGCGGGCTTGATCTAGCGCCCTGATTCCCGCAGCAACGCAGGCGCGCGCCGCGCGCCGCGTATGGTGGCCGGGTGGCAAGCGAACGTTTGAGCGTCGTGCTGAAGGCGATGGCGGACGCCGATTGTCGCGGGTCCGCCTCGATGGTAGACCGCGTGTGTGGGGCGGCGGTGGCGCTCCTCTCGCTGAGCGGCGCTGGGCTGTCCTTGATGGCGGATGGCGAGCTGCGCGGCACTGCGGGCGTCAGCGAGCCGGGGATCGAAGCGGTGCAGGAGCTCCAGCTGACCCTCGGTGAGGGCCCATGCGTCGACGCGTGGCGGGACATGGAGCCGGTGCTGGAGGCAGACCTGGCCGATCCGGCGCAGGTGCGCTGGCCGGCGTTCGCCCACGCCGGCGTGCAGGCAGGCGTGGGCGCGGTGTTCGCATTCCCTCTGCAACTGGGCGCGGTGGGCCTCGGCGTATTGGCGCTGTACCGCGACCGCCCCGCGCCACTGGGCGATGAGGAGCTGGCCCTTGGACTGGTGCTTGCCGAGGTAGCAACCCAGACCATTCTCGGCCTGCAGGCCGGAGCCCCAGCCGAGGAGCTGCACGTGCTGCTGGCCGACGAGCCGGCACATTGGGCTGAGATCCATCAGGCGACAGGCATGGTATCCGCCCAGCTCGAGGTGTCGCTGGACGACGCTTTCGTGCGCCTGAGGTCCTTTGCCTTCGTCAACGATTATCCGCTGCGCGAGGTCGCAGAGGACATCGTCGCGCGCCGCCTACGCCTTCCCGGCGCACGATGACGTGCGCGTGCCGTCGCCGGAGCTCGCGCCATAATACGATTCATTCGAGTGGGCAGGACCAAGGGAATCAAGCGATGACTCGAGAAGAGCGGATTGTCGAAACCTTCGTCGAGCTAGCCGACACGATGGTCGACCACTTCGACGTGATCGAGTTCCTGCATCGCCTCGTGGAGCGGAGCCTCGAGCTGATGGACTGCGCTGAGGTGGGCCTGCTGCTCGCTAACGCCACAGGCAACCTCCAGGTGATGGCATCCTCCAGTGAGCGCTCCGAGGCGCTCGAGCTCCTGCAATCCCGCAACGAGGAAGGCCCCTGCTTCGACTGCTATCGCGGCTCCACGTCGGTGTTCAGCGAGAACCTGCGCGCAGACAGCGATCGTTGGCCCATATTCGCTCCCGCTGCGGTGCAGAAGGGGATCAACTCGGTGCACGCGATTCCGATGCGGGTGCACAGCCGCACCATCGGCGCGCTGAACCTGTTTCGTGCCGGCACCGGCCGGCTCGCAGAACGCGATGTGCCGCTAGGGCAAGGCATGGCCGACATCGCGGCGGTGGCCCTGATCCAAGAGCGGGCGATGCGCGAGTCGCGCGGGGTCGTGCAGCAGCTGCAAAGCGCACTCAACAGTCGCGTTCTGATCGAGCAGGCCAAGGGCATTCTCGCCGAGCGCGGCAATGTCAGCGTGGACGTGGCGTTCGCGAGCATCCGTGGTTACGCACGAGTGCACAACAGCCGCCTCGGCGACGTGGCGCGCGATCTGATCGACGGCCGCCTCGATGCGGCTGCGCTCGCCGAACTCTCACCTGACACCCACTGACAGCGATCGCTATACAGCGGCGCCTACTGCCCGACGGTAAACCGGGCGAATTCTAGCCATCGGGTTTTATGAGCTCAGATGTGTTACACTCGACGGTGCGTCGCTCCAGACCTTGGTGACGTGCCCGGAGGTTGAGGCCCACGTCTGGAGCCACTATGCCACGCGAGCAGGTCGAGGCTACACCAATCCACGAGGCGCACGCTTGATGCCCGAGGAGCAACAGCCTCGTGTCGGCGACTCGGACGAGACGCTTGCGGCCGCTGAGCAGACCGGCGCTGATACCGACCAGAGCCTCTCCGACTCCGACCAGAGCGCCTCGAAGCACGACCAGATCTCATCAGACCGCGACCAGGTCGCGGCAGACATCGACCAGGCTACAAGCGAGAGACAGCTGTCCGACAGCCAGAATCCGGCCGCGTATGAGCGGACACGCAGAATGCGCACCGACAGCACTCTGGAACGCCACGCGACGAGCCAGATGCGCAGCGCCGCCGGGGCGCTGCGCGACCGCGTGTCCGAGCGGCGAGACGGGCTGGCCGCTGCGCGAGACATTGCCAGCGCGGCTCGCGATCGGCTCGCGGCCACCCTCGATGACGAGATGGAGCGCCTCGAGCACGAGCGCTCGCCGCAGCAGAATGGGCAGTCCAACGGCGGCGACGCCCACCTGCGGGCTGCCCTGGAACGACGGCTGGCCACGCAATCGCGAGCGCGCGCTGCACTCCAGCGCCAAGCGGCCGCGGACGATCGTGCCAATGCCGCGCGCGATCGTCAGCACGCGGCACTCGACCGGATGGCGTATGCCCATGAACTTGCGGCGGCAGCGACCGACGAGATGACGGGGGCGCTACGGCGCGGCGTGGGTCTCGTCGCCCTGCAGCGGGAGATGGACCGCACGACGCGTACAGGGGAGCAGATGATCATCGCGTTCATCGACGTTGACGGCCTGAAGGCGGTGAACGACCGCGACGGACATTCAGCGGGCGATGCACTGCTGCGGACGGTGGCGAGCCTCCTAACCGAGGAGTTCCGCTCATATGACCTGATGCTCCGCTTCGGCGGCGACGAGTTCGTGTGCTCGTTCTCGGGCGACGGCCTAGATGAGATCGACAAGCGCTTCAAACGCGTGAGCGTGAAGCTCGGCCAGGCGGCACCCGGCGCCGGCATCAGCGTGGGCGTGAGCCAGCGGCGAGCAGAGGACACGATCGAGACACTGCTCTACCGGGCAGACGCCGAGATGATCGCCACGCGCCGCTGCCACAGGCGAGTACAGGTGACAGATCCGAGCGACGAGCTCTCGGCTTCCGATGAACACCGGCGATCGAACGACTTCACCGAATGACGCAACAGCTTCTCCCGATCGTCGCCTCGACCACCGCGGTGGTTCTGGTTGTCTTTGCGATAGCCCTGTGTCGATCGGCCACTCGAGCGGATGCGATCGCCGAGGGCCAGGAGAAAGCGGCGCAGGGTCGCAGACGCAACACCTACGACGAGGAACGCTCGTCGGCAAGCGTCAGACGGCAGTCCCCACAGCCGTCGACGAACGAGCGGCTCACCACTGCCGCTCGCGCAGACACACGTGAACCCGTCCGCCCGGCATCCCTGGCCGGGCGGACGGGTCGTGTGTCCGTCGGCCGCCCACCCGTAGTCTGTGCTCCTGCCAGCTCAGACGCCCGCCAAATCACGCCGAGCCGCATCACCCCCAGCCAGCGCGACGGCACCGCGCCACCGGCGCGCATCACTGGGAGTGCGTGATCACCTCAAGCAGTTTCCAGACCGCTCCATCGCCATCCGTTTCGGGTTCACATCGTGCAGTCTTTGAGTCGAGCGCGAACGATCCTCGCGCCACCCAGCAAACCCGGACTTGTTCGGCAGAACCTTCCTTTGGCTGCGCCTCCTTAGGACGCACCAATAATACGTTTGAGGCGGTACCGATAGGACGACTACGGCAACACCCACAAACCCAAGGACTTCCCAGATCGGTCCAGGATGACGTCCTGATTCGCGTAGCAGCAGGCCGATCCCCACCATTGGGACACTCAACGTCCGCGCAAGTCTAGTGAACCATTGCACCGTGCGATTGCCCAAGACTTGCGATATCACGGCCACCCAAATTACCTCTCGGACGAGCCGCCGTCTTGGCGCAACAACTCCCCACCCACCCAGAAACTACAGACGAGACCGACCGTGGCGTTGACGATCCCAAGCGCTTCGCCATAGGACACCGACCCCGGACGAATCAGATTACGGACGATGATCGCAGCGCTAATGCTAGCTATCACGGCCAGGGGCCTCGTGTAAGGCGACGAGCGCAAGCTTTTCACGTATCTCCCAAACACCCTAATTATCCATTACCTACCGAGTCGCACCCTATTGCGACGAGAGCGCCTGTCGCGACAGACGATCCAAACGCCTCTTCTTTCGTAGCCGCATTCTTCTTGAGGCCCACAGAGCACCGACGTTGCGTCTCCGGCGTCCACGTCGTATGCACATCTCGTGGTCATTGATCGTGCGATCGCCAGCCACCTTCAACAAGCGGGGGGAGGCGACGCTGGGAGCCGCCCGTAGGCCCGCCCAGGTAAGGGCAGCGTCGCCGCACGATGAGCCTCACCGCCGGGAACCTCGTTCACGGAGACGGTTCAGGATAAGAGATCCGAGGACTACGATCGGGCCCGCCGCGCCCGCCCAGCCAAGCCCTGCGACGTGCCCAAGTACCACAACACCCGCCGACAGTCCGCCAAATAGAATCGCGTCAATCGGCCGGTCCAAGGGTTTCAGCTTTCTCAAGCGCATAACTTTGCCGTTCAGCCGTTGCAGTGCACGGTTCTCATCCGAACAGGATCCCCCACAGGCATGTCGCGGCCGCTCCCTCTGGCGTGAGGTCTACTCCGTCCACAAACTTGCCAATCACGCCGTAGCCTCCCGCAGCGCCGACACACTTCTCCGCTGCTTTCGTGAAGCCAGGCGTGCGATGTTTCCGATTGCCTTCTATGACTTGTTTCCAGCATGGGTCGTGCGTGCTCGGACAGCCGCCCGCGACCGGCGTCCGCTGCGGTTCCGGTTCGGAGGCTTCCGTGCCAACCGAACTCAGCCCCTCCGACAGTGGCTGGTAGAGCACGGCTGGTTCAACGTGCGCTTCCTGACTCCCGTGTTCCCCGCCTTTGTGATAGCTGGCGTATTCGTATTCGCCTTCTTCTTGAACACATTCCCCGCCGCGATCTGGCTGCCTGAGACGATCGAACCTGGGCGTGAGCGGGGGTTTCTGGCAGTCCGACCACCGGCGCGCGCTCAGGCCGCCAGGATGAACGCCCCGGCGATCCTGAGCCCGCGACGCCTTGGGCGCCGGGGCGGCGGGCGCGGCTAGGAGAGGACGCCGCGTGTTGGTCGTGTTCTGTCTGCTGGGCCACGCAGGGAACGATAGAGCGTGGCTGCGAGGGAAGCGAGCCCCGGTTCTCGGCCCGCCTGGCGCCGCACGGGCAGCGGCCGGGGCGCAGCGGCGGCCATGGCGCCCGGCCCCGCTCAGCGTGGGCCGGTGGGCGGGGGGATGCCGAGCTGCTTGCAGATCGTGCGCGCGAGCGGCCACGCGATCTCGCGGTGGCGCGGCAGCGCCGTGGAGCGCTCGGGGTCAAACCCCCAATAGCTGTGTCGGGCGCCCTCGCGTAGCGGCCTGGCGCCGTGCTCGCGCCGGTGGCGCTCAAGGTCGCGGCGCTTCACGCCGCGATCGTCAGCTCAAGCGGCTCGCTGTCGCTGGCGGGCTCACTCAGCGCGTGCTCGCCGAAACGCAACTCCAGGATGCCGTGCAGCGCGTCGATCACGTTCTCGCGCGCCTCCTGGCGGGTGTGGCCCTGGCTGAGCGCGCCGGGCACCTCCGGGATCGACGCAACGATGAAGCCATCCCCGCCGTCCTCGTAGACGATCGTCAAACGCAGCGCTTCGCTCACAGCAGACACGGTAGCCCCTGCGCCCGCCGAACGCCACCCTCGCGCCCGCCGAGCGCGCCATCCCCCGCACGCTCAAGGCGTCCCTGCGGCGCCGCTGCGCTGCGCTCCTGCGTCGCCCGCACACAGTTGCACCAGCCGGTGCGCTGTGCTGCCCGGACGCTCGGTAGCGGTATGTTTTCAGTCGCGGTAGGCGCGGCCGCGGGGCAGGACGCGCAGGACGTAGACGGTGTGGGTCGTTTGCTCGCGGGTGAAGCGCACGCGCCAGTCGCCGACCCGCAGGCGCCACTCCGCCTCGATGCCCGTGAGGCGGCGGATGTTGCCGCGTGGCGGCTGGGCACTCAGGCCGTCGAGCGCGTCGCGCGGCTGGGGTGAGCTCGACGCGCCAGGCGTCGCTCACGCGAACTCGGCGCGGATCTCATCCAAGCTGACGGTCTCGCCGCGCGCGAGCTCCTCGCGTGCGACCTGAACGGCGGCCTCCTCTTCGGGGGTGCTCGCCTCGTCATCCACGGGCGCGCTGTCGAGCAGCTCGCCCAGCTCGCCGTGCCGGCGGCTTGCGATGTAGTCAAGCGCGCTCTCGGCCTCGTCCTCCGAGAGCTCCTCGACAACCACGCGCAGCTTCTCCTTCGCGGTCATAACGAAACCAACGGTAGCGCGCTAGCAGCGCCACCGCCAGCCCTGCAAGCATCGCTGGCGGGCCTGTTTCGCCGCTGCGCCTGCTGGCACCCAAAAAGTCTGCACAGACTACGGGTATGAAAATGCGGCTGGGCCACACTCCAGCCAGCGCGACGGTGCCGCGCCACATCGTGCGGTCAGTGAGTCGAGCGCGAACGATCCTCGCGCCACCGAGCGAACCCCGACTTGTCCGGCAGGGCATTTGCTTGGCTGCGCCTCCTGAGAACGCACCAGTAATACGTTTGAGGTGGTACCGATAGGACGACTAGGGCAAGACCGACAAACCCAAGGACTTCCCAGATCAGCCCAGGATGACGCCCTGAGTCGCGCAGCAGCACGCTGATCCCCACCATCGGGACGCTCAACGTTCCCGCAAGTCTAGTGAGCCGCTGCACCGTGCGATTGCCCAAGACACCCGATATCACGTGCTCTCCCTTCATCGCTAGCGGCTAGTGGCGAGACGGCTGCGGATCAGGGATCCAATGACTACGGCGGCCCCCCTAGGCCCGACCAGCCAAAGCCCACTATGTAGCCAAAAGCCGATAGCCCGACCAGGACTACCACTACCACTACTGCGTGACCCAGCCGCTCGGTCGGTTTGAGCTTGGTGACGGGAATAGCTGGCATCAGAAAATATGCGCCGCGGCCACTCCTGCGACGCAGCTCATCGCAGCCGTGACCGGATTAAATTTCGCTGCGTCCATCACCACTCCGGCCCCATAGGTGCCGGTGCCGAAGGCACACTCTCCCATGGCCGCACCGACTGGATCTCCACCGATCGATTCGCCATGTCGGTGACCTTTTTCGGAGCGACGTACCCAGTGGCCGCCGCAGTAGCCGCCGTCGCCGCAGCCATCGCCGCTGACTTCGTGAGTGTCGCCGCCCTGCCCCGGCTGTTCGTGTTCTGAGCCTTCGCTGCTCGCTGCTTCCGGCAGTGGCTGGTAGAGCACGGCAGGTTCTATGTGCGCTTCGGCGTGGCCTTCCTTGCCGCCCTGATGGTCGGACACGTATTCGTATTCGCCTTCTTCTTGAGGATTGCGACGGCCACTGCGAAAAGCCACGTGCCCACTCAACCCTAGGGCTCTCTGTGAGCTTGGCTGGCGTGCTTATCTCGATAAGAAAGTGGAAAATCCGTAAAAAAGCACAGCATCATCGTACCTACCGGCACCCATTTGTACCAACCAGAAACGCCGAGCGCGATACACAAGCCGAGTGCCACCAGTGAGAGTCGAAACCCCAAATGAAGCCATGTACGTGCCGAACTCGACGAGATAGTACCCGGCGGGAATACGACGTGTCGCAACCAATTCATCGCAGGGTAACCCCGAGTTGGACTTGCATCTGCACCGGTTTCGCCCGACTCGACATGAAAGCAGGACGGCAACCATTGCAAACGCCGCCGCCACCACGCGCGAATACCGCCACTACGAGCCGGACCTGTTACGCGATCCGCGACGAATAGCAACCCCAACTGCGGAACCTACCGCAACCACCGCGCCAACGGCCACGCTACTCCCCCACGCCTGGTTGGAGCCGACGTGGTCTACCACCGCAATCGCTGCTGCGATGAGCACCAGAGCGAGCGCATCACGCAATCTCATTAGAGTGCCTTACACAGTTTTTCAGCCGCTTTCTGGCCGGCGATGCCTCCAGCGAAGCCACCAGGGAGGTCCCCGATGAAACCTCCAAACGCGCCTCCAATACCTCCGCCAAGTATCCCACAAGCTTCGATGTTTTCCTTTTCTGAGCCAGTTCCGTTTTTCAAATGTTCAATCCGTCTGCGGCAATTCCTTTTGCCTTCGGCACTGTGGCATGCCGCTCCGGGACCACCCTTTGCATCACGGGCGCATGGTCCTTCGGAGCCTGCCTTACATAGCGGTACAGCCGAGCCCGAAAGGGTCACGCCTTCATCGGCGCCTTCACCACCTAGCGGCTGGACTAGGACTGCGGGTTCGACGTGATGTTCTTCGCTGGCTGGCTTGGTTCCCTGGTGGTCAGAAGCGTATTCTTCGCTGCCTTCTTCTTCGATCCCGTGCGGGCGCGCTCTCGGCCTACCCATTGTGTACATGCCGACGGCGCCTATGCCGATACGCGCGCACTGCAACCAATATGAGGATCAAAATCCACGGCACCGCAAGGATGACACCATGAGCGTGCATGCTTACTCCGCCTACAAGCGACACGACAAGCAACACGATGACGGCTAGAGCGGCCGCGATCCAAATCGATGTCTCAAGGCGCCCTTGCACTCCGATCGCCTTTCCAAGCCACCGTCTCATCATCGACCTCAAAATGCCTCGGATGTTGCCTTTGCGGCACAGCCCACCGCTACGAAAACACCGATCGGGCTCCCGGCAATGCCGGTGATAAGACCGGGACCGCTAGCGAGATCGCAGAACTCGTCCGGGTTGCTACCACGTTCATCGTGTGTCAGCGCTCGATTGAGCTTCCGGCCAACCCTATGTCCTACGCCCCCTACGTCCCGCGTGCAGCCGGCGCTCGTGGTGTCTTCGCACAACGGGACCGCACCCGTCGTAGCTTCATCCGACAGCGCTTCGCTCACGAGCGGCTGGTAAAGCACAGCGGGTTCTAGGCGTGCTTCCTTGCTGTGTTCGCCGTCCTTGTTGTAGCTGGCCCAGTCGTACCCGCCTTCTTCTTCAGCTTTATTGTCTGCGTGGCTCAACGTTGATCCTTTGCTAATGCCGGCGGCGCGACTGCTTCCTCGCAG
>Ga0070762_10001524_pt1 | contig 10735 bp, 9 predicted proteins | sample HubBroMetageREF2_FD_66726 | JGI IMG/M metagenome (GOLD analysis project Ga0070762, IMG submission 66726) | Reference soil microbial communities from the Hubbard Brook experimental Forest, New Hampshire, USA - Hubbard Brook CCASE Soil... | ecosystem: Environmental > Terrestrial > Soil > Temperate... | reverse complement strand
ACGGTGAAATCGCGGAAAGCCCGATTCCGGTTCCCAGAGCCACCAGTATCAGCGACAAAGCCGCAGCCACGAATGCTCCGGCAAACACAGCAGCCCAGGACACACCCGACGAGTGCGCTTCGTTTTTCGTTTCGTGCTCCGCGTGCCAAGTTTGTTCCGGTACAGACAATGTGCGTGTTGCCATGCGCGTTTCCTCCTGACTTATCCAGCCTCTGGGCCTACTGAGCTTGGTCTGCGTGCTTACATTTGGTGAAGCGACAGTAGCACTCGCGCCAGCCCACGCCATACACACAAGCCCGTAGCGGCCTGAACGATATACTGTACGGAAGCGCGTGCTGGAAGGAAGTGTGTGGCGGATACTCGCTGGTGAAGACGGCAACCAACCTTTTAGAAATGTGCATCTAACTACACTGGAACACTCCCTCGCGCCTCCGTCGTTGACGGATGGCCGTCAGGCGGAAAAGCGAGCCTACGTTCCTGAGAAACGCTTAGAGGGGGAATATATGAAGAGAATCGTATTGCTTTTGGCAGTTTTCCTCGCGGCTGTCACCGTACTTCACGCACAAAATCAAGGAAAGTCATCATACGCGACCAACATGCTGGACGGCACGATTTTGCCCGTTCAACTGAGTTCAACCATTTCACTAGACAGGGCCGTACCCGGCCAACCCATTTCCGCACGAATCGCACAAGATGTTCCGCTCGAGAATGGCGTCGTGCTGCGACGAGGCACGAAGGTCTTGGGCCACATCGTCAGGGTGACGCCGGGCAACCCATCTCGGATCGCATTCACTTTCGACAAGGTCGAATATTCCAAATCCAACTCTGTTTCCGTCGCCACCAATCTTCGTGCGCTCGCTTCAACTTTGGAAATAAATGGTGCTTCGTTGCCGAACACGGGACCTGACCGCGGAACGCCATCCGTCTGGTGGAACACCGTGCAAGTGGGCGGAGAGGGCCTCTATGGAAGCGGTCCCTTGACGCACGGCGACCAAGTTGTGGGTCACTGGGTTTGGGGCGGCGGCGCGGTCGGTCAAGTTGCAGAGAACGGCGCATGCCGCGGCGAAGTCGCCGGCAACGCGCGCGAGCAATCGCTGTGGCTATTTTCGACTGATGCTTGCGGCGTTTACGGCTATTCCAACGTTGCCATCGAACACTCCGGACGCACATCGCCTGAAGGCGAAATCACTCTGACATCAACAAACCCGAACCTGAAGATTCGTGCGGGAAGCGGCATTCTGCTCCGCGTGGACAAGAGTTCACCGGCTGACGTGCGGCAAACCTCGTAGTTGTATTCGACGCGCTCCTCGGCAGAGGGCCAGGCGACGCTGGCCGCCTGGCCCTTCCCGCCGATGTAAGGTCACGCGTCGGCACGCACTGCTCACCAATCTCTACTCACACCGCGGAGCGCCGGTGCGCTTTTTCCTCCGCGATGCGGCGGCCTACTGCTGGAGCGATCATTCTGGCTTCGGCCATTAGCTGGGCGAATTGATCGGGGTAGAGAGATTGCGCGCCGTCGGAGAGCGCGCGCTCGGGATCTGGGTGCACTTCGATCAGCAGGCCGTCGGCGCCGGCGGCTACTGCAGCGCGGGCCATGGCGCCTACTTTATCGCGGCGTCCGGTGCCGTGCGACGGGTCGGCGACCACCGGCAGGTGCGAGAGCTGCTTGATCACCGGAATCGCGGCGATGTCCATGGTGTTGCGCATGTAGGTGTCGAAGGTGCGGATGCCGCGCTCGCACAGAATCACGTTGTAGTTTCCGCCGGACATGATGTACTCGGCGCTGAGCAGCAGTTCTTCGATGGTGGCGGACATGCCGCGCTTCAGGAGCACCGGCTTCTGGATTTCGCCGAGCGCGCGCAGCAAATAATAATTCTGCATGTTGCGCGCGCCCACCTGCATCACGTCCACGTAGGGCAGCATCACGTCAATCTGCGACGGGTCCATCACTTCGCTGACTACCAGCAAACCGTTGTCGTCCGCCGCTGCGCGCATCAGCTTCAGGCCTTCTTCGCCGAGGCCTTGAAAGGAATAGGGTGACGAGCGCGGCTTGAACGCGCCGCCACGCAGGAGTTTTGCTCCGGCGCGCGCCACTTTTTCGGCAATTTCGCCGATCTGCGCCGCGGATTCCACAGCGCAGGGCCCGGCCGCCGCCACAATCTCCGTGCCGCCGATGGAAACGCCCTTGCCGAGCTCGACCACGGAGCCTTCGGGGCGAAAATTTCTGGACGCGAGCTTGAATGGATGCGTGATGCGGATGATTTCCTCGACGCCCGGCGCCGCCTGCAGCGCTTCGAGTTCGCCACGATGCTTTTCGCTTTTGCCGACGACTCCGATTACGGCTCGCTCCTCACCGCGGCTCAGGTGCGCTTGAAAACCGCACTCCTGAATGCGCTTCACTACGTGGTCAATCTGCTCTTCGGTTGCGTTTACGTTCATGTTGATGATCATTGCATCCCCTCGGAGATAAATTTATCGGCAGACACTGTTTCCGCCGATTTGTACGAGCCAAGAACTTTCAGTTCCACTGCTTGCTGCGCGAGTTCGCCGAGCGCGGCTGCGAATTCCGGATCGCTGGCGGAGGCTTGCAGGTCGAGATAGAAGCGGTATTGCCAGGGACGCCCGTGCACGGGGCGGCTTTCGATTTTCATCATGTTGATATTGCGGCGCGCGAAAGGCTCCAGGGCGTGATGGAGTGCGCCAGGCTTGTGCGCTAGCTGAAAGACGAGCGAGATTTTGTCGGCCGAGGGAAATTCCTTGGGAGCTTCCGCCGATCGCGCGAGCAAGAAGAAGCGAGTGTAATTTTCGCGGTCGTCTTCCAGATGCTCTTGCAGGATCACGGCGTCGTAGAGCTCAGCGGCGCGCTTGCTGGCGATGGCCGCGCGCGTGGCGTCGCCCGCGCCCGTCACTTCGCGGACGCTTCCCGCGGTATCTTCGGCAGGAATACGCTTCAGGCGCGGATGCTCGATGAAGAATTGCTCGCACTGGGCCAGCGCCACGGGATGCGATTCCACGGATGCGATTTTTTCAAGCGTTGCTCCGGGCACGCCGATCAAATTGTGCACGATCGGAATGATCACTTCGCCGACGATGTGCAGGCCGCTTTCGACCAGTAGATCGAACGAGCGATGCACCGAACCCGCGAGGCTGTTCTCCATCGGCGCGAGTACGTAATCTGCCGAGTTGTTGCGAATCGCGGCGAACGTCGCGTCAAACGTCGAGCACGGCACCAGCGCGACGTCTGCGCCGAGCAGCTTCAGCGCGGCTTCTTCGCTGAATGCTCCGCGCTCACCCTGAAAAGCAATCCGCGCTGTGGCCAGGCGTTTCATGCCGCTGCCGCTTTGCGCCGCTTTTCTGGCAGGCGCGTCTTGCCGCGCTTGGAAAGCTGCATCGAGCCCAAACCATGATCTGCCTGGACGCGGATGGATTCATGCAGGATCTGGCTGTAGATTTTTTCGACAGCTTCGCTATCGAGCGGCCCCGGATTCAACTTCTTCATGCGCGCGAGAATTTCCTGTTCGCGCGCGGGGACGCGCAGCGCGATGCCGCGGGCGCCTTTCAGCCGGCCTACTTCGAGAGCGAAACTCGCCCGCACGTTGAGCAGGTGCAGTAGAGTGGTGTCAATCGCGTCAATTTTCGCGCGCCAATCGCCAATTTTGATTTCGCTCATTCTGCTTCTCCCTTTGCATCTAGCGCTGAAAATGACGCCAAAAACAAAAAAGGCCGCGTTTCCCTTGCGGGTCGCGGCCGGCTTGAAAGACTTGGTGCGGTTCTAGTTGCTGAGTGCTGGGTGATCCGCGCGCGTCTCGCCGGCCCGCTTCCCCGGATAAGGGAAGCGGTAGGCAAAAGCGAAACGGTAATAAAACCTATTACCCACGCGCCTTGTGTCCTTTTAAATCCCTAGCAAGATTCACTATACGAAAGCTCGGGGCCGGCGTCAAGCGCGGAGTGCGGAAATTCGTATATAAGCCTTATTTATGAATTCTCCAAGAATTACAAATTGGACTTATCTCCCTCCTGGACGCCTACTGAGAAAGACGATATGCAAAGCGACGCCATCAAGAAGGGGATTTCCCGCGCGCCGGCCCGCGCGATGCTGAAGGCCACCGGCCTCACCGACGCCGATTTGGCGCGCCCACTCGTGGCGATAGCCAATACCTGGACCGAAGTGACACCCTGCAACTTCCATCTGCGGCAATTGGCGGAGCGCGTGAAGGCCGGAGTGCGCGCCGCCGGCGGCACGCCGATCGAGTTCGACACGATCACGATTTCCGATGGCATCACGATGGGCACCGAAGGCATGAAGGCGTCACTCGTGTCGCGCGAAGTAATCGCCGATTCGATCGAGCTTTTCGTGCGCGCGCACGCGTTCGATGCGGTGGTGGCGATTTGCGGCTGCGACAAAACCATTCCCGCGACGGTGATGGCGCTGGCGCGGCTGGACCTTCCTTCCCTTTCGCTGTATGGCGGCTCGATTCTGGCGGGACATTTCGCGGGGCACGAAGTCACCATTCAGGATGTGTTTGAGGCAGTCGGAGCGTGCGCTGCGGGCAAAATGACGGAAAAGCAGCTGGGCGAGCTGGAAGACGTGGCGTGTCCTGGAGCCGGCGCGTGCGGCGGGCAATTCACGGCGAACACGATGGCCACGGCGATCACGTTTCTCGGCGTCTCGCCGATGGGCGCGAACGAAATTCCGGCCACCGATCCGCGCAAGGGCAAGGCGGCGTTCGATTGCGGCAAGCTGGTGATGCAGCTGCTGAAGGAAGATATTCGCCCGAAGCGAATTATCACGCGCGAATCACTGCACAACGCGATCGCATCGGTCGCCGCCACCGGAGGCTCGACCAACGCCGTTCTGCATCTTCTGGCGATTGCAGCGGACGCAGGCGTGCCGCTGACCTTGAAAGATTTTGATGAAATTTCGGCAAAGACTCCGATTCTGGCGGACCTGAAGCCCGGCGGGCGTTTTACTGCGCCAGACATGTTCCGCGCGGGCGGGATGCGTCTGCTCGGCAAGCGTTTGCTGGAGGCGGGGCTTCTACATGACGGGCTCACCACCTCGGGACGAAAACTGTTCGAAGAAATTCACGACGCGACGGAAACGGCGGAACAGGAAGTAATTCGGGCGCTCGCGAAACCCTTAAAGGCGGACGGCGGCCTGGCGATTTTGTATGGCTCGATTGCACCGGAAGGCTGCGTCGTGAAACTTGCCGGGCACGAACGCGTGCTGCACACCGGACCGGCTCGCGTGTTCGATTGTGAAGAAGCCGCATTCGGCGCGGTGCAGAGCCGGCAGATTCAGCCCGGAGACGTGGTCGTCATACGCTATGAGGGACCGAAGGGCGGGCCGGGCATGCGCGAAATGTTGGCGGTGACCGGCGCGCTCGCAGGTCAAGGAATTGACGGAAGTATCGCGCTGATCACGGACGGACGTTTCAGCGGTGCGACGCACGGGCTGATGGTCGGCCACATCGCTCCGGAAGCGGCGAACGGCGGACCGATCGCGCTGTTGCGCGATGGCGACATTATTACTCTCGACGTAAAAGCGCGACGCCTGGACGTGCAGGCCAATCTCGAGGAGCGTCGCGCGCTGTGGAACCCGCCCGCGCCGCGTTACACCAGCGGCGTGATGGCTAAGTACGCAAAGCTTGTGACATCGGCATCGCTGGGCGCCGTAACCAGCGCCGCGTAGAAATTGCAATTACAAGGAGAATGACGATGGCGAAAATGTTCTGGGACACCGACACGAATCCGCGCGCGCTCGAGGGAAAGCGCATCGCCGTGTTGGGGTACGGCAGCCAAGGCCGTGCGCACGCGCTGAATCTGCGCGACAGCAAACTCAACGTGACGGTAGGACTGCGCCGCGGCGGCCCGTCGTGGAAACAGGCCGAGCAGGATGGCTGGAAGCTTACGGGCCCGGCGGAAGCAGCCGAAGGCGCGGACGTAATCGTGATGCTCGCGCCGGACATGGCGCAACCCGCGCTGTATCAGAACGAAGTCGCGCCGAGTCTGAAGGAAGGCGCGATGATTTTGTTTTCGCACGGCTTCAACATTCATTACGGGCAAATCACACCGCCGAAAACGGTGGACATCACCATGGTCGCGCCGAAGGGGCCGGGAAATCTGGTGCGACGCACCTATGAAGGGGGCGGTGGCGTGCCCTGCTTGCTCGCGATTCATCAGGATCATTCGGGTCAGGCGTTTGACCGCACGCTGGCTTACGCGAGCGCCATCGGCGGTACGCGAGCCGGAGTGATTCAGACCACGTTCGCTGAAGAAACCGAGACGGATTTGTTCGGCGAGCAGGCTGTGCTGTGCGGCGGCGCACGCGAGTTGATTCAGGCCGGTTGGGAGACGCTGGTGCAAGCTGGATATCAGCCGGAAGCCGCGTATTTCGAGTGTCTACATGAACTGAAATTGATTGTGGACCTGATTTACGAAGGCGGCATCGCCAAGATGCACCAGTTCGTCAGCGAGACGGCCAAGTACGGAGACATAACCCGTGGGTCGCGCGTGATTGACGAGCATGTGCGCGAAAGCATGAAGAAAATTCTCACGGAAATTCAGTCCGGAGCGTTCGCCAAGGAATGGATTCTGGAAAATCAGACCGGTCGGCCGGTTTACAACCAGCTTTTGGAGAAAGACAAGAATCACCCGATCGAAAAAGTGGGAGCAGAACTTCGCGCGCAAATGTCCTGGCTGAAGCCGGAGACAGCGGCGACTGCCAGAGGTGCCAAATGAAGGGCGCAGAATTTTTGGTAAGGGCTCTGGAACACGAAGGCGTCGAAATCATTTTCGGTTATCCCGGCGGTGCGATCATGCCGGTGTACGACGCGCTGCTGGATTCGAAGATCCGCCACATCCTAGTGCGCCACGAACAGGCCGCCGCGCTCGCCGCGGACGGTTACGCGCGCGCCACAGGAAAAGTGGGCGTGTGCATGGCCACGTCCGGCCCCGGCGCAACCAATTTGGTCACTGGAATCGCGAACGCCTACATGGATTCTGTTCCCATGGTCGCGATCACCGGCCAAGTCGCAACTTCGCTTATGGGCACCGACGCGTTTCAAGAGGTGGATATTTTCGGCATCACCCTGCCCGTGGTGAAGCACAGCTTCCTTGCGAAAACTGCCGCGGAGCTGCCGCGCATCGTGCACGAAGCTTTCCGCATTGCGCGCTCGGGACGTCCTGGGCCGGTGCTGATTGATTTGCCAAAGGACATCGCCAACACCGTCGCCGAATACGATTTCCACGAAGATGACCGCAGCGAAGAAACCGCGGAGCCATCGAAGGAATCTATCACGCGAGCGCTCGCACTGATGCGCGAGAGCCGCACCCCGGTGGTCTATGCCGGCGGCGGCATCGGCATGGGCAACGCGATCGAGGAATTCCGCACGTTCATCGAAACAACGCGCATTCCAGTGGTGGCCACGCTGAAAGGACTGGGCGCGCTGCCCACGACGCACGGGCTCGCGCTGGGAATGATGGGCATGCACGGCACGAAGACCGCGAACCACGCGGTGCAAACTTGCGACCTGCTGATCTGCGTGGGTGCGCGATTCGACGACCGCGCGACCGGACGGCTGAACGCGTTCGCGCCCAATGCCAGAGTGATTCACCTGGATGTGGACCGCGCGGAAGTCGGCAAGCTGCGGCGCGCGGACGTTCCGGTGATCGGCAACCTGCGTCATGCTTTGAAAGCGCTGACGTGCAAGCTCGGGAGTATCGAGCCATGGCGCCGCGAGTGCACCGCGTCCAAAGAAACGCACGCGTGGGACTACGCCGCGCCCGGCACGGAAGTGTATGCGCCCGGCTTTCTGAAAAGCCTTTCAGATCGCGCGGGTGATGATTCCATCGTTGCTTGCGACGTGGGCCAACACCAGATGTGGGTGGCGCAACATTTTCATTTCAACCGTCCGTCGCAACACCTGAGCAGCGGCGGCCTGGGCACCATGGGGTACGGCCTGCCCGCGGCGATTGGCGCACAACTCGCGTTTCCCAACGCGACGGTGATCAATGTTTCCGGCGACGGCTCGATCATGATGAACCTGCAGGAACTCGCGACGCTGCGGCGTTACGATTTGCCGGTGAAGATTGTGCTCTTTGACAACCGCGCGCTGGGCATGGTCCGTCAGTGGCAGGAATTGTTCCACGATAAGCGCTACAGCGAAGTGGATCTCTCCGACAATCCCGATTTCTGCCGCGTGGCGGAATCCATGGGCATTCCCGCGTTTCGCGTGGAAGATCGCGCGGGCGTTTCCAGCGCGATCGACCGGCTGCTCGCAGAACCTGGTCCTGTGCTTGCGCACGTGCTGATTCATCAGGAAGCGAACGTCTGGCCGATCGTCGGGCCGGGCCGCTCGAATTCCGAAATGTTGCACCAGCATGAAGTCGCGCGTGAGGTTGCGCGGTGAACAAATTCACCCTGCAACTGCGTGTGAAGCAGAGCGAAGGCGCATTGGTGCGCATTCTGGGAGTCACGCGCCGACGCCGCTTCGACTTGCTGCATTTGACCGCGGACACCACCGAGGACGGACATTTTCTCGATATACAAATGACCGTGCAGGCCGATCGAGCCGAAAATACGCTGGTGCGGCAGATCGAAAAGCTTGAGGACGTCTCGCAGGTAGAAGTCGTCGAGCCGGATGAAGCCCCGGCCCAGCGGCGGGCTGCTCGTTCGACGGCGTGCTGACTGACGAATTTCGCTGATTTGCATTAAACTATCGCGTGCCTTCGACGAATAGCGCAGTTCCCTTCTCACGCGTAGCCATCCTCGGAACCGGCCTGATCGGCGGATCGTTCGGCCTGGCGCTGCGCAAACATTTCCCGGACATTTCAATTGTAGGATTCGACCGCGAGGAAACGGCCAAGGCTGCACTCGCGCGTGGCGCGGTGCGCGAAACGGCGCCAGATCTTGCGGCCGCGGTTCGCGGCGCGGATTTAGTCTATGTGGCGCTGCCGATTGGCGCGACGATTGAGGCGCTTCCCGCAATTGCTGCAGCGGCGAAAGACGGCGCGCTTGTGACGGATACCGGCAGCACGAAAGACACGATTTGCCGCGCGGCGAAAACTGCTTTGGGGGGCGGTGCGCGTTTTCTTGGCGGGCATCCCATGGCCGGAAAGGAAACTTCGGGAATCGCGCGAGCCGATGCTGAATTATTTTCCGGCGCGCGGTATGGGTTGATTGGTTTGGAAAGCGATCCGGATCCTCGAATACATGGATTTGCGGCGCTAGTGCGGGAGTTGGGTGCCGAGCCCGTGTGGACCGACGCGGAAACCCATGATTGGGCGGTAGGCATCGTCTCCCATTTGCCGCAGTTGCTGGCCGTGGCGCTGGCGCGCCTGGTGCAGGACGAAACGGATGAGACCGGATTGCCTCTTTCGCTGTCCGGTCCCGGATTGCAGGACATGCTTCGCCTCGCGGGCAGTCCTTATAGCGTGTGGCGCGACGTCGCGCATACGAATACTGAAAATATTGCGCGCGCGCTGGATCGGCTGGAGCAGGCGGTGGAGTATTTGCGCACGCGGCTTACTTCCAAGGAACTGGAGCAGGAATTTCTGGTGGCAAATCAGTTGTACAGACAGCTGAAGAAAGCGGAGTAGGGGCCACATCGCAGCAGTTTTCTCACCGCGAGCAGATCGTGGCGTGACGCCGATGGCGCACCAAAGTGCGCCGCTAGGAGTTCAGAACTCCGAGCACTACGGCTCGCGCGTCTCAGCCGGAACCAAGCGCTTATCTCGGACGTAAAATTCGCGGCCGCGCCAGTGAATGCGTTGCGGGAAGAAGCTGGCGACCCAGACGATGAAGGCGAAGGCGTCGCGCAGCGGCAACAATTCCATGTGCCTGCGCACGCCGGCGTCACGCATGCCGTATTCACCGACGACCCACGCCGAAATTCCTCGCAGCAGCAAATACCCGACGAGCAAGTTGATCGCCCACGCAGCGGACGGCGCGAAAATCGCAGCCAGCACAGTGAGCGGCAATGCTTGCGTGAAAATCAGGCCAAGGTGCCCGGCGGGGCGCGAAAAGCGAATGCTGACATTCCAACGCAACTGGTGGCGAAAGGCGTCGGCGAGCGTCTGCTGCGGGTACACGATGGAAACCGGAAAAGTGCTGAGCTCGACCCGATGGCCGCGCGCCGCGATGCGATTGCCCAACTCGTAATCGTCGGAAAAATGGTCCACCAGTGATTCGAAGCCGCCGATCTCAGCCAGGCGCTCTTTGGTGGTGGCCATCGTGGCACCGAGCGTGAAACTCACCGGAGCGAAAAGCCACGCCACCAAAACTCCCGCGGTGAAATCCGTGCTGTTTCCGATCGCTTCCAGATTTGCGGCGAGCGAGCCATCGGTAAGCCCGCGATAGAGACAAGTGACGGCGCCGACAGCAGGGTCACGAAAGGGCGCTGCGATGGCCCGGAGATATTCCGGCTCCACGCGCACGTCGCTATCACTGACCGCCAGAATTTCGTGCCGTGCCTCGCGCACCATGCGGCAAAGCTTGTTCACCTTATCGCTGACGCCCAGCGGTTCCGAGCCGATCAGAAGATTAATGCGGCGCTCGGGAAAATCGCTTGCCAGCTTTGCAATCACCGGAATCGCGGGGTCCAGCTCGTCGCTGACGCAAAATAATATTTCGTAATCGGGATAATCCTGCGCGCAAAGGCTGGCGTAATTCCGGTAGGTCTCGCGGTCCAGTCCGTAGATCGGTTTGAGGATGCTGATGGGCGGCGTGAAATCC
>Ga0070762_10001520_pt1 | contig 10740 bp, 8 predicted proteins | sample HubBroMetageREF2_FD_66726 | JGI IMG/M metagenome (GOLD analysis project Ga0070762, IMG submission 66726) | Reference soil microbial communities from the Hubbard Brook experimental Forest, New Hampshire, USA - Hubbard Brook CCASE Soil... | ecosystem: Environmental > Terrestrial > Soil > Temperate... | reverse complement strand
CGTTCATCGCCGCCCATGCCCCGATCGCCCGGTGCAGCTGCGGCCCGGGCGCGAACGACGAGGTGATGACCGCCAGTGAGCACGCGGCCATCAGCGCACCGCCGAGGCCCTGCACGGCGCGAGCCGCGACCAGCATGCCGCGGTCCGGCGCGAGACCGCCCGCAAGCGAGGCTGCCGCGAACACGAACAGCGCCCACACGAACATCCGCCGCTGCCCGAAGTGGTCGGCCGCGCGACCGCCCAGCATCAAGAAGCCCGCGAAGGTGATCGAGTACGCATCCACGATCCACTGCAGTTCCGGCGCGGAGAAGCCAAGGGACGACTGGATCGACGGCAGCGCCACGTTGACGATGCTCAGGTCGAGGATCACCATGAACTGCGCAACGCAGCAGACGATCAACAGCCATGGCCCACCCGAGCCCAGCTTGCGCTCGGCAGGAGCTATGTCCGCCGCCCCCGGGCTCACTGTCGTCTCGACGCTCATGACGTCCTGGCCGGCTGCGAGTACCAGCCGGAACTCGACTGGCGCCGTGAACGCCTGTTAAGGTGTGCGCCCGAGCCATCGATCGACGACTGGAGCCCGGCCCATGAGAAGAACGCCACGGACCGCCATGCTAACGCTAGTGGCCTCGCTCGCAGCCGCTGTCGCGGTGGCGGGGTGCGGTGGCAAAAGCGGGGGCTCCTCCACGACAACGACGACGACCAGTCCCACGACGACGACGACCACAACCACGACCACCACGACGACGACGAAGCACAAGTCCAACCCGCATTACTGAGCGGCCTGACCGCCGGTTCGAAACGGATCGATCTCATCCAGGCTGCCCTGAGCCCGGGAGCGAGGCCGCGTAGCTGATCACGCGCACCGTCTTTGAGGTGCCGAGCACTGCTCCGGCTGAGTCGAGCGCCTGTACCGCTACGCGCGCGTACTTGTTGGGCAATGTAGTAGAGCTTTCAAAGCCACTGGCCGGGATCGTGGCCTGCACCTCGAGCGTTCCGCTGCGAGCAGCTGCGAGCACACGCCATGAAGACACTTCCGTGGCACCGTTCCAGCTCGCGTGCACGATTGTCTCTTCGCCGGTGTTGTTCAGGTCCGCCAGCACCGCCGGAGGGCGCAGCGGGCGCCCACTCCAAGGGAAGCGAAAGGCCCGGTAGAAGGACATGTCGAACGGCAGGTTGGCGTCGAACAGCAGCGAGCCCGTCGTCGCATACTCGCTGATCGCGGGCACCCCGCCATAGCCGACGACGGTGTTCTGATCCGCCAGCGTCTGCATGTTGCCCTGGCTGGCCGCGAGCAGTGGCGGGTTTGTGTGCGTGTAGGCCGCGACGAGTTGCGCTTCGTGCGTCTTGAAGTCGAGTGCGATCCGTACGGCACGCGACTGGTTGTGGATCGGCGGGTTCGAGCCGTCGTCGAAGAAGGTGACGTCGCCGTCCGCGAGCACGCGCCCGTCGTGCTGCCAGGCAGTTTCCGTGCCACGCCCCATCTTGAAGGAGCTCTTGAGGCCGCCGAGGCGCCACAGGATCTTGCCGCTACCGCCTTCCAGCTGATAGCCGGCCCACGTGCTGCGCGCCGAGATGAAGATGTCCCCGTCGGGCTCAGGATCGATCGAGTTGAGGTGAAACCAATCCCACGGCGTCGAGTCGGTCGATGCCACGGTCTCGGACTCTTCGGCGGCGACGTGGTCGAGGCTGTGCCATTCCCAGCGCACGAGGCCCGTCTTCATGTCGATCTCCTGGATCGCCGTGTCTGTGATCGTGCCGTTGCGTGCTCCTTTTACTGACGACAGGTCGCAGCGGATCGGGTTGAACGCGGTGATGTAGGCGATGTCGTGGGGGACGATTTGAAAGTCGTGTAGGTCAGCCCGCAGGCCATTGCCGCCTCGCACTGTGGCAACCGTCTGGTAGCGAGAGTTCATGACGATGTCTTCGCCCTGGCCGAAGCCCAGCGAGAGCACACGCCCCTTCCACCACGTCAGGTCGCGCTGCCCTTCGTATGCCTGCTCGTTGAGGTCCTCTGCCGTTTCGCCGCCCGCCAGCTTGTCGAACCAGACGAGCTGCCCTTGCGGCGTGTAGATCAGCGGCCCGTACTGGCCTGGGCCCGGCCCGTTGGTCGTGAGGATGTCGCCCGCCGCGGGATCGTGGTCGGGCACACTGATACTCAGGATCGGGGCTTGCACACCGGGCAGCGTGTCGAAGCTCTGGTAGTCCGCTGGCGCCGCCTGTGGGTTGGGGAACGCCGCGACTCCAGCCGTCGGATATGGGGTATCGACGCGAAAGTCGAAGGCAACGTGCTTGCCAGCTTTGCCTGCGCCAAGCACAGCTCGCACCGACACGAGCTCGCCGCGGGTGAACGGCTTGTCTGGCACGAAGCTGCCACCGCCGCCCTGGGAGTACCCGTACACGCGGCCGTGGTGGCTGCCAGACTCTGAGCCGCTGACAGACACGTCCTCGATGTTCGAGACGTCCGTGCCGAGGAAGCTGATCTGGGTGTCCGGGTTGGCTGTGTTGGTTCCTGGCTCGGGCGAGACGTCCACGTCGGTGCCGGGCAGGCTCCCGCTGTGTTCGGTGCTCGCCGGCAGACATGCGGGCGAGCGGGTGCTTGCGCCGGTCCCGATGTGTTCGCCGGAGAACGTTCCCGTGGCCGCCACAACGGCCGCCGCCACCGCGACGGCCGCTATCAGCAGGACGATGTATCCGTTCCTTCTCATGTACGTATGGATGGCCCGATTGCTGGACACAGCGGCAACGATCGCGACCGGCGGCTCGACGTCGAGCGATTCTCCGCCTTTGCCCTCGACCCCCCGGATCCAGACGGAGACGACCGCGCGAGGCCAGACAATACCGAGGAACCCACAACTCACTCGCAACGATGCGCAGATCCGCGCGATCCTTATTTACTTCTTCGAGGCTTCGGCCGTGCGCGTCGAGGCTTCGGCCATGCGCGTATTGACGTACGATGTTCTTAGATGACTGTCCGCTGGCCTTGCGCACTACTCGCGACCTTCGCCGTCCTAGCGGCGGGACCGTCGCTTGCCGCAGCCGCCACGGGCAATGCCGCGAGCACGCAGATCTACGTGCAGGGGAACTACACGGTCGTGCACTACTTCACATCGCACATCCCAGCGGTGAAAGCCGAGATAGCGAGCGTTCTCACCGGGATCCAGCGCGAATGCCCACTCGCTGCCGCTGGATCGCCGGAGAACGTCGACTCCGAACAGCTCAGCGACGAGGTCATCGGGGCGATGGTGACCACGGCTACTCAGCACAACCTTCCGCCCATCCTCAAAGGCATCCGGGAAGCCGCGCCGCTGCATTGGAGCAACAGCGCGCTCACCAGGAGCGTCAAGGCCTATGTAGCGAAGGCCAAGGTGCTCAGCACGCTCGCGGTGCCACATCTGTGCGCGGACGTGAAGGAATGGGTCGCCAACGACTTCAAGACGCTGCCGGCGAGCACCGCGAGCTTCGCCCCGCGCTTCCTGTCCGCGTGGGTGGCGCCTGGCTATCTACCTGCAGGGCTTGCCCCCTATGAGACCGCGCAGGAGAGGGCCCTTGCCAACCGCACAGCCAAGCTCGAAGAACGGTGGTCGGAGTTCGAAGCGGATGAGGTCGAAACGTGGGGCAACATCATGAACGCGATGGTGCTGCAGCCCTGACCTCGTGCGCGGCGCGCTCACGCGACCGCCCGCAAGTGCCGATAGGGAGCGCCGCGCAACTCGCGCACGAGCCCGTCGAGCACGCCCTCCTCATCCTCCTCATGGCCGTCGGTGACGGCTCCAATCACAGCGCGCTTACGCTCGAGCAGCGTCGAGATCGTCTCGTCGATCGTGTCTGCCGCTAGCAGGTAGTAGGCGTTGACAGCGTCCTGCTGGCCGATTCTGTGACAGCGGTCCTCGGCCTGATCGTGCTTGGCGGGCGTCCATGCCAGCTCGAGGAAGACAACGTTCGAGGAGCGGGTCAGCGTGAGACCATGACCTGCGACCTCGATCGAGCACACGATCAGCTGGTTCTCGCCGTCCGCGTCCGGCGCCTGGAAGGCCTGCAGTGCGGCGTCCCTGGCGGTGGCCGTATCTTCGCCAAGGATGTGCAGGGCCGTGGGGAAACGGCTCAGCACCGCTCGCTGGACCTCACGATGGCCGGCGAACACCACGAGCCGCTCGCCTGAGGAGCAGAAATCGTGGATCCAGGCAAGGGCAGCGTGGAGCTTGCCGCGCGCGGCAAGCAGCTTCAGCGCGTTCAACCGCACGAGCCGCTCCGCCCGCAACGCCGCCGCGACCTTCGCGTCGAGCTCACGCAAGTCAAGCGGCTGGCTACGCAACCACGCAACGAGATCACGCTCGGCGAGCCTGTACTCAGCCTCGTTGTCCAACTCGACGGGCACAATCGCACGCGTCTTGGCCGGTAGCTGCGGGAGCACATCGGCCTTCAGGCGACGTACGAAACAGCGCGAGCGTAGATGCCAGTGCAGGCGCAGATGGGCGTCGGGACCGCGGAAGCGCTCGCTGAAACGCACGCCCGAACCGAAGTCTCGAAGCCGTCCGAGAATGCGCAGCTGCGAGATCAGCTCTGCCGGCCGGTTGGTCACAGGAGTACCGGTCAAAGCCAGGATCAAGCCGTCCTCAGGCACCCACGTCGACAACCGCTGCACCGCCTGCGTGCGCTTGGCGGCGGCGTTCTTGCAGTAGTGGGACTCGTCGAGCACGAGCGCGCGCGGGCTCAGCGCACACAGCTCGTCCAAGCGGGCGGCCACGATGTCGTAGTTCACGACTGTCACGTCGGCTGACGCGCGCACGGGAGCGCTGCCGCCACGCGAAGGGGCGGAGCCGTTGCCCGCGAGCGTCCGCGCGGTGCGCTGGGGCAGCCAGTGCTCGATCTCGCGCAGCCAGTTCAGCTTGAGGCTAGCTGGGCACACGACCACTGCCGGGTAGGCGCCTGCCGCCTCGATCGCAGCGAGCGCCTCGATCGTCTTGCCCAGACCCTGCTCATCAGCCAAAAACGTACGCCGGCGCTCGAGCAGGTAGCTCACCCCCGCGCGCTGGAACGGCTTTAGCTCACCGCCGAGGCCGGCAACGTGCAGTTGACCTTCGGTGGCACCCGATAGCGCCACCAGCCCGGCCGCGCGCGCGTGCTGCTCGCGGATCTCCTGCAGCAGCCCGAGCGCATCCGGGTCGACCCAGATCTCGCCGTCGGTCAAGAATGCGTCCAGCTGCGGTACGCAGAACGGATCTGCACGGAGCCCCGCAAGCCGCGCGTGCTCACGCGCCGCGCCGCGCCGTGCTCGCGGCGTGGCGGCGCCGGGCAGCGCGGCAAAAGCGTCGACCAGGACTGGATCGTGCCCCGGCGCGAGCAAGAAGGTTGGATCCTCGTGGACGCTCGAGAGCTCGAGCACAGCAGGCGGCGCGGGACGGCCATCTTCGAGCGCGGCGATGCAGCGTCGCGCGGCGGGACTGATCCACGCGTCCAGACCATCCATCAACCGCCAGGACTCGAGCGTCAGCGCAACTGTCGCCCCACCGGGTGCACTGACGGCGCGCTGGCGCAACAGCGGCGGTAGACGCTCGAGCTCGCCGAGCAGCATGAAGGTAGGTGCCTCACGCGGCCCCTGCACCTCGATGTTGCCCCGCCACGTGGTCGCGCGCGTCAGCCACGCGCTCACCCGCGGATCGATGCTCGCGTCCTCGAGGTGCTCGAGCAGTGCCAGCAGAGCTTCGCCGTCCTGCTCGACCGCCGCCAGGCCAACTGTCCTACCCGGCCCCTCGAGCGCACGCAAGCCCGCGCGGGCAGCCAGCACCCGAGCCAGAGGCGCACGCTCGGCGGCGATCAGCAACCAGTGCTCACCGCGACGGTCGCGGCGAAACTCGACGTCGTAGCGGGGGCTTGGCCCGTCGCTGGCGCTGTACGCCACCGCGGCACCCGCCGGTCCCTCGCGTTCGCTCTCCGAGCGGGCAACCAGCGCTCGACGGGCAGCGTCGCTTACGCGCAAGCTGCTCGTGCTCTGCAGCAGCGTCTGCACGAGCTCGACGGAATGGTCGTCCAGCGGCACGAGCGCGCGGCCGATCGCCGGGACCTCGCAGGCGCCGGGATGCTCGAGCAGCGCACTGACGAGCGCTGGTGCGGCGTCGGTGGCGAAACTGAGCCACCAATCCTGATCCGGTCGCGCGAGGTCGAGGAGACACTCGTCGAGACGACGCCGCGCGCGACGCCGGGCAATCGCTCGCGCGAGCGCGTCACTGACCTCGGGAGTGCCGGGCAAGCCCGCCAGCAGGCGCGCGAGCGCCTCTGCCTGATCGGGATCCAGCGGCAGGCACCATGCGCGCTCGCCGGGGTCCCAGCGCCGACCGGGAACTGCGCGCAGGAGCTGGCGCAGGCCCTCATCGAAGGGAAAGCGCAGCACTGCCTCTTCGTGCTCCAGCGTGGCTGAGAAGGGCGCGGGGGACATCAGCAGAGCACGATAAGCACCCAGGGGGATGCTTGGACGTCTGAGCGATTAGGCGCTGTGCTCTACTTTGGCCAGCGACTGCCCAATCGAGCGCGTCAGCGCCGCGCGCACGAGCAGCGCGAGCCCGGGTATAGGTGAGGCGAGGCGGATGTCGTACACGAAGCTGGTTCCGCCGGCTGCCGGCGCAAACGTCATGACGCCGAGATGGCCGCGCAGCGGACTGCCCTTGGTGATGCGGTAGACGATCCGCTGCGATGGGACGAACTCCGTGACGGTCTCCTCGAACGGCGGCAGCGGCCCGATCTGCAGTTGCCGTATCGAACCTACGCCGTTGCGCTCCCCGTCTTCCCCGTCGCGCCGGCGGGTGACCTTGGCGCCGAAGACCTCCGCGAGGTTCTCGTGCTCGGCGAGGTAGGCAAAGAGACGCTCCGGGGGCTTGGCGAAGTGGTGCTCGATGTGAACGTGGTGGGCTCGCATGTTGAAGAGGCTATCGCGCGCTCACGGCCGACCGGAGGCCGCCTGCAAGAGCCGCTCGAGTCGCTCCAGCGTGCTCGGCGTGCCCATCGCCAGGATCACATCACCGACCAGCAGCGCTGTCTCTGCCGGGGGCTGGGGCTGGAAGTCCGTCGCGCGGCGCAGGCCGACGATCATCGAACCCCCACGGATGTCGCCAACGGTCTGCCCCACCGCGTCGCAGCCCTCGCTCACGGGTATCTCCTCCATCCGGTATTCCGTGTCCACGTCCACCACGCCGCTCAGCTGGGGATGCAGCGCGAGTCTTGCCATCTCCGTGCCGCTGGCCTTGTATGGCGAGATGACGCGGTCGGCGCCCGCGCGCTTGAGCTTCTTCTCGGTGTCCTCAATCGCGGCACGAGCCACGATTGGGATGTCCGCGCGCAGCTCGCGCGCGGTGAGCGTGATGAACACGTTGTTCGCGTCAGAGTCAGCGCAGGCGATGATTGAGCGGGCGCGCGTAATGCCCGCCTGGAGGAGCACGACGTCATCGGAGGCATCGCCCTCGATGAAGCTGATGCCCAGCCCCTCCGCACGGTGGCGGTTGCGGTTGTCGGCGTCAACGATCACGTAGCTGGCGCGGGCAGCGCGCAGGTCGCGCTCGACCTGGCGGCCGACGCGGCCGAAGCCGCAAATGATGTGGTGGTCGCTGAGCGAGTCGATCATCTTCTGCATGCGCCGTGCCGCCAGCAGGTCACCGAGATGCCCTGCCACGAAGAACTCGGTGACGGTGGCGAGCGCGTAGAAGAGCGTACCGACGCCCAGCACGATCAGCAGAACCTCGATGATCTGCCCGGCGGTGGTGTGCGGCTGGGGAAAGCCACCGACGGTCGCGGCGGTGTCGAGCGCCCAGCGAAAGCCGTACCAGAGGCCGACGTGCTCTGTCAGCGCCAGGCCGACCGCGCCGAGGAACAGCAGCCATGCTGCGGTCAGGCCGAGCAGCGAGATGCGCCGTACGAACAGCGTTAGCTGGTGATGTGATGCCGCACCCGAGCGTTCGGGCACGCGGTGCAGCAGGCGGTCGAGGTTGGACACGATCTAGCCGATCACGCGAGCGATGATCGCAAAGCGAGCGTTCCGAGCGGGCGCACAGCCGTATCCCCCGTTCTCATGTCCGCTCTTATACAGCTCCAGGCGCTCGCTAGTGTGAGCTGGGAGAGCGCCTTTCCCCCGCTGGACCGCACTCCACGCATGGCCGCGACCGCTACCAGCCAAGACCGCACGCATCCGACGCTGATCCTTGCCGTGCTTTCGCTCGGCGGCGTGGCCTACGCGATGCTGAGCTCATCGGTCGTGCCAGCTCTGCCGACGATGCAGCACGATCTACATACGACTGAGACTGGGATAGCGTGGTTGCTGACCGCTTACCTCCTCTCCGCGTCAGTGGGCACGGCGATCCTCGGGCGCCTTGGCGATATGTATGGCAAGGAGCGGTTGCTGTTGGTGACGCTCGGGCTTTTGGCGGTGGGCACGCTGATCGCAGCCGTATCGAACTCCTTGGATGTGATCATCCTGGGGCGCTTCATCCAGGGCGCCAGTGGCGGCATCTTCCCGCTCGCGTTTGGCATCGTCCGTGACGAGTTCCCGCAAGAGAAGGTGGCGGGAAGTATCGGGCTGCTCTCAGCGATCCTGGGTGTGGGCGCTGGCTTTGGGATCGTGCTTTCGGGCGTGATCGTGGAGCACCTCAACTATCACTGGCTGTTTTGGATACCGCTGGTCGCGATCCTGATCGCCGCGGTCGCCACCTGGAGGTACATCCCAGAGTCGCCTGTCACGGTTCCTGGGCGGATCAACTGGCTCGCTGCCGCACTGATGACGATTGGCCTCTCAACGGTGCTGATAGCCATCAGCGAGACGACCACATGGGGTTGGGGCTCGGCAAAGACGCTCGGTCTGATCGCGGCCGGCCTCGCCGTGTCAACCGTGTGGGTAGCGGTCGAGGCGCGCTCCAGCAATCCACTGATCGACATGACGATGATGCGGATTCGCGGGGTGTGGACTACGAACTTGGCCGCGTTCCTGCTGGGGGCGGGCATGTATGCATCGTTCATCGTCTTTCCACAATTCGCCCAGCTTCCGAAGAGCACCGGCTTCGGGTTCGGCGCCTCGGTCGTGGTATCTGGCCTGTATCTGCTGCCGTCGACGATCGGGATGACGATCCTTGGCATCTACGCCGGGCGGATCTCCGCACGCTTTGGCTCACGCGCAGCGCTGCTGGCGGGGACCGCGTTCACGACTGCGGCATTTGCTTTGCTCGCCGTGGCTCACGGTCACCCGTATGACCTGTTGATCGCAGCGGCGCTGCTCGGCATTGGCATCGGCCTCGCCTTCGCGGCGCTCGGCAACCTGATCGTGCAGGCCGTCTCAAACCATCAGACGGGCGTGGCAAGCGGCATGAACACCGTCATGCGAACACTGGGAGGCGCACTTGGAGGCCAGCTTTCGGCGACGTTCATCGCTACCCACGTGGCCCACGGCGAGCCAACCGTCACGGGCTTCACCGAGACGTTCCTGATGGCTACAGGCTTCTTGCTGGTATGCCTGCTCGCCGCGCTGCTCGTACCGAAGGCCCGCGCGACAGCCACAGCCACAGCCACAGCGACGGGGCTGGGTTCTGAGGAGTCAAAAGTCGCGGCGGCGGCGACGACAGCGGCGGCGACGACGACGACGACGGCGACGACGACAGCGACGACAGCAGCAGACGGAGTGCGCGCCTAGAGGCCGCCTAGAGGAGCTAGCCCGACGCGGGGATCAGTAGCCCGTCGATGAGGCGCTCGAATGTCGCCGCTACGGCCTCTGTCGAGTCGGGAGCCCGCACCACGAGCAACGCCGCCTCGTCGAGCGCACCCATCAGCAGGTGAGCGAGCGGCTCGACGGCAAGCGGGGCGATCTCACCTGCCTCGACCGCGGCGCGGACCGCCGACTCCATCAACCCGAGCCCGTTGCGCTCGGCTACCTCGCGCCAGCGTTCCCAGCCGAGCACGGCCGGCCCGTCGATCAACACGATCCGCTGCACCTCCGATGTGCGGCATGCCTCGAGGAAGGCGCGAATGCCAGCGCGCAGCGCAGCGAACGGACTGGCGACATCACCGAGCAGGCCGGCCACGCGCTTGGTGAGCTCTTGCTCGACTTGCTCGTAAACGGCGAGGAACAGATCCTCCTTGGCGGGGAACTGATGGTAGAGCGCGCCGCGTGTGACGCCAGCGCGGCGCGCGATCTCCTCCGTCCCGACACCGGCGTAGCCCTTGCGTGCGAACAGCGCTCGCGCCGCGCGAATCAGCTTCGTGCGGGTCGAGGCGGAGCGAGCCGCTTGGCGATTGACATTCATGCAGTCTGTATGTAAGTTACGTGCAGCCTGTACGCAAACTTCAAGATAGAGGAGGCCGCGGACGATGCGCACGAGCGTCACACTCGATCAGGGCACAATTCACTACAGCGACGAGGGTGAGGGCGAGGCGCTCGTTTTCGTGCACGGCCTGCTCGTGGACGGGCGCCTGTGGCGCAACGTCACACCCCATCTGCAGGCGGAGCATCGCTGCATAGTTCCCGACTGGCCGCTTGGCTCGCACACAACGGCGCTGGCGCCGAGCGCTGACCGTTCGCCACGTGGCATCGCGCATCTGATTGCAGACTTCCTTGACGCGCTGTCGCTCGAACGCGTGACGATCGTCGCCAACGACACCGGCGGTGCGATCTCCCAGATACTTGCGAGCGAGCGTCCTGAGCGCGTCGGAGCCCTGGTGCTGACCAACTGCGACTGCCTGGAGAACTTCCTGCCGCCGCTGTTGCGC
>Ga0070762_10001519_pt1 | contig 10743 bp, 5 predicted proteins | sample HubBroMetageREF2_FD_66726 | JGI IMG/M metagenome (GOLD analysis project Ga0070762, IMG submission 66726) | Reference soil microbial communities from the Hubbard Brook experimental Forest, New Hampshire, USA - Hubbard Brook CCASE Soil... | ecosystem: Environmental > Terrestrial > Soil > Temperate... | reverse complement strand
GCGTCGACATCGAGTTGCGCGGCCATCGCGGCAGCGCCGCCGTAGGCCATCTCGTCGCAATGCACGCGTAAGCGCATGCCATGCAAGCGCGCGGCTTCGAGATAGCGGCGCGTCTGCCGCGGAGAAAAGAATCCCGGTTCGCAGAACGCGTCGGCGTAGACGGCGCCGTGGGCGGCGGCCGCCGGAACGACTTGGTCGATCAAATAATCGATAAAGCCCTCCTCGCGCTCGATCTCGAACTCGGGCGGCAAGGCGTGCGCGCCGAGAAACGTCGCGACGAGCCGCGGAACGTCGGCATCGTCGCGGTGCAGGGCGATCAGGTCCAGCAGCGCCGTTTCGCCCGGCTTATGCAGCGCGTAACCCGTTTTGGTTTCGAGCGTCGTCGTGCCGTGCGCGAGCATCGCGTGAAGCCTCTGCCGGATCGTTCTTCCGTAGAACGCCTCGGGATCGAGCAGCGCTTCACGCGTCTGCTCGATCGTGTACCGCATGCCGAGCGGCGGAGGCTCGCCACGCACGCGCGCGGCGAAGTCCGGCTCGCGATTTCCCGCATAGAGCGGATGCGCGTGCGCGTCGACAAAGCCGGGAACGATGACGCAGTCCTGAAGATTTAACTCTTGCCACCCTTCGACGGAGCCCACGGCGGCACGGGGACCGAGCGCGGTGATAACGCCGTCTTCGATGAACATTGCCGCATCGTCGATCCGTCCGAGCGCATCGAAGTCAATATCACATTGCGGAGCGGAAGTATCGCAGGTGACGATCGTCTTTGCGCGGACGATCAGAGGCGCCAATCGAGTCCTTCTGCGTCGGCCGTTTCGATCGCGAGATCGTAGCCGGCGTCGGCATGGCGCACGACGCCGAGTCCGGGATCGGTGGTAAGTACGCACGAGAGCCGCTCGCGCGCGTCATCGCTTCCGTCGGCAACCACGACCATTCCGGCGTGCAGGCTGTAGCCGATGCCGACTCCGCCGCCGTGATGGAAGCTCACCCAATGGGCACCCGCGGCCGTGTTGAGCAACGCATTGAGAATCGGCCAGTCGGCGATCGCATCGCTTCCGTCCTTCATCGCCTCGGTTTCACGATAGGGCGACGCAACGCTGCCGGTATCGAGATGGTCGCGTCCGATGACGATCGGCGCCTTGACCGCACCCGATCGAACGAGTTCGTTGAACGCAAGCCCCGCCTTCGCGCGCCGCCCGTAGGGGAGCCAGCAGATGCGAGCGGGCAATCCTTGAAAGGCGATGCGCTCGCGCGCCAATTCTAACCAGCGCGTCAGCGAAGAGTCGTCACCGAACAGCTCGAGCAGCTTCTCATCGCAGACTGCGATGTCGTTTGGATCCCCTGAGAGGGCTGCGAATCGGAACGGCCCCGAACCGCGGCAGAAGAGTGGGCGAATAAACGCCGGAACGAAGCCGGGGAAATCGAAGGCGCGTTCGAATCCGGCGCGCTGCGCCTGCGCGCGGATGTTGTTGCCGTAATCGAAGACGATGGCGCCGGCATCGAGATACTGCACCATCGCTCGTACCTCTTGGGCGCAGCTTTGAAGCGCCCGCTCCTGATACTCGCCAGGATCGCGCTTGCGCAGCTCGGCGGCCTGCGCGAGTGAAAGGCCGGCGGGAACGTATCCATCGAGCAAGTCGTGCGCCGACGTTTGATCCGTCACCGCATCGGGACGAAAGCCGAGGTCAAAGAGCAGCGGGAACTCCTGCGCTGCATTGCCTTCGTATCCGATCGAGACGGCCTCGCTGCGGCTGCGCGCGCGTTCGATTTGGAGCAGCGCCGATTCCCGCGAGTCGGCGACTCGGTCGAGATAGCGCAGTTCGCGACGTCGTTCCAGGCGGGCGCGGTCGACGTCGACGATCAGACAGATGCCGTCATTCATCGTAACGGCCAACGGTTGGGCGCCGCCCATGCCGCCCACTCCGGCCGTCAACACCACGCGGCCGGTCAGAGATCCGCCGAAGTGGCGGCGCCCCAACTCCGCAAACGTCTCGTAGGTGCCCTGCACGATTCCTTGCGTGCCGATGTAGATCCACGATCCCGCGGTCATTTGGCCGTACATCGTGAGCCCTTGCGTTTCGAGCTCGCGAAAGACGCTCCAATCGGCCCACTTCGGCACCAGATTTGCGTTGGCGATGAGCACGCGCGGCGCGCGAGCATGCGTTTTAAAAACGGCGACGGGCTTGCCGCTCTGCACGATCAGCGTCTCGTCGCCCTTCAGCCGGCGCAGCGTGCGAACGATCGCGTCGAACGCCTCCCACGACCGTGCGGCGCGGCCGTTGCCGCCATAGACGACCAGATCGTCGGGGCGTTCGGCAACCTCGGGATCCAGATTGTTCATCAACATGCGCAGTGCGGCTTCTTGCGGCCAACCCAGGCAAGTCAACTCCGCGCCTCGCGGTGCCCGAACCGCGCGGGAGCCCGCGACTGCGCTCATAATAAGCGCGGAATTCTTGGAGCCGCGGACAAGACCTCTCACACGAGGTAGCGAATGACGGGGTCGCATGTGCGGACGGTGGCGGCCAGGGTGGTCACTCTTCGTTCTTGCGCTCGTCATCGGATGCGCGTTGGCTGCCGTGCGCGCCTACGCGGGAACGACCGGGTCGGTTACGGGAGTCGTCGCGCGCCCCGGCGGAGGCCCGATTGCGGGGGCCCGCGTCGTTGCGGTCAGTCCGTCGCAGACCGTAACGGTTACGACCGATGCGTCCGGGCGTTTTTCGATGCTCTCGCTCGCTCCCGACACCTACGCGATCACCGTTTCCAAGGACGGTTTCGAGACCTCGACCTTCACGGGCATCTCCGTCTTTGCCGATCAAGTGCAGACGCTGCGAATCCCGCTCCAGGCTTCGCTGCGAACGATCGCGCGAGTCACGGCGCGCTCCTCGATGGACGTCGTGAAATCGGGAACGACGACGGACGTGTACTCGGTCAACGCGACCGTGACGCAGGCCGCCGCAGGCATCGGCGGCGGGGGCAACCTCAATAATGCCTACTCGGCCATCGCCGCAGTTCCTGGAGCATTCGTACCACCCAACCAGCAAGGGTGGGATCAGACGGTCTATATTCGCGGCGGCAACTACGATCAGGTCGGCTATGAGTTTGACGGCGTTCCGGTCAACCGATCGTTCGACAACTATCCCGGCAGCACGGCAGGCACGCTCGGACAGCAGGAGCTTCAAGTCTATACGGGTGGCGGAACGGCAGGGTCGAGCGCGACCGGCTTAGCCGGCTTTATCAATCAAGTCATCAAGACCGGAACCTATCCGGGATACGCGACGGTGGATGCCGGCATCGGCTCGACGACGTACTATCACAACCTTCAGTTCGAAGTCGGCGGTGCAACGCCCGACCGCCTCTTCTCCTACTACATCGGCGTTGGGGGCTACAATCAAGATTACCGTTATCTCGACCAGTTCAACGGATCGAACCTCGGCGACGTGTGGGGCTACCCGGCGATCGCGTTTAATACGGCACGCCTGTATTTCGGCGGCGTCTTTCCAACCTGCAGTTACACGCCCCCCGCGAACTCGCCGTGGTACTCCGGCCCGAACGCGTCCCCGGTCTACAACCCCTTCGGGTACAGAGGACTAGGCTTCCCGGGCACGTTGCCTTTGCCGCAAGGCGTTCATGTAAATCCGGGTTGCTATCAAACCCTTTCGCCGGCGTACGCAAGCTACTCGAACCTTGCGGATCGTGAGAGCGTCATCAACCTGCACTTCGGGATCCCTCACCGGCACGACGCCGGACGCGACGACGTGCAACTGCTCTACAACGTAACGGCGCTTCAGAGCCAGTTTTACAGCTCGCAGAACGACCTCGGTCCGCACGTCATCAACCAACTGAGCGAAGTCGTCTACGATCAGAACGTGCCCGAGGTGTGGGGCGACTTCGTGACGTGGCCGAGCGGCACGCATTTTGGTGAGAATCCGGCAAATGTCTCGCCGATTCCCTACTTCGCTCCAGGCTCGCCGGGCAACCGCTGTGCCAACATCGATCCCTACGGTTCCTACAGCTCCTACGACGTGACGATCAAGGGAGAGTGCCCCGCCGGCACGTTTTCCACCGTGCCGTCCGACGCCCGCGACGGATTCTGGAACGACGCTTCAATCGTCAAGCTTCAATATCAGAAAAACATCGGCTCGAACGCTTACTTCCGTATCTACGGCTACACGTTCTACTCGGATTGGCTACAGACCAGTCCGCTGAGCTACGGCACGCCGTTCTTCGGTTTTGGCGTCACGAGCTACGATTACGAACTGGAATCGCACACGCGCGGTCTGGCGTTCACCTACGCCAACCAGCTCAGCTCGCAGCACCTGCTGACCTTCGACGGCAACTACACGACCGCAACGACGAACCGCTTTAACAACACCAACTTCAACAACTTCCTCGGTACCGCTGCGACTAACCTCACCAACGGTACGGAATGCTTCGCTTGGGAGAGCGGAACCTATCTCGGCGAGCATTACAAAGCTGGGCAACCGGCGCCGTGCAACAGCCCGCTCACGAGCGGCTCGTTTATGACGCCCGAAGAACCGGGACCGGTGGTTCCGGGCGCGTCGTGGCAGATCACTTATACGGGCAACTCGGGCTTTCTCAACAACGTCACGCCGAATTTTACGTCGCTTGCACTCGAGGATCTGTGGACTCCGACCGACAAGCTCAATATTGATCTCGGCTTGCGCGGCGAAGAGTACGAATACAATCTCGCCAATACGTCCAATAACGGTCAGAACTTCTGGTTCCTTGCCGGTCAACGCGAGTTTTGCTATAACCCGGTAACGCTCGCCCCGTACGTCATTGCGGAGCCGCCCGCCAGCGGCCGCCCTGCGACACCCTTCGTCGGGTTCAATTGCCCCATCGACAACTCGATTCCGGCGCACCCCGTGCAGACCGTTCATCCCAACGGCGTAGACGGCCACCTCCTGCTAAGCAACGTCTATAGCCCCACGCTGGCCGATTATGCGCTGACGCCGCGGTTCGGCGCGACGTACACCCTCAATCCCGACACGGTGCTGCGCTTCTCCGCGGGACGCTACGCGCAAGAGCCCGAGACCTATCAGGTGCAGTACAACGCCGCAGCCAACAATCTCGCGTACGATCTCTTCCAGGCATTCTGGCAGTACGGATTTACGACGCCCGTGCACGATCCGCTCGTGCAGTACTCCGACAACTACGATGCGTCGTACGAGCGGAGATTCAAAGGCACGGATATGTCGATCAAGGTGACGCCGTACTATCGCTATGCGACCAATCAAGTCTACAGCATCGGATTGCCGTTTGGGCTCAGCGGCGGCCTCAACTCGGGCGTGGAGCGGGTTGACGGCGCCGAGTTCGAGTTCACGAAGGGCGACTTCGACAAGAACGGCCTCTCGTTCTTAATCTCGTACACCTATACGAACGCGGCCGAGCGTTGGGGCAACTATCCCGGAACGACGATCAATCCGATCGACCCCTATAATCAGGACATTGCCAACTTCAACGGGCTGACGGAGGCCGGGGGCGGCTCGCAGTGTTACATTGACAGCCGCAGGGGCAACGTCTATCCCGATCCGACCTGCACGAAACTCAAGCCATCCTACTACTCACCAATCTGGAACCCGTACTACTCGATGTCGCCGCAGCCGCTGCTCGACCGCAACGGCTGGTATCCCGTTGGTCTCGATTTCCCCTATCTGTCGCCCAATGTCTTGAGCGCGATCGTCAACTACAAGCGCAACAAGTTTACGATCACGCCGGCGATGACGTTCAACGAAGGCCAACCCTACGGCAACCCGGCCGACGTCCTCGGAATCGATCCTCGAACGTGCAAGCGTAATTCGAGCAACATTCCCAGCGCTCCGCGCCCCACGCAGGCCGACTACACGACGTGCGGCCTCTCCGCGACGCAAAACGGAACGTCGCCCGGTGAATTCTTTATTCCCAATCCACAGACCGGCGTCTTCGACTCCTTCGGCGCGTTCCGGCAGCCCAGTCAGTTCAACCTAAGCCTTCAAATGGGGTATCAGATCACGCCGCGTCTCAAAGCAAACGTGCTGCTGGCCAATCTATTGAACGCCTGCTTCGGGGGCTCCACTGCTCCCTGGACCAAACAGTATCCGCCAAACAGCTACACCTGCGGCTACATCCCGAACTCGTATTACGTTTCCAACTTTTACAACGGCTCTTCACCCAACGACAAGAACGCAAACGGCGTCCCGCTCAACCCGGCTTTCGCAAACTCCTACATCCCGGCGTACGCCGACACCAACTCGTTGGTATTGCCGAATCCCTTTAACGCGTACTTCTCGCTGAGTCTCAGCCTGTAAGCCGGTGGCCGATGGCCGCTTCGGCGGCCTCCACAAGCCGGTGCGAACGGATCAGCTCGCGGCCGGCGGCAATGTCGGGCGCCGGGGAGCGATCGTTGCTCCAGGCGGGGATGCGTTCTCGCGCGACTTCATGCGCGGCACGCGTCCCCGGGCCCGATTGAAGCGGGCGCCGAAGATCGGTCGCGGCCATCGCGCCAAGCAGCTCGCAGGCGAGCGCGCCTTCCACATTGTCGAGAACGCGCTGCAGATTATTGGCTGACGTCATCCCCATGCTCACGTGATCTTCTTGGCCGGCCGAGGTCGGAATCGAATCCACGCTCGAGGGCCACGCTAATCCTTTGTTATCGTTGACGAGGGCGGCGGCCGTATACTGCACGATCATCAGCCCCGATTGCAATCCGCGGCGCTTCGTGAGAAAGAGCGGCAGGCCGCGATCTTCCGCGTTGAGCAGAAGGTAGAGGCGGCGCTCGGCTATCGAGGCTAGCTCGCCGATCGCCATTTTCAGGAAGTCGATTGCCAACGCAATCGGCTCGCCATGGAAGTTGCCGCCGGAGAGAAAGACGCCGTCCTCCGGAAACACCAGCGGGTTATCGGTTACCGAGTTTGCCTCGACCTCCGTGACGCGGCGCACGTAGGCGGTCGAGTCCCGCACGGCTCCGTGAACGACCGGAATGCAGCGAAACGAGTACGGATCCTGGACGCGTTCGCATTCGACATGCGACCACACGATCTCCGAATCTTTGAGCAGCGCGCGCAAGTTGGCCGCCACGCGCTCTTGCCCGGGATGGGGCCGCAGGTCGTTGATGCGGCGGTCGAAGACGCGCTCGCTGCCGAGATAGGCTTCGAGCGACATCGCGCCGATGACGTCGGCCGCGGCAGCGAGCCGCTGCGCCCGCACCACACTCAGCGCGGCGATCGCGGTCATCACCTGGGTTCCATTGACCAGCGCAAGGCCTTCCTTCGCTCCCAACTCGATCGGCTTCAATCCGGCGCGCTCGAGTGCGACGGCGCTCGGCAGCAACTCGTCGCGAAAAAAGGCTTCGCCCTCGCCGATCAGCGTGAGCGTCATATGAGCGAGGGGCGCGAGGTCGCCGCTTGCGCCGAGAGAGCCTATGGACGGCACGACCGGCGTCACGCCGCGCTCGAGCATGTCGACGATCAAGTCGAGCGTCTGCGGCTTGATGCCTGAATGGCCGGCTGAGAGCGAGTTCGCCCGAAGGACGCCTGCGGCGCGCACCACCGGAATCTCCAGCAGCGCGCCGGTGCCGGCGGCATGACTGCGGACCAAATTAAGCTGCAGTTCGGCGGCGTCCTCCGGCGCAATGACGATGTTGGCGAGCTTGCCGAAGCCGGTCGTCACACCGTAGATTGACTCCCCCGCGGCGAGATGGCTTTCGACGAACTCGCGGGCGCGCGCGACGCGCTCGCGAGCGGCCGGCGAAATACGAATCGCGGCTCCGAAGGCGACCGCCTCGATCGCTTCAAGCGTGAGGTGGCGCCCGTCTATTTCGATCGGAGGGGTGTGCGTCACCGCGATTCCTTAGAGCTTCGACCAATCGGCGTGCGCCGGTTTGGCAAAGGGCGGCCCGCTTTGGATAACGATCGTTTCGTGGTCGCGCAGAACGATTTCGCGTGGATTCCGCCCGTGCCAAGGCGTTCCATTGACCCAGATGCTCAGCCGGCTCGCGTGGGACGCCGTCACCGCTCCAGCCTCCGTCCAGCTCAAGTCGGGCCCCCAGATGTCGAAGAACTCTCCCAAGGTAAAGACGCGATTCACCGGCGACTCGATGTGGATAAAACCGTCCCCGTTATGCGTATGGAGCCAATAGAGGCACGTCCCCGACTGGGGGATGCCGATCTGGGCCGGCACCGACACGGCGTGTCCGCGATTGAAGAGCTGCAGTTGCGTGTGTATGTGCTCGACCGACCCCTCCTCGCGATCGCAGTGAATACCGTCGATGGGCAAACCTCCGAAGAGGCTCTGCGCGACCACCGCAGGGTGGGTCGCCGGGCCTAGCAATGCGAGAAGCAACGTTAGGAGATGCATGGAGACTTGCCGTTCGATGTGCATAACGAAAAAAACTTGTGGACAGCTTGTGAATTGCGCCGAGTGGGCGCTTGTCCACGCCGTTTGTGCGTGTTACGATTCACGAGCTTCGAATCCAATTTTGAAGTGCGACGAACGTATCGTTCGCGGTCGATGAACACCTGAAACGTTGCGATGAGCGATGATTCCGGAACAACGACCAAACCGCTCGCCAGCGTCGGTGGGGCTCTCCGACCAGGTAGCCAAACAGGCGAGGCGAGTGAGTGAATGCGTCGGAACCCGTCGAGGCTTCGCTTCGACGGGTTTCGCTAATTCAGAGCGCCTCTAATTATTAATCGGCGGTGTACGTGCGTGATGCCTCGGAGCCGCTCGTCGCTCCGCCATCCTGGCTGCGCTCCTGCTGCCTGGCTCCTCGCTCCGCCATCCGGGCTCCGCTCGTCGTCCAGAGCCTCCTCCGCATCACGCACATACACCGCCGATTAATAATTAGAGGTTTTCGAAATTACTTTTGGTGGCGGCGTCGTAGACGAGCCTTGCGGCTGCGAGGTCTTCGGCTGCGATGCCTACCGATTTGAAAATCGTCGTTTCGCCGGGTGCGGGTCGTTTGGTTCCCGCGAAGATTTCGCCGATCTCGGCGTAGATCTTGGCCCCTGAAAGGATCACGTCGCCCGACTCCTGTAGCACCGCTTCGCGCGAGTCGACGACCAGCGTGTTGCGCATCGCGTCGTCGTCGAGTTCCCGCCACGTTGGCCGGTTGGCGCCGACTGCATTGACGTGCGCGCCCGCCTTGAGCCATGCGCCCTCGAGCACCGGTTCCTGCGAGCTCGTCGCGACCACGATGACGTCGGCTCCGCGTACTGCCGCCTGCGCCTCCATCGCCGCGGCGCCGTGCTGGCGCGCGAATCTCTCCGCGTGTTCGGGCGTGCGGCTCCAGACTCGAACCTCTTCGAACTTCGCAATGCTCGAGAGCGCAGCCAAATGCGACTGAGCCTGCACGCCGCTGCCGAGCAGCGCGAGCACTTTACCGTTTGGGGGCATGAGGTATTTCGTTATGGCAGCCGAGACCGCGGCCGTTCGCATCTCCGTGATCAAGCGTCCGTCGATAGCGGCCAGCGGCTCGCCGTTATCGGTTCGGAAGAGGAGCACGACCGCCTGATGCGTCGGAACGGCGCTCCCCTCGTTGGCGGGATAGAAGCTTACGGCTTTAAGGCCCATCACGTCGTGCGCCGCCGCGGGCATGATGCCGAAGTAGCGCTTCCCCTCCTCGATGGTGAGAACGCTGCGCACGGGCGCAAGCACGCTGCCACGTGAAAAATCGGCGAGCGCGCGCTCCATCGCTGCAATGAGCCCTTCCCATCGCAGTAGCCGCCGAACGTGTTCTTCATCGAGATACAGCACGATAAAGCTTCACGTATACTTTTTAGCGATCTCGGCGGCGACCGCGGCGACGCGGGCGCGAACGTCATTGGGTCCGAGAATCTCCGCTTGCGCGCCCCAGCCGAGCACCCAGCGAACGAGCTCGTCCACGTCCGCAACGCGATAGGCGATCTCCGTAGAGCCGTCGGCACGGTGCTCGACGTGAAAATCCGCGACGATGCGGGCGGCGGTCGCCGCCTTCGCGACTCGCGGCGCGAAGCTCACACGCACTTCGGTCGTCTGGTCGTTGTGCAAAACGCCGCTGATTGAACCCGCGGCATACGCTTCAACGTTGAAGTCGTTCGGCCGCACGAACGTCTGCGCGAGGACGCTCGGGTCGGTGACGCTGTCGACCGCGAAGGTGCGCTTTTCTTTACGCGTGTGGTCGTAGGCAACGCAATAGATGCGTCCTGCGTTGATGATAAAGCCGTACGGATCCACCTTCCGTGCGCTGTTCCGCCCTTCCTTATCGCGGTATTTGAATCGGACGCTGCGCGAAGAACGCTCTGCCGAAGAGAGCAGCGCGAAGGCGCGTTCGCCGCGCTTGTCGAGGGATATTTCGGAGAGACGAAAGGCCACCGGAGAGGCTTCGTCCACACGCGCGCGCGCGGCGCGTCCCGAGCTTCCGACGAGCTTTTCGGCGACGTCGTCGATCGACGCCCCGATGGTTCCCCCGATGCTCGCGCCGAGCGAACGCAGCGCGACCAATCCAAAGAGCTCGCCGCTGCTCAGGTCGAGCCGTTTGAGGCTGTAGCCTTCGGCGAAGCGATACACGTTGGCGGCACGGTCGAAGTAGAGTGGAAAACCGGCGTTGGCTAAAATCGCGAGATACCGGCGCAGACTGCGCGTGCTGGGACGCCGCTCACCCTCAGCGACGCGGTCTTTTAGGCTCTCAAACGAATGCTGTCCTTGATCGATCGCATTGAGCAACCGTACCAGCAGAATGACCTTCGTTTCACCGTCGGCGCTCAT
>Ga0070762_10001516_pt1 | contig 10754 bp, 11 predicted proteins | sample HubBroMetageREF2_FD_66726 | JGI IMG/M metagenome (GOLD analysis project Ga0070762, IMG submission 66726) | Reference soil microbial communities from the Hubbard Brook experimental Forest, New Hampshire, USA - Hubbard Brook CCASE Soil... | ecosystem: Environmental > Terrestrial > Soil >... | reverse complement strand
TTCCTCGGCGAGACTGTTCCGCCGCCCAAGAACTTCTATCAATTCGCCCTTTTGCCGGAAGACGAGGCGCGCATGGTGGCGCGCCGCCTGGTCGCCGACGGGCGGCTCAACGGTGTGGCGATCGTGCCCTCGGGTGAATGGGGCACGCGCGTCGGCGCGGCGTTTACCGAAGAACTGAAAAGCCTCGGCGGCAATGTGCTCGACAGCGGGCGCTACGATCCTTCGCAAGTAGATTTCTCCGATGTCATCAGAACGGTCATGCAGCTCAAGGCGACCAAGGTCGAAAAGGGAGAAAAGCCCGAGCCGCCGACCCATCGCAGCGATGCGGCCTTCATCTTCGTGGCGGCAAGCACCGCCGGCACCGCGCGCCTCATCCTGCCGCAGCTGAGATACAATTATTCCGGGGATGTGCCCGTGTATTCCACCTCGGACAGCTTCGAACCGGATCCGAATGCCAACTCGGATATCGACGGCATGACCTTTCCCGATATGCCGTGGATGATTTCCAATGATCCTGCCACCGCGCAGATCCGCGACAGCGTGCGCGCAGCTTGGCCGGCGCGCACCGCGCGGCGCGACCGCTACTACGCCTTCGGATTCGACGCCTACCGGCTGGTCCCGGGCCTGCGCTCGAACAGTCCGGCGGCGTCGAGCAACATCGCCGGTGTAAGCGGAAAACTGCATCTCGACCAGCAGAATAAGATTCGCCGCGATCTTGATTGGGCGCAGATCAGAGCGGGAGCGCCGTTTGTTTTATAAGCTCAAGGGCGCCGTATTCATCGCTTGTGCGGCGTTTTGCAGCACTGTCACCGTTGCAAAACCGGCGATTGCCGCGCACGCGAGTACTACGGCGGCGCAAACGGCGGCCCAGACTCAAGCAAAAGCGGCAGCGGCCGATTCTCGTCCGGCGGCCGAGCTCATCATTCACAACGCGCTTATTTGGACTGTAAATGCCAAGCAGCCCGAGGCCGAGGCGCTCGCTGTGCTGAACGGCCGCTTTGTCGCGGTCGGCACCGAAGCTGAGGTGATGCGTTGGCAGGGACCGCATACGCGCATCGTCGATGCCAAGGGTAACCGGCTGCTGCCCGGCTTCAACGACGCGCACGTGCATTTCTCGGACGGCGGTGCCTCATTGAGTTCGGTACAGCTCGTGAATGTCACCAGTCTCAAGGACTTCGTGCAGCGAATTGCGGACTATGCCGCGCACGCACCGAAGGGTGAATGGATTCGGAATGGCGAATGGGACGAGACCAAGTGGTCGCCCGCAAAACTGCCCACGCGCCAAGATATCGACGCCGTGACGCCCGACACTCCGGTCGCCATCGACCGCTATGACGGCCACATGCTGCTCGCCAATTCCAAGGCCCTCGCACTGGCCGGCATCACCGCCAAGACCCCGGATCCGCCCGGCGGCGTCATCGTTCGCGACGCGAGAGGCGAGCCGACCGGCGCGCTGAAGGACGCAGCCACCGAGCTGCTGCAAAAAGCGGAACCGCCGCTGAATTTCGCACAGCGGCGCCGAGCCATCGACGCAGCGCTACGCGAGGCGGCGATGCGCGGCGTGACCAGCGTGCAAGACATGTCCTTGGACTACGGCGATCTGGCCGTGTACTCGCAGCTGCAGGCCGAAGACAAGCTCACCGTGCGGGTGTATGGCGCGCCGCTCATTGCCGGGGTTGAAGATCAGGCAAAGCTGGGACTCGGCCACGCCTTCGGCAGTCCATCGTTGCGAATCGGCGCGCTCAAAATGTTCGCTGACGGCTCCTTGGGTTCGCGCACCGCCTACTTCACGCAGCCCTACACCGATGAGCCCGGCAATCGCGGGCTGCTGTTCTCGGACATGCTGCCGCTGATCAAGGCTGGCGAGAGGTTGATGCGTGCCGATGCAGCGAACCTACAGGTTTGCACGCACGCCATCGGCGATGCCGCCATCAAGACGGCCCTGGACCTTTACCAAGCCGTGGATAAGAGCGATGGCCGCAAAGATCGGCGCTGGCGCATCGAACACGCTCAGCACATGGCCGAGGCAGACTTCGACCGTTTCGCACAACTGCAGGTCATCGCCTCGGTGCAGCCGTACCAAGCCATCGACGACGGGCGGTGGGCCGAAGCGCGCATCGGACATGATCGCGCCAGCCGGACCTACGCGTTTAGAACCTTCATGCAACACGGCGTGCGGTTGGCCTTCGGTACCGATTGGCCGGTGGCTCCGCTCGATCCGATCTTGACGTTGTACGCGGCCGTCACCCGTGCGACGCTCGACGGCAAGTACCCCGAAGGCTGGTTTCCCGAACAAAAGCTGTCGATTCAAGAAGCCATCGCCGCCTACACGATCGGTTCGGCGTACGCGGAGTTCCAGGAACATGTGAAAGGATCGATCGAACCGGGCAAGCTCGCCGACATGGTGCTCTTGAGCCAGGATGTGCTCAAGATTGCCCCGGCCGCCATTCGCGACACGCGCGTGCTCAAAACCTTCCTGGGCGGGGTGGAAATTTACGATGCGGCAGCGGCTCGGCCGGGGCGGCCTTAAGGTATTATTTCCGCTTTCATATTTGGCCTTTGACCCCGAGAAAAATCGCATGCGCATTCAATTGAATACTGCTATGTGGCTGCTACTCGCAAGCGTTTACTTAGGGGTTCTGGCCGCGCCGGCGAAAGCCGCGGACGGTGATCAATATTTGGGAATGTGGTCCGGCACCTGGGCCGGCACTGACGGCTCATCCGGTCACTTCCAGCTTAATCTCGAGCGTGGCAGCGACGGCAAGCTCACCGGATCCATCGCGGTCACTCAGGATGGCGGCGGCGGCTCCGACTACACCTCGAAATTGAAAAATGCCGCCTTTGCGGCTGACAAGTTCACCGCGGCTTATGAACCGCCCGATGGCCAATCACAGATCAACATGAAAGGCACCTTCGGCTCGAAGGGCGGCGACGGTGAGTGGTCGTTGGGCGCGAAGGATCAACCGTCGAGCCCAGCCGTGGCGTCAGGCACGTGGAAAATCTCCAAGCCTTAATTTCAGCGAATACACCGGATATCCCGGCTGAAGAATAGCGGGCGCGGCGGCATGATGCCGCATGAACGACGTGCGCACGCAGCGCGGCGCCGCTGCCGAAAAGCTGGCGGCGCAGTACCTACAGGTGCGTGGTCTTAAAATCCTCGCGCGCAATCTGCGCTGCAAGGCCGGCGAGCTCGATCTGGTGTGTCTCGATGGCGGGGTACTGGCCATCGTTGAAGTCCGCCAGCGCGGCCGCGTCGAGTTCGGCGGCGCCATAGGCTCAGTCACCTGGTCCAAGCAGCGCAAAATCCTTCGCGCCGCTCAATTTTTTCTGCGCAGTGAGAAGCGGTGGAGAAATCTGCCACTGCGCTTCGACGTGCTGGCGATCGAAGGCCTGCCGGATGGGGCGCATCGCATCGACTGGGTCAAAGACGCCTTTCGCGGCGTTTAAAGTACGTTAGGTGGCGTTAACTGCCGTACGTACCGTGTCGACTATGTTGAAGTCGCCGCCTGACAGTCGGCTCGAGCCATCGCGCTGATCGCGCTCTACTTGACCACCTGCAACTTCGGCCGCTTCGGCGCAGCGCCAGATTTCCCCGTGCCGGGCGTGGCCGGCGGACTATCGGTGGGATCGGGATCCGCATCGCCCTCGGGAAAAATCATGCCCTGCCCGGTCTCACGGGCGTAGATGCCAAGGATGGCGCGCACCGGGACTTGCACCGCAAAACCCACTCCGCCAAAACGAGCCTCGAAGCTCACGAAATCATTGCCCAGCTTCAGCAGCTGGGTCGCGGAGAAGCTGACGTTGAGCACGATCTTGCCATCCTTCACGTACTGGCGGGGAACCGTGACACCCTCAGCGGCTGCATCCACCACGATGTGCGGCGTTTCACCGCTGTCGGATATCCACTCGTGCAGCGCACGCAGCAGGTAGGGTCGCCGCGGTTTCAATGGCGCATCTCCCTTTCCGCGTCGGTCAGGCACGCGCGGAAGGTCGGGCGCGCAAATATGGCATTCATGTACTTGGTGATGGGCTGCGCCTGCGCCGGAAGCTCGATGCCGTACACGCGCAGACGCCATAAGATCGGCGCAATGCTCGCGTCCACCAGCGAGAATTCATCACTCAAGAAAAACGGCTTGGCTTTGAAGACCTCGGCGCTGGCGCAAATCGCCTCTCCCAATACCTTGCGGCTATGTTCGGCAGTCTTGCCGGCCGGATCGAGTTCGATGTCGTGCGCCAGCGCATACCAGTCGCGCTCGACTCGATAGAGCGCCACGCGAAACTGAGCGCGCGTCACCGGATCGATGGGCATCAGCGGCGGATGCGGAAAGCGTTCGTCCAGATACTCGATGATGACGCGCGAGTCGTACAACACCAAGTCCCGGTCCACCAGCGTGGGCACACTGTGATAGGGATTCAGGTCGATCAAATCCTCGGGTAGAGCTTGCGGGTCGACATTGACCAATTCGATGCCAATGCCTTTCTCAGCCAAAACCAGCCGCGTTCGATGGCTCCACGGATCAGCCGGTGCTGAAAATAGCGTCATCACCGAACGACGTGCCACTAAGGGACCTCCTAGCGATTCTCAACGGGACGGCGCCCGCTCAAAGTCAGTGGACGTCCTTCCAATATTCTTTCTTCAGCAAGTACGAGAACACAAAGAACACCAACAAGAACAGCACCACAAAGATGCCCATCGACTCGCGCTTTGCCTTGATGGGTTCGGCGGCATAGTCCATGAAATTGACGATGTCCCGAACGTATTGATCATACTCCTCTGGCTTCATGGAACCCGGGATCATTGGGTCGACGCCTGTCAGCACCATTTTGGCGTCGCCGTGCGCGTCTTTCTCGTTCTTATACGCGGGCTTTTGCAATCCCTGGCGGTAGTAGAGAATGTGCGGCATCGCCGTGCCCGGCAGGTATAAATTATTCACGCCCCAAGGCCGCGTCTTGTCCGCATAAAAGCCGTGCAGGTACGAATAGAGATAATTGACGCCGCGCTCTCGAGCCATCAAGGTCAAATCCGGGGGTTGTTTGCCGAACCAATCCACCGAATCCGCTGCCATGCCGAAAGCCATTTCCTCGAACGGCTTGGCTCCGTTAAAAATCAAGTTCTTGGCAAGATCCGCTTCCGGAATCTTCAAATCCGTCGCGAGACGGTTGTAGCGCAGATACTTGAGCGAATGGCAACCCGAACAGTCGTTCATGAAATTTCGCGCGCCGCGCTGCAGGGACTCGATGTTCTTGATGTCCGTGCCCGCTTCCATGAGCGGAATTTCCCCTTCTTCGGCCAACGCGGTACCGGCGCAGAGAACTCCAAAGGCGATTAAAACGCTGGCTTTAAGCATGTTCCGTAACCCTTTCCGGCACCGGCTTCACTTTGTCGAATTTCGTGTACCAGGGCATTAGCACAAAGAATGCAAAATAAATCGCGGTGCAGATCCGCGCCAAAATCGGATAGATGCCCGACGGCGGTTTCATGCCGCACACCGCCAGGCAGACGAATGCCACCGAAAACAGCGCCAGCATCACCTTGTAGATGGGCCCCTTGTAGCGGATCGATCGCACCGGCGATCTGTCGAGCCAGGGCACGAAAAACAATATGAAGACCGCGGCGCCCATCACCATCACGCCCCACACCTGCGTGCCGAAAGCCGACGGAATGGCGCGCAACATGGCGTAAAACGGCGTGAAGTACCATACCGGCGTGATGTCGGGCGGGGTTTGCAGCGGATTGGCCATCTCGAAATTCGGCGATTCGAGAAATAGGCCGAAGAAATTCGGCGCAAAGAAAATCACCGCGGCAAATATGATTAAAAAGCCGGCTGTCCCCATCAAGTCCTTGACGGTGTAATAGGGGTGAAAAGGCACGCCGTCCAACGGATGCCCGTCGGCGTCCTTGTACTTCTTGATGTCGATACCATCCGGATTGTTGGAACCCACCTCGTGCAGCGCCATGATGTGCGCGACCACCAAGAACACCAGCGCCAGGGGCAGCGCCGCTACATGCAAGGCGAAAAATCGATTCAAGGTCGGATCCGCGATGTTGTAGTCGCCGCGAATCCATTCGACCAAGGTGCCGCCGATGACCGGCAGGCTGCCGAACAATGAGACGATAACCTGGGCGCCCCAAAAGCTCATGTTGCCCCAGGGCAGCACATAGCCCATAAACGCTTCGGCCATGAGCAATAAGAAGATCAAACAGCCGAAGATCCAGACCAGTTCGCGCGGCTTGCGGTGCGAGCCGTACAGCAACGCGCGGAACATGTGCAGGTAAACCACGATGAAGAAAGCCGACGCACCGGTCGTGTGCATGTAGCGGATCAGCCAGCCCCACTCGACATCCCGCATGATGTATTCGATGGAAGCGAAGGCCTCGGCCGCGGACGGCTTGTAGCTCATCGTCAGGAAAATACCGGTTACGATTTGATTGGCGAGCACCAGCAGCGAGAGCGCGCCAAAGAAGTACCAAAAATTGAAATTCTTCGGCGCGTAGTACTCGGCGACATGATCCTTCCACAGTTTCGTCAGCGGAAAACGCTGATCGATCCAGCCAATCAATCCTTTGCCGGTACCGGCGGTCTCGGGTGCTGCGGCCATCGCTTACCTCTTGCTTTACGAAACGGGTTTAGCAGCGTCGTCGACGCCGATGACAATGCGCGTATTCGCACTGATTGCGTACGGCGGCACGGTCAAATTCTTCGGCGCCGGCATGCTTTTGAACACGCGGCCCGACAGGTCATATTTCGAGCCGTGGCAGGGGCAATAAAAGCCTCCGGGCCAGTTCGCACCCAAGTCGGCACCGGCAACTTGGAACGAGTCGTTGGGCAAGAAGGCGCCCAGCGGCGAGCAGCCCAAGTGCGTGCAAACCGCGAGGCCCACCCAGTACTCCGGATTTCGCGCGCGCACGGCGCCGGTCGCTTTGATGTAATCCGGCTGCAGCGAGTCTTCGGACTTCGGATCCGCGAGCATGTCATCGTGGCCGCCCAATTGATCGACCACCGCCTTGACGCGGCGTACGACGAACACCGCCTGTCCGCGCCATACGACCTTCAGCATCTGGCCCGCTTCGAGTTTCGACGCATCGACATCGACTGGCGCGCCCAAGGCTCTGGCACGCGCGCTGGGGTTCCATGACGCGATGAAGGGAATTGCCGCAAATGCAACGCCGATCACGCCTGTGCCGACCGTAGCTGCCGTCAGCAAGCGGCGACGGCTGTGGTCTACGTCTTCACTCATGCGATCACCCTCGAAAATTGTTGACAAATCTTCACGCAAACCCCTATGGCGTCAGTGTTTCCCAAAGAATATTGGGAGCGCATTATACACAGTTACGCAGGCCACCCTTAAGGCCCGAGGAGCGATATTAATTGCAGAACACTCGCGTCCTCGTGAGTTTTTTGGTCAGGGCGGTCGTGGTCGGCCTGGCGGTGGCATTTCTCGTGGTTTGGTGGAACCCCACGCTGCTCGGTGCGCGCACTGCCCATCCGCAGCCGACGGCCGCGAGCGCTTCGCCCGCGGCGCCGAACTCCTCGCCCGCCGCCTTGTCCGCCACGCCCACTGTGGCCGCGGTGCCGGTGGTGATGCAGAGTTTCGCAGATTCCGTGGCGCGCGCAGCGCCGGCCGTGGTCAATATTTACACTGCGCGGGTGGTGCGCGAGCGCACGCAAACGGCCCCCTTGAATCAGTTGTTCGGCGACTACTGGCCAAGCTATCGTCAGCGCGTCGAGCGCAGCTTGGGATCGGGCGTGATCGTCGATGCGATGGGCACCATAGTAACGAATCAGCATGTTATCGCCGGCGCCGACTCGATCCGTGTACAGCTCGCCGATGGACGTATCGCGGATGCCACGATCGTTGGGCAGGACCCTGACACGGACCTGGCCATCCTCGATCTTGAGATCGGCAACCTGCCCATCATGCCCTTGGGTCGGTCCGATACCCTACGCGTCGGGGATATCGTACTGGCGATCGGCAATCCCTATGGCGTGGGTCAGACCGTGACTCAGGGTATCGTCAGCGCCACCGGGCGCGGCCAGTTGGGCCTGGCCACGTTTGAAAATTTTATCCAGACCGACGCGGCCATCAATCCCGGTAACTCCGGCGGCGCACTCATCGATGCGCATGGCGATCTGGTCGGCATCAATACGGCTGTACTCAATCGAACGTATGGCGGGCCTGAGGGCATCGGCTTTGCAATCCCGGTCAACCTGGTGCGCGGCGTCATGGAACAGATCCTCATGAACGGCCACGTGGTGCGCGGCTGGCTCGGTTTTGTGCCGCAGGATATGAGCGAGGAGCAATCCGCTCAGATCGGCACGGCGGGCGGCGGCGTCACGGTCGTCAATATCATGGTGAACAGCCAGGCTTACCAGGCTGGTGTGCGGCCCGGCGATCTGGTCACCGCGCTGGGCGGCGAGGCGGTGCACAATGCGCAAGATCTGGTGGCGCGCGTCTCCTCGCTCAAGCCCGGCGCCGAAGTGGAACTCGAAGGCCGTCACCAGCGGCAAGGCTACAAGCTCAAGCTGACGGTGCTCGAGCGCCCTACCCGGCCCATCCAACAACGGTGAGGCGCGCGCTTCGGAAGGTCTACGGCGTGCGGCGGATTTTCGCGCCCAATTGCTGGAGTTTTTCCTCGATCGCCGCATAGCCGCGATCAATGTGATAGATGCGCTCGATGTCGGTGCGGCCGTCGGCCACCAGCGCGGCGAGCACCAAGCTCGCCGACGCGCGCAAATCGGTTGCCATCACGGGTGCCGCGGTCAGGCGTTGCACGCCCTTGATGATGGCGGTGTTGCCCTCCAGGCGGATTTCCGCGCCCATGCGCCGCATTTCCAGCATGTGCATGAAGCGGTTCTCGAAAATCGTTTCGATGATGGTGCCGACGCCGTTCGCGACGGTGTTGAGCGCCGCGAATTGCGCCTGCATGTCGGTGGGGAAAGCCGGATACGGTGCCGTGCGAATATCGACGGCCGTCGGCCTTTTGCCGCGCATGTCGACCTCGACCCACGAGTCGCCCACCTCCACGCCGGCGCCGGCCTCCTTGAGCTTGTCGATGACGGCATCGACATGATCGGGGCGGGTATTTTTTACACGAATGTGGCCGCCGGTGATGGCGCCCGCCACCAGATAGGTGCCCGTTTCAATTCGATCCGGCAGCACTTCGTAGGCCGTTCCGCTCAGGCGCTTCACGCCCTCGATGACGATTCGGTCGGTGCCGGCGCCCTTGATCTTGGCGCCCATGGCAATCAAGAAATTTGCCAGGTCCACGACCTCCGGCTCGCGCGCGGCATTCTCGAGGACCGTTTCACCGTCGGCCAAGGTCGCCGCCATCATGAGATTTTCCGTGCCGGTGACCGTGACGGTCTCGAGCACCAGGCGCACGCCCTTTAAGCGCGCGGCACGCGCTTTGATATAGCCGTTCTCGATGTGAATGTCGGCGCCCATGGCCTGCAGGCCGGCCACGTGAATATTGACCGGACGCGCACCGATCGCGCAACCGCCGGGCAAGGACACATCCGCGGCGCCGAAGCGCGCCAACAAAGGTCCTAAGACCAATATGGAGGCGCGCATGGTTTTGACCAGTTGGTAGGGAGCGAAGTACTCCTTGATGGTCGAGGCATCGACTTCGATGCGCATCTTTTCATCGATGGTCACCGACACGCCCATGCGCCCGAGCAGTTCGATCATGGTCGTGACGTCTTGCAGATGCGGCACATTCGACACTGTCACCGGGCCGTCGGCCAGCAAGCAGCCGGCGAGGATGGGCAGCGTCGCGTTCTTGGCGCCGGAAATGCGGATCTCGCCCTCGAGCGCGATGCCGCCATGAATTTGTAGTTTATCCACGGCCCTGCCTTGCGTACTCGTCCGGCGTAAACACCTGCAGCGCGAGGGCGTGGATTTCCTTGCCCACTGCGGCGCCGAGCGTCGAATACACCATTTGATGGCGCTGAATCGGCTTCTTGCCGATGAACGCGGGCGCGATGACCACGGCCTCGAAGTGCACGTTGTCCTCGCTGGTCACCATTGCATGACTATCGCCCAAACCATCCTCGATCAGTTGTGCTACCTGCTGTGGATTCATGCCGTCTCCTAAAAATTTACACAAGCTTACCTGTATTATTCGCAGATGAATTCCGACTACACCGACGAGGGGCTGATCGAGCTCGGTCGCCAGGCTCTTACGGTCGAAATCGAGGGTCTGCGGGCACAGCTGCCCCGTCTCGGGACGGATTTTGCACGCGCCTGCCGGATTTGTCTTAACTGCCGGGGCCGTATCGTCGTGACCGGCATGGGCAAGTCCGGCCATATCGGCGGGAAAATCGCCGCCACCCTCGCCAGCACCGGCACGCCGTCGTTTTTCGTGCATCCCGGCGAGGCCAGCCATGGCGATATCGGGATGATCACACGCGACGATGCGGTGCTGGCACTGTCGAATTCCGGCGAAACCGCCGAAATTCTCACCATCCTGCCCGTGATCAAGCGGCTCGGCGTGCCCTTGATTGCCCTGACCGGAAATTCGGACTCCGCGCTGGCGCGCATCGCCACCGTGCATTTGGACATCCGCGTGCCGGCGGAGGCCTGCCCCTTGAACCTCGCGCCCACCGCCAGCACCACGGCGGCGCTGGCCGTCGGCGATGCGCTGGCCGTCGCGCTGTTGAAAGCGCGCGGCTTCACCGAACAGGACTTCGTGCGTTCGCACCCAGCCGGCGCCTTGGGGCGCCGCCTCCTCTATGTGAAGGACGTGATGCGCA